>Ga0181536_10002533_pt1 | contig 20547 bp, 12 predicted proteins | sample PEATcosm2014_Bin_41_FD_121105 | JGI IMG/M metagenome (GOLD analysis project Ga0181536, IMG submission 121105) | Peatland microbial communities from MTU Mesocosm Facility, Houghton, MI, USA - PEATcosm2014_Bin17_60_metaG | ecosystem: Environmental > Terrestrial > Soil > Wetlands > Peat | place...
GGCTTCCGGTCCGAGGAAGGAGCAACCGATTTCGGGATTGTTCGTTCCCTTCTATCAACGGCGAAAAAGCAGGGTTGGGATATCCTCCAGGCAATAACCCGCGAACCCGGGTACCTGATCGCCAAACTGCGGACCGTTTGAACGCGGCCGGGGGCGGGGTAGCTAGGCAGTAACTAAACAAGAGCATTACCCCATCAAAGACTGGCGTGATCGGATATAGGGGCCTGACCAGAACGCGGAATGCGGCCGAGCTAGCACAAGGCATTCCCTGGGCTGCTCGCCAGAGCGGCCCAGTGTCATGCGGGAAGCAGCGGTACATGGAGGGCACCAGCCCGATTTTTGGTTCCTCGGTTTCCCATGCTCGGACGATCCGTACATAGATCGAGCGTTGTAACTCCAGCTTCGTGTTCCGGGCGGCGGCGTTCGCGACCTCGGTCGCCTCGGTCTGCTCAGCGCGAGACCGAAGTGCGACGCCGATCACGCGTTTGTATCGCATGATCGATGTCTCGACCTTGGCCCATGCGATCACGCTCAGGGGTTGTCCAGAGGTGACAAGGTCTCGCTGCGCCGGGGCGGTCGCGGCCGAAGCGCTCGGGATCACGGTTAAACGGCGCGACACCCATGGCGCGGTCAACTCGTGGCGTTTGTATTGGCTGCGACAGTCGGTGCTGTCCACCAGCGAATGCAGTGGGTTAAATCCGCGCCGGCGGCGCAACCGTCAGGCGTCAAGGCCGGCGGCTCAGCGCGGAATGAACCGGGACAGCGGGATCAAGCGCGAGCAGTTCGACGATAAAGCCGTTGAATCCTTCAATGTGGCACGGCGCCAGGCCAAAGGCCGCGCGGATCGACAGCCCGATCCTGATCGCCAGGTTCGTTGGTTTTGCCAGAACCGACACGGGAGCGATTTCGGGGACGTGCCAATCGCCGACGGCACCTCTTCAATGGTGTCATAGCCAGCCGTGTCGGGTGGGCCCCCCTCCCCGCTCACCCACGCCGATGCCACCGGCCAACCCCGCTTCCACAACGAAGGGAAGCCGCTGTCGACAACAAGTCCAGAAGGCTTGCTAACCGTGCACAGTGCGAATAAGTCTCGTCTGAACGGGTTTACGAAGAGAGGTCGAAATTGCAATCAGCCAGGAGCGCAAGCAGCAATTCGCTGAACGCATGGATCCGCGCTCTGGCAAAAACTGGGGCGTTGGCAAAGAGCCCCTCCGTGACCTTTCCGGCACTCATCGACGATTTGGCCGACGAGTTCGGCGAAAGTCCCGCTTTGCTGTCGGCGAGCGGAAGCCTGACATATCGCGCCCTCGCCGAGCGATCGAACCAGTACGCCCGGTGGGCCTTGGCGAACGACCTGCGGCCAGGGGAGGTTGTCGGTCTGCTGATGCCAAACTGCCCCGAGTATGTGGCGATCTGGCTAGGGATAACACACGTCGGCGGCGTGGTCGCACTGATCAATACCAATCTCACAGGTGATGCGCTGGCTCATTCAATCGAGATCGTGGCCGCGAAGCATGTCATCGTCGATGCCGCGCTCGCTTGTGCCGCCGAGAATGTATTAACGCGAGACCCGTTGGGGGTTCGGTGCTGGGTGCATGGTGCTGGCCGGTCTCCCGGATTTCCGCGAATTGACCTGGAACTAAACCAGTACTCTGGCGGCCGGCTTGACCGGGCGGAACAGCGCCCGCGATCCGTTACCGATCGGGCGCTGCACATCTATACGTCCGGCACGACGGGTCTGCCCAAGGCGGCGAACATCAGCCATTTTCGGATATTGGAATGGAGCTTTTGGTTTGCCGGTATGATGGATACGAGTAAAGCTGACAGGATGTACAACTGCCTTCCCATGTATCATGGCACCGGCGGTGTCGTGGCGATAGGTGCCATACTGGTCAACGGCGGATCCGTTATGATCCGTCCCACGTTTTCCGCCAGCCGATTTTGGGATGATGTCGTTACCAACGACTGCACGCTGTTCCAGTACATCGGCGAGCTTTGCCGGTACCTCGTGAACAGTCCATCGCATCCGCGAGAGACAGAGCACCATATTCGGTTGTGCTGCGGCAATGGTCTGCAGCCGGATATATGGGAGGCATTTCAGCGTCGATTTCGCATCCCACAAATACTCGAATTCTATGCCTCGACCGAAGGCAATGTCTCTCTGTATAACTGTGAGGGAAAGCCAGGCGCGATTGGAAGGGTTCCGCCATTTCTCTCGCACCGCTTCCCCGTGGCGCTCATCAGGTGCGGCGATTCGGGCGAACCCGTGCGCGACAGTACCGGCTTCTGCATTCGTTGCGCGCCGGACGAGGTTGGCGAAGCGATCGGCGAGATCGTCCGGCGGGACGGTCCGCACGTCAGTCAGTTCGAGGGCTATACCGATGCGGAGGCCTCCGACACGAAGATTCTGCGCGATGTGTTCTCGAATGGCGACGTGTGGTATCGCACCGGCGATCTGATGCGGAAGGACACCGCCGGATTTTTCTACTTCGTTGACCGCGTCGGCGATACATTTCGCTGGAAAGGCGAGAATGTTTCGGCCGCCCAGGTCGCACAAGCGATTTGCGCCTGCCCCGGGGTGCGCCAGGCTGTCGTCTATGGCGTCGCGGTTCCGGGGACGGACGGCCGGGCCGGCATGGCCGCGATGGTCGTTGATGCTCACTTCAGCCTTATGGAGTTCCGCCAACACCTCGCCGCGTCTCTGCCGGGATATGCCCGTCCGGTTTTTGTTCGAATTGGTAAGGCATTACAAATGACCGGAACCTTCAAACCGACGAAAGAGCAGCTCATTCGCGAGGGTTACGACCCAGGCCAGACCGATGATGCCATCTACTTTGATGATCGAACGGGCGGGGAGTTCGTGCGGCTTGACGCGGATCTGTACGCGGCGATCTTAAACGCTGAAGTCCGCTTGTGAAACCAGCGACCCCGGCTATACTGTGTTGCCCCCGTCAACAGTGAGCACCGTGCCGGTGATGTTTGTTGCTTTATCGCTGAGAAGAAACTCGACAGCGTCGGCGATATCTTTTATCTTGGGCAGCCGGCGCAATGCACTCCGTCTTATGATCTGGTCCCGCTGAATGTCCCGCATATCGCGCGTCATGTCCGTTTCAACGAAACCCGGCGCGACGGCGTTGACGGTGATGCCAAGCGGCCCGAGTTCTCGGGCGAGCGAATGAGTAAAGCCGACAAGCGCGGCTTTGGTGGCGGCATAGACTGACAAGCCGCTGTAGCCGGTCGTGGCGACAATCGAGGCAATATTGACGATTCGGCTGCCGCTGCCGTCCGTCATCATCGAGCGCACGACATACTTTGTCAGGGTGATGGGGGACAGTACGTTCAGGCGCAACAGCCGCTCGATCAGAGGGTCAGGCATGATCGCGAGAATCCCGCTGGTGCCGAGGCCCGCATTATTGACCAGCGCGTGCAGCGCGCCGAATTTGCCACGCAATTCCTTAACCAACCCTGGCAGCGCGGCGACCTCGTTGAGATCAAATGGCCGGAAATGGAGCGAGCCCGTTCCGTGATCGTGGACCTCGCGCATCGCCGAAACGAGCTGGTCGCTTTCCCCCCGTGCCACCGCGATGACCTGATAGCCCGCCATGGCAAGCCGCGTTGCTATGCCGAGCCCCAGCCCTCGGCTGCCACCCGTGACGACGACGTTAAGCACGAACGCGGGCCAACTTGCCGGACATCCCGACATCCAACTCGGCTACGACGCGAATGGTCACCGGAACCTTGTAAGCGGCGAGCGCGCCCCGGCACAAGGCAAGGATTTCCTGCTTGAATTCCTCGGTTCCACCGGTGGATGATTCCGCGTCGTGCCCAGGCGGTGGCTGTCGTACAACTTCGGCAACGACAATCGCGCCCGTGATCGGGTTTGCTCGCGCCTTGACGAGAGACATCTGCACGTCCGGATGCTGATTGATGACCGCCTCGACCTCTTCCGGATGCACCTTGAGGCCACCGACATTGATGATCCCCTGCTTTCTGCCGGCGAAGTAGTAGCGGTCGCCGCGTCGCTCGATGATATCGCCGGTGTCAACAAACCCTTCGGAGTCCACGAGGTTGGGCGCGTCGTCGCCCAGATAGCGCAAAGCGGTACGCGTGGAACGGATCTGCATTGACCCATCCCGGACTCGTATCGCGACCGTGGTTCCATTTTCCGCTATCAGCCGCGCCGGGAAGCCAGCCTGCCCGTCGTCGACATCGAAAGCCAGACCGGCCTCCGTCGAAGCAAAGGCATGGGCGACCGTGGCGTGCGGGTAGAATGCGCGAAGCCTGTCGATGATCGCCTGATCCGCGATTTCACCAGACATGCGGGCATAGCGTGGCGAAATGCCTTTCGCCACTGGGCTCATCAATGCACGACGCCAATGCGAAGGGGTGCCGGTGATATGCGTCACACGGTTCGCGGCCACGCGCGCGAGGTATTCCGCCGGTGATTCCCGTGGGCTCGAGAGTACTATCGAGCCACCGCCAATGAAGGCTCGGAGCAGGATCTGCAGACCGCCATAACGCCTTATGTCGTAGTACGTGCTCCAGACGGCTCCGGCGCCAAGGGCTCGAATGCGTTCGACCGGCCCGGCCAAAGTATCCAGTGTATGCACCACCATTTTCGGGACGCCGGTCGTGCCGGAGGTGAAAAGGATCCATTCCGTCGCGATGCGATCTTCGTCCCTCAGTACCGGGGTGAGGTCTTCCGGCCGGCATGTCACATGGCGGACTGTCGTCCGGTCGTCCGCGGTATCGGGGGCGTGGTCCGAGATGACGGCGCCGACATCCGCTGTCGCTATCACGTAAGGAATATGCGCCGACGCCAGGTCCGGTGGGCAAAGCACAATGCGGCGTGCGATGCCGTCGAGTGCGATCAGCGCCAACGCCGCGGTCATCTGCTCATGGGCGGAGATCAGGACACTTTGGTTGCGAAGCTCCGACGCCACCCCGTCGCGGCCCGCGCTTTTCGCCACGGCGGCGAGAGACATGCGAACGCTGGTATCGGAAATGAAACGCTCGGGGTCGTCCGCGGCAGCGCCGGTTAGGTCCCAGAGCGACCGGCGGCTATGCTGCCGCATTCTCATAAATTCTGATGAAATCGCCGACAGTGACTGGCAGCATCATGTCGTCCGCGCCGCTGAAAGGATCTAAGCTGAGTTCGTCATCAAGACGGGCGACGATAATGGCGATACAAAGTGAGTCAAGGCCGGAGTCCATAAGGGCCAGGTCGTCTGACAATGCCGCCAGTGCCTTGCTCTGTTCCGCCGCCACTTTTGTTATCGTGGCGGTTATTGCCATCCTGATCGATACGGCTTCCTGAGCGCTGTCGTCGTTGGCTTTCATGGGACCCCCGGATCAAGGAGAGAATGTGTCCACGGCGATGCGACAGCCGCCGACGATAAGATACCTTGCGCGATCTGCTCGCGTTGTCCAACAGTGACACGTTCCGACTGGCTTGTCCACAGGCTCGTGCTGAAATTGGGACGGAGCGCATTAAATATGCTTCCTGCCAGGGTGCGATCCGCGGGTGATGTTACACCAGAGATGACCCATTCGTTTGATTCGCGCGGATCGCCGTCAGGTTAGGCCGCCGCCGTCGATCGTCGCCAAATGGAGATCACGACGTTCCGCTGCCGCACTGCTCCTGATCAACCAGCACCAGGGTGGTAACGAGAAATACGGCACGGAGGATCTCGCCACGGTCGCCAGTCGATAGCCCGCTGCCTCCGCGCTCAACGTATTCGGACCACGCCACGACAAGGCACCAGTGGCGGTTGCGGTCGCCTTATTTTCCCAAGGCGTGCCCAGGACTGGCCGCGCCTGACTGGTTGGCCCTGGTCCTGATTCGGGGTTCCGCCGTGGGATGGAACAATGCAGTTGAGTCCTGGCACGATATGCGTCGTGCCGGATCCTTTATGGGGCAACCGCCGCGAACTCGATCCGGTCGGTGAGCTCCGGATAGTCGCCGCGGCCACCAAAGGACCACAGCAGCCAGCCGAACTCGTAACTGCGCATTTCCTCAGTCAGTCGCAGCGGCACCTTGACCGAAGGCCAATCGCCGGAACCGACGGCGGCGGCTACCGCGGCACGCATCAGGCGCGCCGCGCGGCGGCCTTGCAAACCCCGCCGTCGCTGTGATCGGTAAATAAGCTGGAGATCCGGTCGTAGCATGGAGACGCCCATCTCGTTGGCGCCGAAAATCCAACGGAATCCTGTTACGATCGCATTCCGAGCGCCCCGGACGCCGTGCCGAACGGCGTGGTGCAACACGGCTGGCGCCATGCCGTGCTGGTGCACGGAGTAGATTTCATAGGGGTCAAGGACACGATCCGCACGTGGTAGATAGAACCAGGGCCATTCGCCCAATGGGCCCTGGAGTGCGATCAGCTTCGCCACGCAGGTGTTCGCGGCAGCGATCGCGACGGCGTCATCAGCGAGCTCACCATACTGGTAGAGCGACAGTGCGGCGTACACCTGTGTCGCGAATGTAGCAAAGTGCCGACGTGTCCCATGGCCGCTATCGCGAAACAGCGCGCCTGGTCCGCGGAAGTGTTGCAACAGGACGTCGGACCAAATGCGGGCGATTGGGCGCCAGGACGGGTCGCGCCGTGCTTGTGCCGTCGTACCTGACAAGGACAACCCGACATCCTGGGCGGTCCAGGCGGAGGCAGATGCCGGGTCTGCCGCGACCTGGCGCAGGCGGTCGGCCGCCAGGCCAGGAGTATCCAGGTCAAGTTCCGCGGCCGCCCACAACGCCATGCCCCACGCCCCGTTCCGAACGGGCCACTTCGGCAGGTCACCGCAAATGGTCTTGAACAGGGCAGGCACGTCGTACGGCTCGTTCGACAGCGCCTGACGAACCGGAGCAAAGCCGAGCAGCACATTGAGCGAGTAGTAAAGATCGCTGTGCGGGACCGACTCGTTAGGCGAGGGACGACCGTCCAGGTGATATTTGTGTGACCACCTGGCGTGTTCGGGCATCCAGCAGCGCCGCAATCCCGCGAGACCGTAGAGAGTGAGCGGACTAATGCTGCTCATGCGTAAAATCCCTTTAACGTTGCGTTCGAAATAGTTTCCGCGATTGGTCCGGCGACGTAATCGGCGCCCGTGACCACGCCCGCGAGATGCCCGTCCAAGGAACTCGCCGCTCCGTAGGGCCGCGCTGCGTTGTACCCGTCCCGCGCGAATGGCAGCCGTTCGGGATACCAGCCGGTTTCAGTCGCGACCTGCGATCCGTGGTGAACTTCGCCACGCTACGCGCGATTATCCCGGGCGGCCCGCAGAGCGTCCACCACCTCATCGATGTCACTCTGTGCCGTCTCACCGTGCGTAATGCATGCCCGGATGACCTCACGTCCTTCGAACGTCGCCGTCGATACCCAGGCTCGGCCAGACTCCAGAACCTTGGACACAATATCTCGTGCGTCTGGCGAACCAGGCGGCGGCCGAATGCACAACACGGCCAACGGCGAGTCGTTAACGATCGTCCAGCCTCGCGGCAGGAGTTCGTTTCTGAGGCGCAAGGCCATTTCGACGGAACGTTCGACATGCTCCCCGTAGCCCGCCCATCCGGCCGCGGCGAGGGACAGGAACAGCCGCAAGCCGAGAAAGCGCCGCGACCACTGCACTGACGTTACGTAGGGGTCGAGGTTACGCAGGTTGGACGGCATATAGGTGGTCGATACCTGGAAGGCGGACGAGAGAACGCCAGCGTCTCGCGTGATGAACATGCCACAACCCATGGTCGTGGCGAACCACTTGTGGGCATCGACGGTCATCGAGTCGGCGGACTCGATGCCCGCCAACAGCACCCGCAACCGGTCAGAGGCGATCACGGCGCCACCCCACGCCGCATCGGCATGAAACCAAAGGCCCGAGGCATGGGCGAGCGCGCCGCACGCCGCCAGCGGATCGATCATTCCGGCATTGGTCGTACCTGCCGTGGCCACGATCATGACGGGCACATGCCCCTCCGCGCGGTCCGCCGCGATCGCGGCGGTCAGGGCGTCGACAGAGATCCGCCCATTACCATCGGTCGGCACCAGCCGCACGGCGGACCGTCCGATGCCGGACTGATGTGCGATTTTCAGCCAGGCGAGATGGGCTTCGCCTGAGATATAGAATGTGGGCCGTCCACTGAAAGCCCGGGCGCCTTCCACTGCGAAGCCGGGACACGCTCTCGTCAAAGCACAGATAAGCGCGGTGTAGTTCGCTTCGGCCCCGCCGGTGGTGAAGTGTCCGGTCGAGGTCTCGGGAAAACCCGCGCGTCGCGCGACAGCGCGGACGACATGAGCCTCCAGTTCAACCGGGACCGGGGACGTCGTCGAGGTCGCGAGCTGTGGATTGAACACCGCCGCGATGCGATCAGCGCACTGCGCCGGGAATGTCGGTGCTGGATTGAACAGACCAAAGTATCGCGGGCTGGTTATGTGAACGACACCGCTTTCCATTCTCGCGACGATCCAGGCCAGGGCGGCATCGAGTGACCGAGGCTGCTGGAAATCGAACTCGGCCAGTTCATCCTTGAATTTCCCTATGTCGAGCGTCGGGGTAACCGGGCCCGCGACGACGCGGTCGTGCGCATCACGCAGACACCGCGTCAGAAAATCGTCGATTCGCGTCCTGTCTTCGGGCCTCGGGAAGAGCGCGGCTCTGCCAAAGGAAGCTTGGTAGCTGCTGCTCATTGACGCTGAATCGACCTCGCTGGGGCTCGGGCCGCGCCGGCGCGGAATGGACCGAGCATCGGACAAATGGCAAACGGAGTAACAGAGAAGCGGGTTGCTGGGATTGGCATTGCAATCTTGCCTCCGTGTCGGTGGATGGGTGCAAAAAGGCGTAGCCCTGTCCGTTGACAGCCTATCCATTCCGTTCTGATCTGGCCATATCAAAACGCGCTGATGTTACCGCGAAGCCGGGATGTCCCCTTCGCGCAAGGAACATATCGAGGTCGCGCCACGGGTCGTGCCGATGGCGTTCATGCGCCAGCGACGGCGGTCACCGCGGAAGCGCACCAATCACGGCCGACAGCCTGGTCAATCGGATATTGCATCGATCCGTTCACCTCGACCTCCAAAAGTCCCGCGCCCAGGGGAGGCAGTACCGCGTCGCCATTGGTCCACCGGCTGGGCCAATGAGCCTGCCATTCCACCTGCCACCACCTCTCTCTCAAGGTCGGATCGTCCATCGCCATGATCCGCGCATCCTGCCCATGGCGCCAGGTCAGCCGCCGTATCATCACACCCAGACGGCGGCGGTCATCTGTCCAAGGTGTCGCCGCATGGGGATGCGCCGTGCGCGAAACGCGCCGTAACGTCTCGCTGGCCCGTGGCAAAACAAACAGGTAGCGGCCGTTGTTCGCGATGACCGGCCGTAGGCTACGCCCCCCGGTCAGGATACGTAAGTTCGGCTCATCCGTCAGATCCACCGGCCTGGGCGGGGGCCAACCCATCACTTCGGCGCGTGCCGCCAGCCGCCGCCAGACCGGTTCCACCAGGTCCGGCTCGACCGCGAATGGCGCGCGGGAACGCGCTTCACGCTGCCGTTGGCCGTCGGCGAAATCCGGATGCGGGCACAGCGGCGCGGCCGCGTTCTCGAACATTCCGCGATTGCCGGTGTCCAGGTAACTTTCCGCGGGGACACCTTCCGCCAGGAGAACGGCCGTGCCGCCGGAATTTACCTCCCGCGTATCGCCGTCGCTGCGCGTAATGGCGGTGGTAGTCTGTCCAGAGCTGACGGTGTAGCCGGTCATGACGAGATCTCCCGCTCGGTACCGCCCGCGGTTTTTGGCCACCGAATTGAAGCCTACGCCGCCTCGGCGACGGATTGAAGCTGCGTCTGACGGAAGTCGGCTGGCGTGACGAAACCGTGCCGCTCGATCAGCCGATCCGTGAAGCCGGTCCCATGAACCAGGCGCCACGCCGCGGCGCGTTTGCCGCGACAGCGGCTCGAGCCGCCGCCAACGCCGGCCCCGTCGTCACCAACCCCGCCGCGCCGCGCGTCTCCCACAGCAGCGCGGTATCCGGCGCAAGCCGAGCCGCGAAGTCGGGGAACAACCGGATCGTTGCGCTGTCCCGTTGAAAATTCTCCCGGTCGCCGGTGTCCAGATAACTCTCGACCGGTAGGCCCTCGGCCAGGATCACGGCATGGTGCGGCAGTTCCACATGAAAATACGTCACATGGTCTTTCCACATCTGGGCGATGCTCGTGCCGTTGGTCAGAAGCTTCACCGGCACCAGCACGCCGTTCACGAACACCGCGTGATCAGGCGACAACCACAGATCGCGCACTGGCCATGCCGGCCCAAACGCACCCGCTCGCACGCGCACCGGCCACACTGTCTCCGGCTTCGGGTGACTCGCGCAGTTTACCGCTCGTTGCCCGATCCACACGATCTTGTCGCTCGCGCCATCCTCCGTGAGCACGCGATCGCCCACGCACAGGTCTTCCACCGGGGAGTCCCCATCCATCGTGCGGATCCGCGTGCCAGCGGCGAAACATGCGACAGGGCCGGTTAAAACGGTCAAATCGGAGGGATTGGCGGCAATCGCGCCTGTCGCGGTACCCTGGACAAGGGATGTGCCGGAGGACGTGCCGTTCGTCACCCATAGCTCTTCTCCAGCAGTGCCGTTGGTCGCATTGAACATCGCCATCCCGCCGCCGATCGCCGTGATGTCGGTGGGATAGGAACCGCCCGATCCGGGGTTAATGTCCTCGACAAGCGAGGTACCAGCCGGCGTCCCGTTGGTGACCCACAACTCGGTCCCATCGGAGCCATCATTGGCGGCGAACACAGCCTCGCCATTGCCCAGCGGCGTGATATCTGCTGGGTCGGAACTGCCTCCGGGGTTAATGTCCTTGACGAGCGAGGTGCCGGCCGACGTTCCATTCGTCACCCACAGCTGATACCCATGGCTGCCGTCATTGGCGCTGAACACGGCCTCCCCATTGCCGAGCGCCGTGATGTCGTGGGGGTAGGAGCTCGCACTCCCCGGATCGATGTCCTGGACGAGGGAGGTGCCGGCGGACGTTCCATCCGTCACCCACAACTCAGCTCCATCGGAGCCGTCATTGGCCTGGAACAAGGCCTTGCCATTGCCGAGTGACGTGATATCGGCGGGATAAGAGCCTGAGCCCCCGGGGTCTATGTCCTTGACGAGAGAGGTGCCGGCCGATGTCCCATCCGTCACCCACAATTCATATCCATGAGTGCCGTCATTGGCGCGGAACAGAGCCTTACCATTGCCGAGCGCGGTGATGCCGGGGAGACTGCCCGATTCGAGGTTGACGGCCGCGACGAGGGAGGTCCCGGCCGACGTCCCGTTCGTCACCCACAACTGAATCCCATTGGAGCCGTCAGTGGCGCTGAACAGCGCCTCGCCATTGCCGAGCGCCGTGATGTCGCCGGGAGTGGAACTGCCGCCAGAGTTAATGTCCTTGACGAGGTAGGTCCCGGCCGCCGTCCCGTTGGTGACCCACAACTGAGTCCCGATGGTACTACCGTCGTCGGCGCTGAAAACCGCCCTGCCGTCGCCAATCGGCGTAAGATACTGTGGCGAGGCCCCAACGGGCCCCGGGTAAATAGCCTTGACGAGGGAGGTCCCGGCCGAGGTGCCGTTCGTGACCCACAACTGAGTCCCGTCGGAGCCGTCATTGGCGCTGAACACAGCCTCGCCATTGCCGAGCAAGGTGATGTCGGCGGGGTAGGAGTTACCCGCGCCGGGGTTGATGTCGAAGAGCAGGGAGGTTCCGGCGGCCGTCCCATCCGTCACCCACAATTCATATCCATGGATGCCGTCATTGGCGGAAAAGAGAATTTTTTCGCTGCTCATACCAAATATCCAAAGTGGGAAACGCATGCCGCTGGCCTGACGTCTCTCGGCGCGGCGATCGCTGAGCCCGTCACATTCTTGTCAACGCGGTCGACAAAAGGCATATGCGCCGTCACATCGAGTCGCTTACGGAGTGGATATCAGTGTTGTAACCGGATCGCAAATCGCATTTCGCCGATATCCGGTCCTCGTCAGGCAGGGATTGTGCGGTATTAAAATATGACACTCCCCCAGAAATCCTTAAAAATCGACACCGGTGGCTGTCTCGACTTTCATGATTTCAACCTGGGCGTGCCGGTCTCGCCAAAATATTCGCTTATTCAAGTTGGACTGGGCTCCAGACGCAATCAGGTTCACCAGGTGACCGTAGAGGCCAGTACGACAGCCGCGTCGAAATTCCTGGCGAGCTTGTCGTGCCGTTTCGCGACCCGGCGGCAGTCCTTACCGCGTGAGAAAGCTTGTTCCATCACATTCCTGGCTTTGTAGGCGTCCTTGTCGAACGGGTCGACGTCCTTGCGGGTTGGGTTCTGTTTGATCACCGGAGTGGTTCCGCGACCGGTCAGGAACTGGCGAAAAGTACGGCTGTCGTAAGCGGCATCCCTCAGCAAGGACATGGCGGCGGGCAGCGGTTCCAAAAGTCCGACGGCGGGTCGAATACCCTGTCTCCGCGCGGGACTTAGGGACCGAGGCGAAATAAAAGAATTGAGGCGCCCCTGAAAACGCACCAATAGAAACGCGATTCCGCCTGGTTCGACGCGAGAGCGTGTGGCTATGCTTCGCGGTGTGATTGACATCGACGGCATCCGAGGGCGTTTTCGGCAAGCCGCCGCGTTGCTTGACGAACGCGGCCGACGGTTGTTCGCGGGGAACGAAGCCGGCGCGGCCGGCCATGGTGGCGTCACGGCGGCTTCGGTGGCGGCCGGACTGGCGCGGAGTACCATCAATCGCGGCATCGCCGAGTTGCGGGCTGGGCGGCAGGATGGGAGCCGCCGGATCAGGCGTCCTGGCGGCGGCCGTAAGCAAGCGATGACGCATCAACCGAACTTGCCCGCCGCGCTGGAGGCTTTGATCGAGGATGCCATCCGGGGCGACCCATGTTCCCCGCCGTGCTGGGTCAGCCGGAGCCAGCGGCACATTGTCACGGCGCCGATCGGGCAAGGGTTGAGGGTAAGCCAGAGACTGGTGGGCAAACTATTGCGTCAGTTGAAATACAGTTGCCAGGCCAATCGCAAGACGCGAGAGGCCGCCGACAACCCTGATCGGGATGCTCAGTTCCAGCACATCAACGCGGCGGTGAAGGCCGTCATCGCCGATGGTCGGCCGGCGATCTTCGAAGACACAAAGAAGAAGGAATTGGTTGACGACTTCAAGAACGGTGGTCCCGAACTACCGCGTCAGGGGCGATCCGGAAGCCGTGCGCGTGCATGACTTCATGATCCCCGAACTCGGCGAGGCAGCTCCCTACGAGGTTTACGACATCGCCGCCAATGAAGGATGGGTCAGTGTCGGCATCGACGCGGACACGGCGGCGTTGGCGGTCGAAAGCATCCGGCGCTGGTGGGAGAAGCCGGGAAAGAGTCGCTATCCGAACGCGACGACACTGACCATCACAGCGGACTGGGGCGGTAGCAACGGCGCGCGCGTCAGGCTGTGGATGCGCGAGTTGCAACTCTTCGCCAATGAAACCGGTCTGGACGTCGCGGTCACCCATCTGCCGCCGGGCGCCAGCACGGAGGCTGATGTAAAGGGAAGAGGGAAGCTCGGTTCAAGGGGGCGCTGACCGCGGGCCTGTTCATCGCCTTCCTCCAGCGCCTGAACAAAGGCGCGTCCGGCAAGCAGTTTCTGATCGTTGACAACCTGCGTGTGCACGGGTCCGTGAAGGTTGGTAAATGGGTAGCGGATCATAAGGACGAAATCGAGCTGTTTTTTCCGCCGCGTTCCGCGCCAGAGCACAACCCAGACGAGTATCTGAACAATGGCCTGAAGCAGAAGCTGAAAAACTTGCGCCGGCCGGACAGCCACGAGGAACTGGTCCAAAGCACGACGGCGGTGCTGCGTTCGCTACAGCGCAGGACGCGCCAGATCAGGGCACACTTCCATCACAAGGACGTTCGTTACGCGGCATGTTGTCGGGCATAATGCTGGGATTAGTAAAACCAAAGCCCAACGCCGATAGAGACCCAGATCAAGGTCCCGAGAGCCACGCCCAGACAAATGCCACGCGCGGCGGACAGCGTCGCTTTGCGGCCAGGCTCGACGAAGATTTCGCCCGGATCGGCTGTTTCCGCCACCTGGTCCGGAGTTGGCGGCGGCTGCTGGCGCAGTAAGGGAATCAAGTGCGGATCATTGAACTCCTGCCGCCCTGGGCGCCGGCGATCGCGTACCGCGGCCCGGCTGCTCGGTTTAGACTCGAATTCGATCAACTCGTCCATGTTACACCCCTTAGGTGGAGCATGCCGTCATTACGGTTTCTATGGAGTTGCAGCTGATTCGCATAGACGCGCAGTCCCGTTTTGGACGGTAAAGTTCCCATCTTGCTTTATACGGTGCGAGATCATGTCCCGTGAAGTGATATAAGAGCTTTGGCTCCATCACGGTCTCCGGCTGATCTGGCCGGATCATCAGTGTGTCCTCGCGGACAACCTGACCATGGCATCAACGCGCAATGGCACGATGGGTTCCGCGTCATGTAACGTCCTCTGTGAACAGCCCATTTATCGTTTTGCTCCAGCGGGATCGGGCTGACCAGGCGTTAGCCAGTCAGCGGCGTGCGCCGCGGCGAACATAGTGCCGCCTCATGCCAACCGCGGGGTGCTACAGATGGGTCGCGTTGTCTTGCGTCATCGCGGCGCTGCTCGTCTGGAACAGGGGCAACGCTGTCCCGGCTGGGCCCAGCGCCGGGATGACTTCTCCGGGCGATCCCTGGTACGGTGGCGGGGTGACGCTGGGTAGAAAGCCCGTCAGGAAGCTCGCGGCGCTGGTGAGGCCCGCGCCTGGGTCTTTCATCACTGCTCCAAGCCAGTTCTGGGTTGGGGCGGCCGGTGCGATCTGGCCAGACCCGCTACTGCCGTTGGTAGCGGCGATGAACCCGAGCGAATTCGTTGAGACTCCCGTGACGCTGGCCGAGATCATGCCTGAAAGATCCGTGGTGCTGGTACCGCCGGAAGCGGTGACCGGGGCGATCAAGGCCGCGCTGGTCGTCGAAAATTCCGCGCTTGATGCCGTTTGCAAGGATCCAGGCGCGACGGCCGGCGCCCCCGTGATTGTTCGGGTGACGCCGGACAGATTGGCATTGTCGCCCGCGGCATCGACGATGGCGGCGCCCGTCGGAAGGTTGACCTGCGTGACGGCGAGTGCCGGCACGGCGAGGTTGCTCGTATTGACGGTGTTGCTAAAGGTCAGCGTCTTGGTGCCGGATCCGCCGGTGTAGGTGGCGGTGCCACCGTCGTTCAGGCTAAGAGTCGGTACACCGGAGACTGTCACCACCTCGTTCAGACTGACGGCGATCGTAACGGTGCTGCCAACGGTCGCGGTGCCACCGCCGGAGGTGACCGCGACCGCCGAGACATTGCTGGACGCGCTACCTGGGATGGCGGCGACGACCGATCCCGTCTTCAGGTTCACGTTGTTGACGAAGGCGACGTTGGCGGCGTTCGTCGTGGGGTAGAACGCGCCATCGGCACCCGTGCTGTCGAGGAAGTTCGACTCGACGTTCACGCCGTTGACGACGTTGGTCCCGGTAGCCTGTTGGATCGCGATCAGGTAGGAATTGGTGAGCGATGGGCCAGGCGAGATGATCGTGTTGTTCTCGACCTCGGTGTTCGTAATGGTCGATCTCGCTTGTGCCTCGATCTGCAGGCCGTCACCCACATTCGTTGGTTCGTCCGCGTGCGGCGGGTTGTAGATCGTGTTGAACGAAATCACCGAGCCGCTGGAGACGCCGCCCGAGAACTGCACGTCATCTTCAGAAGAGCTGGCTCCGAACCCGACGTTCTGAATAAGGTTGAATTCGTCGATCAGAGTACCACTCTTGAACGCGACAACCTGTTGCGGCGCGTTCTTCAACCAGTTGTATTCGACGGTTAGCCCGGTCCCGGTGTCGCTGATGAGCGCCGAGATGGCGCTCGGGGTGCCAGTGGCACCGCCACCATCTATGGTATTGTACAATACGGATAGGTTGGTCGAGGTCGCCCCGGCGGTGATCGGAGCCAGTTCGCGTGTGCCGACCTTGAAATTGCTGTTTTCAATCACGTCGTTGGCGCCGGTCACGTTGACCCGCCAGCCACCGCCGAGCGAGAAATCATAACCGTTGAGCGTGACGTTCTTGCCGGTCACATTGATGATATGGCTCGTGGCGTTGACACTCACACCCGCCATCGAAATCTTGGCTGGGTTCTTCAGCACCGTTGTCGCCGGCAGCCCAACGACATAGTCCACCCCGGCCACTAACCAGGTCGGCCGAACCGCATAGCCCGAAAACAGTCCCGGAAGCTGCGCCAGGCTGGCAGATGGGCTCGCCGCGACGCTCGCGGTGGCGGTCGCGGTCGCCGTGGCGGTGCCGTTGACGTCGGTAAGGGTCACGCTGACCGTATCGGTGCCGGCCATCGTATAGGTATGGCTCCCCGCGACCGAGATTGCGCCATTCACGTCCGTCACCGTGCCCGTGCTGGTGGTGCCATCGCCCCAGGCGATGGTGGCGGCCAGGCTGCTTGCCGGGGTGGCGGTATCGCTGTCGGTGAACGTGGCGACGGTGCCGCTATAGGATGTACCCGCTGGGGCGCTGATGCTGGGCGCGGTGCCGACGGTGAACACGTTGGGGTCGGTCGACGTCGCGCTGCCAACCAGCGCCAGGGTGGCATTGTTCGTCGTATCGGTGACGGTCGTGGTGATGACGTAGCTAGCCACGCCCGTGTAAACATGGCCGCTCGCGCCGCCGCTCACGCTGAACGAGCCGTTGCCGCCGGTCACGACGCCGGCCGAGGTGGTGCCGTCGCCCCAGGCGATGGTCGCCGTAAAGGCGCTTGCCGTCTCCGTGGTAATGGCGTCGGTGAAGGTGGCGACCGCGCCGGTAAACGCCGTCCCTTCCGTTGCCGTCACCGCATCGCCGCTTCCCTTGTAGGCCGAGGTCACGGTGGCGGTGGTGGTCGCGGTGGCGGTGGCCCCGCTCGCATCCGTCAACACGACTTTGATCGCGTCGCTGCCGGCGGCGGCATAGGTGTGGGTGCCGGACACGCTAACGGCGCCCGCCACCTCGGTGATGGTACCCGCGCTCGTACCACCATCACCCCAGGTGATCGTGGCGGCGAGGCCGCTGTCGGTCATATTGCTGTCCGAGAACGTGGCGACGGCACCGCTGAACTGTATGTCGCTGGTCGCGGAGACCGGTATCGCGGACCCGGCGGTCAGCGTTGTCCCTCCCGTGCTGGGACTGACGCCGAGTCCAGCGAAGGTTGCAACGGCGCCCGCGAGATTGGCCTCGTTGCCGACGCTATCCTTCACGGTTGCGCCGCCCGGCAGATTGACCGTCGTGACCGCGAGCGCGGAAACAGCGGTGTTCCCGGCCGCGACCGTATAGGCGAACGTCAATGCGTTGGTGCCGGACCCGCCGGTGTACGTCGCGGTTCCGCCATCGTTCAGCGTGAGCGTGGGTGTGCCCGTGACGGTGAAGGTCTCATCCAGGTTGACAGTGATTGTGAGGGTGTTGCCGAGGGTAAGGATGCCGCTCGCCTGGGACGCCGTTACACTGTACACGTCGCTCAAAGAAGGGGAAACCCCGGAGGTGCTCGAAGACACATAGTATCCCTGAGCAGTGGGGCTGGACGCAGTCGGTACTGGCACCGAGGCTCCCGTCACCATGTCGATGACGTTCGACATGACCGTCGGATTTGCCAGGGTATCACTGTAATAGACGGTCGGGAACCACGGCGATCCCGTATATCCCAGTGGGCCGGTCGGATCAATATAGAGGTCGTGGATTACGACATCGGAGGCAACACCACCCGAATCGGCTTCGAAACCCGTCGAGAAATTGGCATTGACGTCTGCAGCGGTCTGGATGATCGTGTCGTTATTGACCGTGAGCCCGGTCATCGTCGCGTTCGGTCCTTCAGCGAGCGGAACCAGGGCTCCATTTCCATTTTGCAGATTGGTATTGTCGTAAACGGTATTAAACCCGATATCGCTGCCGGCGCCGATTTGTGTGTTGTACCATTGGATGGTATCCGCATGCGCGGTGTTGACGCCAATGTTCTCAAAGACATTATATTGGATGAGATCGACCTCTGGCGTGGTGCTGCGATTTAAGTCCACCATATCGCCGCCGGAGTTATGGAAGTAATTGTATTGGATCGTCAGTATGCCAGAACTGGCGATTGAGACCGTCTGTCCTACCTCAGGCGTGACAGCGATATTGTTCCCGTTTACGTCGTTGCCGATGAGACTGAAATTGCTGGCCGCGGAGGTTACATCAAGAACAGTTCCATTGGAACCCTGGTTCGAGCCGACGACAAAGTTGCTGTTCTCGATTGTATCGTTCGCGCCCTCGACGATGACCGTATATCCGTTGGCCAAAGAAAAATCATAGCCGCTCAGCGTCACGTTGTTGCCGGTCACGGTGACGGTATCGGTCGCCGTGTTGACCGACACCCCCGCCATGGAGATCGTCGCCGGGTTCAGCAGCGTCGTGCCGGCGGGAATTCCGACGGCGTAGTCGACCCCCGCGACTTCCCACGGCGGGCGCACCGTGTAGCCGCCCAGAATCGTCGGCAGCTGCGGCGTGCCCGCTGGAGCGCCGCTGGCACCGTCGGCGTAGCCGGAGTTGTCGACGGATTGGTTAACGGTGACGGTGACGGTGGCGGGGGTGGACGCGACACCCAGGGTGTTGGCGACAGTGTACTGGAACGTGTCAGTGCCATAGTATCCGGACGCCGGAGTATAGATGATCGCGCCGGTGGTGGCGTTGATCGAGGTCGTACCATGCGCGGCGGCGGTGCTGACCGCGACCGAGGCCGGATTGATCGTCCCGTTGGGGTCGGTGTCGTTGCCCAGTACCGCGATCGTCACCGGCTGGTTTTCCGGCGTGACCGCGCTGTCGGCCACCGCGCTGGGCGGCGCCTCGACGACGACGGTGACGGTGGCGGGGGCGGAACGGACACCCAGGGTGTCAGCGACGGTGTACTGGAAGGTGTCGGTGCCGTAGTAGCCGGACGCCGGGGTGTAGGTGATCGCGCCGGTGGTGGTATTGACCGTGGTCGTGCCGTGCGCGGGGGCGGTGCTGACCGCGACCGACGCTGGATTGATCGTCCCGTCGGTGTCGGTGTCGCCGGCCAGCACCGCGATCGTCACCGCCTGATTCTCCGGCGTGGCTGGGTCGTCGGCCACCGTGATGGGCGGCGCATCGACGGTGACGGTGACGGTGGCGGGGGTGGACGCGACACCCAGGCTGTTGGCAACGGTGTACTGGAACGTGTCGGTGCCATAGTAACCGGACGCCGGGGTATAGGTGATCGCGCCAGTCGTGGCACTGACCGCGGTCGTGCCGTGCGCGGCGGCGGTGCTGACCACGACCGAGGCCGGATTGATCGTTCCGACGGACTCGGTGTCGTTGGCCAGCACCGCGATCGTCACCGCCTGATTTTCCGGCGTGACCGCGCTGTCGGCCACCGCGTTGGGCGGCGCGTCGACGGTGACGGTGACGGGGGCGGGGGCGGAGGCGACGCCCAGGGTGTTGGCGACGGTGTATTGGAACGTGTCAGTGCCGTAGTATCCCGCGGCCGGGGTGTAGGTGATCGCGCCGGTGGTGGCATTGACTGCCGTCGTGCCATGCGCGGCGGCAGTGCTCACCGCGACCGAGGCTGGATTGATCGTCCCTTCGGGGTCGGTGTCGTTGCCCAGCACCGCGATCGTCACCGGCTGGTTTTCCGGTGTGACCGCGCTATCGGCCACCGCGTTGGGCGGCGCATCGACGGTGACGGTGACGGTGGCGGGGGCGGAGCGGACACCCGTGCTGTCGGCGACAGTGTACTGGAACGTGTCGGTGCCGTAGTATCCGGACGCCGGGGTATAGGTGATCGCGCCGGTGGTGGCATTGACCGCGGTCGTGCCATGCGCGGCGGCGGTGCTGACCGCGACCGAAGCCGGGTTGAGCGTCCCGCCGGTGTCGGTATCGTTGGCCAGCACCGCGATCGTCACCGCCTGGTTTTCCGGCGTGACAGCGGTGTCGGCAACCGCCGTGGGGTCCGGCCCTGAGGACGTGCCGGGACTGATGCCGAGTCCGGTGAAGGTTGCAACAGCACCCGCGAGATTGGCGGCATTGCCGTTGGCGTCGTTGATGCTTGCGCCGGCCGGTAGCGTCACCCCGGTTATGGCGAGCGCCGACACCGCCGTATCGGTGCTGGCGACTGTGTAGGAGAACAGCAGCGTGGTGCTACCCGAACCGCTGACGTAGGTGGCTGTGCCGCCATCGTTCAACGTCAGGGTCGGTGTGCCGGTAACGAACTCCGTCTCGTCCATAAGCAGACTGAGCCTGATGGTGGATCCGGGCGCCTCGGTGCCGCTCACGGGCGAGGCGGTGACACTGCTGACGTCAGTCGATGACGTCCCCGACGGGCTCGCGAGCTGCGCGCCCGTCGTCAAATTCACGTTGCCGCTGAACGTCAGGTTGCTACCAGACGGCGGGTAAAATGGGCCGTAGGCGCCAGTGAAATCGATGTAGTTGTCGTCA
>Ga0181536_10002535_pt1 | contig 20535 bp, 18 predicted proteins | sample PEATcosm2014_Bin_41_FD_121105 | JGI IMG/M metagenome (GOLD analysis project Ga0181536, IMG submission 121105) | Peatland microbial communities from MTU Mesocosm Facility, Houghton, MI, USA - PEATcosm2014_Bin17_60_metaG | ecosystem: Environmental > Terrestrial > Soil > Wetlands > Peat | place...
ATTCCCGCAGGCGCCCTCATCGGCACGGTCTTCGGGCTCGTTGAGTACAGAATCCTTGCAAATTCGGCCCTCATTCCTTCTTTGTCCCTTTTAAGCCTCATTGAGTTGAGCATCGTGATGATCTTCTTTGTGGGGTTCGTTGAAGAGCTGCTCTTTCGATCTCTCCTGCAGCAATCGTTTGTCGAGCGCAGCGGAGCGGTTGTCGGCATTCTGATAGCAAGCATCATCTTCGCAGTGATGCACGCGGGCTACGCCAACGGCTACGAGCTCCTCTTCGCGTTCGGAGCCGGTCTCGTCTTAGGCGTCGCATTTTACAAGACCAAAAACCTGCCGTTTGTTGTCACGATCCACGCCGTAAACAACATAATCCTGTTCGGGGTGCTGCCCTTCTTGTCTATCATAGCCGTGTCGCATTGAACCCACCCTCTTGATGCACTGCTTGAACACGAGGACGGCGCAAAACATCACCGTGAGGGGCACGCACACGGTTCGCAGGTGCCATTATGTGTGCGTTCCGCGAGTCGTACTCCGACATCAAATGTCGAGAGCCGCGCTGCGGCAACTGCGTGCGAGTATCCTTGTGCGTGCGGTCGAAGCCGCGAAAACGCAGCAGGTCGCTCAAGCCTAGCGACAAGGAGCGGTGCAACAGGTCGTGGGCGGCTTTCCTACGAGCATCTGGCGGCAGCCGCTACCGCCTCTCTTGAAAATATCGTAAAGGTTTGGCCACCTTTTGGTCAACTTTTGTCCAGTCCTCTTATCCGGATATTTGCTTCTGATTCTCGGCCAACACATCACCAAGCGATTTTCGGTTGAATTTATCTGCTCTGACCTCGTCCTCATCTCGAACGTAATCTTAGGCAACGTGTGCTGCGTCTCTCGATAGAAGTGCGCGCACATCGCGAACAGCTTTTCCGTCGAGATGGAAGACAGGTCCCGAGTTTCGAGTTCGCGCTGAATCCGGCTGAGCACATCACCAAAGAACTCGCCTTTCTTGCGGGTCGAGAGGTCGTACTTGTCGTACCCGTTGGGGCGTCCCGAAGCGTGACCTCGCGCGCTCCGTGAAGCTACTGTTCAGCAAAAAAGTTGGCTCAGTGCAACGAACGACCTGCCGCTATGGGACCTATTGAAAGATGAGTTGCGGGATTTCGCTCGAGGGTAAGCATCAGTTCCGGCATCGATCGGAAGAGGCGTGGCGCGACGGCGAATACGATGACCTAGTGCTCGCGGCAGCGCTTGCCGCTTGTACGCGCTCCTGCGCGAGCCTTCTGGCTCGCTCCGGCTGCGACGCTTGTTCTTTGGCGCGCGCGCAGCACTTTTAAGGCAGAGGCCCCTTATAACCATAGTTTAAACCTACTGCCGTCGCACAGACGCTCGAGGAGGATTGGTTCTAATGATTGACAAAGCGTGGGGAATCGCGGCCTATGCGCTGCTTCAAAACGGTGAGGGCAAATGCCTGTTTCTGCGCCGATCGCCCGATTCAAAGACCAACCCGGGGAGGTGGGAACCGCCCGGAGGCAAGCTCGATCCAGGAGAGCGGCTTGACGAGGGATTGCGGCGAGAGGTGTTCGAAGAGGCGGGCCTGCAGATATCAGTGCGGCGATTGCTGGGGGCCATCGAGTATGAGGTACCAGCGGTCAAAGTGGCGTGCCTCATCATGGAGGGGGACCTCGTCACACAGGACGTCAAGCTCAGCACCGAGCACGATTCCTATCGGTGGGTGCGGCTGTCCGAGGTGCACCAGATTGACCTCGCGACGCAGTTTCGGCGCTTCTTTGCGGGCGACCAATCGCGGCGAAACGTTATGTCGGAGTGACGCAAAGCCGATGAGTGCTACATTAATTCGTAATGAGCGAAGGTGCCGAGCACGATGAGTGACGCTGATCAAGAGCAGTTCCGCGCGTGGTATCGGGAGCAGATCGAGAGTTTCTTGCGAGTTGCACCACGCTATAACGAGCTCGCGAAGGTGCTTGACGGCATCCTCACGGCACTCGCTGACCTGTATGCTCCCCGCGCGATCGTTCAGACGCGGCCTAAGTCACTATCGAGTTTCGCCGAGAAGATCATTCGCAAACGAGCTGAGACGAGCGATCCGGTCAATGACTTCACCGACCTCTGCGGCGGACGCGTCATCACCCATACCCAAACCGAGGTGACGGCGATCTGCGCGTACATCGAGCAGCATTTCGATATCGATTGGGACAACAGCGTCAACATTGACCAACGCCTCAAGGTGACCGAGTTCGGATACCGCTCAGTCCACTACATCGTCAGCCTGCGTCCCGGTTCGATGACCGTCGGCGGGGTTTCGTTCGACGTGCCTGAGACGGTCGCCCGGTTGAAGGCGGAAATACAGGTGCGCACCCTGCTCGAACACGCGTGGGCCGACTTCAGTCATGACAAGAGCTACAAAAGCGCTTTCGCCTTCCCAAGGCCGTGGCAGCGCGAGCTCGCGCGAATAGCGGCAGTGCTTGAGGACGCCGATCAGTCCTTCGCAGTGATCGAGAACCGGCTTACGGCGTATGCGGCCAACTACAGCGCGTACATGAGCGAGGCACAGGTGCGAGATGAGATGCGTACCCTCGCCTTGATCCTAGAGCACGACCCGGACAACGTCAAGCACGCACACCGCATCGGCCGACTGGCGATGACGCTGGGCGACTGGGAGCGGGCTATCGAGACCCTCGCCGCGTACGTTGACGCAGGCTACGCCCCCCTTCTCAAAGACCTGGGCGTCGCCCTCTGCAAGCGGCACTGTGGGACGCCCGAAAGCGCACTCTACCTAACCGGACAACGCTACCTCGAGTCCTCGCTCGCGAAAGTCCGCGATCCCGATACGCTCATCTGCCTGGCCGACACGTACCGCGAGTGCGACGAAGAGCGGGCGCGCGAGCTCTACCGTCAGGCGTTCGAGCTCGATCCGTCAGATCCCTACGCGCTCATCAACTATCTCGAGCTCGAGATCAGCCATCGCGGCACGACGTCGATAATCGACGTGGTGCGGCCGTTGATGCGCATGGCGATACGACGCTGTTGGGAACAGACCGCCGTCGGCATCAACATCCCGTGGGCATACTGCGCCCTCGGGGTGCTCCACCTGCTCCTCGATGAGAGTCGCGAAAGCCTCATCGCCTATGCGAAGGCGATCCAGATGAGCACCGCCGAGTGGCCGATTGAGAGTGCCTACCGCTCACTCGCGAAGCTCGCGCCTGTACGCGAGGCGTTGCGCGGGTACGAATGGGCGCGTACCGTGTTGCTTATAGGATGGGCCGGACGATTCGACGCCGCCGAGGCACGCGCCCACCTGAAAAAGCTAACGACGCCGAATGGCCGACGCTTGAAAGAGCCCGTAACCGTCGTCGCAGGCGGCTACGATTCCCGGGGAGAGGCATACGCGGCGAGCTACCGGGGGCTCATGCTCGAGGCCTTCAAGGGGTACACAGGGACGCTCATCTCGGGCGGCACGGACAGCGGCATCAGCCGCGTCGTCGGCGACGTCCAAGAGCACTACCCCGAGCTGCACACTATAGGATTCGTGCCGCGCGTGCTTCCCTCCGACGCCGCGGTCGATCAGCGGTACTGCGAGATCCGCCGCACTGATGGCGAGGGCTTCAACCCTTCAGAGCCCCTGCAGTACTGGATTGATCTCATCGGATCGAACGTGTCGCCCACGAGCGTCAAGCTCCTCGGCATCGACGGCGGCAGCATCGCCGGCATCGAATACCGCCTCGCGCTCGCGCTGCGTGCCCGCGTCGCCGTTGTCACGGGAAGCGGACACGAAGCGGCGCGGCTGATCCAAGACGACGAATGGAGCCCGTCCGAGACGCTCATTCAGCTGCCAAAGGACCCGCTTTCGGCACAGGTGTTCATCGGCTCAACCGGGCAAACGCTTCCCACAGCGCTGCGCGAGCGCATCGCTCGGGAGATCCACGACATCTATCGCAACCGCTTCGCGCTCGCCCAGAGCCAGGAACCCTCGCTCGCCGAATGGGACAAGCTCGTCGACCACTTGAAACAATCCAACAGGGCGCAGGCAGACCATATCGCACGAAAACTGAACGCCGCCGGCTATACCGTCCGGAAGGCGCGTAACGCGACCGTGACGCCTCGGCAATTCACGCCCGGCGAGGTGGAGATCATGGCGGAGCTTGAGCACGCCCGCTGGAACGTCGAACGCCTCCTTGACGGGTGGAAATGGGGACCGATAAAGGACGTGGCGAAGAAGGTAAGCCCGTACATCGTACCCTGGTCAGCGCTTCCCGAAGAGATGAAGGAGGTCGACAGAGAAGTGGTGCGTGACATACCGCACTTGCTTGCCGAGGTGGGAATGGAGATCGTTCGAATGCCTGCCAACAAGCGCAACCCCTCGCGTCGAAAGCCCATGCCCGCGTGACACCGCATTTGGACGAAGAGCACGGGCTCCGTCACCACGATGTTGTTGCCGAGGCGATTCGGCGCTCTCGGTTACTCACAACGACGCTTGCGCTTTTACGCAGGAGAGTCGCTTTCGGGCGCACAACAGGCAATGCGGTTACGCGCTGCAAAAGTTCGTCTGCGCCGCGCGTCGAGGAGGGGCCGTCACCCGCAGCTCGACCGCGTCAAGCTACCGACCTGCACGAACTGGTCGAATTGCCAGATGAAGTTGCCTCGTCCCGCCATGTCCCGGTATGCGGCGAACGTGGATGGCGGATGCCCCAAGGCCAGTTGGTAGGCACCGCTTGTGTACGTGATGTTCGTGAGTGCGTACGTGCTGTCGATGCTCCCGACGTAGGTAGAGGCGAGGTTCGTGCCGTAGAAGTCGGTCATGACGAAACTCTCCTTATAGAGGACGGTGCCGCTCTGATTGCTGGTCTCGTTGACCGGTGCGAGATAGGTAAACGCCCAGTCGACCCTGACGGCGGTGTCGTTGAGCCACGTAACGCTCCAGGCGGTGAGGTTCGAGGGGTGCAGGTCGATCACGGTGGTGTGGAGGGTGTTTATGTAACTGTCAAGCGAGGGGTCGTGGCGAACGCCGAAGCCCACGTACACTTGTGGATCGTAGGTCCACGTCGCCGCGACGATCGCCAAAATGACTATGACAGCGATAACGATCGCAGTGATAGCGCCTTTTCGTGTCCCGAAAAACTCGGCAAGACTAACTGCCACAGATGTTCGACTCCTCCGGACTAAAGACGATCATCTCGCTCGTCTTGAGAGCCTGGTAGGTGCTGCCGCCCGCTTGGACGTTGTAGTTGACAAGGGCGTTAGCGACCGGTGAGCAGGCGAAGCCCCAGTCTGTGGAGTTCACCGTCGACTCGACCGTGGCGGTCTGCCCGGGCTGGATCGTGGTTGTCTTCCCGTAGACGGTGCCGATCTGTGTGGCCACCGAGCAGAGGGACTTCTGGAGCTGCACTTGGTTGGCCGCGGCGCTAACGTTCGCCGCGGGGTGGAGCTTTAGGAACGTGTCCACGACGGACGTCGCGACGAGAGGCTCGTTGTTGGTAGCGTTGGTAGCCTGGGAACTGTTGATGTTCAGGGTGGAGACCTGGAAGCTCATCGTAACGGGGGTGCTGTCGTGCGTGCCGGCTGAGGACAGGGTGGGGATTAGCCAGGATTCCGGGTTGACCGACGGGCCGCTCGCGGGGCAACCCTGGGAGGCTGCAGCGAACGTGTATGGCACTCGGAAGACGTCGCTCGTGAAGAACTCAAGGGACGGGGTGACCGTTATCGCGAAAGGGTTGTTATTGGTCAAGGTAAACTGGACGCTCCAGACACCGTTTACCAGGTCGTGGACGAACCAAACCCCGTCGGCACCAAAGACGACGTAGTTGCCCACTTGCATCGGTGCGGTGGTGCCGGTAAGGGAGTGAGCCTGCGCGCCGTTACTTGAAAATGCAACCACATAGAGCGGGACATCGGCACCGGCACCTGTAGTCGCTGACGTGCCATAGGGATTTAAGGTCTGACCATTCGCGGTGAGGGCGTCGTTACCCGTGACCGCAGCTACAGCTACCGAAACTGAGAGAACGATAATGACCGCAAATACAACAAGCCGTGTCTCTATATTCATAATGGTGCCTCCCTTACGTCACGCTCGCGCTCGATTAGCCCAGATCAACAGCGACTTTGAACTAGCCGCGGCCGCGATCACCTATGACACAGATAACGGCTGTGGGAAAAACTGATGCTGCTTGATTTTTGCGATGGTCATTTAACGTTGATTCTTATAAATCTTGCTCTTAGGCGTCTATACCCGCATACGTTAACCAAGGTTGGCCAAAAGTTGACCGCTGTTTACGACCCGCCCTTTTGCGCTGAGCTAGCGGCGATGAAGGAATAATACCGGTAATTTTAAGAAACTTTTTTATCTTAAAACGGCTTTAAGATAGCTCGTCGTTTTGCTCGGCACGCCAAAAATGCGGATCACGGCCACTCGGGTTGTGGTGCCCTGGCCATTCACGCAACCTCGTGAGCAGCACATGCACCTCGGAGGCGCCGACCACCACGCTGCCGTTGCTCTCAGCCACGCATGCCGCTCAGCTCAGATTCAGCGGCTGCTGCTAAGCAAGCTGGCAATGCGTAGTGTACGAGGTGGTCTACAAAGCACGAGCCGCGGTGCGATCACCGTCTTGGGGAACAGACCCGCACGCTTGATTTAAGCCGGCAGCACCTCAGCAGCACTATCGCAGCTGCTCTCAATCACCACACAGGCCGTGCTTACCGCATCCAATCATCCGAAGTGAGATAGAAACTCTGAAGGAGCTCTGTAGCCTTTTCGGGGCGTGCCCGGTGGCCGCTTTATCGCTATCTGGGTTGGCAGCGCTGGACCCGAGGAGGCCTGAGGCGCTTTGACCGTGGCCTATGCGGTCGGATTGGAGTATCGGTCACAACACTTCTTTGTGGTGCGATCGATGTCGCATTCGCTTTAGCTGTTTGAACCGTGTTTCTCGTCATCGCAGCGCTCGACTAGGACTCGGGTTGGACGTGCTCGACCGGCACCCTGCTCGTAACGAACGTCGGCCGGATCGCACGAGAGGCCGCAGCTTTATAGCTGAAGAATAGGCATACCCTCATGAAATGCCCACCGACGATCATCGCTTCGGCCGCTACTTTACCATTTCGATCGCGTGCCTAGTCGTCTTAGCGCTGCTTTTTCCCGCTTTCGACGTGCTGAGTCTCGCTGGTTTCGTGAACGACAAGACCTACGTGCTGATCCTACAAGACAACTCAGAGATCAGGCCAACCGGAGGTTTGATTGGGTGCATCGGACTGCTCACCGTGCATGACGGGAACGTCAAAGATTTGCACCTCGCCTACGCCTACAACAACTCGGCGTGGACGGGGGATGTCGTGAACATGAGCCTTCCTGAGAGCCTCACCCAGCTTTACGACGTGGATAGCGTGAGGCTCTACGACTCAAACGTGCAATATGACTTTTCGTCGTTTGCCCCCACGATGCTGTCAAATGTTGAGCAGATCACCGGACAGAAGGTCGACGGCGTTATCGCGGTCGACTTTACCGCGGTAGAGGCGATTATGCGCATCACAGGCCCGATCAGCGTATCGGGTGAAGTCATAACGAGCAGGAACATCGTCGATATCGCGCACTACTATTCAGGCAAGTCCGACGCGGGCGACACAGCGCCCCTGATCAACTTGTTGTCATCCCTCGCGCTTAAGATCGTTCAAATCGCTCACGACGCGAGCCTCCCTGTCAAACTGGACCTCATCAACGCCGTGCAACAAATGGGCGCCGAGAAACACCTCTTCTTTTATGTGCCTGGGGACCCCCTCACGGCAGACTTTGCAGGCGCCAGCGCTACGCCTCCGACGGACTTCATTTCTGTCATCGACATGAACATGGGTTCACAGAAGGCGGACTTCGGTGTTTATCGTTCGATCGACTACCACGTCCAGCTGCTCGCCAACGGCTCGGCAGTCGCAAACTTGACCATTGCGTATAACAACACGTGCTTCTGGGACTATAACCTGTTTCAGACGGTCCTGGTGCCGCCCGATGCCGAGATTATGAACGCGACCACCACTGCACAGGACTTCAACGGACCGCTCTCGACCGGCGGCGCGAACTTCACCGCATTCTCTACGTCCGTGACGGTGCCCGCAAATGAGACCGACACCATCACGTACCTTTACACGCTGCCTCACGTCGTCAGCTCAAGTGGCGTGAATGAGCGCTACGACCTCTATGTCCAAAAACAAGCGGGAATCAACCAGTATACGTTCAACCCAGAGGTGCAGCTGCCCGACGGGGCGCGGCTCCTCGCGTCTCAAAACGCCGAAGCGAATCAGACGTCAACGGGCGACATACACCTGGAGATGGTGTACAGGTAGAACGGGGGCAATGCCGTGAACAGAAAACGCACGATTACTACGGTGGCCATCGTCGCGATCGCCATCGCCCTCATCGCCGCGGGCTTCGGGGCGTTCGTCGTCACCGTCCGCCCGAGCGAGGACCCCACGTACACGGAGGCCGCATCGTCGATTCCCGCGGCGCCCTATACCTACGCCACGAACGGCCAGGTTGTGCTGCGGGTGAACAACGTCAGTGATGCGTCAGATCCGGTGACGGCTGCGGTGTGGGCGAACCTCAGCCTGCAGGCTTTCCAAGAGTACGTGGACTACCGTGCGCTTGCGCCCTCGCCCGGCGAGAAGAACCTTGTCGCGAACATTACAGTGACGAACGCCCGATCCGCTGCGGTGCCGTTCACCTACACCGACTTTTTCATCGTGGGTCGCGACGGTAGCGCGTACTATGCTAATTTTGCGGTATGCAATCTCAGCTGTAGCGCAGCTGCATTGAAGCATCAAACGCTCCCCGAATCGTTTACAAGCGACCTCTACGTCCTATTTTCCGTGCCGGCAACTGCAGACGCGGCAAAGCTTGTGTACGCCTCGAGCCCGCCAATTGTCATAGATTTGGCGTGAGCTTCGGATCGCCCGTGCGTGCCCGCGACGCCCCGTGCGTGCCACGCAGGCCTCAGGACCGTTGGTGCATCATCTACTTTCTGCAGAGCGTCTTGTGCTTGCCGGCGGAAGCGACCTGTTTCTCTCGCCGTGAGCAAGGCCCAGCCGCCGCTCTCGATTGTGCGACCGTTCTCGACTACGCGAATGACATCGGCATTGTGGATCGTTGAAAGATGGCGATTGATGATGATGACGATGGTGATGCCCCCGTGGAGGGCGTCTATCGCCTCTTGAATGCGCCGCTCGTTCTCGGAATCAAGATTGCTTGTCGCCTCGTCCAAAATCAAGACGCTTGGCTTTCTAAGTAACGCCCTCGCGAGGGCCAATCGTTGTCGCTCACCGCCAAACAGGTGGACCCCATGATCCCCGAGCACCGTCTCATCCCGTCAGGGAGGTGCCTGACGAAGTCGTCAGCCGCGGCCAAGCGGAGGGCCGTGTCAAGCTCACCGTCGGTTGCCTCCGGGTACGCCCAAAGCATGTTGGCACGGACTGTGTCGTTGAAGAGAAACGTTTCCTGTGCGACGTAGCCGATGCAGCGACGCCACGACTATAACCGTTCCGCGTCCAGCGGAGCGCCATCGATCAACACCTCGCCCTCTTGCGGCTGGGCCGCACAACGCAACGAAACGACAATATTTAAGCTGGGTCCGTGTTCTAACGTGTTCAGTTTATTTTTTTTCCACGAAATGAATAAGGCGTAAACTATGAGCAACCCTGATACAAAAATATTATTAGCTTTCGGCGGATTGCAGCGTGCTTGAACACAATGACGCAGATGAGAACATCGCGATTTTCTCTCTCAGCGTGTGCGTTGCAGTTTTAAGATGAGCCGATGCCCGGCAGAGAAAGAACATATCGAACGACTGGCACCTCATGTGCGTGCGACGCGGGATTATTGCCGTGGCGCTCATCTGCGCGTTCGTTGTCCTCGCGGCATACCACCAGGCAAATGCCACGCACCGCCTCGATTACCAGCGCGAAGCGGCGATGTTTTTTACGCGTGCCTACCCGACTAACAAAAAAAATTGGTGCTATTCCATGAGGAAGTCGCAGCAAGTAATTAGCTTGGGTTTGGATGTGCTTGTTTTCAAAAGAGTAACATCAGCTCTATAATATCGTAATGTGACATACTATCAAAATGTTTAAGATTCCTAATTCCCTCTTGTTAGCGTCGGAATATGCTGTAATAGGATCCTTTGTCGATATATCGAAAGGAATTGCTTGAGGACGTCGGATTTCCGTGCTAAATCTGTCGAGCGCTGGGGTATTAATCTGTTGTCGCATTCAGGTCGTCTTATGGGGGTCTTGTGACAGGCCTCGAACAACAACATGTTTGTGATAGAAACTGGCCGATATGGGTTCAAGACCAAACGGATCTTTTTTAGCCATCGCCCCTTTGATGTAACCGGCTGCCACTGTGTCATGTTTCTAGCTGCTAAGTCTAAGGCGGATGTCGCGGGTTTTCAGAGGGGATCTGATACCACGTTAGTGATAGATTTGACGCAAGAACTTGACACAATCTGGAAAAAAATGAGCAAGAAGTCGGCTAGGTACAGCATAAAGAGAGCTCAAAGGGATGGCGTCAGAGTTAAACTGAACGACAATTACGACGAATTTAAAGAGCTGAATGATTCGTTTCGAAAGAAAAAAGGGCTTCGACCTGATTTTGTATGCCCCAATGTTCTAAAACGATACGGTCCTCTATTCGTAGCAGAGTACGATGGAGAGATAATCGCCGGCCAATCCTATGTCGCGGATGATAACACCATAATGTGGCGAGTAGGGGCATCCAAGCGACTCATTGATCCTGAAAGGGCTACTTTGATTGGCAATGCGAACAAGTTACTCGTATGGGAGGCGATAAAGTACGCGAAGGGCAAAGGACTGCGAGAATTTGATTTTGGAGGGTATGACGTTGGAGGTCGCGACTTACAACTAGTGGGGTATAGCGCTTTTAAGAAAAGTTTTGGTGGAGACGTTGTCGAGCGCTACAAGTACACGAAGTATTATTTGAAGATTTATAAACTCGCGCAATGGGGGCTTATGCGTCACGGCGGGCTGCTTGCCCAATTGCCGTGTAAGCCTAAACCGTAGCGTGGTCCGCGCCTTCTCAAGAGGGCCCTTTACAGCTAGTCGTAGCAGCTGATGTGCGGTCAGCCGAGCGAATCGAGGGCGATGGAGGTTAGCTCTCCAGAGGGGGTTCTTTGCGTCTAAATCCTCTAAGAAATACATAGGCTCTAAGAAATGCCGATCTTCGCCTGATATAAGCCTCAGACGACGATAATCAAGTCTGAAAAGATGGTCGCGAGTGACGCGGCGGGCTCCTCACCATAAGGATTAGCATAAGATGTGAGGCGTTAGCAATTGTTGCTGAAAGAAGACGAAGAGGTTGGGTTGATGCCGCCCCAAAATCAAGACGCTTGGCTTTCTAAGTAACGCCCTCTCGAGGACCAATTGTTGTCGCTCACCGCCAGACAGGTGGACTCTACGATCTCCCAGCACCGTCTCAATCCCGTCCGGGAGGTGCCTGACGAAGTCGTCAGCCGAGCCTGCGCTCGAACTAGGTGCAAACTTTCTTATACTCGCATGAGCAGCTCTCAAATAGCACAGTTTTTCTTCTCCGTGGATCGGCCGACCGGCCCGTTCGAAGCACTGGGGCTTTCGAACGCTACCAAACAGGGGTGATGATATAGGCGAATTCTCATCCGATGACCGACTCAACGAGGCGTCCTCCGAGCTCTTCGCACTCAGCGCGCACCTCGCAGAATGCGCCGCGCGCGACAGCGGCGAGCGGGGTGAACTTGTCGAGTTCGCCCGAACAAAGCTGAAGCAGTGTTGGCGCGAGGCGCGACAGGCCCCCCTCTCGCCCTGGACGTTCTACCGCATGGGCGTCAGTTACCTTTACCTTACCAAGCCCTATGCCGCGTTCGCGGCGTGCTCGAAAGCGCTCCAGCTGAGCAATACGGAGTCCGTCATCGACGCCGCGCATGACGCGCTCAGCGTCCTCGACGCGTATGACGAGGAACTCATCGGCTATGAATGGTTGCGCCGGTTGCTCCTGATCGGCGCTGCAGGGAGGTTTCACGCGCCTAGCGCGCTGTCGGAGCTACGGGTGCTCGCCTCACAAGGAGCGCCGCCGATCGCCCCCCCGGTCATGATTCTCGCAGGCGGGTCCAGGGCCGACGACCGCGCGGTCATCGCCGGCTTCCGCCCGCTCGTGATTGACGCGTTTCGCACCTACACCGGCACGATCATCTCGGGAGGGACGCGCGTCGGAGTCAGCAGGCTAGCTGGCGACGTGCAAGAGGCGTTTCCCGAGTCCATCCACACGATCGGGTACGTCCCGCGCGGCGTTAAGGGGGTTCCACTCGATGACCGCTATCGCGAGATTCGGCTCACGTCCGAGTCCAACTTCAGCGTGATGGAAGTGGTCCAGTACTGGTGCGACCTCGTCACCTCCGGCGTTTTGCCCTCGCAAGTGAAGGTATTCGGCATCGACGGCGGCTCAATCTCCGCGAGCGAATACAAGATGGCTTTGGCCCTCGGCGCGTCCGTCGCCTTGCTCGAGGGAAGCGGCCGCGAGGCGAAAAAGCTTCGGCACAACCGACACTGGCGGGCCTCGCAGGGGCTCGTGTGCGTTCCCGCTGACAGCGACATCATCGCGGAGTTCGTCAAGCTCAAGCCCCATCAGCAACAGCTCGATACGGCCGACCGAGAGCGGCTGGCGCGGGTCATTCACGACGCTGCGGGAACGCGAGCGGGGCGTCACGGCCGCGGATGATCCGCCGGTTCCGATGAAACGTGTCGATCGTGCAGCTACCAGATCCTTTGCGAAGAAAAAGGCAATGACCATCAGCACGACTCGACACATATAACGTCCAGCCACTCGCAACGGACGCTGTCGGAACCTCCGATGGTGCGTTTGTCGCCTGAATTGTGATGTTACTCACTCGCTGATCGGTGCATCAGCAGACAGAAATAATGAGTGCTACTGCAATTATCGCGTAAAAAGCGGGCCTGATGCCCTTCAAAGATTAAAAGAGAACGGTCGATGGCGTATAAGGTTTTGCTTGAACGACGACCGTTGGCTCGAATACGTTCCATCGACGCCCGGTGCTTCCTTCATCTTTCCTGCCAGCAATCACTTTCTTGGCAACAGGAGCCTTAAAGTAACGATCTTACCTCGCGATGCGGCAGCTGACGAAGCACTGTTCGTAGATGATTCTGAAGAAGCGTAGTATCGAAGGTACCCGTGGCGGTTAGCTCATCTTATTCAGCAGCTGACCCACTAAAAAGAAACCCGTTTTCGAGTTAGTTTTTACAAAAAGTTCCGGAGAAGCATTTTTTTTGTAAAAAAAACGTGCAAAACGTGGAAAAGTTTAAGAGGGGGAATTTGTTATTGTAGGTATAAGCAACGGCGGCGCGATGTGCGGTCAAGTCTGTCGAGGACACCCGCACACCAGCGCACACCAAATAGCACGGGAGTACCTAACGCCTGGCGTTATAAAGGTTTCCTCTTGTTTTTTGGGTGCTGTCCGCGCCGTCCTGCTTGCTACATAGAGTGAACACAGCAGGAGTGATACAATATGCGGTATAGCAACCCCCAACAATGTAGTGTATATAGGCATGAAGCGATGCTTCGGCGACCGCCCTTCAAACACAGGGAGGCTACATGAACAAAGACAAAGGTGAAATCGAGCCCATAAACAGCGACGACGACATTGAGATTCGCTACCAGGGCCTCATTGAGGTATACAAAGATGGCAGGTTCACGGGCGAACTGGCAGATTTAAGAAAGCTGATCGTCGCGTGTTTTAGGTTGTTTCACCGCGTGCGAAGCGATCCATCGCAGTTCAGTGATGACGACCTTGTCTGCATTATAATCGACGGGTTCATTGCGATAAGGTGGTTGGATATACTAATGCGCAATTCCTATCTCGAGCTAAACCGTGCCGATTAAAGACCCAGAGAAACGCAGGAGCTATAACCGTGCGTATGCCCGAAAGCGCCGCGCGGGTTTGACAAGTTTGACGAGTCAAACCCTTCCGGCGAACGTCTATGTGAGCCCGCAGCACGTCGAAACACTACTAGACCTGCACGAAGTCATGGCACAAGCAATCGACATGCTGAGAAATGATCACGAGAGCACGCCTGTCTCTCGAGCACGAGCACTCGCGTACTGCTGCGGCGTCGACGCCAGGCTCATTGAAATGGCAACGATCAGCGAACTGCAGCAACCACAGCAGAGCGAAGAGCAAGAAACAGAGCTAGACGCCGAATATAACGCCGCATACAGCGAGATCTTAGGTCAATATTCGCGTACGCACGACGATTACCTTCAGTGGGTTAGTTGTGAGGTCAGGTTCCTACACGACAGAGACGCCGAATCAGAAGCGGAGTGGCAAGCTGCGACCAGCGAGCTCATAGCGAAGGCCTCGACGGATAGCGATCTCTTAAGGATGTATACTGAAGCGCGTCACGTGCAGACGTAAAGGGATCGTTTTTTGTATCTGGAGCGAGCGTACACCGTCAGTAAGCGATGACCTGCCGAGCGCTCCGCGCAGAGTGCACTCAATGGAAAGTGAACGCGCAGCGCGTCGGCCTCTGGACGTTCGGTCAGCAGAGGTGTAGCGGCCACCGCTTGAAGGGTCAGGCATGATCGTCACAGTGCCGTCATATGCTGCTACTGAGCAGAGCGCGCTCTTCAGCGACGGTCACGCACCGCGCGCCGATCACACGGACGACATGCACGACACCCCTGAAGAGATGGCACAATGGAAACCGCTTGCTGCCGCCCTCCAAAGCTGTCAAGACGTCGTCGAACCGGCGTATCGTGCCGCGGACCGCCCCGCTATGCACTTTCAGAAACAGCGCCAGACCATCTCGATTTCAGCTGCGATCGCCGGCACCGTCGCCGTGCTGCTTGCGACCTTCGATGCCCTCGATTTTAGCAAATTTATCGTGCCGATTCTCTACTTCGGCGTTGCGGCAGCCATCGCGTTTGTCGCCGTCCTGCTTAGCATCGGCACGCTCCGACAAGTGAAGTGGATGTTCCTGCGGCACAAGGCGGAGCGGTTCAGGTTTCTCAAGTTTCGGTTCCTCATCGACCCGCACCTCTGGGGCGACGACGCCACTCAGCGAGAACGCACGGCGCAATGGCTGACGTACGAGACGGACAAGGTCACGGGGCTGACGAACGAGGAGTTGAAAACGTGGGCAGAGCGCGGCATTCTCCCCGAAGAGCCGCCCAGCTTGGCGGGCAGCCGGGCGGACGCCTCCACCCTGTACAGCCTCGTCGACTACTACCTCACGAAGCGCTGCAGGAATCAGCTCCACTACTTTGAGCGCAGGGCTCGGCAGCTTTCGAGCACAGACCGCTATATCAAGGCGCTGCCACGCCTGCTGTTCTTTGGAAGCGTCTTAGCGGCGCTCGGCTACTTCTCCCTCAACCTCTTCGACGCCCTTCAGCCGCACGAGGCGGCGGCGCAGGCATCCCGAACAACGACGTCTGCCTCGATTACCCTTGGAATCACTTTTATCCTCCTCGCCGCGTCGCTCCCTGTACTCAGTGCGGGCATCAGGACGTTCCGCTCGGCCTATCAGCTTGCCCGCAATACGAGCCGCTATAAGGCGGCGTTCGAGGCGATTAAGCCTCCTGCGCAACGACTGGAAGGCCATGCCGAGCGTCTGAACGGGCTCTACGCCGAGGGGCGTACCACCATCGACGCCCACGACGTCTTCCGCGACCTGTGGCGCTGCGAGCAAATCCTGGAGGCCGAACACCGTGAGTGGCTCCGCCTCATGATGGAAGCAGAGTAGGTCGGCTAGGCAGCCCGCGACAGCCATAGAAGCGCACAGGCGAGAGCTGCCTGCCTCGCAAAAAGTCGAAAGGCTTAAGAGGGGGAGGGTTCAAACGCAGAATAATTGGTTGTTCGTAATTACCCTAGGGAGGGAAGCACATGGGCGACCACATTTTCATCAGTTATTCGTCAAAGAATAAGGCCATCGCTGACGCCGTCTGTCATAAACTCGAAGAGCGCAAGATGAAGTGCTGGATAGCGCCACGCGACATCCTGCCGGGTTCGAACTACGCAGAAGAGCTCATTAAGGCGATTGACGGCAGCAAACTCTTCGTGCTCGTTTTTTCCAAGGATTCCAATCAATCGCAGCACGTGCTCCGCGAGTGCGAGCGAGCTGTCTCCCACGGGATTCCCATCGTGCCGTTTCGGATCTCGGACGTGCTCCCCGGCGCGGCACTCCAGTACTTCATCGGTCCACAGCACTGGCTCGATGCGATCACCGCCCCGTGCGCGGCCCACATAAACCGACTCGCCGACACAGTGCACATCCTGCTGACGCAGGAGGACCTCACGCAAAAGAGTGCCGGTGAAGCGCTTGTCGAAGCCGAAGCGTTAGCCGTGCAGCGACAGCAACAGGTCGTCCGCATGCGGCGGACCACGATCATGCTTGCCGCGGTGGTGGTGGTTTTTGCCGTGGTGGGCGGCGCGTGGTTCGTCACGCAGCAGATGAATCAGGCCAGTATGAACCTAGTGCCCTTCACGGACCAAGCAGCAGGGTTCCAGATGCAGGTTCCTCAAGGCTGGACCAGGGCTCAACCGAGCCCCGTTGCCGGCCAGCCTCCGATCGCCCTGATCGTCTACCTGCCGACGGGTAATCAGTCAGAACTCTTGTACGTTAACAACGTGTCCGCACAGGGGGCCACCTTTGATAACGTTACGAGCTCGAACCTTGAGAAGACGCAGAGCCTGGTTAACAGCAATCAGATCACCATGCAGGAGTCAGGCCTGACGAGCGTGGACGGACAAAACGCGTACAAGCTCGTGTATACGATCAACAGCTCAGGCCTGCAGTGCATGCAAATCTGGACGGTCAACAACGGTATCGTGTACAATCTCACGTATAACGCATTGCCCCAGCACTACACCCAGTACTTGTCAACGGTCCAAAACATGGTCAACTCGTTCAAGTTCATCTAGCTCATGAGGCGCGCTGCCACGAACGCATTCTATGACGAGTCAAGCGGGCGCCGCGATTACAACGAGTGAGAACGTAAACGAGTCGCGGATTAACGTGCTGTTGTAGGTCCGCGCTGTTGGCCGCGCTGTTGGCCGGGCGTGAAACGTATCATACCGTTTAGTTCAGCGCGATTGTGCGAACCGACAGTCAGCACACGTCAAAAAAATAGAAACGTTTATCGTGCTAAGCCTTGTCTTTTTTTCATCCTAATTTCACGCTCTGTGGCCAAAGCGCCACACTATGGATAGTAGGTAGTTTCACAAGGCGATCAAGATGACTGACGACAGCAACATAGAAAGCCTCATTGCGGACTTGGAAAGTTCGGAATGGCACACGCGGGGGGAGGCCGTGCGAGAGCTTCGCAAGCTCGGTGACAAGCGTGCCGTTGAGCCCGTCATCAGCATGCTGAACGACGAAAACAAGGTGGTGCGGAAATACGCAGCATACACGCTCGACAGACTCGGTGACAAGCGTGCCGTTGAGCCGCTTATCACGGCGCTAAGCGACGAGAGCACAAGCGTGCGGAGCATGGCCGCCCAATCGCTCGGCCACCTGGGCGATACGCGCGCCGCGGAGCCCCTCCTCAACGCCTTGCACAACGACGAGGAGTGGCTCGTGCGCGACGCAGCGGCGCACGCACTAGGCCACCTCGGTGACAAGCGTGCCGTGGGGCCCCTCATCGCCGCCCTCAACGACGAACACTGGTTCGTTCGTGAGGCGGTGGTGCACGCTGTAAGCAAGCTGGACCACCAGCGCGCCCTTGAACCGCTGATTTCCGAAGCCTTTGACGACGAGCACTGGCTCGTTCGTGAGGCGGCGGTCCAAGAGCTCGCGTCGCTTGATAACCCACGCGCCGTTGAGCCGCTCATCACGATCGTTACGAGCCCAAAAAGCGAAGCAGACCGGGGCAGCAGCGGCGACATATACGTTCGAAAGGCGGCGGCGCAGGGGCTGGGCGAGCTCCGTGACAAGCGCGCGATTGAGCCGCTCATCGTCGCGTTGACCGACGAGTACCGTGCGGTTCGCGAGGCAGCGGCCCGTGGCCTCGGTCAGCTCGGTGATAAGCGCCCCGTTACTCGCCTCATCCGTGCGTTGGATGACGAATATTGGCTCGTGCGCGAGGCAGCCGCCCACAGTCTCGGCCGAATTGGTGACGACCGCGCCGCCGACGCCCTCTATGACACCGCTGTGGGCAAACGGCCGTGGATCCGTGACTTAGATGATGAGGACAAGTACGTGCGCAAGGCTGCGGTACAAGCGCTCTGGAAGCTCGGCGACGTGCGCGCCATCGACGGGCTGATCGATAACTTACGGGGCGAGGATCGCTTTGTTCGCAAAGCCGCGGCCGAAACGCTTGGCCAGCTCGGCGATGACCGCGCCGTTGATGCACTCATTGATGCTCTCGCCAATTCGGACAGCGATGACCGAGCATACGCCGCCGACGCGTTGGGCAAGATCGGCGATGCGCGGGCCGTTGAGCCTTTGATCCGCGTCTTGGGCGACAATAATGCCGTGGTACGCAAGTACGCCGCGTACGCCCTTGGTCAACTCAACGATCTGCGGGCGATCGATCCGCTCACCCAGGCTTCAAATGATGCGGACGTCGACGTGCGAGATTCCGCTGCTCATGCATTGTGGCGGCTTCAGGGATGAGGAGCTATCCGAGTGATTCCATTAGTGCCGCGCACCGAGCAACGCGTGCCTCTCAAGCCCAGTCAGACCCTCGTGGTGGAGACGACTTACGCCTGAGGCTCTCCTTCGGCGTGAGAGCGCGCAGAACGGAAGTGGCGGGCAAGGAGTGGACGAAAAAATAAGGTTACGCACAATCGTCCTTGTGGAGCACGACAAACCGTCAACAGTGCCGTGCTCGATACTGCTGTGCGTCGGTTCTCTCAGGTCGCGACCGCGCGCATCCCCTGATCGAGGGCAGCGACAAAATTCTGGACCGTTTGGATGTGTTTTCCCTTCACAACCTCTTTCGTTGTCGCATAGAACGTCGCAATCGGGGGTTTTCCAATAAGCTCTTGCATATCCCGCAGCGTGGTCTTGTTCCCTGAGCAGTCGTAGGTGCAGAAGAATGCCGCGTTTTTAACTTTGCCAGCGTTTTGCGCCATGTACGTCCTGACGGCACTGGCCACCGTGTACGCCCACACGGGACTGCCGAGTATCACGAGGTCGTACGACGAGGGATCGTACTTCGTCGGCTTGATCGGAGCCTGTTTCTTCTCTACCGCCTCTTGGTAGGAGAGCTTGTTGCCTGCAGTGCCCGCACGATTGGTGGGATCGATGAGTTCCTCCAAGTCACATTTGAACGACGTCTGCTGTCCAAGGATGTTGATAACCGTTCTCGCAACCTTTCTTGCTGTTCCGGTTCTTGAATAGAATACGATTAGGCACTTCATCTGTTTAGACGGTGCTGAAATCCTATTTGACTTTTTCGAGACGGGCTCCTTCCTACGGGCTATTGCTAAAACTGCGTGGCGTGCAGTCAACCTAACCGCGATCGTGCTGCGATTAGCTGCAGCCGGAACGCATACGCGTTTTCAGGCGAGGCGTCCGTCGCCTCGTATCGTGCGGCACCAACCGAGCCGGACAGGTTGCGAGCGTCGTTATCAACGTTTGCCTTTCCCGCCAAAGAGCGTTCTGTTGTCGGGCACTGCGCTCAGCCGGTGCCCCATTCCGCTACGCCAACAACGCCTTCCGCACTTCCTGCGCGTTTTTCTTGGTCGTCAGCACTTCTACAAGGGCGACAGCAAAGTCAATAGCGGTTCCCGGGCCCTGGCTTGTGATGATTTTACCCTGCCGCACGACACGCTCTTCTTCTACGCGCTGCGCGCCCGGGATTTCGATCCCTGGGTACCACGTCGCCGTCGCCCCTTCCATGATACCCGCGACGCCAAGCACGTGCGGCGCAGCACAAATCGCGCCGACGTATTTGCCGGCGTCGTATGCTGCGCGTATGAGCCTGAGAACGCGTTGATCGCGTTCGAGGTTGATGTAGCCGGGGTTCCCGCCCGGAAGGACGAGGGCGTCGTACGTCGCAACGTCGTCAATAGAGAGATCGGACTGCACTTTGATCCCGTGCCCACCTTCTATGGGCGGAGGTGCTATGCCGGCGAGGAGCACAGAGATGCCAGCACGGCGCAGCACGTCAACGATCGTGACCGCTTCCAGCTCCTCAAAGCCGGGGGCGAGAAGGACAACTACGTTCATAGGTCTACCTCAGGGCTTCAAGGGTCTTAAGCGTTTTCGACGCTTTGGGTGCCCGGCTCACCTGCTTGAAAGCCGCGTGCGTTGGAGAGCATCGTCGTTATGCGCAGTTAAAAAAACGGCGGTGAGCAGCCACGCGTTAAGCACGCCGCGATTTTCCGGCTATTGAGCCGTGCCAACGAAGATAGTCAAGGCCCCGATTAACGGTTCGCTGGGTGCCAGCACGGGGCCTCTTATTTAATGCCGGCAAATGGATATAAGTGACTGGTGCGATTCTTGCTTGAGGTAAAGCGATGCTAGAAATTACGGTGCACGAGATTCGCGGGA
>Ga0181536_10002537_pt1 | contig 20531 bp, 14 predicted proteins | sample PEATcosm2014_Bin_41_FD_121105 | JGI IMG/M metagenome (GOLD analysis project Ga0181536, IMG submission 121105) | Peatland microbial communities from MTU Mesocosm Facility, Houghton, MI, USA - PEATcosm2014_Bin17_60_metaG | ecosystem: Environmental > Terrestrial > Soil > Wetlands > Peat | place...
CGGCACCCGCACGATGCTACCTGACACTTCGAGACCGCCATTGCCCAGGCCTTGGACCCGTCAGCGGCGCTCCTGCATTTGAACCAAGCCATTACGCTGAAGCCGGACTTCACCTCGGCCTACTACGCGCGGGACGTGCTTCTCTACAAACAAAACAAGCCCCAGGCCGCACTCGCGGATTTTCTGATCGCAGCCAAACAGGAGCCCGGGAATGCTGCCACTCTGGACCAGCTCGGCCGCACGTATCTGGCGCTTGACCGGCCCGCCGACGCTCTGCCGGTGCTCCGCGAGGCGGCGGAGCGGAATCCTCAGGACCCGAAGACGCTGACACATCTCTCGCGTGCGCTGTCTGCGACGGGCAGACCGCAGAGGCCGGCAAGTCATCGCGCGCTTCCGTGCGTTGGGCTCCGGCCGCACCGAGGGAATACCGAACCCCGGTTTTGTCGATTTGCTGGCCTTGCCCCCCCGAGCAGCAGTACGAGCGCTACCGAGCTCGCGTGAAGAAGGCGGTGGCTGCCGACCCGAACGACGCCGCGGCGAAGCTCCGTTACCTGAAGCTGCTGCTAGGCCACGAGGCTTGGCCGGAAGCTGAGGCTTTGGCGCGGGAGATCGTGGCTCTCAAACCGGAGCCTTCCGCAGTGGCGGAAGCGGGCCGCGCCTTTTTGGATGCGGAACGCTACGCCACAGCCAAGGAACTGCTGGAGCAATCGCCGCAGGCGCCCGGCGCCGCCCTAGACTTGGCCATCGCCGTCTTCCACGCGGACGGCGCCGAGGCGGGACTCGAACGGATGGATGCGGTAACGGAATCTCAGCGCAACGGCGATTATTACCTCGCGCGCGCCCAGATGCTTGATCACACCCGACGGTTCCTGGAGGCGGCCGCAGCGGCCCAACGGGCGCTCCGTGCCACGCCCACCAGAGTCGAGCTGTATTGCCAGGTGACGCTGCTCCTGATTGAGAACGGCCGCGTGCTGCAAGCACTCGAGCTGCTCGATCAGGCCACTCGCTACCTGCCCGATGATCCGTCTATCTTGCTGTCGAAAGCCATCGCGCTCGAGGTGGCGGCCAAAAGCGTTGACGCAGGGAAGCTGCTCAAAGAAATCGACGGGCGTTGGCCGGAGAGGCCCGAAGCGCATCTAGTCTATGGGATCATCCTGCAAACCCATCGCAGGGCCGAGGAGGCGCTACGGGAATTAATTACAGCCACGGCGCTCGGCGCACGCGAGCCGGCGGGCTACTACTACCTGGCGGAAGCCACGCTACAGGCCAGACCGGACGAGAGCGAGGCCGCCCAGAAGGCCATCCAGGAGGCGCTGGCTCTGGATTCCGGCGATGCCTGGGCGCATGCTCTGGCCGGGCGCATTTGCTATGAGCGCGGGCAATACGACGGTGCTCTTAAAGAACTGGAGGAGGCGGTGCGATTGCGGCCTCTGATGGTGCAAGCGCACTACAACCTGGCCCGCGTCTACATGGCTCTGGGCCGCGGCGAGAAAGCGCACAGCGAATCCGAACAGGTGCGGCAGCTACGCTGACCGTGCTTATCGAAAAATCCATCCGACGAGTGGGCCCTACTGTTTTTCGTAAACAACGTCCTCTTCGAAGGGCTTGTCGTCCTTACCGGTCCCTTCGATATGGAAGGTCTGCGTCTTGCCATCTTTCGACAGAACCGTGAAACTCTTGGCAGGCCGGCCGTCCATATTCCAGGTTTGCTCCGTCCGGTGAGCATTCACTTTGCGAAGGATAACTGTTACGTTGGGCCCTCTGCCCTCAACCGGCACCGCTAGCCCGGCCTGGGGCTTGTAGAACCAAGTACTGGTCTTCCCATCAGCGCTAATCACGGTGATACTGAACCGGCTATCGGGATTGATGGTGAACACCTCACTCTGGGGCGTGGGCCCGGCGAACTTGGACTTGGCCAGATTGCATTTCCACGTGCCGGCGAAACCACCCGCGGGAATATCCACAGCCAGAGTCATCATGGGGACCGCGAGTAGCGAAAAGATCAGTGTTATCGAGCCGGATTTCATAGTCGGATCAATCTCCTCATCATTATAGTATCATATGCTATTTATAGGCCGCCGCGACCTCATATCGACCGGCGTAGCGCCTTGGAATCCGTGGAATCGCGGACGCAAATGTGAAGGAGAGGAACGCGATGAGAACTTCGATATTCGTACTGATGTCTGGAATTTGCTTGCTAGGAGGCGAACGCGCGCCCATAGCGGTGAACTTCCAGGACTCCGCCCCCTACCGTTGGCTCAACAAGAAGGTACTTGCGAATCGGCTGTTAGACGACATGGAAAGCCTGGACCAGTGGACTGCCTTCACGAACGGACCGGAAGGAGTGGTGGATGCGCGAGTTCCTTTTCAAGTAACTCGCGCGAGCCAGGTAGTTGCCGAGATCAGGCTGACCAAGGAGCAGTCACGGGAAGGACGCCAATCACTGCGGCTGCGCATGCCCACAAAGCTCGACAAGCCTGGCCCGATCAGCGGACGGGGTTGGGGCAGCGCTGGCGTGACACGGCAGTTCGCGGGTGAGGATTGGAGCAACTTCAACAGGATATCGCTATGGATCTATCCGGACTGCCCGGGCTGTTATGTAGTGTCACTGGCACTGCATGTTCACAATGATGGCGTCGAGAAGCTGCCGGCGGCTTTTGGGCAGGAGGGCGAGAACACCGTGGTCTTACGGAATCAGGAGTGGAACCACGTGGTCTGGGAAATCGGCAATGTGGCGCGAGACAAAATTACGGGCCTGCAAATCTCGTATGGGATGTCCGGTAACGAGCCGGCGGCATCCGATATTGCGACATATTACTTCGACCACCTGGAGTTGGAGCGCGTGGAGCCTGACTATATCGAAGGCTGGGATGTGTGGCCGGGACGAATCTCATATAGCCACCCGGGCTATCAGCCCGGATCAACGAAAACAGCGATTGCCAGCGGTCTCAAGGTCAAGGAATTCCGCTTGATTAACCAGCAGACCGGACAGACCGTTGTGTCCAAGCCCGTGGAAACCGTCAAGACACATCTCGGAACCTTCCAGGTAATGAATTTCTCAGAGGTTCGCCAACCAGGGTCCTATGCACTGGAAGCTGGCGACGCGATCACGCACCCGTTCCGCATTGACCCGAACGTGTGGCGTGAGACGATCTGGAAGGCTCTGAACTTTTTCTATGTAGAGCGGTGTGGGATGGCGATACCTGGTGCGCATGGTGTGTGTCACCGCGACTGGCAGGCGGTACACGGCGACAAACGAATCATCATCAACGGGGGATGGCACGATGCAGGCGATCTGACCCAGGGGCTCGGCAACACCGGTGAGATTGTGTACGGCATGTTCAGCCTGGCGGAACGGTTGCAGGGCCGGGGTGAGGACCCTGAGTTATACGAACGGCTGATAGAGGAAGCACGGTGGGGTTTGGACTGGATTCTGAAGACCAGCTTTGGTGATGGTTACCGCGGCACAGGTTCGGTGAACAGCCGTAGGACCAACGGAATTCTGGGGGACTTCGACGACACCATTGCGACAGCCCACAACGACCCTATGGCGAATTTCGTGGCTTCGGCTGCGGAAGCCATTGCGTATCGGGTACTGAAACAAAGCGATTCACGGCTGGCAGCATACTCTCTGAAGATGGCGGAGGCGGACTGGCGGTTCGCAGTAGCGGGGATGGGCGATGCGCGCGCACAGACTACGCAGGAGCGCTGGCGCGTCCCGTTCGACTCGGACGGGGTAGTGCACGAACGGGCGTCGGAAGGGGTGCTGGCGTCCGTGGATCTGTGGCGGGCCACTGGCGACCAGCGCTATGCCGACAAAGCCGTGGAACTGGCGCGGGTCATTTCGGATTCACAGGAGCGCAAACGGCCGAACTGGACGACACCGCTGCTGGGCTTTTTCTACACCGGCCCGGAGAAAGACCGTATTTTGCATTATTGTCACAGGGGTCGCGAGCAGGCGCCGATCCTTGCGCTAACGCAGCTTTGCGAAGTATTCCCAAACCATCCGGAGTGGATGAAGTGGTATTCGGCGGTGGTGCTGCATGCGGAGTACCTGAAGACGATGGCGAAATATACCGAGCCCTACGGCGTGCTGCCTGCCTCGATCTACAAGGACGACGAGTACGAGCAAGTGCCGGAAACCCGTCGGGAGTCGTTTCGCAAGCAGGTGTTGAACGGCATTCCGCTGGGCGAGGGGCACTACCTGCGGCTGCTGCCCGTGTGGATGGATTACCGCGGTCATTTTGGCACGATCCTGCCGCAGACGCAGGCACTGGCTAATGCTGCTCATTTGCGGGGGGACCTGGAAGCGGCGCAGCTATGCGAGCAGCAATTGGAGTGGATTATCGGTCGAAATCCGTTCGCGCAGAGCACCATGTGGGGCGAGGGTTACGACTTCGCTCCCCAGGACACACCGTCTTCCGGCAACATGGTGGGATCGCTGCCGGTTGGAATACAGAGCCGAGGTGATAAGGACGTACCCTACTGGCCAGTCCAGAACACCTGGACTTACAAAGAAGTGTGGGTACATCCGGTGGGCCGCTGGATCTGGGCGATGCGAGACCTTGCGGGACCGGCTCTAGTGGAGGGCGAGGCGGGTTCCGCGGTCGAGTTCCACGAGACGTCGTCCGGGGATCGGGTTGAGGTCAAGCCGGACTCGGCGAGCGGATGGTTCCGGGCCATGTTGCCGGAAGGGAAATACACGGTACGGAGCGGTAGCGAGCAACAGACGTACACACTCCTACACGGCGGGACCTACCATCTGGACCTTCGCGCGGGCCGGGCGTTGGACTTTGAGTTATCCAAGGACACCTCTGGTGCGGGGGATGTGACGATCCGACTAAGTGCCCGAGGCCAGGGGCACCACCGGTTCGTACTTCGTGTGGAGAATCTGGCGCTCGACGCGACGGAGAAGGAACTGACGCTGCGGTCTGGCGGTGTGGGTACCCTCGAGTGGCACGCACGGATCACCTCGCAGGACTGTCCGTGGGTTGCAGTCGTGGTACCGGATGTCGACTTATCGCAGCGGAAGGAAGTGATGGGTGCCGCCTGGGAGCATTAGTCTGGGGCTCTCGACATAAATACCAAAATCGATTCACGCGAGGTGAACGGAATGACATGCACAGTAGACTCTTAGCCGTGTCGGCTCTCCTGCTGATCGGCCGGCCTCTCTCCGCTGCTTCGCCGGAGATCGTGAAGCACATCGATCAAGCTTGGTTCCAGGGGGCATTGGCCTCCGAGGCGACGCACTGGCGCGAGGCCGCATTCCATTAAGCGCTGTTGCAACACTTCCGCCAGCTCTGACCGAAGCGTGAATCCGAATTTCGGATCCGGATGGTGCCAACCACATACATCTTGAACTCTCCTGCGGCATTTGAGTCAAAAGCGATGCACCTCCCGTCCGGCGGCCAGCGCGGAGTTGTGCCATCGGAGTCGCCAAAAGCGGAACTGCACTGCATTCGAACCATCCGCATCGCATACCCAGTTCGGGACCAGGGGGTCGGTTCTAATCCACTCGCCCCGACCAATCTTTTCAATAACTCCCAGCGCATTTCTGGGTTCTCTCCTACGGCGCTGTAGGTGACGTCGTAGACAATCAAGGCTTCCGGGACTGCCCAAGTGGGAATCGATAGCCGAATGGCCGGGCGCGGACTAGCGGTGAACCTTGCCCGCCTGCGCCGATGAACCGGCCATGAAAGACGTTCCGCCGTGTGCCTGCCCGTGGCACGTCAGGTTGCAAGTGTTCTTCGCGCGATTGTACGAGATGGGAGTTGCTCCGCTGGGGGCTACCACATTGGCGTCAAAGTTCACCATGCGCTCGCCGGAAATTGCCGGGGAGTAGCTTCCCATTCCGTGCGCGTTATGGCACGCGGAACACGAGAAACCTGCGTTGATGTGCCGCGCATGTTCGCTGAAGCTGGTGTTCGCAAGCACCAGCTTGAGGTCGTGACACTTGGCGCAGAGTGCGTAAGGGCCGGTCGCACTCAAGTCCGGGTTCGGGAATAGGTTCGTCACACTCTGGCCGGGCCGCGGGGCCTGGTTCGCTTCATAGCGGCGTTCCAGAATGTGCGTGAATTTGGAACCGTGCGGACCGTTGGGGCCGGCGCCGCCGAACTCGCGATTGTCGTCGCTATTATGGCAGTCCGTGCACAGAATTCTGGCTCCCATGGCACGCCCCTGCGTCGCGCCATCCAGATTGAGCATGTAGGGACGCAGGCTCGGCTGCGGCAGGCTGCTGCTGCGATCGTGCGTGACCGGATGGCTCGACGAGGCCGTCATGGCAAATTGCGGAATCACGTTCAGCGGATCGCCCGCCGAAACCGTCCAGATCGGCAGGTAGCCGAAAACGCGGCTGGCGGTCTTGCCGGTGCTGGTGCCATGACAGCGTAGGCAATTCTCATATTGATTGACCGCCGCCGGCCTCACCACGGTGATTCCATCCAATGCGCTGATGCCGGCGACGTTGTTTTGCGAGCCGCGAATGGCCGGCGCCGCGGTGAATGCAGTGACTCGGCTCGATGCGTGCGGATTGTGGCAGTCCGCGCAGGTGGCATGCCGGTTCTGATTCAGCAGTGTGCTTTCGCCGGCCGCGTGCTGGTTATTCGCGCCCGTGAACGGATGGCCGGTCTTGGCGAATTCGGAGAGAACGTTGGGGATTGCGGGCGAGATGTTCGAGCCGCCGCCATGGCATACCATGCAGTCCTGTTCATTCGGCGCCCGCAGCAAGCCGGCTGGCGCGGGCGCGTTGTGCACCTGATGGCAGGACATGCAGGCGTTCTGCGCGACCGTGGGATAGCTGCCCACAGGCGCCGCCGCGGTGCTCCTCGCGGTGTTCGTCGCGACAGCGTGCGCGCTGACGTCCCACTGCGAGAGCCGGTTCGGCTGTCCCGTTACCAACCGCTTAGGATCGTGGCAAGCCAAGCAGAGCTGCCCTCTGGAGCCGTCGCGAACAAGGAAGTTCTGCGACACCTTGTCGCTGGCTTGCACGTGCGGATCGTGACAACTGCTGCACTCGATGTTGCCCTCGACCAGCTTCACTGCGCCGGCCGGATCGACGGTCTTGCCTGCGGACACCAGCGATTCGGCCAGTTCGGGCGCGTCCCTGAGCGGCAGGATCAGGCTGTTGGGATGCGAGCTCTGCAGGCTTGGCCCGAAGATGTCGGCGTCCTTCATCTTGCCCGCCATCGGGATCTTGCCGTAAGCCTGTGTTTGTCCGGGCGCCACGGTGCCATCGTGGCAACTCAGGCAGAGCAGGCTGACATTGCCCTGCGGCAGCTCCGTGGCGCCTCGCTCGTTGTAAGTGGAGCTGGTATAAGTCGCATAAGTCTGCGTAGACAGCTTCTGATTCCACAGCGGGCTGTTTCCCCCGATGCCGTTGTGGGGCGCATGGCAATACCCGCACGAATTCGGCAATCCACCTGTGATTGGCGATCCGCTACCACCGGAAAGGTCGTGGATGCCGATGACATCGCGGGTCTGGGCGGAAAGCAGGACCGCGCCGAATAAGGCTGCCAGGCGGAGCTTCATAGCGCGCCCTCTACGGACGGCATCGTTATGCCGAAGTAATGAAACACCTGGACGCGCCGGTGATAAGAATCGACCACCAGGATGCGGTCGGAACCATCCACCCACAAGCCGGCCGGCAACACGAAGTCTCCGATTCCCGCCTCTTTGCCGAAATAGTAGAGCAGGTTGCCCTCCTGATCGAAAACCTGGACCAGATTGTGGAACGCGTCGGCAACATAGAAGTGCCCTTCGGAATCGATGCCCACACCTTTTGGACGGAACATGTCACCGTGGCTGTCGCCGGCGCGGCCGATCGCGTAGCGGAAGGCGCCGGAGCGTTCGAAAACCTGGACGCGGAAATTCATGGCATCCACCACGACCAGATCCTGGCCCCGCAGCCGCAGTTCGGTGGGAAAGTGCAAATCGCCGGCCGCGTGGCCCAATTTGCCAATGGTCCGGAGGACGCGACCCTGCATGTCGAGAACGAAGATCTGATTTCGCCAAGTGTCGCTGACGTAGATTCGCCGGGCGTCCGAATCCACGGCGATGCCCGTCGGCCGTTTGAAAAAGCCCTCGCCACCCTTCAAGCCTCCGATGACGCGCTGGAACTTCCCATCGGCGCCAAAGACAAAGATCTTGCCGGCCTCGGAGTCCGTGACGTAGATGTTGTCCTGCTTGTCCACGGCGACGCCCTGCGGATCAAGCAGCGCATTTTCTCCCTCACCGTGCGACAGGAATTTGTACTTCTGCTGGACGAAATCGAAGACATGGACGCCGTACGCGCCCGGGTCCGTAATAATGATGCGTCCTCGGGAATCCTGCGCCACGCTGTACGGACGCACCAGACTGCGATATTCCGGCTCGCCCGCCACGGCGTCTTTCAGCTTGGTCCAGAAGCCGCGCCTGGTTTTCACTTCGCGTTCCGAGCTGAAACTGCGTTCGAACACCAGGCGGCGCCCGCCGTCCATCTGCAACTCGGGCGCATCCGGCGTCACGGACATCTTCGGAATTGACCGTGCCGCGGCCGGTCCCTGCATCAGCAGTGACAGCGTTGCCGTGAAAGCCCAACTCCGCACAGCGGGCCTTAAAAAAATGTGAACCATCGCGTTAAGCCAACATATAAAGAACCCAGCATGCTGGGAGGCGTGCCCGTGGCGCTGAAACCCTGGACCAGCTTTGTATAACCCGCCTGGAAGTAAATCTTCCTTACCAGGTAAATAATCCTTGCTGTCAACTGCGACGTGTTGTTGTTGGAGCCCGCCGAGCCGTTCTCTGTGCTGCTTTGCGCCTGCGAATACGAGGCTGAAAGCGAGAGACCTCGCACCGGAGTGGCTCCCATGCCGAACGAGTACGCCCTCCCTCCGTAGAGAATTACCGCGGTCGGATTCACTACGGGGAGCGGAATCGGCGTGGCCACCAAGCCCGAACCGGTCAGAATCGCGTTGCCGCTGGATCGTGAATACGCCACCGTGCCGCTGAGCCATTTCACAAGAACTGATGTCGAATAAGCCTGGCTGGAGCTGGCCGAACCCGACTGGCCGGTCAATCCGGCTTTGGAACCGCTGGCCACGCTGGTCCAGGTGAACCTCCGGCCGAGGCGGCGGCTCATGCTGCCCGAATAACCGAAGGAATTCGTCAGGTACGACGCTAACAGGGTCTGTTGGTCTTGCGCGTAATTGACCAGGCCGGATACGGACCAATGCCGGATCTCGCGCGTATAGCTGACTGAGCCAATGAAGCCCAGGTGCGTTGCGTTGCTTGGACTCATCGCGCTTCGCACAACGCCCCCGGTGGCATTCAGCAAGCCTCCCATCAGAACATTCGCATACGTTGCCGTGCCCGTGAGCGAATCGGATTCCAACGCCGCACCCGCGAAATGTTGCTCCTGGTATTGCTCGGACCCGTTGAAAGTCATGTGCAAGGCCGGCACCACGTACGCTGCGAATCCGGTGAGATCCAGGGCATATGACGATTCCGCGGGGGGGCCCTGCACCGCGATACCGCCGGCGGAAGCGATCGATTGGTAAAGCTGGCCCGTCAGGTTATCCAGGTACTGTGCGTTGACACCGAAGGTCAGCCTTTCCACCGGATTGAATATGAGACCCGTATATGCCGTATCCAGGGTCCCTTTGTAATCGCCTTCGCTACTGTCGTAGTTCAAGTCCGATCTGGTGGCTCCCGCTGAGAACGTTCCATGGAAGGGGAGCGCGTGGCTCAGGCCCAAAGAGTACGAACTCGTGTCCGAATCGGATTTTTCCGGCTGTTGATCGGAATATAGTTGCGGCAACTGCGATTGAACAGTCGAATAGTGATAACTTGCGTTGAAGCTAAACCCCGCGAACAAATAGCTCATATTGGCCACGAAGGAATGGAAATCCGCGGTGCTGTTCGTATCCGTACCGTAGATCGAATATTGGCTGGTTCCCTGCTGATAACCGAGCGACACACTGGGCAGACTGGCGATGTGCTCGCCCCAACCGATACTGAAGACATCGGAGTTGCCGTGACTCGTGTAATTGGCGACGCCTGGAACCCCGAAGGTTCCCTGGCCGTTCAAGGTGTTGCTATAGCTGACCGATCCGGGGAAGTTACTCCCGCCAAAAATCGACGCGCTGGCGCTGACGCCGCTACTGTTGGTAATGGATTGAAAATCCGAGTTTGTCCGGGACTGATTATAGAAAGGCTGGATGTTGAATGAGAGAAAACTGGGGTTGTAATACGAGCCGGTCAAGCTCGCCGCGCCGCCGGCGGTGATGCCATGGTCGGAGGCGGTGAGGTTCCCATAATCGGCTGTGTACCCGGCTGAGACGGAGCCGCTCAGGTCCGTGCTTAGGTCTCCCACCTGAAGCTGCGCCAGCACGTGTGGTGTCATCGCGGCCCATAACGCCCAAATCGCTGCTGATGTTCTCTCCACGGCGGCGTCTTCTTCTCACCGTCCGGCGACGGTCAGAGTTCCTCTATCTTTGCTTTTGTTCGTAGCCTCTGGCCGAGCGCTGATCGAAGCCGCTCGGTTTTGATTTTCTCCAGTTGCTTGCGAAGCGGGTCCTCAACGTCCTCGAACTTCCGCATGCCGGCCGGGGTGTGCGCGTTGAGGCGAACAACAGTGAATGTCTGGTCCACTTGGATGACGCCGCTGATTTCGCCGGGCCGCATGGCCGATACCGCCTGAACGATCTGCGGCGGCATCTTGGCGCGGTCCACCACCTTGTGGTCGCCCAACACGACACGGTAGTCGTCCTCGGAAATCTTTTCCGCGAGAAGGCCGAACTGTTCGTAGGTCTTGGTTGCCTGCGCCTGCTGGAGCGCCTTGGCGGCCCTCTTGCGGGCCTCTTCCACTTGCGCCGGCGCCGCGTTGGCCGGCGGGACCATGGAAATGGTCTGCACTGCAAAGGATTCCGGGACGCGGAACGCATCGGGATTGTTGTCGTAATATGCTTTGGCTTCTGCCGCTGATACGGCGGCCTTGTCCGACACCTCCATCTTTATCATTCGATCGATCAGCAGCGACCGCCGGATCTTGGTCCGCGCCAGTTCCTCGGAGCCCGAGACCTCCGTCTTCAGAAACTGCCGGTAAGCTTCCGGCGTCGCAAACTCTTTGCGGAACTGCGCCCATGCCCGGACCATTTGGGCGGGCGGCACGGTCATCTTTCGCAGCAGCGCTTCCTGGTACAAAAGTTCTTCGAACACCATCATCTGCAACGCGCCCTTGCGGATGTCCGGCTCCAGGGCTTCGGGAAAGTCGCCGCCATGTTGGGCCGCATATGGGAAGATGGCCAGCATCTCCCGCTTGAGATCCCGATCCGTAAGCACGGCTCCGTTGACCCGGGCGACGGGCTTACCCGCCGGCTGCGCGGAAGGTGCAGTGGGCGCGCCAGCCTGGGCGGACAGCGCGGAAACGAGAATGGCGTAGATCGAGAACTGGCTTTTCATAGGATTCGGAGAGAGGGAGGCAGGAGCCCCCCTTTGGGTCTCTCGACTGTCTACAGATGGCTGATACCGGTCGTCGGAACGTTCATGAGACCGTTCATTTCGTTCGACTCTCCACCATGGCAATTGCGGCAGAACTGCGCGGCCGCATTACTCACAGTGGTGCCGCCGGTGGTCGGAGTGTATGGTCCCCGGATAAAGAAGGAGGTGTTCCAGTTAGCCGTAACACCCCCGATCGTGCCGTGATAGACGATCTCACTGTGCTGGTTGTGGCAACTGGTGCAGGTCACGGTTGGGACGTTGTTGACGACCGCCAGCGAGACCGTGAAACCATAATTGGTGTTAGCAAAAACACTGCTGGCGGTGCCGGTCATCTGGACTTTGCCGGTTGCCGAAATTGTGCAGTCCCAGTTGTAGCTGCCGCCGCAACCGAACGTTGCCAGCGGTCCGACCGGGTGGTCGTTGTTGTAGTTGCCGGCGGTAGAGCCATCGTTTCCGAGCAGCGTAGGGGCATTCCCGCCGACGATCGGCAACGTCTCGACAGTTTGTCCCTTCATCATGCCGACCTTCGCCACATTGCCGTCGTGGCAGCTCAGGCAGGCGATGATAACAAAGTTGGGGTCAGATGCACCCGTAAAGCCGGTGATGTTGCTAGGAAGGGTGACGCTATACTTGCCGGAATCGCCAAAAGCGATGGTCTGGCCGTACAGAGGGGAGAGATTCTGTCCCCAGAGAGCCAGGCTGCCAGTGCCCGGATCGGTGGTTGTGCCAACGCCGTTTCCTCCGTTGGCGCCGCTGTGCGGAGCGTGGCAGGCGACGCACCCCCGGCCATAGACATTGTGGGCACCAAGAACGTCAGTCTGAGCCATGGCGCTGATCGTCGCCAGTGCGGCGATAAGAGCTAATGGCGCTAGTCGATTCATAAAGGCCTCCTTAGCCTGATGATGCTTATCATTCGGACGTGGGCATTTGCCCCATCATCCGTTTTGGTTCCTCAAGGAGCCAAACATCTAGTGCGGCACGGGCGCCGCAGAACTTTGCGTGTTAGCAGACGCGGTATCTTTCTTGGCCGGCTGCGCCGGCCGTCGTTCCTCACCGGCTTGCTGCTTGCGGGCGTCTTCCGCCTCGGCATCAGTCACATACTGAAACGCCTGTACGCGGCCGGGGAACTGCTCGGAAACGATGACGCGATTCTTTTGGTCGATGGCGATGCCGTAAGCCGCCTGAAATTGCCCCGGGTACGGTCCCTGCTCGCCAAAGTAAATCAGCAGGCGTCCTTCGCGATCGAAAACCTGCACGCGGCTTTGGACTTCGTCGACCACCCAGATATGGCCATCGCCATCCACCGCGATGCCTTTGGGGCGAGCGAACCGCCCCGGACCATCGCCTGCCTTGCCGAACTCGCTGATGAAGTTTCCCTCGGCATCGAAGATTTCCACGCGATTGTTCAGGGTGTCGGTGACATAGAGGTCGCCATCACCATCCACAGCCACATTCGTGGGGAGAGAAAAGGTGCCGGGATCCGTCAGCGTGTGTTTCTTTCCCGCGACCCCAATGGTGCGCAGTAACTTGTAACTGTCCGCGTCGAACACCACCACTTGGTCTTTGCTGGTGTCCACAACGTACAGAAAACGATTCTCCCGGTCGATCGCCAGACCGCCCGGATCCGCTAGCACGCCGCCTCCGACGATAGCCTCCTGCTGATGCTTGGAATTGAACACCAGCACGTGGTGCAATTTCGAATCCGACACGAAGAGCCTGTCGTTGTCGTCCATCGCCAGGCCATTGATCAAGCCAAAGCGCGCTTCCGTGCCGTTGCGGATCAACTGGGCGTCCTTGGTGGCCGGATCGATGATGAAAACCGCACCCACTGCTTGATCGGCCGCATAGATATTGCCTTTGGAATCCGCGGCCACCCCGTAAACGCGGATGAACTGAAGCGGTATCTTGATATTTTTCTCGCTCTGCGATTGCGCGCCAGCCAGTACGTCCTTCCAATTCTTCTTCTGGTGCTTTGGCTTTTCGAGAATAGCCGGGTCGAACTTTTCGCCCGTGTACATGCCCAGATAGCGGATGCGTGCAATCTCCGGCGGCTGCGGCCACACCAGGTTGCTGGTATCGATCACTATCCGTTTAGGCGCGCTCGGCTCGGCATTTGCGTTCTTCGCTTTCTTGTTCGCCGCAGTAACCGGCAGGGCGGTCAGAAAAGCCAACGCCGCCATCGTTCGCCAGCCGCCAGTCGGATTGCGATGATGCTGTCTCATCCTAGCCGCCTCCAACGCGTGTGCTCTTCAAATCCAGACCATTGGTATGGCAGGTCTTGCAGAAAGCCATGTTGTTCGCCTGATCCTTCACCAGCAAGCCGGTCTTGGCCGATGCGTGCGGCTGATGGCAGCTCGCGCAGCTGATCGGCGCCAGGACCTTCGATGTGCTTGGGTCCACCACATCCTGCACCGGATGGCGCGTGGTCGGGTGTCCCAGACCGTACTTCAGCGGCAGGACGGGCACCTTGCGGAAGTAGTCTTCGGGCAATCTCACCTTGCCATCGAAAATCGTGGCCAAGTGTTCTTTTTCGAGCTTGGCGGGAGCCGCATCCGGCCCATGACACTCCAGGCACAGCTGGTTCTGGTTCTTGGCCCGCAGCAGTTTCGGGTTTTCTCCGCCGTGCGGCTCGTGGCACGTGGCGCAGCCCTGCTCGAACACCGGCTGGTGCAGATGTCCTTTTTTCTGCAGTTCGGCCTGATCGCTGTGGCAGGTCAGACAGGCGTTCACCGGATCGGGACGAATGAAGCCCGGCGTGGCGCCGGCGTGCGGGCTATGGCAATCCGTGCAATCGCCTTGTGCGCCGGGATGCTGGACTTTGGCGCTCTCAATCTTCTTCGCCTGCTCGTCGTGGCAAGTCACGCACAGTTCTTTGACACTGGCGGCGGTGAGCACCACCTTGCCGTCCTTGGCCGGCTGATGGCAGGTGTCGCATGACTTCGACTCAAAGGGATTATGCAGGAACGCGCGCATCAGCTTGGGAGTGGCGGACTGATGCGGATCGTGGCAAGTGAGGCAATCGGAGTGTTCGATCGGCTGGCCCTGGTGGGCCTTCGCGATCTGCGCGTCCTTCGGGTCGTGGCAGTCCGTGCAGAGGGCAGGGCTGGCTTTGGTCAAGTGATACCGGAATTCCGCCGCCGCCGAGGCGCCTGTTTTGTGGGTAACGTGGCAAGTCTCGCAGCCGCCGTCCAGCGCGGCGTGACGGCTGCCGGTGGACGGCACATTCAGGCCCTTGTCGTGGCACTGCAGGCAAAGGTTGGAGTCCTTGGAGTCCCCGTCGGTCGCCTTCAACAGTTGATTCTTCAGATCCGAGACATGCGGATCGTGGCATTTGAGGCAATCGCAAACGGCCGGGCTGTGCACACGCCCCTTGATTTGGCTGGCGTCTTTATCAGCGTGGCATTGCAGGCAAAGCTTGACCGGCGTGACGGCGATCAGTTTTATCCGCGTGTCGTCTTTGTTAACTCGCAGTTCATGGCAACTCAAGCACCCGGCGGCAATGGCCGAATGGACCGATTTCCCTTTTGTCTTGTCCTCATGGCACGTCACGCATTTCGCGGAATCGGTGCCCGGTTCCAGCGGAACCGGATGCGTTTTCGCGAGCGAGGAACCGGCGCAGGCCAGCGCCATTAGGAAGGAAATTACTCCGTGTAAGGCCGGGATTCTCAAGGGCTGGTTAGCTGGGGTGACGGCAGGTAGCCTGAGGACGGACTCGCAGTCGATCGCCTGTATCGCGCCAAGCCTCACCCCGGAATCCAGGAAACCCAAGCCCTTAGAACCCTCTCCCAGAACCGAGTTTCTTGCCGGCCTCTGACGCGACGAGACAAACCATAGGCGCCAAGCATTGCACTTCGTAGGCCAAAAGAGATATTCGCAGTATGTACTCCGGTTAATGATGTCTGCCGAAGACAACCCCGGTCGGTTAGCTGTCGAAGTGCAACCGCCTTGAGCTAGCCCGTCGCCACAGCCTTTTCATTGGCGCGCCTTTCGCAACTGCATTGTGAGCTTGTTTCGCGCGAGATTGTCGTCCATCTCGAGCCCAAGTTGTTCTATTTCCCTACACGGTAACGTTGCGAAATACTGCGGCTCGCCGCCGATTTGCCCGCCGCCGCGCTTCTGTCTTAGGGATGTTAATAGTATGTTATGTGGGGATATCACGCAGCCCACTGTGGTAATTCCCCCTCAAAAAATTGCGCGTTGGTACTAGAAGTACTGGACGGGTGGTGTAACGGGCGAGCAGTCTTGCCGTTCACTTTCCCCAGCCCATAGCGCATGACCAGTCGGCCATCAGATCACTCCGCTGACCCAAAACCCAAAAGATTTGACCTAGAACCCAAAAATGAGACGGCCGCAAAGTTGAGCCGGGTGACCGGATGTGGTCCCCTGAACGTAAGTGGAAGGAGGATTACCTTAACGGGAGCTCAGTCGCGCACTGGCTCGGGGATAGGGCGGGCCGGAAATGTTGACAATCTGCCCGAATGCATGAACGGAGCGGACCCTGATGGACGTGGCGGCTGTATACTGGATGCCGACCGATGCGCCAATAGGAAGGTGACGCTTCAACCGTCAGTGGCTAATTCACTGAGAGTGCCGGAACGGAGAGCAACCAAAAATGACCACGATCATGCACCAGACCTTGCCCAGACAGACCGAGGCGGCAGCGGCCGTCAAGTCAGAACGCGTCGTGTCGGTGGATGCTCTGCGTGGCTTCGATATGTTTTGGATCGCCGGCGGCGGACCGCTGGTGATGGCGTTCTGTAAGCTGTTTTCCAACCCACTTCCGCCGTGGCTGGAGCGGCACTTCGACCACGTGGAATGGGAAGGATTCGTGGCGTGGGACTTGATTATGCCCTTGTTCCTGTTCATCGTGGGGGTGGCCATGCCTTTTTCGTTTGGCAAGCGCATCGCCCGCGGCGACAGCCGGAGCAGCATCTATCGCAAGGTGGCGTACCGGTTCGTAATGCTGTTTATTCTTGGAATGATCGCACAGGGTCATCTTTTGAACTTCGACGCACACAATCTGCAGTTCTACTCCAACACCCTCCAGGCCATTGCCGCCGGCTACGTCATCTCCGCCATCGCTTTGGTGGAATTGCCGGTGCGGTTGCAGGGCGGGCTTGCGGGCGCGCTGCTGGTGATTTACTGGGCGCTTATGCGGTTTGTTCCGGTGCCCGGTCACGGCGCCGGTGTGCTTACCCCTGACGGCAATCTCGCGATTTGGCTCGATAAGGCGCTGCTCGGCCGATTTCAGGACGGCACGCCATATAGTTGGATTCTTTCGAGCTTGGGTTTCGGCGCCACGGTGCTGATCGGCGTCCTTGCCGGGCACCTGTTGCGTGCACAACTGCCTGGGAAGCGCAAAGTGCTGCTGCTCACGGCGTCCGGCCTGGGCTGTCTGCTGGCGGGTTGGCTGTGGAGTTTCGACTTCCCGATCATCAAGCACATCTGGACCAGCTCGATGGTGCTGTGGGCGGGCGGCTGGAGTTTGCTGCTTCTGGCACTGTTCTACGGGGTCCTCGACGTACTTGGTTTCCGCCGCTTGGGCTTCGTCTTCACCGTGATCGGCATGAACGCGATTGTCACGTACATGGCTGGGGATTTCATCGACTTTGGATATACCAGCAATGCGTTGTTCGGTGGACTCGCCAAACATCTGGGGATATTCGGCCCCTTCCTGCTGGCCTTCGGAGCGGTTGGTGTACTTTGGCTGGGCCTGTACTACATGTACCGTAATCGCACTTTCATCCGGATATAGCGCCGCAGCGTTCTCATCGCATCACCATAGAGGTAATAGGCGTGGCGTCTCGAAGGCACTTTCTCGCAGCAGTGACCGCCGCCGTGCCGTTTTCCTCGATTCCCTCAGCCTCCGCCGCAACTTCAGCAAGCGGTGCCGAAAAATCCCGCACCGAACAGATTTCCCTGAATGGCCTCTGGTCTTTCCGCCTGGACCGGCAGGATGTCGGGCTCGCGGAGAACTGGCAGTACCCCGATGTTCCGGAGACCGGCTGGCATCCGGTGACCGTGCCACACACTTGGCAAATCGACCCGGAAACGACGGACTACATGGGTGCTGGCTGGTATCGCCGGTCGTTCGACGCGCCCACGGCGTGGGCCGACCGCGCAGTCCGGGTCGAATTCGAAGCCGTGTTCCATACTGCCACCGTCTGGCTGAACGGGGCGGAGGTGAGCCGCCACGTCGGGAAGGGCTATACCGCATTCACCCGCGATCTCGGACCGCGCCTCCGGTTTGCCGGCCGGAATACGCTGGTTGTCCGCGCGGACAACTCGTTCAGCGAATCAATGCTGCCTCGCGGAAGATCGAGCGATTGGGCGCACGACGGCGGCATTTACCGGCCCGTTCAGCTCCTGGTTACGCCAAAGGCATTCGTCGAAACGATTGCAGTGGACGCTGAGCCGGACCTCGCCGCCAATGAAGCGTCGCTGCACGTGACTGCGACCGTCCGGAACCTCCACTCCGCGCTTTTCGACGGCCGTCTGACGTTCGTCGTGTTCGATGAGGAGACCGGGAACGCGGTGCCAGTAGAGGCTCCAGCGGCGGAGGTGAAACTCGCTCCCGGCGACAGGAGCGCGGTGAAGTTTGCCGTGGCGAAGATACGCGCGCCGAAGCTGTGGCACTTCGACCATCCGCATCTGTACAGAATCGAGGTCACCCTCTCGAACGGGCATTCCTACGAGACCACCGTCGGGATGCGAAAAATCGAAACGCGCGGCGCCGCTTTCTATCTAAATGGAGAGCAGGTGCGGCTCATGGGCGTGGAGCGCATGGCCGGCTGCAGCCCGGAATTCGGAATGGCTGAACCGTGGGCGTGGATCGACCACGATCACGCCGACATGAAGGACTTGAACTGCGTGTACACGCGGGTTCACTGGCAGCAGGACAGGCGCGTTCTCGACTGGTGCGATCGGCACGGGATACTCATTCAGACCGAAGTCCCCACATGGGGCCCGCAGACCTTCCAAGAGAAGACGCCGGAGCCGCTACCCGAGCTGATGCACAACGGTCTCGAGCAACTTCGGGAGATGATCGAACGCGACCGAAACCACCCCTGCATCTTTTCGTGGGGCATGTGCAACGAAATCGACGGCCAGAACCCGCCGGCGTATGCGTTTGCCAAGCGCATGTACGAAGAAGCCAAAAAGCTGGATCCGCGGCGGTTGGTCACCTACGCTTCCAACTCGCTCCAGAAGTCGCCGGAGAAGGACGTCTCCGGTTTGATGGACTACATCATGTGGAACGAGTATTACGAGAGCTGGTACGACGGCACGCCGGACAGTCTGGCGCGCAATCTCGATGAGATCCACCGGGCGTTCCCGGACAAAGCCATTGTGATCTCTGAGTACGGCTATTGCGCCTGCACCGCAGACCGGCCCGAAGGCGACGCGAGGCGCGGCGAGATACTCCGCGATCACGACAAGGTATTTCGCGAACGCGATTACGTCGCAGGCCTGATTTTCTTCGACTACAACGATTACCGCACCCACATCGGCGACCGCGGCACCGGCGTCATGAAACAGCGGGTTCACGGCGTTGTGGATCTGTATGGCACCAAGAAGCCGTCGTGGGAGATACTTCGGAACGAGTCGTCACCGGTCGAGTCGATGCGCGTATCCGGCAATCCCGCCGCATTAACAATCGAGTTGAAGACGCGCTCACTCGTTCCCTCTTACGCGCTTCGCGGCTATGAGATCAGGGCCGTGGCGTATGGGTACGACAAGATTCCCGTGGAGCGCGCCGGCGTCCGGCTCGAAACCGTCGTGCCCGGCGAATCGCGGTCGGTGCAACTGAAGTTTACGCAGGCGGGAATTGCGTGCATTCAGGTCGACCTGATGCGCCCAACGGGTTTTTCGGCATTCAGTACTGTTTGGATGCCCTAATTACACCTCGCTAAGTCCGCGCCACACCATTTCTAAATCGAGGTATGCTTTCCAAATATCCGGTTTCTGTAGCTGCGGACCGATGCGAGGTATGCAATGGCTGATTGGACGCGACGGAGTTTGCTAAAGGGCGTTGCCAGCGCGGCCATGGCCGGCACGACCAGATTAGGTGCGCAGTCGGGCGCTCTTCCGAATCCGGCGCTCACGACATTTCCTTACGGCGCGGTCGAACTGCTAGGCGGTCCGCTGAAGCGGCAGTTCGAAGAGAATCATGCCTTCTTTCTGAATCTCAGCGAGGACCGAATGCTGAAGATCTACCGGCAGCGCGCGGGGCTGCCGGCGCCGGGAGAGGACATGGGCGGCTGGTACGATGATTTCTGCCCGGGAGCGCACTTCGGGCAGTACGTTTCCGATCGGCATAGGGGCGGCGGTCACCCACCGACCCCTGCCACACCACCGTGCATACGGGTCCGTACACGGCGGTTCGAGCGGTTACGCTAACACTCCTCGACTAATGACGGAAGACCGAGCGAGCGGAAGTACGCATTCGAGAGCCCGACGGACAGAGCTCTGGACCGGGCGAGGTACCAAGGGCCACGACCGCTGCCAGCCGTATTACTCGCCAGCCGCTCCGAGACCCCCAGCCGGATCAGTTCCGCCCGGCGACGGCGCTGTGTTTTCCACTGCCGCCACAGAGCGGCCCGAAGCCGCAACCGGACCCAGCGCGTGAGGTATTGCAGCACCACAGGCGTCTCACAGAAGCCGAAATAGTTGCACCAGCCCCGCATATACGGAACCAACTCCTCCATTGTCGTCTTCATGCTGACGCCCTTTGCTCGTCGCGTGATCTCCCGGATGCGACGCTTAAACCGATTCAGGGCTTTTGGCGCAATGACGCGCTTGACCTCTGGTCCGGCACTAAAGCTGAATCCGAGAAACTTTCGCTCCTGCGGTCGCGCCACCGCACTCTTCGCCTCATTGACCTTGAGCTTGAGCTTTTGCGTGATGAATTGCGTAATGCTCTCCATCACTCGTTGACCCGCCCGCTCGCTGCGAACGTAGATGTTACTGTCGTCCGCGTATCGAACGAAACGATGTCCCCGGCGCTCCAACTCCCGGTCGAGTTCGTCGAGCACGAGGTTGCTCAGCAGTGGCGAAAG
>Ga0181536_10002538_pt1 | contig 20525 bp, 18 predicted proteins | sample PEATcosm2014_Bin_41_FD_121105 | JGI IMG/M metagenome (GOLD analysis project Ga0181536, IMG submission 121105) | Peatland microbial communities from MTU Mesocosm Facility, Houghton, MI, USA - PEATcosm2014_Bin17_60_metaG | ecosystem: Environmental > Terrestrial > Soil > Wetlands > Peat | place...
GAAACCGCTCCCTGACGGTCGCGGCTCGGTAACAGTCGCGATGATTTCGCAAGGCTTACCGAGCCGCGACCGTCAGGGAGCGGTTTCCGTCAATCAGCAATCCCCAAAACGGTTAAGCACCCTGAGCTACGTGGCATCCGCAGTCGCGTCGATTTCGCAAGTATACTGAGCCGGGCCGGGAGGGATGAACCGTTCCCCCCAGGGATCTCCCAGCCCCTAAGCTACTTACCTGGCGCGTTCTAAGGTAAAGGAGCAGAGCCGTTGTGTCCGATATGACAGTAGGGTGCGGTCTTCATTTAGATTTGCATCGCCGGCGAGTGACGCACGAAATGAGTTGTTGTATGAAACGAATCGGCAGAGTGTATCCCGGCTCGATGAAGAGTCAAGCCGGAGGGCCGATACAGGGTCGTCCAATCAAGGGAGGAGCGCGGCTAAGCGCGCCCCACCGCCCTCGGCATTCTCGGTCGGAGACGCCCGCGGACTTGTGTCTCGAGCCGGGAAATCGCGCTCGCCCGACGACGTCCGCCGAGGACCGTACGCCGCAGGGGTTGGTCCGCGCCAAGCGGTCACTGTGGGCCACGCTGGTCGTGTTTTCTGTTGTTGGGAGCGCATTTGGACAACGGTCGAACGCGCCACGGGATGCGTTGCCCACGCTGACCACGGCCCGCGCAGCGCACAGCTTGCAGTTTGACGAAGCCGGGCGAGGCTACCCCGTTCGGCTGCGCGCCATCGTTACCTATTACGATCCCAATACCGATCCCAGGGTGGGCGCCTTTTTTGGCTGTGATCCAACCGGCTGCATATGCGTCTTAGTTCCGCCACGGCCCGTTCTTCCTCTCCGGGCCGGCACCCTCGTGGACGTGCATGGCGTGAGCGACCCGGGAAATTACGCGCCCATAGTCATTGGGTCTGAGATCCAGGTCGTAGGGCAGTCCCAGGTGCCGGCCAACCCTCCGCGGAGAAGCCTGGCGCAATTATTGACCGGCGCGGACGACGGGCAATGGGTAGAAGTCGAGGGCGTCGTCCATTCGGTGGCGCAGTCCGAACACAACGTCACGATTACGCTCGCCTTGAGAGACGGCATGATCCGCGGCGTCACGCCGCTGGAGGCAGGCGCCGATTACGCTCGCTTGGTCGATTCAAGAGTAGTGGTTCAGGCCAATGCAGCCCCTCTGTGGACCAAGAACCGCCAAATGGTGGGGGCTCGCCTGCTCTTCCCGTCCCTGGCCCAAGTGAGGATAGAGGAGCCGTCCCCCGCCGATCCTTTCTTATTGCCCGTACGTCCTATCAACAGCTTGTTACGGTTCGCGCCGAACGTCACGCTTGTCCATCGCGTTCGAGTGAGCGGGCGAGTCACATTGCGGTGGCCCGGACAGGGGTTCTTTATTCAGGATGAAAGCCAGGGACTCTTCGTCATCCCGGCCGTTCAGGAAACTCCTCTGAAGCCGGGCGAGGCGGTGGATGTGTTGGGCTTCCCCGCCATGGGCGAGTACGGGTTGATGCTTGAGGACGCCGTCTTCAAGTCGGAGGGCGGCGGCCAAGACATCGCTGCCGCACTCGTCACGGTACAGAAAGCGATGAAGGGCGATTATGACGCTAAACTCGTTCGAATTCAGGGCCGGCTGGTGAACCGCGATCTCACCTCGGAGTATCCCACGTTGGTAATGTCGTCCGGAGGAACGCTTTTCCTGGCGATCCTCCCGATTGGAACGAGAGTCCCGGAAATAGCGTCCTGGGGGCTCGGCGCGGAGCTTCAACTCACAGGAGTTTGCTCGGTGCAAGTGGACAAATCTTTGTCGGCCGAGCGGGAAGGCGCCGCGCGGCCCAAGTCGTTTCGAGTCCTGCTGCGCTCGCCGCAGGATGTAGTGGTCCTCGAAAAACCTTCGTGGTTCACGGCGAGCCGAATCCTTGTGTTGCTGGCGATTTGCATGCTGGCTATTCTCCTTGGAATTCTCTGGGTGGCGGCCTTGAGGAGGCGCGTTCAGGAGCGGACGGAAACCATTCGTGCCACGCTGGAGGCAACTGCCGACGGAATTCTGGTGGTCGACTCCGCCGGCAGTATTGTCGCGCAGAATCAGAAATTCGCAACCATGTGGGCGGTTCCGGAGCCCATCCCGAAGCTCCTCGATCACCGTCGTCTGCTGGACTTCGTTAAAGCCCAACTGAGAGACCCGGAAGCATTCACCAGCAAGGTCCGGGCTGCGTGTGCCGACGCCAAGGCGAAGACCGACGACGTGATTGAATTCAAAGATGGCCGGGTCTTCGAGCGCCATTCCGAGCCTCAGACTGTGAAGGGGAAGAGTGTGGGGCGCGTGTGGGGGTTTCGAGACGTCACCTCGGTCCGGGAACGCAGCCGCCAGTTGCAGGAGCTAGCCACCGTCGACAGCCTTACAGGCATTCGGAACCGTCGCGCCATCTTTGAATTTCTGTCAAACGAACTGGCGCGTGCACAACGGGGCGGCGATCCGCTTACGGTCGTCATGGCGGATCTCGATGGGTTCAAGAAGATCAACGACCACTATGGACATGCCGCCGGCGACACCGTGTTGAAGGAGACAGCGCAGCGCCTGCGGTCCGGAATGCGTATGTCGGACGCCCTCGGCCGGTATGGCGGGGAAGAGTTCTTGATCGTTTTGCCCGGCTGCGACGAAGATTCCGCAAGGTCTCGAGCCGAGCAGCTTCGATGCATCGTCGAGAACCGGCCGGTTTCCTCGGACATGACAGAAATCCGAGTCACTTGCAGCTTTGGAGTGGCCTCCACGAGAGACGGCATTAAAGACATGAGGCAACTGCTGCAGGAGGCGGATGCCGCGCTCTACCGCGCCAAACAAGCCGGCAAAAATTGTGTGGCGATGACGGAAGCTGGGCACTCCCGGGCGCGTGTCATTCCTTTGGACGCTCAGCCGCGGCACGCAGGCGGAGGGCCGGCAATCAACGAACCTGCGGCTGGGCCGAAGACAGCGAATGCCAACGGAATTGCGATTTCCGAGCCGCGCAAAATATCTTGACGGCGTTGGGTGGGGCGCATCATGGGCACCAATGCCCCCAGCGACCCATTGCGGGTGGATCGTCACGTGGCGCTGGGCCGCTAAGTTTCTACTGCACATCCGTCGAAATTCCCCTATAACTGGTATATGCCCCGCTACGCCGCGATCGACATCGGCAGCAACTCCATCCGCATGGCCGCAGCCGAAGTGCTGCCAGGGTCCGGCATGCGCGGGCTGGCTTCCGAGCGCGTGGTCACGCGGCTGGGGGAAAGCGTCTTTCGCAGCGGCCTGATCGCGCAGGAGCCACTGGAGCTCACCTGCACGGTGCTGGCGCGCATGGCCCAGCAATATCAAAAGCTGGACGTGGTAGGAGTGCGGGCGGTGGCCACCAGCGCGGTGCGCGACGCGCGCAATCAGGCCGAGTTCCTGGAACGGGCGTCCCTCGCCATCGGTTCTCCGGTCGAGATCGTTTCCGGACGCGAGGAGTCGCGGCTGATTCATCTGGGAGTGCAGGCCCGCTGGCCGCACCCCGACCGCAGGCTGCTGATTGTGGATATCGGCGGGGGCAGCGCGGAGCTGATCGCCGGCGAACACGGCACGCTGCGCGACTCGTTCTCGAAGCCGTTGGGCGCGGTGCGTCTGCGCGAAATTTTCATGCGCAACGATCCGCCCCTGCCGGACGAGTTGCACCAGATGCACGAGTATATCGAAGAGAAGCTGGCGGGCATCGGGAAGCGGTTCGGTAACACGCATTGGGACCGGGTGATCGCCACGTCGGCCACGGCTTCGGCGGTGGTCTGCGCGGTGAACCGCATCCCCCGCACGAAACGGGACCAAGCCGACCGCATGCGCGCGTCCACGCACGAGGTGCGCCGCCTCTATAAGAAGCTGAGCGTATTGGATCTGGCGGAGCGCCGCAAGGCCATCGGGATCGGGCCCAAGCGCGCCGAAATCATCGTGCCGGGCGTGAGCGTGCTGCTGCGCGTGCTGGAGGATTTCCGGCTGCCGTGCCTGTATTATTCGGCGGCCGGGGTGCGCGACGGCATCATCGCGGATCTCGACGCGCGCGGCGTGGGGCGCGAACTGGCGCAGTTGGGCCGCGACCAGCGCAAGGAAGTGGAACAGATGAGCCGCCGCTATGGCGTGGCGCTGCCGCACGCCCGCAAAGTGGCCGAGCTGGCGCATACCCTGTTCACCGACCTGCAGCCGCTGCACCAGTTGCCGCAGCATTTCGGCAAGCTGCTGGAAGCCGCCGCCTATCTGCACGACGCCGGCCATTTTGTGGCCGACTCCAACCATCACAAGCATTCCTATTACCTGGTGAGCAATTCGGACATGCCCGGCTTCACCAATCGCGAACGCGAGCTCATCGCCAATTTATGCCGCTATCACCGCAAGAGCATGCCCACCCCGGTACACTCCAACTGGCAGGCGCTGAATGCCGACGACAAGCGCGTGGTGCTGCTGCTGATTCCTTTGTTGCGGCTGGCCGACAACCTGGATGTCAGCCACGAGGTGCGCATTCAATCGCTGAGCTGCCACATACGCGACGGGCAAGTCGTGCTGCAACTCTCCTCCACGGCCGATATCAGCCTGGAGCAGTGGGCGGCCGCGCGCGCGGGTGAGGCTTTCCGCCAGGTGTATAACCGGCCCGTGGTGACTGAAAGGCGGTGATGGGTTATGGGTTGTGGGTTGTGGCCTACTCATCGCAAACGGTTGAAGCGCTTGCCATCACCCATCACCTATAACCCATCACCCGGTTTGCTGCTGCTTCTCCTGCTGCTCGCCACGCCGGGGTGCCGGAGCGGCGAACCGCACGCAGCCGTGATCGGCGAAGCTTACGCCGGCCCGGCCACGCTGGGCTTGCGCCGGGACATCCCGTTGCAGTCGCCGGTGGTGGCCACGGTCAGGCACGGCGATCGGCTCGAAATCGTGCAGCGCCGCCGCCGCTTTCTGAAGGTCCGCACGCCGGGCGGCGCCGAAGGCTGGATCGAAGACCACTTGCTGCTGAGCTCCGAAGAGATTGCCGCGTTGAAGGAAGTCGAGCGGCGCGCCTTGACTCTGCCATCGCAGGGCGTGGCCAGCACTTACGACCAACTCAACGTACACACCGAGCCGAATCGCCTGTCGCCCAGCTTCCTGCAAGTCAAGGAAGGCGAGAAAGTGGACGTAGTGGCGCACCTCAGCGCGCCGCGAACACCGCCGGAACGCAAGCCGCTGATTCCGCCCAAGCCCAAAGCGCTCCCAGTCGTCCGTAAGCGAGCCGAATCCAAGTATCCGCTCCCGCCGAGGCCGCCCGCTCCACCGCCCCCGGCGAATTGGAAGGAACTTTCCAGGACGCCGCCCGAAGTGCAGCAGGCGATCGCCGACAGCCATGCCGCGAACGCGCCGCCGCAGGAAGACTGGAGCCTGGTGCGCAATGCCAAAGGCGAGAGCGGATGGGTGTTGACCCGGAGGCTCTATATGGCCATCCCCGATGAAGTTGCGCAGTACGCCGAGGGCCATCGCATCACCTCGTATTTCGCGCTCTCGGACGTGCGGGATGGCGAGGTGGTGAAACACAACTGGCTGTGGACTACCATCTCAAGCAGCGGAAGCGGCGATCGTCCATACGATTTCGACAGCTTCCGCGTATTCACCTGGAGCCTGCGGCGCCACCGTTATGAAACGGCTTACATCCAGCGCAATGTGCAGGGTTATTTTCCAGTGCTGACGCGGCCGGCGGGCTTCTCGGTCTGCGTGGTGGATCGCTCCGGCACGCGCGTGCGGCGCAATTATTCGTTCATTCAGACCACCGTGCGTTTGACGGGCGAGCAGCCCTGCGAAGCGCCCAGCAGCCTGCTGCCCGGCGCGGGAGTTGCGGGGCCGGGCCTTCCGCCGCAAGCCCCCCGCCCCGCGGCGGAAAGCCGCTCTCTTTATGCCCGCCTGAAAGCCCTGGCCAAAAGGTGGTTTAGCCGGTGACCCACCACCGGTTTTGGGGAATGCCCCGCTCACTTGCGGTCGCGGCTCGGTAAACCTCGCGAAATCAACGTGCCTGTTACTGAGCCGCGACCGTAAGGAAGCGGTTTCCGTCTGAACTCCCAAAACGGTTAGGACCCGAGTGCCTTGCGGTGAGCGTAACAATATGTTAAATATATGTTCAAGTCGGACAAAACTTGATCCAACTGAACCCGCGCCGCTCTTGTCGTGAACGGACCCCGCGGGTCATGTCTTAATCTGCCAATAAGGAAGGCTTCCAGTGGAATCTGCGAACCGTAAACTCATCCGTCCCTCTCTGAACGAGATCAAGGAGCAGATCGCCCCTCCGCGCCGGCCGCCGCAGAAAAAACCCGTGCCGCCCGACCAAACCAATGCGGAGAACTTCTACTACGTAAAACAGATGCAGTCGAAGACCCCCATGGTCTTCGTGCTCAAGGACGGCGAGACCCTGCATGGCGTCATCGAGTGGTACGACAAATGTTGCTTGAAGGTCAACCGCACCGGAGAGCCCAACGTGCTGCTCTACAAGCCGAACATCAAGTACATGTATAAGGCATAGGTCAGTGGCCGCTTGCTGACGCGCGCGGCTCAGATGGCGCGGCTCAGGCAGGCCGGTCCCGCATCGCCAAGCGGTATTCCCGTCTTTCGCCGGCTTCATGGTAACGACGCTGCTCGCCTTCGGTTTCCGGGATGACCGGCGGTATGGCCGTGGGCTTCCCGTGCGCATCCAGCGCCACGAATGTCAGGTAGGCCGAACAGGTGTGCAGCTTGCAGCCGGTCATCAAGTCTTCCACCATCACTTCCACGCCGACTTCCATGGAGGTGTGAAAGACCCGGTTCACTTGGGAATGCAGCACAATCAACTGTCCGATGCGAATGGGATGCAGGAAACTCATGTGGTCGAACGAGGCGGTGACCACCGGCTTGCGCGCGTGGCGCATGGCGGCCATGGCGCCGGCCAGATCCACCAGGTGCATGACCTTGCCCCCCAGCACGTTGCCGAGGCCGTTGGCGTCGGTGGGCAAGGCCAGCTCCGAATACTCGGAGATGGAGTCGCGCACCGGCTTTCCCTGCCTGGAATCGGGGTAGGAATCGGGTGCGCTCATGGGCGGGCGGAGTCCCCTTTCCGGCGCAAATAGCTGTCGACGTATGCCTGTGCCTGTTGGGTGACGCAGGCATCCGGATGCGCGATCCGGAAGCCAGACTCGGCGCGCGAATACTCGAGCGGTCCGTGCGCGAGCGGCAGGTGATCCTTCTCCATTACCCAATAGATGCGGACGATCCCGTCGCGGTCGTGTGAAATGGTGAAGCGCACCGCATCGGGCGCATCGGCCGGAACGCGCGCGCACTTCTCTCTTGAGTAGCCGAAATTGCAAAACTGCTGCAAGGTGTTCGGATCCGGCAGCCACTCGGCTTCCGGTGCGGCGCGGCAGACGCCGGACCACGCGTCGCCGAGCGGCATCGGCGGCGTCTTCTTGCCGGTGGCTTGTGGCATCCGCTCGACCGGGAAGAAACAAGGACACGCCATTCGCAGGTATGGTAACACATGAGGTATGAGCAACCGGCTGGAAGTGCTGAAGAACATGGTGGAACAGAATCCCAACGACAGTTTCTCGCGCTATGGTTTGGCGATGGAGTGCGCCAATAGCGGCGATCTGGAGGGGGCCATCCGGGAGTATCGGGCGCTGCTGGCCGTGAATGTGAACTATTCGGCCGCCTATTATCACGGGGGCCAGACGTTGGAGAAGTTGGGCCGCCGCGAGGAAGCCCGCGCGCTCTACCGGCAAGGGATTGAGGCGACCACCCGCATCGGGGATCCGCACACGCGCAGCGAGATTCAGGCCGCGCTGGATTTGTTGGGGTGACCCTAAGCCCCGCTAACTAATATAAAAAGTTACGCTTTTCCGAATTGTGCCGCCGATCCGGCTACGGAACGTGGAATATTAATCTTCTTTAAGGTCCGCACAGTGATGTAACCAAACGACCTGTTTATCCGTTATGGTGTGGCTTCGGAAGTGCTATGGCCCGGCCGGGCTTTAGATTATGGATGTCTACGCCGGTAGTACTCCCGCAAGGGGTCCATCGGACCCGAAAGGAAAGCATATGCATTTCTCTCAATGCCTGATATTAGCTGCCTTGGTCCTGTTTGCGACTTGCCTGCCGGGCCAGGTTGCCACCACCAGTTCGCTGGATGGAACCGTCACCGATCCGCAAGGCGCGGCGGTGGCCGGCGCCCAAGTTGTCGTGACCAATGTCAACAATGGCCAAACCTTCAAGGCCACCACCAATGAAAGCGGCTATTGGATTCTGCCGTCGATGTCCTCGGGAGTTTTCAAGGTCAGCGTGACCATGCAGGGCTTCCGGACGGAAACGGTTGAGAACGTCAAGATCGACGCCGGTGTCCCCACCACCGCCAACGCCAAGCTCGAATTGGGTTCGGTGACGGAGGTGGTCGAGGTGACGGGCGGCGCCGAGTTGGTGCAGACTAGCAACGCCACCGTGAATAGCACTCTGGAAGGCCGGTTCGTGGCCGAACTGCCGGAAATCACGCGCGGCGGGCTGGACCTGCTGGTAGCCTCGCCCGGCGTCCAGACCGCGGGTGCGAACCGGAACTCCAGCGTCAACGGCATGCCCAATAGCGCGCTCAACGTCACTATCGACGGGCTGAATACACAGGACCAGCTCTTAAAGAGCGGCAATGGCTTCTTCACTTATATCCCAATCACCGACGATTCGATTGCGGAAGTCACCTTGACGACCTCCGCCGCCAGCGCGGATGCCACCGGCGAGGGCGGCGCTCAAATCAAGTTCATTACCAAGAGCGGCACCAACGAGTTCCACGGCGGCGTGTTCGAACAGGTTCGCAACACCGCGCTGGATGCCAATTACTATTTCAACAACATCACCGGGCTGCCCCGCGACAAGGTGCAACTCAACCAGTTCGGCGGCCACGTCGGCGGGCCGATCTGGAAGAACAAACTTTTCTTTTTCACCAACATCGAGGCTCGCCGGCAGCCCGAATCCGCCGCGGAGACCCGCACCGTCCTGACGCCGGACGCCATCAATGGGAACTACACCTACCTGGATCCCACCACCAACAGTACGCGCACCGTGAACGTGCTCCAACTCGCTGCGGCTAACGGCTACCAGGGAACCGCCGATCCCATCGTCGCCAAGACACTGAGCCAGATTAATTCGCTGGTCAATGGTTCGCCCAACTTGATTTCCAACGTGTCGTCGAGTGGCGACTACATTCGCGACACGTTCAATTACCTGGCCAAGGGCGAAGACAAGCGAACCTACACGGTCAGCAGGATCGACTACAACATCAACTCCAGGAACCAGCTCTCGTTCACGTATTCGTACAACAAGTACGACTCCGTGCCTGACATCTTGAACGGCGACGTGCCGGTCTATCCGGGGACAGGTACCGTGCTCGGCAGCAACGCCATCGGCGGCCAGCTAAGCAACCGCTTCGCGGGAGTTTTCGGATTACGTTCCACTATCACGCCGCACTTGACCAATGAACTCCACGCCGGCCTGAATGGCGGCACGGTGGTGTTCGACCCGGAGGCCGACTCGCCCGGATCGTATGCGCAGTGGCGCGGGTACAACATCGCGTTCAGCGCCGGCAGCGGCTTCAATGCGCTGTCGGGTCCCTCCGCCTACGTGGGAGGATCGCGGCGGAATTCGCCGACCAAGAACCTGAGCGACACGATGTCGTGGCTGAAACAGCGGCATGTACTCAGCTTTGGCGGCAATTGGACTCAGATCAATTTGTGGGACCAGAGTGTCGGCAACGAAAGTATTCCCACGATAACCTTTGGAATCGACAGCGCCGGCGCCGACCCCATCCATAATGGCGGCTCAACCGACATCTTCACCGATACGAATTTTCCGAATGCGCCGCAGAACGTCCTCGACGATGCCGCCGCGCTGTACGCGAATCTCACCGGCCGCGTGGCATCCATTAGCAAATCGGTGGCCCTCTCGCCTGCGGGCACTTATGGAGCGAATCCTCCCGTCGACCACGTCCAGCAGCGCGAGTTCGGCCTGTTCGTACAGGATTCCTGGAGGATCAAGCCGAATCTCACCGTGAACCTGGGAATGCGTTACGAGTGGGAGGGGCCGCTTCAGGACCTTACCAACACTTATTCGTCGGTAACGCTGGCCTCCCTCTGGGGCATCTCCGGCATCGGCAATCTCTTCCAGCCGGGTGTGCTGACGGGTGTGAATCCCCAATTCGTCAAGTACTTCACGCCGTACAACAGCATGCACCGCTGGAACCCGTCCGGCGGCGTCGCCTGGCAACTGCCGGCCATGAGCGGGCCGCTGGGCTGGCTGTTCGGCACGCACACCGGCGCCACAGTCCTGCGCGCGGGTTACGCCATCAACACCATCCGCGAGGGCACCAACATCATGCTTTCAATGTTGGGATCCAACCCTGGCCGCAGCGTGGACGATTCGGTAGATCCGGACAATTACCCGCAGTACTTCGGCAATCCAGGATCGGTGACCATCAGCAGCGCGACGTTGCCTTCGCGGCCGTTCCCAGCGTCCCCGACCTATCCCTTTACTCCGCAGCCGACCGACTCCCTCAACGGGTTCGAGCCCAATCTGAAACTCGGCTACGTGCAGAGCTGGAATTTTGGTCTGCAGCGCGAACTGGGCAAGAGCATGGTGATGGAAGTTCGCTATACCGGCAACCATGGCACCGACCTATGGCGCCAGGTGGCTTTGAACGAAGCCAACATCTATGAGAACGGGTTCCTTACGGAATGGAACAACGCTTACAACAATCTCATGATCGCCCGGCAATCCAATCCGACCAGCACCAACTTTGGCAACCAGGGTCTTCCCGGCCAGGTGAATATCCCGTTCATCCAGACCGCCTATGGCAGAACCAGTTCCTCCACTTTCGCTTACTACCTCACGCAGAACGAGCCAGGACGCTACGCATATATCTTCTCTTATGCCAATCCTTACCTCTCCAATTGGATGAAAGCCGGTTATCCGGCAAACTTCTTCATCGCGAACCCCGCTGTTTCGAGCGGGGGCACTTGGATCGTCGGCAATTGGGGCAGCTCCTACTACGACGCCCTCCAGGTGGAACTCCGGCGGCGGCTGACTCAAGGCTTAATGCTCGAGGGGAGCTACGTCTGGTCGAAGTCGCTGGTCGACGGCCCTACCTCCGACTCCAGCCTGTACACACCCCCGCCCACGACGTTCCGCAATCTGCGCCTGGACCGGGAGCCAACGCCGTTCGACATCCCGCAAGCGTTCAAGCTCCAAGCGATCTACGAACTGCCGATTGGCCCCAAACACAAGTTTCTTTCCGGCGGCGGTCCCGTAGTCCACAAGATATTCGAGGGTTGGGAACTCGCCGCGATCGATCGCAACCAGTCCGGTACGCCCATGGAGCTCGCGTCCGGCCGTTACGGGATGAACCAGAACGACCCCGGAGTTGTTTTGCACAACATCACCGCCTCGCAATTGCAGAGCATGATGTCCATCACCAAGACCACCGGGTCGAACGGAACGGGGATCGTCTACTATTTGCCGCAGTCGCTTATCAACAATTCCAACGCCGCGTTCGGGATCAACGGCCAGACTACCGCCAATCTCAATCCGAACGCGCCATACATCGGGCCGCAACTGACGCCCGGACAGTTCGGCTACGAGATCTTTCTGTGGGGACCGTGGCAAAACCACTTTGACTTGAGCCTCATGAAGAAGACGCATATTACGGAGAAGGTGAGCGTCGACTTCACTGCGAACTTCCTGGACGTCCTCAACCTCACCAATTTCCAGTTGCCCACCTCAACCATAATGGGGGGCAGTGCGAGCCTCAGCGCCGCCAACTTCGGCCAGACGACGTCGGCATACCAGGATCTCTCGAACGCCCAAGATCCTGGCGCGCGCGTGATCGAATTCCGTCTGCGCGTGAGCTTCTAAGCCAACCTCGGAACGCCCGCCAGCCGGATCCTTTGCCGGCTGGCGGCTTCCGACATTCGCGCAGGGCCGAAGGGAAGCGGCGCTATCAGCGAGATACACGCTCTTGCAGATCTCAATCCCGGTCAATCACGCGGGAGTGGGACATGGCGTTCGAGGCTGAACCGGGCCGCCAAGATCATCTTCTGACGGCGCGGGTCAGTGCAGCAGTCAGATGGGCTCCCTCGGGAGCCCATTTCTTGTCACCTGCCGATTCCGGCAATCAACTCTGCCTTCCGCTCTTCCAATTCGGCAATCTGGTTTTTCAGCCGCTTCAGTTCGCGATTGACGCGCGCCAGTTCCGTCTTCGCTTTCCGGTCTTTCAGGTAGTTGGCCCCGTGCTTGCTCTTGACCAGCGCCTCCACCTCTCGGCGGAGAAGGCGCAGCCAGGGGTTGCCGTGCATCGAGGCCACCCGGTATTGGAGCTTGCCAGCCCGCATCGCCCGGTGGATCTCCTCCTGCGTCAACCCGAACTCCTCCCGCGCCGATTTGTCGCTGAGGGTCGCTCCTTTGCGCTGCCAGTCGGAATCCAGGTCGTCCATAAGTCCGATTCTACACCGTTTTTCGCAGCCGCACCGCCAACTCCGCCGCGCGTGCAAACTCGTCCCGCGCACCTCTCGTGCGCAGGTTCTCGCGAAGCTGCTCCAGCTCGTTGATATACGCCGTGAGCGCCTGCTCGATGGATTCCGTATTGGTGGCCAGGATGTCCCGCCACAACTCATACGCGCTCAGCGCCAGGCGCGTGCTGTCGATCAGCCCCGGTCCGGCCACTTGCAAGTCCTCCGGCGCGGTCAGGTTTTCCGCCACCGTGGCCGCCAGCGCGGTGGAAGCAAGCTGCGGCAGGTGCGACGTAAAGGAGACCAGCCGGTCGTGCTCGGCCGCGCCCAGCACCACGGTTTTCGCGCCGATGCGGCCCAGCCACTCGACGAATGCGCGCGCCGCGGGCGTCTCGAGTTCCTCGGGCGCCGCGGGAGTCAGCACATAGGTGCGGCCGCGGAACAGATCCGCCTCCGCTTCCGCCGCGCCGCGTTTCTCCTTTCCGGCCAGCGGATGCCCTCCCAGGAACTGGCAACGCCGCACCAACTTGCGCGCCGCGGTGACGATGGCGTGCTTGGTGCTGCCCGCATCCGTAATGAGCGCGTCCGGCCGCACCAGCGGGTCCAGATGGTGCAGCGTGTCCAGAATGCGTCCGATGGGTTGCGCCAGATACAACAGATCAGCCGAACGGGCCGCCTGCTCGATCGTTGCGCCGCGGTCGATCGCGCCTCTCTCCAGCCCCGAGCGCACCGCCGCTTCCGAACTGACGCCCAGGATCGTGCCGCGGAAGCCCGCCTTCTTCAGCGCCAGCCCGAACGAGCCGCCGATCAGCCCTACACCGACAATCGCAACTGTTTCCATTCGCGCGCCCGCCTCAGATTGTCCGGCCCACCGCCGGAGCGATCATGCGCAACTGCCCCATCAGCTCTTCGAACTGCTCCGGATCGAGCGATTGCGCGCCATCGCTCAACGCGCGGTCGGGGTCGGGATGCACTTCGATCAGCAGTCCATCGGCGCCGGCGGCCACCGCGGCGCGCGCCATGGGCGCCACCTTGTCGCGCCGTCCCGTGCCGTGCGAGGGGTCGGCCATCATGGGCAAATGCGAAAGCTTCTTCACCACCGGAATGGCCGAGATATCCATGGTGTTGCGCGTATAAGTCTCGAACGTGCGGATACCGCGCTCGCACAGGATCACGTCATAGTTGCCGCCCGCCATAATATACTCCGCGGAAAGCAGCAGCTCTTCAATGGTCGCCGCAATGCCGCGCTTCAGCAGCACCGGCTTGCGCAGCTTGCCAAGCTCGCGCAGCAGGTTGAAGTTCTGCATGTTGCGCGCGCCCACTTGCAGGATATCCGCATACTCGGCCACCAGAGGAATCTGGGTCTGATCCATCACCTCGCTCACCACTGCCAGTCCGTTGCGGTCGGCCGCCGCGCGCAGCAGTTGCAAACCTTCGGCGCCCAGGCCCTGGAAGCTGTAAGGTGAAGAGCGCGGCTTGAAGGCGCCGCCGCGAATCACGCGGGCCCCCGCGCGCGCCACCAGTTCCGCCACGCAATCGATCTGCTCGCGGCTCTCCACGCTGCACGGCCCGGCCATCACAACGACTTGCTTGCCGCCGATCGCCACCTCGCCAGTCGAAGCCCCGCCGACCTTCACCACGGTTCCGCCGGGATTGAAATTCCGGCTGGCCAGCTTATAGGGCGAGGCGATGCGGTGCGCCTCCTTCACGCCCTCCATCACCTCGAAAATCTCGAGGTCGACATCCACCTTGCCGCCCACGCCGCCGAGCACCGTGTGCATCACGCCCGTGGAGCGATGCACGTCGTAGCCCTCGCCCACCATGCGATCGATCACCGCCTGAATCTGGACCTCAGCGGCCCCCTGCTGCATGACCACTAACATTTATGAATCTCCGTCCTGGCTAGGTTCAATGCCGGCTTCCATGCGAATTCTCTGTATGGTGCGCATCTCGTCGATGATGCGTTCAAAGATGCGCTTGACGGCATCCGGCGTGAGCGGGCCGCCATTGTGTGAAGTGACATTGTCGAATACCTGGTCTTCGCGGCGGGGCTCGTAGATGGGCAGCCTGGCGGCGCGCTTGACGCGGCCGATCTCCTCCACCACGCGCGTGCGCTCGTTCAGCAATTCGAGCAGCCGCAAATCCACGGCGTCGATGGAGACGCGATACTCTTCCAGCGCCCGCAACGCGTCTTCCAGTGTCACGGCGCCTCCGCGGCCCGCACATCGAAGCCATGCTTCAGCTCGCGCACGAAAGATTCCAATTGGATTTCGAGCGACGTGTTGTCCCGATTACGCTCGATCAAGTCGACGATGGCGCTGCCCACCACCACGGCTTCCACCTGCCGGCCCAATTCCGCCACGTGCTCCGGCCGCGAGATGCCGAATCCCACTGCCAGCGGCAGATCCGTCACCGCGCGCACGGCGGCGACCAGCGGCCCGACGGCATCGGAGAGCGTTTCGCGCGCGCCGGTCACTCCGGTGCGAGAAACCAGGTAGACGAAGCCGGTGGAGTATTCGGCCACCAGCCGCAGCCGCCGCTCGGTCGAGGTGGGCGCGGCCAGGAACACCGTATCCAGGTTGTGCCGGCGCATGGCGTCCACATAGTCGCCGGCCTCTTCGACGCTGGCATCCGTCAGCAGACAGCCATCGATGCCGCAGGCCGCGGCGTCGCGCGCCAGCGCCTCCAGGCCATAGCGCACCACCGGGTTCAGATACGTAAACAGCAGCAGAGGAATCTCAGAACGGCTCCGGATCTGCGCGGCGATCTCCAACACCTTGCGCAGCGTCGTGCCCGCCGCCAGCGCCCGCTGGCCGGCGCGTTGGATTACGGGACCATCCGCGATGGGGTCCGAAAAAGGCACGCCCAGCTCGATCAGGTCCGCGCCGCCATGCTCCAACGCTTTCACCAGCGCGGGCGTGCGCTCGGGCGACGGGTCGCCGGCGGTCAGGTACGCAATCAGGCCTTTGCGCCCCTTCCGCTTCAGGTTGTCGAACAGACTAGCGATGCGGGTGTTCATATTAGTGGCGCACGCTTCAGCGTGCCGCTGTCGGCTTCAGCCGACAGTTCGGGCACGGCGAACTGAAGTTCGCCGCTCGAAGCTAAAGCTTGCGCCACAGGGTCAGTCCGCATCCAGTTCCTTCAGGTTTTCCCGATAAATGTCGATGTCCTTGTCGCCCCGTCCGGACAGATTCACAATGTAGATCTGGTGGCGGGCCGCCGGCGCGCGCCGCACCACCTCGGCCACCGCGTGCGCCGATTCGAGCGCCGGAATCAGACCTTCGACGTGGCAGAGCAACCGGGCTGCCTCCAGCGCTTCGCCGTCGCTGGCGGCCACATACTCCGCGCGGTTGCGATCGTGCAGCCAGGCGTGCTCGGGGCCGATCAGCGCGTAATCCAGGCCCGCCGAAATTGAGTGCGTCAGCGAGACCTGCCCATCTTCGTCCTGCAGCAGATAGCTGCGCGCGCCGTGCAGCACTCCCGGCGTCGCGGTGCGGAAGCGCGCCGCATGTTCGCCCAAATTCGGTCCCCGACCGCCGGCTTCCACGCCGATCAGCCGCACCGCTTCATCCGGCACGAACGCGTGAAAGATGCCGATGGCATTACTGCCGCCGCCCACGCACGCGAAGACCGCGTCCGGCAAGCGCTTCTCAGCCTCCAAAATCTGGCGGCGGGCTTCCTCGCCGATCACCTTCTGAAAATCGCGCACCATTACCGGATAAGGATGCGGCCCCAGCGCCGACCCCAGCAGATAGTACGTGGCGCCGACGTTAGTCACCCAGTCGCGCAGGGCCTCGTTGATGGCGTCCTTCAGCGTGCGGCTGCCGCTGGTCACCGGGACCACTTGAGCACCCAGCAGGCGCATGCGGAAGACGTTGAGCCGCTGCCGGCGCATGTCCTCCTCGCCCATGTAGACCACGCAATCGAGGCCCAGGCGCGCGCAGACCGTGGCCGTGGCGACGCCGTGCTGCCCCGCGCCGGTTTCCGCGATGATGCGCCGCTTGCCCATGCGCCGCGCCAGCAGCCCCTGCCCCAGCGCGTTGTTGATCTTGTGCGCGCCGGTGTGCAACAGGTCTTCGCGCTTGATATAGATCCGCGCGCCGCCTAGATGTTCCGTGAGCCGCGGCGCGAAATACAGCGGCGTGGGGCGTCCGGCGTAATTCCGCAGCAGATCGTCCAATTCAGCCTGGAACGCCGGATCGCTGCGCGCTTCCAGATACGCCTTTTCCACTTCTTCGAGTGGCGACATCAGGACTTCCGGCACGAAACGGCCGCCGTAAGGCCCGAAATGCCCGCCCGCGTCTGGTTGTGCGGTCATCATCGCGGTGCCGCCAGTGCGGCTTTCAGAAACGCCGCCATCTTGAAATGATCCTTGCGCCCCGGCGAGCTTTCAAGTTGTGAACAGGCATCCACGCCCCATGGATGCACTTGCGCGATGGCCTCCCGCACGTTGCCCGCATGCAGGCCCCCCGCCAGGATCACGTGGGGGAGGCCCTCGGCCTGCTGCGGCCTCTCAGGCCGCCTCCAATCGAAACTCTGCCCAGACGCCGGGCCATCCAGCAACACGGCTTCGACACCTGCCATTGTTGTGGTGGGGCAGGCGGTTTCACCTGCCAACATTCGAATCGCCTTCCACACACGCATGCCCCGCGGATACTGCTCCGGCGACTCGCTGCCGTGCAACTGGGCGATATCCAAACCCACCTGCCCGGCGGTCCGCAGCACGGTCTCCGGGGACTCGTCCACGAAGACTCCCACCTTCCAAACACCCGCTGGCAGTCCAGCCGCGATGGCCGCCGCTTCGTCCGGCGCAATATATCGCGGGCTTGCCGGGTAAAAGTTGAAGCCCAACGCCGCTGCCCCACCATCGATGGCCGCCAGCGCATCTTCGCGATTCGTGATGCCGCAGATCTTCACCATCATGCCGTCACCCATGGGTAAGCAAAGCCCGCAGGGCCTCCGCCGGATCCGGCGATTTCATCAGGTGCTCGCCCACCAGAAAAGCTTGATAGCCCGCCTCGCGCAGCCGCTCGATATCCCGCGCCGAGCGTATACCGCTTTCGCTCACCTTCAGCACTCCGGGCGGGATGTGCGGCGCCAAGCGCAGCGAGGTTTCGAGCGTCGCTTCGAACGTAGTCAGATCCCGGTTGTTGACCCCGATGATTTCAGCGCCCGCGTCCAGAGCCTTGGCCAGTTCCAGTTCGTTGTGCACCTCGACGAGTGCAGCCATTCCGTAACCGGCCGCCCTGGCGGCCAAGCCGCGAATCTCGCCCGTTTCCAGGATGGCCGCAATCAGCAGGATGGCGTCCGCGCCGCCGGCCGCCGCTTCCATCACATGATTTTCGTCGAGGGTGAAATCCTTGCGCAGCACTGGCAGTCTGCAGACGCCGCGCGCCGCCGCCAGGTCCGCCAGGCTGCCCTGGAAAAATGCCTCGTCAGTCAGCACGGAAAGGGCCGCCGCCCCTCCGGCTTCATATTGACGGGCCAGCCGCACGGGGTCGAAATCCGGCGCCAGCAATCCTCTGCTGGGCGAGGCTTTCTTGATCTCGGCAATGATGGCCGGCGTCCGCGCGGCCAGCGCCCGCCGAAAATCGCGCCGCCCGGCGCGCGCCTGTTCCGCCTGTCGCTCCCATTGTTTACGGACACCAGGAGCGGGCGTTGGGTGCTCCCGCTTATGAGCGACAATACGGGCCAGTACGTCTGGAACGGTTCCGGTCAATTTGATTTATGGTAGCAGACCTACGCCGCGGGACGCTGGGAAACACTTGTGAACGCCCGGCGAACTGCGTGTTTCCGAGGCTAGCTACGGAGTGGGGAGAAACCATCGCTGGCTTTGGAGCGCAACTCGTAAGGCGCGCACATTGGGTAGTGATGCGAGCGAGCGAAACGTTTCACGGCTGACCATTCGGGCGCATTTGGGCGGGTCTGGAGGATAACATCAGAGCTAGCCGGCACGTGCTCACGCCCACGGTGATGGATTTCCTCATGTTGATGGATTTCCTCGCGCCCCGCGTCAACTTTCCGCCAGGCTCGCCCTGCGCGAGCCGTGCTCACCCTTCAGGGACCGCGATCGGAAGAATCGGCCCCAAATTCACCAGCCAGTTGCTCAGCACCGCGTGCGTCGCGCCCGTCGTCGAATCGTACGTCTCCAGCGAGAACATCAGCGAGCATGGAGTGTGCGTGGAGCTTGAGGTGCTAAGCGAAACCATCCCCTGGATCTCGCCGCGAATGCCGCTTAGCCCGGCGCTCGAAAATGGCAGGGTGACGGTTTTGAATTGCTCCGACACCAGGGTGAAGGGCGCCGGCGTCCCGATCACGCCATTCGCATTGGCGAACGAGATTGTGCCGGTACAGGAGGGAGCCGGTGTGACGACGGTTTCGGTGGACGCCGCCGCCGTATTCACCACCGTGATGGAGGCCGTCTCGCTGCTGCCCAGACCGACCGGCGGAAAAACGTAATTGCGCGTGAAGCTGGTGGTCGCGACTTGCGCCCATAAGGGAGAAAACGCGCCGCACACGGCTGCGGCGGAAATCAGCAGGAATCTTCGAAAAGACATGGTTCAACTCCTTCTGCACAAACGGATATAGTTTGCTTTCTTGGACGCGGCCCGCTCGCCGGCGGTTTCGAGCGGCTTATTCTCTGCTCCGGCGGGAGCGGGTAAGGATGTCGGAAGCCTGCGCTCGACCATCCGTCTCACCGCCCCCCGTCTGACGGAGTGAGTGGCAACCGATCCGAACTATTTCCCGTTATAAGAGTTGGGGCTGCCGAGACCGGAACAGAAATCCCAGCCGGGGGATGCAAAATACCCCAAATACGGACCGCACGACCCCAGGGTGATGTCGTTGAAATCCGCATAAGGGTTGTCCCCGTATAACTTGGTGAGTTCGTCGTGGGTGGAGCGAGAGAAGCTGCCTGCCGCATTGACAATACCGGCCCAAGTAGGCGAGGAGACGCTCGTGCCGCCGACGATTAACCAACACGGTGTGTATCCGTTGCAGTAATTCGAACCGTAAGCGGGCGCCACGAAGTTGTCCAAAACCCAGACCCCGGTATAGGGGTTAGCGTCCGCGGCGACGTCGGGAGTGCCGCGATAGGCGCCCACGATGTTCTTGATGCCATTCTGGTAACTTGGCCGGGATTCATAAGCGCTAGGGCCACTGCCCGCGTCTTGCCAGACATTCTCCCCGATGAAGTTGCCCGTGACGGCGTTCGTGCTGAGGGTTGTGCCGCCGGCGGAGACAACGTTGGGAGAGGCGCTGGGATAAATAACCCCGGGTGAATCGCCCGCCGCAGCAAAGTAAACCACACCGGGGGTTGTGAAAACGGGGTCGTAGGCTGTTTCGCCGGACCACTCGCCGCCGCCCCAACTCATGGATACTTCACCGCCGCCTTTGGCTTGCACGAGATTGCTGGCAACAGTCACGGCACAGAATAAGTCGGCAAAGGAATTGGACTGAGCTTCCACCAGATAGAGTGTGGCATTAGGGGCCATGGAGTGAGCCCACTCGATATCCAGCGATTCCTCGACCTCCCAACCCCCAGTGGGGTCGACCGGAGGTGCGGCAACAGGCCCGGCAGTACAAGATCCGGGTGTAGCGCCGCCAGCCGGCGCATATACGACCGTGAAGCTGGCGTGGCTGACTACTCCGAACTGGGTCGAAAACGCCGCCAAGTCCGCAGATGCGTTGGGATCGTCGAAGGCGTCCACGATGGCGATGGCTCTCGCGCCGCCGTGCGGACTGCTAGAGACGACGTTCGGGTTGCAGCCGGATCCCCCCCAAAATTCCCCCGCAAATCCCCCCGGCTGCAGATTGTAAATGCAGGCTATCGAAGCGGGATCTTCGTAGAAATATCCGGGGAAAGGAGGGCCACCAAATTGAGGCGCCCCACTAACCCGGATTTCTCATCGAACTTGCCAGACGAGCGATGGCAAGCGGCAGATATCAAGCGGGATAGGCGGCCGACAGTGGTCGGAGGGCGGAAAACAGTCTGTAAATGCGACGACGTGGC
>Ga0181536_10002539_pt1 | contig 20523 bp, 16 predicted proteins | sample PEATcosm2014_Bin_41_FD_121105 | JGI IMG/M metagenome (GOLD analysis project Ga0181536, IMG submission 121105) | Peatland microbial communities from MTU Mesocosm Facility, Houghton, MI, USA - PEATcosm2014_Bin17_60_metaG | ecosystem: Environmental > Terrestrial > Soil > Wetlands > Peat | place...
AGCCTGACTCTGTTCGAGAAAACCCCCATTTTACGGGCACTTCAGAGGATCGCCTCCCAAGACGAGTTACCATGCCTCGGCAACCAACTGAATCTGTTCAGCTTATAGCCGGACAGCAGTGAGTGCTTCATAATCCCGAAAAGAATACCCGATTACGATAAGAAGTTCAGCCTGCTCACAGCATCGTGAGAAGTACTCGTATGCCGTGAAATACGGCTCTCGATTCGCTGCCTTGTCCCCAGTCGGATAGATGATGGCGTTCTGATACTCGTCGGAGTCCAGGGCATCGTACATGGCAGGAGCCCGTACTATGCTGCCAGATTTCTCTTGTCTCATCCAATCAACCGAGCCGTGTAGCTTAAATTGCACCAGATTTTGATGTCCCTCCCATAAGTTAAACAAATCAAATTCGTTTCTTTTCCAATGTGCCGTCTTTGAAAATGAGTCCACTTCTAGACCTTCTGTCAGCGCGTACTTGTTATACTTCTTTTCGCAAAGTGTCTCGATTGCCAGGTCATAATTCGTCGTGAAGATCGGCACGCAGTGTTCAGCTGGGTTCACATAGTTAAAAATCAAGTCAAAGAGAGGTTCATAAACGGAACATACGGCATTGCCATCTATCACTCTATATTCACGGATGATCTCGTGCCGGATCGCTGACCGCAGTAGGGCTGCTTCGTCTTTTGTAATTGTGATCGCTCCGTTGATTGGTGCTGCAGCATACTGGTACTTGAGATTGCACTGGAACGTATCTAAATATGGAAGGTTGAGAAACGTCTCCAGATCACCCATGATTTTCTCTAGGTCAGCGCCACGAGCAGCCGCGAGTAGATGTAGCAGGTTACCACCGGAGTCCGGCTGGAGGGTCTCTTTCAGTTTTTCCACGAATTGCGCCATGGTCGGCTTCCCGATCTCCGCCGAGGCTCCCGCCCCGAGAAAGACCAATACCGGGGATGCCGCAATCACTTTGTTAAAGCCCAGAGCGCATCGCTCAATGCTCATAACTTTTGTCCCCCCTGCCTTGCGGCGTCCTCAGATCATCATATTCCCGATTGCCGGATGCCCCTGGTCTCGACTTTGAAGCATTGGATCGCACAAACCATCCGACTTGTTAGACCTGGACCACCTGCCGCCCCGGTTTTTCCGCTAGGTCTGTGGAGGTTGCTCAGCCTTCGAGTTTATACCGAGTCTCGGCGAGGCGGTAGAGGCGGCGCCAGACCAGGCGGTTCATGGTGACCACCATGACCGAGATCAGGATGGTGGCGAGAAGGATGATGGGGAAACGGCCGCTGTCGGTCGCGGAGCTGATCTGCGCGCCCAGGCCGATGGTTTCCAGAGTGCGGTCCTTCACGTGGGAGTACTCGGCCATCACCGAGGCGTTCCAGGCGCCGCCCGAGGCGGTGACCATGCCGGTGATGAGGAAGGGAAAGATTCCGGGCAGGATCAGCTTGGTCCAACGCTGCCAGCGGTTGAAGCGATAGAGGGCCGCCGCTTCGCGCAGGTCGGAGGGGATGGACATGGCTCCGGCAATGACATTAAAGAGAATGTACCACTGGGTGCCGAGCAGCATGAGGGCGACGGAGCCGACGCCGAGTCCGCCACCGATTTTGATCAGACCGATGAGCAGGACGGGGTAAAAGGCCGAGGCCGGGACCGAGGCCATTACCTGCGCGAGGGGCTGGACGATGCGCGCCAGCCTGGGATTGAAGCCGATGGCCACGCCGACGGGGATGGTCCACAGCGCGGAGATGAGCAGGGAAGCGTTGACGCGCAGAAAAGTTGCTCCCGCGCCTTCCAGCAGCAGGCGTATCTCGGCCCAGGTAACGCTCTTGAGCATGAGCACGGCCTGGACGGCGCCCCAGCCCACTGCGACGGCAACGAAGCCGGCCAAAATCCAGAACTCGATTGATTTCTTTTTGGGGTCTGGGTCCTCCTCCAGGGGATGAACGACGCGGCAGGCCTTGGAGCGCGCCATGCGCCGGTAGATCGGCTCCTCAAAGCCTGTCCAGATGCGGCTGGGGATGGAACTGAGCAGACTGGAGCGCTTGAGCAGGTCGAAAACCGGGGAGGTTACGCGGTCGGCGGACTCGACCTGCTCGAATTTGAATTTATCGCTCCAGGCGATGAGCGGCCGCCAGACCAGTTGATCGGTGGCCACGACGATCAGGATCACGACGGCAATGCCGCTGAGCAGAGCGCGTATGTCCCCGGAATCGGTGGCCGACTGGATATAGCTGCCCAGGCCGGGCAACTGGAAGTTGCGCGCGCCCATGGTGAAGGTTTCGCAGAGCATGAGGGCAAACCATCCGCCGGCGACCGAGACGATGGAGTTCCAGACCAGGCCGATGGCGGAGTAGGGCATCTCAAGTTGCCAGAAGCGCTGCCATGCGGAGTAGCGATAGATGCGCGAGGCTTCGATCATCTCGCGGGGGATGGTCTTCAGCGAAGAGTAAAAGCTGAAGGCGAGGTTCCAGACCTGGCCGGTGAAGATGAGCAGAATAACGCTCATCTCGATGCCCATCTGGTGGCCCGGCACCAGCGCGACCATGGCCAGCACCACCGGCGGCAGAAAGCTGAGCACGGGAATGGATTGCAAAATATCCAGAGTCCCGATCATCCACGCCTCGACGCGCGGATTGTAGGCGGCCAGATAGCCGTAAGTGATGGCGAAGAGCAGGCTAAGCAGGTACGCGATCCCCATGCGCACAATGGAGTAGAAAGCGTAGACGGGCAGGACGCCGATGGAGTGCGAGATGGGGACCACGGGAACCGGCTTGCCCATCCAATAGGCGCCGGTGCTCACCAAGGCGAAAAACATGGCTAGCGCGCAGGCGGCCACTGCCGCATCGATCAGGAACGGCCCGGTGCGGACGATGACCAGCGATCGGGCAAGGGGGTGCTGGGTCTTCACCGGGCCTCCTCGGTTGCGGCGATCTCTTCATCCAGTGCGTCGGGCAAGACAAAGCGGCGGCGGCCGGCATCGTAGTCGAACAGCTCGGCGTAGCGGCCCCAAGCCACGGCGGTCTCGATCTGGCGCAGGCATTCCTCCTCGCTGAACTGCTCGTCGAGCATATCGAGGAAGAAGTCTTCGGGGACGGTGTGGTCGCTCTTGGAGACCAGGGCGCGGCGAATCTGACGGAGCAGCAGGACGTTGGCCACGGCGGCATCGCGGAAGAGTTCTTTTTGGCGCAGAATCTCGGAGTTGGCAAACTCCGTGCCGCTGGCGGTGATGGCCGCGTCGCCCTCCTCAATCTGGAGGAAGCCGAGCAACTGGGCGGCATCCACAATAGGCAGCAGATCGTCGATCTCGAAGGCCAGGTCGTCGGCCAGACGGTAGATGTCGTCGCGCCCGCCTTTGTCGAGCAGCAGTTCGAGCAGGCCGGCCATGCCGCCGGGACGGGCGTGGGGCAGCATCTGGTAGTGCATCTGGCGCTGATCACGCACCCTGAGCTGGTCGGGCGCTTCGGCAGGGACCACATCGGGCTTGGTGAGCACCTTGTAGATGTAGTCCACCAACTGCGTAAAGGCTTCCGACTTGCGGTCGCGGGGCTGGGCGAGTTGCACCTTGAAATCGGTGCGGATGTGGCCGGGGTTACGGCCGAGGACGACGATCCGGTCAGCCAGCAGCACCGCTTCCTCAATGTTGTGCGTGACCAGGAAGACGGCCTTGGTGGGCATGGTCTTCTTGGCCCATAGCTCCAGCAGTTCGCTGCGCAGGTTCTCGGCGGTCAGCACGTCGAGCGCCGAGAAAGGCTCGTCCATGAAGAGGACTTCCGGTTCGACTACGAGGGCGCGTGCAAAACCCACCCGCTGCTTCATGCCGCCCGACAATTCTTTAGGATAGGCGGCCTCGAAGCCGTCCAACCCGACCGTATCCAGCATCTTCATGCTGCGGTCGCGGCGCACCTCTGGAGTGACGCCGCGGGCCTGCAGCGGCGCCTCGACGTTTTCCAGCACAGTGAGCCAGGGAAAGAGGGCAAAGCTCTGGAAGACGATCGACACGTTGATCTCCGCCTCGGCGATGGGTTTGCCGTGCCAATAAACCTGGCCGGCAGAGGGCGTCGAGAGGCCGGTCAGCATACGCAGCATGGTCGATTTGCCGGAGCCCGAGGGACCGAGCAGGGCAAGTATCTCTCCCGGCACGATTTCGAGGTCGGTGGCCGAGATAACCTGAATGCGGTTCTGGCTGGGCTGGGCGTAGTACTTCTCGATCTTTTCGGCGCGAATGATCGCGTCAACATTTGGGGCAGGGGACTGGCTTTCGTCGGGAATGACCGCATCCTGCATACTTGGTTCTCCGATACGGGGGTCCGGCGGCCAGGAGCCGCGGCCGGTGGTTATTGCAAGTATATGTTTGTCCGGTTGCTTTCCGATAAATAGACGCCAAGCCATTGGGCCGGGTATGCCCTGCAAGAGAATCCGGTCCAATGGCGGTCAGGCGACGCTTTGGAGTGTTGCGCCGACGAGGCACAGTCTTCGAGCCGGACGGCGCGGCGACGGGCGATTTAGCGCACGGGAACGGATTACGCGAAAAGCTCTCGCGGCGGGGTCTCTAAAAATCTCTCGATAGGAAACTCTTCATTCCCAACAGCGTAAGTTTTGGACGGGAGAAATGTCTTGTCGAAGATTGCGGTGCCGGAAGCCGAATCCTTGCGGCGACCGGTCTTCAGCTCGACGGCCACAATTTTGGTTCCGAGGCGGAGAATGAAGTCCACTTCCTTGCCGCGTTCCCGCCAATAGTTGATATCGTCGATTTCGCCTGCCAGAACCGCTCCGGCAAGATGGGCGCCGACAGCCAATTCGATCAGTTTGCTCCATTGGTCGGGAAGCTGATGGGCGCGGGCAAAGGTGATCGCCGAGGGAGCGCTGGTGAGCGCGGTATTCATGACCTGCAGTTTGATGAACGATCCGCGTTGGCGCACGGTTTGCGGCGGATACTTGGCAACGCCGCGCAACATGCCGGCTCCGGCCAGCAGGTCCAGATAATTGGCGAGCGTGATGGCGCTGGGCGCGTCGGGCAACTGGCTGGAAATCTTCTGGTAGGAGAAAATATGGCCGGAATATTCGCAGCCCAAGCGGAAGAGCGCGCGCAGCAAGTTGGGCTTGTCGATGTGGGCCACCAGCCCGATGTCGCGGGCCAGAGCGGTTTCGGTGGTCTCGATCAGGGAGTCCAGCATATAGCGGCGCCAGCGGTTCTCGTCCTCGATCAGATCCGCCGCTCCTGGATAGCCGCCGAAGTAGATGTACTGGTCCGCGTTCCAGCCGAACGCGTCGCGCATCTCGGCATAACTCCAGTGGCCGACGCGCGTCAACTCGAAGCGTCCGGCTAGGGTATCGGAGGGGCCGGTAATGGAGAGCAGCGGCGAGGCGCCCAGCACCATGACGCGCAGGTCCAATTCCTCCGTGCTGTCCTCGTCCCACAACTTTTTGACGATCTCCGACCAGCGCGGAACCTTTTGCACTTCGTCGAGCACCAGCAGCCATTTACCGCTTTGGCGGCAATTGATGCGGGCCGAATCCCATTGCTGTTCGATCCAAAGGTTGTCGTCGGGCGACGAATTATCGGCGCTCACATAGGTCGAACGTTTGCCGAAGGCCAACATCGCCTGACGGGCCAGCGTTGACTTGCCGACCTGACGCGGACCAATCAATATCTGGATAAAACGGCGGCGGTCGCGCAGCCGAGAGACCAAGGGGGCGAGAAGCGGTCGTGCAATCATACAGATACCAGCATGCGGTTGGAGTTGCTCAATGGCCATTCAACCTGACCGAATACAAAAATACAACAATAAAGTCCATAGTGGCAATTCAATTGTGAAAAAAACCTCCTAGAGGCGAGTCGATAGTCATTGGTTCATGTCATCGGCTCAGTCCCAAAGGCGCGAGCCGATCTTTGGTGCTGGATGTAAGCCGCTGAATAGATTACGCAAAATTGCACTCCTCAGAATAAAGTCACATATACCTCGGAACTGGCGGCGGTAACGTCCGTAACCTGTGCATCCTGGGCACCAGGGCAGGCGTGCAGGTCAAACTTCGCGGCGGCCCTCCAAAGCTCGCGCCATCGTTACTTCGTCGGCGTATTCGATGTCGCTGCCGGCGGGAACGCCCGTTGCAATTCGCGTGATCTTGACCGAAGGGCTGCGCAACGCGGTTGCCAGCCAGTGGGCGGTTGCCTCGCCTTCCAGCGTGGGGCTGGTTGCCAGGATGATCTCATCCACCTCGCCGCGCTCGACGCGGCCGGCCAGTGTGCCGGCGCGCAACTGGTCCGGCCCCACGCCGTGCAGGGGCGAGAGGGTTCCGTGCAGCACATGGTAGACGCCCTGGTAGGCGCGGGTGCGCTCGACGGCGGCGATGTTGGTCGGCTCCTCGACCACGCAGACTAGGCGCCGGTTGCGGGTGGGGCTGGCGCAGTAGGCACAGGGATCGATGTCGGTGACGTTGTTGCAGATGGAGCACAGGCGCAGACTGGCCTTCAGTCCGCGCACCGCTTCGGCCAGCGCCGCCGCATCCTCGTCGGTGGAGCGCAGAATATGGAAGGCGAAGCGCTGGGCGCTTTTGGTGCCCACCCCCGGCAGCTTCTTCAACTCTTCAATGAGCCGCGCCATCGGCTCGGCATAGCGTGACAAGATGTGCCTCCCTGCGAAACAGTGCCTGTTGAGGTTCCATGTTTCCCACCCTAGCCGCAAGGACAAGAACGCGGCGAGGGTGGGGCACCCAGCTTCTCTTCCGTTGAATTGCGCCCAGGTTCGATTTCCTTTGTTAGTCGGCTCTTGAGTTCATCAATCTCCGCCACTGGAAACCTTCGAACTCTACTTCGGTGAAAGAATCGCTGAATAGGCATTATGTACTTGGCTCGGTAATACTCATTGCCGAGTTCAATAATCATCTTTCGTTGTTCCATCCTCTGACAAAGGTGTTCAAGCATCAACAGGGACGCTTCCGGTGGAATTGTCAGATTTACGGGAAAGCAGAGTCCCCTCCCAAGATGGACAAAGCAGAGCCCCTCCTTTTCAATGAATTCATCATAGAAGAATTTTATTCGAATCTCTACGCTTTGACTGTGGTCGTAGCTATCGAGCCAATTGCAGCCAACCTCTTGTACTTGACAGTCATCGATTAGGAGTCCCTGCGGGCCGCACAGTGCATCCAGCAGCGGCTTTAGGATGTTGTCAACATCAGGCGCAGCATCGGATTCGTAACGGTCTTGTTCATGCACATACCACTCAATCCAGATTTTCACATCCCCGGAAAGTAAGTAGCCACTGTTTGCCACCTGCTCTGAAATCAGTTGAGCGAATCTATCTTTCTCAGTCCTTGACGACTGCTGGGAAACAGGCTTCTCGGGGACAGTTAGCACCAGTTCTCCCCCTATGGGAGGTTCATCGTGTGTCATCGTTCCTTCTTCCTGACAATCGTCCGTTATAGCGTCCGATAAACGATACCGGCAAATTGATCGCCGCTCATCATGCCCTTGCCCCAGGCGGCATCGAACTCTACTGTCGGCTTTTTGGCGATGGCTTCCTGCTCGCTAGCTCCGGCGGCCTTGAGCGCGGCCACTTTGTCGCGCACTGCCGAAAGCATATCGTGGAACTTCTGGAAATCGGCCTTCGATCCCAGCAGCCCATGGCCGGGGACGATCTTTGTGCCGTTGCCCGCCACGGTCAGCGCTTTTTCTCCGGCGCGGATCATGCCGCCGATGGAGCCGCCCGTGCCCTCGTCGATGAACGGATACATACCGTTGAACCAGATGTCGCCCAGATGCAGAACATCGGCCTTGTGGAAGTGAATGTAAACGTCGGTATCGGTGTGCGCGGGATCGAAATAAACCAGATCGAGCGAGTCGCCGTTGCGCCATGCGTGCAGGGCGTGGTCGAAGGTGATCGCCGGCAAGGCTCCGGCCGGGGCAGCGGGCAGCGAAACGCCGAAGGCCTTGATGGTTTGCGGCTTCGAGAGCCGCTCGCGGGTTTTCTGGTGGGCATAGATGGTGAATCCGGCGGCGTGCAGGCCCTCATTGCCGCCAGTGTGGTCGCCGTGCCAGTGGGTATTGATCAGCGCGAAAGGTGCGTCTTTGCTGAGTGTGGCGATGGCCTCGCGAATTCGCGGAACAGCCGGGGCAAAGCTGGAATCGATCAGGATGTTGCCTTCAGCGCCAATTTGCAGCGCCATGTTGCCGCCTTCGCCCTGGAGCAGATACACGTTGTCGTAAAGCATGGTGGTCTTTATGGGTGTGTTTGCCGCGCTGGCGTGGGGTTGCGCCGCACGGTCGGAAGTTGTTAAGCTCTGAGCGCTCAGATTGCGGGGAAGCATCACCGCCGCGCCTGCCGCCATGCCCAGTTCGAGAAAGCTTCTGCGATTCATTGCTTCGAGCATTGTCGGTATCCTCCGTTCGGTTGCGGGTGAAGGTCTTGCGGATAATGGATCAGCCCAGCCCCGGCAGATTGAGTCCGCCGAGCATATTCTTCAGGCTGGACTGCAAGGCTTCTTCGGCCTTGCGTCCGGCTTCGTTGACCGCGGCAACCACCAGGTCTTCGAGCATCTCCACATCCGGCTGGCCACTGGTGAGGCCGACGACCGCCGCAGGGTCGATGCGGATTTTGAGGAGCTGTTTCTTCCCGTTCATGGTCGCGGTCACGGCGCCGCCGCCGCTGCTTCCCTCGACTACGGTTTGGCCGAGCTTGCGCTGTACCTCTTCCTGGATTTGATTGGCTTGCGAAAGCATCTCCGGGATTTTGAGCGGGTTGATCATGGTTTATCCTCCTGATTGTTTTCGCCGTCACTTGGCGCGCAGGTCGACCACGCTACGGACCTCGGCCTTGAATATTTCCCGCGCCCGCTGCACCAAGGGATTGGCGAGCGCGGCCTCCTGCACACTGCCCGTTGTCGGGGGCGCGGCGACCGGAGCCGGTTGCGAGGCTGTTCCCTCGCCGGGAACTACCAAGAAACGGGTAGGCGCGCCCAGCCGTTGCAGCTCCTGGCGGATGATTTTCTCTGCCGCGGCATTGATCGTCAAGGCCAGCATTTTCTTGCCTATGCCGGCGACCTCGATGCGCAGGCTGGCACTGTCGAGATTCCACGTGCCCGCGCCCAGCAATTGTGCTGCTGAACTATGCCCGCCCTCAACCAGCGCCGAGCCGATGGCGTGGCGGACGGCTTCCATGCTGGGCGCGCCCGATGCGGAGACTTGCGGCGCGCGGGCCAATGCGCCTTCGGTGAGGGCGTACCCGGCGGATGGACTGGCGGTGGCAGGGAAGGGTGCGCTCCCCAGGAACGGACTGCTGGCGGGTTCGATTGCGGGAGGCGTGGAATGCCCCATTGTGGCGACCGGTCCAGCGGCAGAGGCAGGCTTGATGCCGGAATCCATTTTGGGACCGGAACTCCAGCTTCCGCCGGTCGGTCCAAAGGGAGAGAGCGGCGGGGCAGACGGAGCTGTGGGTGCTGGAGAAGGCCGCGCCGGAGCAATTGCAGGCCGTGGAGCGGGAGCGGAACTGCGCGCGCCGGAACCGCTTGCCACGCCGCTCAATAGCTCTTCAAGCGGCAGCAGGCGCTGCGCGTGAATCAGCTTGAGCAGGCCCAGTTCCAGGTGGAAGCGCTGCTCTTGACGGTAGTTCAGGTCGTCGAAGGTGCGCAGCACGATTTGCAGATTACGGGTCAGTTCCTCCTCGGTGAAGAGCAGGGCGGTGCGGGCAGCGCGGGCGCGCTCGTCGCCGGAGATTTGCAATAGCTCCGTCTGTTCGCCGCCCAGCTTGGCCATGAGCGTATTGCGCAGATAGCGGACCATCTGACGGGCCAGCGACGAAGGACTGTGCCCCGCATTCACCAGCAGATTCAACTGCTCCATTAGCTCGGCGCTTTGACCGGCGGCGACGGCCTCCAGCAGGCGCTCGAAGACCGCGTTGGGTACCGCGCCCATCAGTTCGCGTATCTGCGCGGCGGAGAGCACCGGGCGGCCTGCCTCAATAGGCGCCGATGCAATGGCCTGATCCATGATCGACAAAGCGTCTCTCATCGACCCATCGCCGGCCTCGGCCAGCAGCGCCAGAGCGGCTTCCTCGGCCTCGACCTCTTCCTGACCGGCGATCATCTTCAATTGCGCCAGAATGTCGTCGAACTTGACGGCGTGAAAGCTGAAGTGCTGACAGCGGGAGCGGATGGTTTGCGGAATGTCCTCCGGCTGCGTGGTGGCCATCATGAAGATGACGTGCGCCGGAGGTTCTTCGAGGGTCTTAAGCAGAGCGTTGAAGGCCGCCTCGGTGATCTGGTGGGCCTCGTCGAGAATGTATATCTTGTAGCGGTCGCGGGAGGGGGCGTAGCGGGCGGCGTCGCGCAACTCGCGTATCTCGTCGATGCCGCGGTTGGTGGCCGCGTCGATCTCGATCACGTCCACGGCGTTGCCCTGGCGCACCTCGATGCAAGAGTCGCAGACGCCGCAAGGCTCAGGCGTGGGCCGGAGTTCGCTGCCGACTTCCGTACGGCAATTCAACGCTTGCGCCACGATGCGGGCAATAGTAGTTTTGCCGATGCCGCGGTGGCCGCTGAAGATATAGCCGTGCGCGATGCGGTTCTGGCTCAACGCGTTCATCAGGGTCCGCGTGACGTGATCCTGGCCGGCAACGTCGGCGAAGCGCTGCGGACGATATTTTCTGGCCAGAACCTGATAACCCATGAATGCACCCACTCCCTTTGGCCCGCCCCGACTAAAGCAGGGCCTAGTGGCGATTGTATCGTTACGGGGTGGGAGGACTGCACGTACAGCGGATGTTTTGTCGTGGCTATTTTGGGGAACGCCTCAGTGGAACTGAGCTTATGCGTGTACCAGTTTGGCACTCTTGCCAGCCTTGCGCTTGCCATCCTTCTTCTTGGCGGGCTTCTTCGCGGCTTTCTTTGCCGCGGCTCTACGGCTCTTGATTTCTTCTTCCGAGTACATCGTCCCCCTGCACGTCTTCGCGCCGCAGTTGCAGATGGCTTCGTCGTCGCCGCCGTCGTAGAGGCAGTAGTCGTAAGTAATCTCCGCGCCGGCGGGGATGTTTTTGATCGCCGTGACCCAGACGCGGTCGTCTTCTTCGCTGGTCTCGCAGTTGGCGTCGCAACTGTGGTTGATGAACATGGCGGCGCAGTGGCCGTCGATGACGATCGAGCCGTCGCCGAGTCCAAAGAGGTAGGTGATGGTCGAGTCCTCGTAGAGGGCGTCGGCCTCCTCCTTGGCGATGCGGGGTCCGGTGTACTCGGCGACCCGCGCGCCCTTGCGGATGGGGGTGGTGGTATAGCAACCGGCGGCGTGGATGGCGGAAGAGCGGATGATGAGTCCCATGCGAGTGTGCGATGCTTTCTTCTGGCGCTGAATTTTTTGAAGCACACTCAGGAACGGCTCGATCCGCTGCCTGATTCGTCCGCTGGCGAGTACCTTCCGGAAGGATTCAGCGCGCGGCGTTGCTGCCGGGACCATCGAGAACCTGAAAGTGCTGTATGGACCGCATCGTACCATTTAAGGGGCAGGGCGAGACGAGATGAGACGGGAATTTTTGTTTGCGCTGGCGTTGGCGGGCTGCCTGACTGGGGCGGCGCGGCTCTGCGCGCAGGCTCCGGCTGGGAGCGGCCAGAGCAAACCGGCGGCAGATGCGCAAAAAACGGCTCCCGCAACAGCTACGCCGGGAACCGGTTCCCTGTCCAACGGCAATCCGTTTCCCGAAGATACAAACTCGGTTCCGGTGATTCCCATTAAGGCTTCGGTTGTGCCAGAGGGGAGCTACAATGGGACAGAGAGTGAGCGCGTTCCCCTGTCCGGCGAGGACAGCGATCCGGTTCACAGCCCCGACGACCCCGTTCCGGCTGCGGGCGGCGGGCAGATGGAGGACTCAAGCTCCAGCCTGACGGGCCTGGACAAGCTGCTGCCTCCGCCGGACGACGACCAGCCGGATCAGAAGCGAAAGCTCAAGGTCAAGGAACCTACTCATCGGGAGGCGGCTTCCAAAGACATTGAGGTTGGCGGCTATTATCTGGAAAAAAAAGACTGGAAGGCGGCTCTGTCGCGGTTTGAGTCGGCCATGGTGCTGGACCCGGAGAATCCCGAAGTTTATTGGGGACTGGCCGAGTCGGAGCGTCATCTGGGCCAGTTTGCCGATGCCCGCGCTCACTACCTGAAGCTGCTCGACTACGATCCGGACGGTCCGCACGGCAAGCAGGCGCGCAAGGCCATGAAAGACCCTGAGGTCGCGAATGGCCAGAACGCGGCGCATGGGCCATCGACGGTCGAGACGGCGAAGTAACAGGCGAGGCTGGAGTTAGTTTAGCTTGATAAGCTGCAATAACTCTCAGAGGCCGGGCCAGCGGAGATAGACTGCAATGATTTGCCGCCCCCACAGACTGCTGACGATTCCACTCACATAGAGAAAAGTTCCCAGCGGAAGTTTGCTCACGGCCCAGCGTTCGGATAGATTGCGCGTGGATGGAATGGCAAGCTGAACCGCGGCGACTAAGACTCCCAGCACATCTACAAGAACTGGGGCAAGCAAAGTTTGCGGCAGGACGAGCCATGTACCCCGGCGTGGGGTCTCGGTTCTTCCTCTCCATTTCAATTGTGCGCTCAAGGAAGGTTATTCTCGGCAACCTCCTGCGGTGAGGCCAGAGGCCTACGGCGGGATGATCGGGCGGTTTCCCACCCTTGTATGTTGCAAGGTGAGGCGTAAAGATAGGGTCAAGAGATAGTATGTGCAAACTGCGGCTGTCGCAGGTATGTGGAAAACTGTAATCTGGGCACCCCAAGTCTTGCCTTTAGACCTGAGAGTTCGACTCCGTCAAATCCAGAATTCGCAAGTGCGTTGAAGCCGCTCAATCGCCATCCCGCCCGATGGTGAGCAAAATTGCTCACATATTTCGAGAATTATGTTGAAAGTCACTGACAAAGTAGGGTTCGATGTGCTTACGGATTTGACAATTGGAGATACAATGGAAGTGGAAGGGTGGGCGCGTTGCCATCCTCCAGGGAACTTCCCCCGTATGGCTTCAGTCCTTACCGCGCCTTCCCCTGAGATAGCCACCGCAGGGCCGGCCAAACCGCATTCCTCGCCGCAAGATTCTTCCTCTTCCGCCGCGATACACGCCGCGCCCGCGCGCGAGGAGATTCGCATGGGCCGCGCCGCGTCGGTAGGCGCGGGCATCAACTGGCTGACGCTGGGAGTGATCGCCGCCTTCCATGCGGGCGCATTGGCGGCACTGTTTTTCTTTAGCTGGCAGCGGCTGGCGGTCATGCTGGCGCTCTACGCCGTGGCCATCAATGTGGGCATCGGAATGTGCTATCACCGGCTGCTGACCCATCGCGGCTACGAGGTCCCCAAGTGGCTGGAGTATCTGATGGCCGTCTGCGCCACGCTGGCGCTGGAGGGCGGGCCGATCTTCTGGGTCGCCACCCATCGCGTGCATCATCAGTTGAGCGACCGGCAGGGCGACCCGCACACTCCCCGCGAGGGCGGCTGGTGGGCGCATACCGGCTGGCTGCTGTGGGGCAACGCACTCCATGCGCAGACCGAGGTTCTGGAGCGCTATGCTCCTGACCTGGGCCGCGACCGCTTCCTGGTCTGGTTGAGCAAGTACCACTGGATTCCGCTTACCCTGAGCGGCGCGCTGCTCTTCGGCTTTGGCTGGCTCACGGGCGGTGCAAGCAACGCCATTGGAATGCTGCTGTGGGGAGCCTTCATGCGCGTGACGCTTGGGCTTCATGCCACCTGGCTGGTCAACTCGGCCACCCACCTCTGGGGAAGCCGGAGGTTCGCCACCCGCGACGACTCGCGCAACAACTGGTGGGTGGCGCTGGTGAGCGGCGGCGAGGGTTGGCATAACAACCACCACGCCCACCCGGTCTCCGCGCGCCACGGCCTGACCTGGTATGAGATCGACCCTAACTACTGGGGCATCTGGCTGCTCTCAAAGATCGGACTCGCGCGCAAGATTCACGTGGCAAAGTTCGACCCGGCAGACCCGAAGTTGGCTGGTGTCTGAAGAACCTATCCGCGCAGCTTGGCCCGCACCCACAACGCGCCGAAGAGCGGCAGTGCCACGATCAGCACCAGCACTCCGGCAGGAAACCCAACCCAGAGATAACTGTCGGCGTAGCTGACCGCGTGGCGGCCAATCAGGTTCCACCCCAGCAGCGCGAAGATAGCAATGCAGGTGGAGGCGAAAAAGGTAAAAAAAGCCGCTGCAAACGCCAGCAGCAGGCTGGTGAACAGCCCAAATCCCTCCAGCGGGAATCCGAGTACGGTTCCACCGTCCTTTCGTCCGGCTTGCGCGATTTGCGTCATTCCGACGTCTCCTTCGGTTAGAATACAGACTCATGGCCGGCAGCGCACAAATCGAACTTTGGTCCGCGGAGGTCGTAGCCAAACAGGCCGCCCCCGTTCAGGCCACCAACGGAATTCTCTACGCTGCCTGGGGCGAGGTGCGCATCACCGAGCCGGACCTGGAGCAACTGGTAAGCGCCGTGCCGGTCAACATCTCTGCCGCGCTCTTCCACCGCGCGTATTATTTTGTGCCCCTGGCCATCGCCGACAGCGACGAGACGCTGATCGCGCCCTCCTATACCGTCGATCTGGGCGACCGCGCCGTCTGCCATCGCAACGCAACCCTCGGTTCCATTGAGGCGGTCTTCCTCTCCGCGCGGCTGGTCGAGGACCGTTTTGGCTTGGCTTTCGAGTTCTTCATCAACGTGGCCCACAACTTTGTTGAGGCCGTCGGTGTTCCGGATAGTTTTACCGTGCTGGTATGGGCGCAGGCCGAGGCCCAGGTGCGCGGCGAAACCAGCCAGGATGCATGGGAGACCCGCCGTCGCGCCCAGGACAGCCGTAACAGCCCGAAGGGCCTTGACGAGCGCGCCCGCACCGCCTACTTCGAGTCGGCCTTTTCCGATGCGCTGGCCGTCTATATGCTCTCTCTGGCCGTGGACTTCGACTACCACGACCTGCGCGAGCGCGAGTATCCGCTGCTGGCCGCCCCAGCCCTGGCCGAACGGCTGCGTCATGTAGCCGGTCTCTTCCCCGCCAACCCCGGCTACGAGTTCCAGGTGCTCTATCGCCGCAAGGGGTAAAGGCGAGGGATCATCTTCGAGCCGCCCGTCACTTGCCCTCCATCGGCGGCTAGGGACAATATAAATCGGCATCGACTCCGGGAAAGCGGGTGGAAGGCCGCTTCCAGTCTTTCGGCAGCGACCGAGTGTCGTGTAAGAGGCGTTTAGCGCCTATTTCACGCAAAGCATAAAGAAATCCTGGCCAATTCCGATATAACCAGTAGCACCATATCGGCAAGGCGGCGCCGGCCGGAGTTCCGGTCCTGCTGAAAACGAGGAATTGGCTGTGACTGCACGGAGGATTCCAAGCGATTCCACTCGCAAGACGAGAGCTTTGAGCGTCTGGATTCCTGTCTGCGCCCTTTTTCTCCTGCTCTTTCCTCTATGCGCCTTCTCTCAGGGGGGCAGTCCGTCCGGGAGCCGACGTCCCCTGCGAACGGTACAGGAATTTCAAAAACTGACCAATGCTCAGGCCATCAAGGCGATCCCTGTTGAATTGGAGGGTGTAATCACGTATTCCGATCCCGAGTGGGGCCTGTTGTTTTTCCATGACCCAACCGGATCTATCTTTGTCGATGTTCATGGCACAAAAACCAAGTATCCTCTTGGCACGCATATTCGCTTGAATGGCGTAACAGGCACGGGGGATGCCTCACCGATCATAGTTAAGACAATTATCCAGGTTCTTGGCCGCGGAGTACCCCCCAACCCGGAGCGGAGAACCTTAGTCGAACTGAACGCTCAAGTTGCGGACAGCCAGTTTGTCGTTGCCGAAGGAGTGCTGCAATCTTGCGACACGAACTGGAACCGTGTCTGCTTCCGCATATTCGACGGAACAACGACGGCGTGGGTGATCGTGCCGGAACTGAACAACGCTGCCGCGCAACGCCTTATCGGCTCCACGGTAAAGGTGAAAGGCGTCTGCGGCGGCCACTTGGATGCGGCAAACAAGCGCGTGGCCGCGCAAGTGTTTGTCAATAAACTCGAAGACATTCAAGTCGAAAAGCTCGTTGCGCCCGCGCCCGTTCCATCCGGGAGCGAACATTTATTGCAGTCGGTGCAAGAAGTCGAGAGCCTTAACAATGCCGAGGCCATCAAGGCGTTCCCCGTTGAACTTAAGGGCGTAGTAACGTATTCCGATCCGGAGTGGGGCCTGTTGTTCGTTCACGACCAAACCGGTTCAATCTACATCAACGTTCATGGCACAAGCGAAGTGTATCCTTCAGGCACGCGCGTGCTCGTGAATGGCATCACGGGCGTGGGGGACGTGGAGCCGATTGTGGCTCAGCCGAGGATTCATGTTATAGGTCCAGGATTGCCCATTCAGCCGATACAGAAGAGCGTGGCCGAGTTGGATGCGGGAGTGGCGGACAATCAGGTTGTGGTTACCGAAGGCGTGCTGCGCCCGTGCGATAAGACCTGGGACCGTATCTGTTTTCGCATAGTCGATGGGAAAGCACTGGCGTGGGTGGTCGCGCCGCACCCGGACAGCCCGATAGCGCAACGCCTTATCGGCGCCACAGCGCGCGTAAGAGGTGTCAGCGGCGTTCATCTCGACGCTGCAAACAAGCGTGTGGCGGCGCAGGTATTTGCCTATGGCCTAGAAGATATAACAGTTTTGGAGTCGGCATCGCAGGATCCCTTCTCTTCCCCGCCAATTCCCATCGGCAGCCTGCGCATCTCGGATGCGGACCAGCGTTTCGCCCGTTACGTTCATGTTCGCGGCACGGTGACATGGGAGTCCGCCGGACGATTCATGGTCCAGGACAGTTCGGGTGGGATAAGCGCGGATACCGGAAATACTGCCGTCCTTCATGCCGGCAGCATTGTAGATGTGGTCGGGTTTCCGAGTCATGGAGACTTAACAGCTCTTACGTTGTCCGATTCCATGGTGCGCATCTCGCCAACCCAGTTGAATGCCGACTTCGCGCCGCTCGATCTAACCGCGGCGGAGGTGGTCAACCGCTCTCTGAATGGAAGGCGCGTGCGCCTGAAGGCTCGCTTGATCAGTCAGAACATCGGAGCGGCGGGATATGTATACCAACTCGAAGACGGAAAGCAGCGCTTCACCGCGACACTGTTGAGCAACAATGCCACGCGTGAGATAGTCAGCCTCTCCAGCGATGCGCTTCTCCAGTTGACCGGCGTAGCGGTGATTCGGAGCCGAACGCCGAAGCGGTCCGATTCACTTCAGCTACTGGTTGAATCGCCGGCGGACATGGTGGTGCTCGGCCAAACTGGATGGTTTACCTTCAAGCATATCCTCAGCGTATTGGGCGGTATGAGCGCTTGCGTGATTGCAACCATGATCTGGATTACGCTGTTGCGGCGAACCGTGAAAAAACAGACCGCAATCAATCGCATCCGGCTTGAAAACGAGCTACAGTTGGAAACCAAGTATCAACGGCTTTTTGAGCGCAATCTGGCAGCGGTTTTCCGTTGGCGTCCCGACGGGTTCATCGTCGATTTCAATATGGCGTTCGTTGAACTGCTTGGGTTTCAATCGCGCGATGAACTAATCGGCCGCTCCTTTTGGGATTTCCATGCGGACCCTGCACAGCGGGAGCAACTGCGCCTTGCGCCCCCGGAAGACGCATTGAGGAATTACGAAACGACCCTGCGGCGCGACGATGGCGTTATCGTATATCTGCTGGTGAACATCACGCCCGTGCAGACCCCGGAAGGCCTGGTGTATGAGACGACCGCTATAGATGTTACCCAGCAACGGCACCATCAGGCCGAACTGCAGAAAGCAAAGGATGCCGCGGTCCACGACTCGCTCAACGATCCGCTTACCGGCCTGCCCAACCGCAGATTGGTATCGCTCAGGCTCGCTTCACTCCTCGCTGACGCCAGAGGCAAAGACAGCCTGATCGGTCTGCTCTATCTCGATCTGGATGGTTTCAAGGCAGTCAACGACACGCATGGCCATGCCATCGGCGACGCGGTGCTGGTGCAGGTGGCCGCATACCTGCAATCGCGCGTTCGCCGGGAAGACATCGTAGCTCGACTCGGCGGCGATGAGTTCATGGTGATTCTGGACAATCTTCATGCCAGAGAGGAAGCCGCGCAGATAGCCAAAATACTGTTGGACACACTATCGAGTCCCTTCATGGTGGAAGGCCATGAGGTTGCCATCAGTGTGAGCATCGGCATCAGCATCTTTCCGGAAAGCGCATATGATGCCGAGGAACTAATGAAGCAAGCCGACAGCGCCATGTACGCCGCCAAGCGTGAAGGCAAGAATCGACTGACGTACTTCACCCCTGAAATCGGCTGCCTGTTTCATGAGCGCATGAGCCTGGAGAACCAGCTTAGAGGAGCTATCCAGCGGAATGAGATATCCGTTCACTATCAACCGGAGTTCGAACTGGCCACCAACCGCCTGCTCCGTTTCGAGGCGCTGGCTCGCTGGACTCACCCTACCCTGGGAATGATCCCGCCAGCCAAGTTCATACCAATTGCCGAAGAGAGTGGATTAATTGTGGCTCTGGGCGCCTTCATCATGGAACTGGCCTGTATTGAGGCTGTCAAGTGGCAGGACATCCTGCCTTACCCTGTTCAAGTTGCTGTAAACGTATCGAGCATCCAGTTCCGCCGCAGAGGGTTTGTCGAGGAAGTCTGCCTTATCCTGAAACAAACCGGACTTCGGCCTGAGCTGTTGCAAATCGAACTGACCGAATCGGTAATGATGAAAGGCGCCGACTACTCAACCGAGATCATGAATCGTCTCCATGTCTTGGGCATCAGTTTGTCCATCGACGATTTCGGAACCGGGTATTCCTGCCTGAGCTATCTGCAGTCGCTGCCCTTTGACGCTCTGAAGATAGACTCTTCCTTTGTGAGAAGACTTGGCACACAACCCGAAAGCGAGTCCATGATCCGCACACTCATCATGCTTGCTCACAATATCGGCATGCGCGTGGTCGTCGAAGGCGTGGAGACGCGCGAGCAACTGGAACTCATCCGGAAATTCGGGGCTGATGAGGTACAGGGATACATTATGGGATATCCAACCGCAAATCCCATGGATGTTTTTATCCGTCTGGTGTGCGATGCGCAATTTGACGATTTGTTCTGCACCAATTCGGATGAGACTGCGGTAGCCCGTTTATATGGCATAGAGTAATTGGACAGGCTCTCAAAGTTCAGAGTTATAGGCCACGCGCCCTTCGCTGATGGTCCAGCGGACTTTGCCTTGCATAGCCCAGCCGTCGAAGGGAGTATTTCTGGACTTCGATTTGCCTTCGCGGGCGTTGTAGGTCCATTCGGCCTTGGGGTCGAAGACGATCACGTCGGCGAAGCTGCCCACGGTGAGCGTGCCGCGGCCCTTCAGATTCAGAAGCGCGGCGGGCTGGGCGCTCAGGAGGCTAAGTACGCGGCCCAGCGGCATCTTCCATTCCTTATGCAGCCAGCGCAAACTAAGTCCCAGAGCGGTTTCCAGGCCAATAATGCCGTTGGGGGCGCGCTCGAACTCGACTTCCTTTTCATGCACGGCGTGGGGCGCGTGGTCGGTGGCGATAGCGTCCACCACGCCGTCGAGAATGGCCTCGATCATGGCGTCGCGGTCGGCTGCCGAGCGCAGCGGCGGGCACATCTTGGCGTTGGTATCGTAGTTGCCCACATGCTCGTCGGTGAGCAGAAAATGGTGCGGGGCGACCTCGCAGGTGACGCGCAAGCCATTGCGGCGGGCCTGGCGAACGGCGGCCATTGCCGCGGCTGTGGAGGTGTGGGCCACGTGCAGGTGGGCGTGCGTGTCGCGGAGTTCGGAGACCAGGCGAATGTCGCGCTCGACGATGCCTGATTCGGCCTCGTTGGGCCAGCCGCGCAGACCGAGTTTGAAGGCCGTTGGCCCAGCGTTCATGCTGGCTACCCTGTCGCCAATGTGTGTCAGGCGCGTGTCCTCGGCGTGCTGGATGACCGTCAGGCCCACGCGGGCGGCGGCGGCCAGCGCCTCGCGCATCACGCTGTCCTTGAGGATGGGCAGGCCGTCGTCCGAGACGGCGACGGCTCCGGCTGACTTGAGCGCGGCATAGTCGTTCACCGTTTCACCTTTAGCTCCGCGGGTGGCGGCGGCTATTGGGAAAACGCGAATCGAGGCGTTGCGCTCCGCGGCCTGCATCCAGCGGGTGGTCTCGGGCGAGTCGTTGACCGGGGTTGTGTTCGGCATGGCCGCAACAGAAGTAAAGCCGCCCGCCGCCGCCGCCGCCGTGCCGGTGGCAATGGTCTCCTTGTAGCCCTGCCCCGGCTCGCGCAAGTGTACGTGCATATCGATCAGGCCCGGAGCCACAACAAAGCCAGTCGCGTCCAGAACCTCAGCGCCGTTGGCCGATTTCAGCTTGCCCGGACTGGCGATCTCGGCCACGTGGCCTTCTTTGAGCAGAATGTCCTTGAGGGCGTCGACGCCGGCGGCGGGATCGATCAGTTGGCCTCCACGAATTAGTAGTGCGGTCATGCGCTGGCTCCTG
>Ga0181536_10002540_pt1 | contig 20518 bp, 19 predicted proteins | sample PEATcosm2014_Bin_41_FD_121105 | JGI IMG/M metagenome (GOLD analysis project Ga0181536, IMG submission 121105) | Peatland microbial communities from MTU Mesocosm Facility, Houghton, MI, USA - PEATcosm2014_Bin17_60_metaG | ecosystem: Environmental > Terrestrial > Soil > Wetlands > Peat | place...
ACCATCGCGCCCTGGTAGCTCACGGCGCCCAGACCGGCCTTCTCCGCCGCCTCGAACGCGGCCAACAGCCCCTCAAAATACGCGACTTCCTCCGCCGTCGGCCGATACACCGCGTTGGCGACCGCCACATGCGAGGGATGCATCACCGCCACGCCGCTATAGCCAAGATCGCGCGCCCGCCGGATCAGCCGCTCGACCGCCGCCAGATCGTCCTGCGCCGTGCCGAAAATTCCCGCGATCGGGAACATCGCCCCGCCCGCCCGGCTGTCCAGCACCAGCTTGGAGCCGAGGTAAAGCTGCTCCATGCCCTCGGTCGTCGCGCGAAACCCGAAGGCACGGGCGAAATCGCCGGACACCGGTCCGCTCAGCGCCCCATGGATGCCGCGCACCCGGCTGCTCGCCTTGGCGAGGTCGCAGGCAGCATGCATCCCTTCCGCCGTCTCCGGCAGCGGCAGAATGCCGACATTGCCGTGCGTAACCCCGGCGCGGCCCTCGTAATAGCTCAGCAGGTCGGCGAGGCGGCGAATCTCCTCCGGGTTCGCCACCTTGGGCAGCACGATCGCGGTCAACCCATCGGTGACCGCGGCCTCGATCTCGTCGGGCGTGCCGTCATACAGCGGTTGCACGCGGACAAACGCGCCGACGCCGGCCGCTTTCAGTTCAGCGATCTCCTCCTTCAGCAAGCCCATCGCCTGCGGCTTGAATTGCGGCGGCACCGAATCTTCGATGTCCAGCACCACCGCGCCCGGCGACACCCGGATCGCCTTGCCGACCCAGTCACGGCGGTGCGCGGGAACGAACAGAGCGGAACGAACAGGCCACATGCGGCGCTTCCTTCAGTATGATTTCGGCAGGCCCAACGCCCGCTCGGCGACATAGGATAACACGAGTTCCTGACTGACCGGAGCGACCAGCGGCAGGATCGATTCCCGGAAGTAACGCTCGACATGGAACTCCTTGGCATAGCCCATGCCGCCATGCGTGCGCACCGCCCGCGTCGCGGACTTAAAGAACACTTCCGCGCAGAGATACTTGGCGCCGTTGACGATGGTGCCGCATTCTTCGCCCGCGTCGAACCGCGCGGCGCCCTGATACAGCATCAGTTCGGCCGCCTGCTGCTCGATCCAGCATTCCGCCAGCGGGTGCTGGATCGCCTGGTTCTGGCCGATCGGCCGGCCGAACACCACGCGCTCCTTCGCATAGGCCGCGGCCTTGTCCAGCGTGTAGCGCGCCGCGCCCAATATGCCGGCGCCGACAATCAACCGCTCGGCGTTCAATCCCGCCAGCAAGTAGTGGAAGCCGCGGCCTTCCTCGCCGATGCGATCCTCCTCCGGGATTTCCAGACCATCGATGAACAGCGCGTTGGAGTCGACCGCGTTACGACCCATTTTGTCAATCATCCGCACCTCCACCTTGCTCCGGTCGAGGTCGGTGTAGAACAGCGTCATCCCATGACTGGGCCTTTTGCTGTCCTCGAACGTGGTGGTGCGGGTCAGCAGCAGGATCTTGTTCGCCACCTGGGCGGTCGAGGTCCAGACCTTACGCCCGTTGACGATGTAGCGATCGCCCTTCCGTGTGGCGAAGGTGCGGATATGCGTGGTGTCCAGCCCGGCGTCCGGCTCGGTAACACCGAAACAGGCGCGGTCGGTGCCGTCGATGACCCGCGGCAGGAAGCGCTTCTGCTGCTCCTCGCTGCCGAACTTCACGATCGGCATGCAGCCGAACATGTTCATGTGCAGGGCGGAACAGGCATTAAACCCGAGATGCCCGACCTGCTCCATGATGATGACCGCCTCGGTCATCCCCAGGCCGGCGCCGCCGCACGCCTCGGGAAACAGCGCGCCGAACCAGCCCGCCTCGGCGAAGGCGGCGGCGAATTCGTGCGGGAATTCGTGGTCGCGGTCCTTGCGGAACCAGTAGTCGTCGCCGAACCGCGCGCAGATCCGCCCGATGCTTTCGCGGATCTCCCGCTGCTCGTCGGTTAAGGAGAAATCCATGTCCGCCTCCTCGTGACGTTCCGGGAAGACTTTGGGCGCGGGCTGAAGGTCGCGCAACTCATGAGCTTGCACCCCAGAGGCCGGCTCGGGCGCATGGCATTAAACCGGTACGCACCCGACGCGCCGTCCGGTCACCATGCATGCAATCGGTTCCGCACCGACTGAAGGCGTCTTTATAGCGAGAGTCCGCTACTCGCTGATGATCGCCGGTCACAGATGCCGCGACCTTCCGACCCGCATCCACGCCGCGACGCTCACAAATGTTCGAAGCCAGATGCGACAGGCCATTCAAGAAGAGACGTCATCGAAGATCGCGTTTTGGCGGGTGCGGAGCTGCTGGCATCTGTCATCGGAGTACTATCGATTGTCGAATGTCAGACCTGATATATTGGTACGGCTTCAGCGAGCGCTTGCAAATGAAACCAACCCATTTCCAGGCCCCTCGCCGGCGCCGCGTCCGCGCGTGCTTCCGTACGCCGCTGATGCGGCACGCGACGCCTGTGGCGCGTTCCATCGTGGGACATCAGAAGACCGCGATACCTTGTCTTCCACCGGGTTCACCGCGCGCGAAAGGATATCTCTGTTGCAATATGCTCCGATTGGGGATTAGCCTTCCAACAGTCGCGCCGGGTTCTCTGTTCATCTGGGAAGGCTCGGCGGAAACGTGTGGAGCACACGAACGACCATTTCATCGGTTGGGGTGGACCGATCGGGGTGGCGATCTCTGGCTGAGATGGTCCAGGAAGACAGGCGCACAGCCGACAATGACAGCGTGCCGCGGGTTCGCGACGCATGACAGAAACCGGGCACGCACAGCATGGGAGCAACGGACAATGGGTACCACGGAAAAGCTGGCACAATGGATTGTCGCGACCGCATCGGAAGACATTCCGGAGGCGGCGTTCGCCCAGGCCAGGAAATCGATTCTGGACTACATCGGAACGGCCATCCACGGGTCCACGACCGACCTTGGCGGGATGATTCTCGACCTGACGCGAGAACAAGGCGGCAATCCGCAGGCGCGCGTGATCGCGACCAACATCCGCACCGCGACCGCCAGCGCCGCCTTCGCCAACGGCGCCATGGGCCACGCCGCGGACTTCGACGATCTGGGTGGCGTCGGCGGCCATCCGGCCACCGTTCTGACGCCCACCACGCTGGCCCTGGCCGAGGAACTGCATCTCTCCGGCCGGCAACTCCTCACCGCCTGGGCCGTCGGCTATGAGGTGGGCACTCGGCTGAGCGCCAATCTGCACCCCGAGCGCGACTGGCACCCGACGGCGATCTTCGGCACGATGGCGGCGGCGGTCGCCGCCAGCAAACTGATGGGCCTCGATGTCTGGAAGACCCGCATGGCACTTGGCATCGCCGGGTCGCAGGCGGCGGGCCTGCGGCGTAATTTCGGCACCATGACGAAACCGTTCCACCCCGGCAACGCGGCCCGCGGCGGTATCGTCGCCGCCAAGCTCGCATCACGCGGCTACACGGCCGATCCCGACATTATCGAGGGGCGGCAGGGCTACGCCGACAATTTCGGTGGGCCGAAGTGCAATATCCCCGCCATGACCCAGTTCCTCGGGCACCTGTACTACCTGGCGACCGAGGGCACGCGGATCAAACCGTGGCCCTGCTGCGGCGGCAATCATCAGACACTGACCAACCTTTTCGACTTCCTGCGCCGCGAGCCGATCAAGCCGGATCAGGTGGCGTCGATCGAGCATATCGGTCCGAACGTGCCCTGCACCGGTGCCCTGCTGCGCGACGAGGTGCACGAGGGGCTGGAGGGTAAGTTCTGCCTGCGATACAACATTTCGGCGGCCATTATCGACGGCAAGGTCGATCTCGATACGTTCGGCGACGCGCGCGCGGAACGCGGCGATTTGCAGGCGTTCATGGCGCGGGTGCGGCTGGTGCGTAATCCCGACGTCGCCATGCGCCGTCCGCACATCGCGGATGGCAACCCCGACGCGAAGCTACGCATCCAGATGAAGGACGGCCGCGTGCATGAGATCGTGTTCGGCACCGCGCGGCATTTGACCCCGGATGAGACCGTGGAGAAGTTCCGTGCCAACGCCGGCCTGGTGCTCGACCGCGATCGGGTGGGACGTTGCATCGAACTGGTTGGGCGGCTGGAGACCGTCGCCGATGTCGCGGCGGTGCTGGATACCGTAACGACCGGAAAATAGAACCGGGATCGGAATTCCCGGACAGGACGGACGGCGCATGACCGCGCGGCGGGCGCGGTCATGCGGTCCGTGCCCGCTGCCCGCGTGCCGGGGCGCCAGTGCCCACACGTCATGGTGGGGCATGACCGCGCTATCTGCGACTCTGGCTGGATGTCCACCCCGGTACAATCGACGGTTCGCGGCCGCGACGCGTCGCGCGCTCCGCGCTACAAGCTTGTTTCCGCTACACATGCCTGTCGTGGCACGATTGACGAGACACGCAGGACGTGCCATGTTTGGCCATGATCCGGTCGTTCAGAAACACCGCGACCGAGCGGTTCGCCTCCGGCGGCAGGAGCCGGTTCTCGGGACTGGATGAGCCGAAAGCGCGGCTCAGGTTGGATCAGGTGAATGCGGCGGTCACGCCGGGAAGCATGGGGGCCCTGAAGAGCATGGGGCTACACATGCTCAAGGGAAGCCGCGCCGGATATTGGGCAGTTACGATCAACGGTCCCTGGCGCCTGGTGTTCCGGTTCGTGGACGGCGACGCGCACGATGTGGAGATCGTGGACTATCACTGAGGCGGAGAAGACAATGCGGTTCGGTCACTTTCATCCAGGCGTTACGCTGAAGGAAGAACTGGAAGCCCGCGGTATGACGGCTTCCGCGCTGGCGCTCAAACTTCGCGTTCCGCCGCAACGGCTGCATGAGATCGTCCGCGGCAACCGCGCGATCACGCCGGAGACCGCGTTGCGTCTAGGCCGGTATTTCGGCAATGAGCCGGAGTTCTGGTTGAACCTGCAGGCGCAATACGATCTGGCGCGGCTCCGCGAGGCGAAGGGGGCCCAGATCGCCAGGGAGGTCGAGGCCGCGGAGTGACCCTCGCCTGATTCTGGGCCGAGCTGGCCTCGTGCCTGGAAATGCGCGTCAGTGCCGCACCGCCGCGTGGTGCATGCCGGCGTAACCTCGCACGAGCTGGTGCGACACGCCCGGGTCAGCCAGCTTCGCGCCAGGCCCGGACGCCAAGGACAACACGCTCGGCCTGTCCGCGCCGGCATCGGTTCCTCCACGCTGCCGGCGCGGGCGCCGGATCGCCGTGCCAACCACCAGGCTTCGCGCGGCAGGGCCACACGGGCCCGCACCAACCACCGCGGATCAGCGCGAGATCTGTTCCAGCGCCAGCAGGTTGGTGCGTGGGCCAAAGTAGCCGATGGCGACCACCACCACCCCCATCGCGCCGGCGATGAAGATGAACACCCCGGTCACGCCAAAGTGCTGCAGTGTCCAGGCGATCATGAAGCCCGTGAACACGACGGACAACCGGCTGAAAGAATAGGTGAAGCCGACCGCCCTCGCGCGGATGCGCGTCGGGTACAGTTCCGACTGGTAGGCGTGGAACGAGTAGGAAAGCCACCGGTTGCACATCGTCTGTATGGCCCCGAGGATGATCAGCGCGATTGCCGCGTTCTGCAACGAAAAGACGATGCCGACCACCGCGATGCCGGTCGCCGAGATGACGATTTGCCATTTCCGCTCGATCCGGTCCGCCAGCACCATGCTGACGATCGGCCAGCTTGGATCGGCCAGCGCCATGACGAAGGTGTACTGCAGGCTTTGGTTGACATGAATGCCCTTGGCGAGCAGCAGCGTCGGCACCCAGGCGGTGAAGCCATAATAGCCAATGGTCTGGAATAACTGGAACACCATCAGCATGATCGTCCGCGCGCGGTAGGCCGGGCTGAATACCTCGCCGTAGCTGCCCGGACGCTCATCCTCAACCTCGGGCGGCCCGATCGGCGGCAGGTCACGCCCAGTACGCGCCCGCACCCTCGCCTCAATCGCGCCGATGACCTGCTCGGCCTCTTCGAGCCGTCCCTGCTGCGCGAGCCAACGCGGCGATTCCGGCAACGCCAGGCGGATCCACCAGACGGCGACCGCGCCGAGCGAGCCCAGTGCGACGACCCAGCGCCAGCCGTCGATGCCGAGCGGGGCGTAGGGCACCAACAGCCATCCCAACAGCGCAACCAGCGGCGTGGTCATGGCACCGATGCCCTGCTGAAAGCCGAACGCCTTGCCACGCATGCCTTTTGGCACCAGTTCGGCGAGGTAGGTATCGATGGTGACCAGCTCCACGCCGACGCCGATGCCGGAGATGAAGCGCCAGAAGTTCAGTCCGTTGGCCGAGCTCTGGCAGGCCATGATCAGCGCCGCCACGCAATACCAAAGCAGCGCGAAGGTGAAGATCGTTCGCCGGCCGTACTTGTCCGCTATGTAGGAAAACCCGATGGTACCGAGAAACATGCCGGCGAAAAACGCGGCGATGAAGCTGGCGAGCCCGGTCATGCCGAAGAACGACACCGTCGTCGGCGTGAAGATCTTCGCCGCGTACAGACCGGGCGCGACGTAGGCGGTAAAGCCGATGTCGTAGATTTCGAAGCAGCCACCAAGCGCCAGCAGCAGCACCATGCGCCAGGTGACCGCGGTCACCGGCAATCGATCGAGGCGCGCCGTGATGATGGCGGCCGGTGTCGCGGTCGTATTCATGATTGCCGTTCCCTCCGAGGTCACGTGTTCTGGTTATCGGCGGCATCGCCGGGAAATGACCGAATCGCCCGGAGATGCCGGTGGGATTGTCCGTGTCACGGCCTGCCCCGGCGAATTCGGGGCATGATGGTGTTGCTCCTTACAATGCTGTCAAAAAGTCGTCCTATCCGACCATCGTCAGCCCGCCGCTGACACTCAGCACCTGTGCTGTCACGTAATCGGAACGCGGGCTGGCGAAGAACAGGATCGCGTCCGCCAGTTCCTGAGGTTTGGCGATGCGGCGGAACGGAATCGCCTTCTCCAGCGCGATTCGCATCTTCTCCGGCTGAGCCTGAAACAACGGCGTATCGGTCGGACCTGGGCAAACGCAATTGACGGTGATGTGATAACGCGCCGTCTCCCGCGCCAGCGACTTGGTGAAGGCGATCATGCCACCTTTGGCACCGGCGTAGACCGTCTCGCCCAGACTGCCAACGCGTCCGGCGTCGCTGGCCACGTTGACGATCTTGCCGTAGCCGTTGCCGGCCATCGCCGGCACCAGTTTCTGTGTCAGGCCGATCGGCCCGCGCAGGTTGATCGCCAGCACGCGGTCGATGAACTCCGACGTGTTGTCCAGGAAGGGTTGGATGCGATCCCAGCCCGCCGCGTTCACCAGGATGTCCACACGCCCATGCCGATCCAGCGCGCCCGCCGCGCAGGCGTCGATCGATTCGAGGTTGGCGAGATCGAGTTCGATGTATTCGATCGCCAGTCCGGCGGCTTTCGCTTCCGCCTCGGTCGCGGCACCGCCCTCCCGGTTGATATCGGCGACGAGTACCTTCGCGCCCTGACGGGCGAACTCCAGCGCGGTGGCCTTGCCGATGCCGGAAACGCCGCCGGTTATCAGGGCTGTCTTGCCGTCGAGTCTCATGCTGCTCTCCCGGAATGAAAACCGTTGTCAGGACGCCAGTGCCCGGCTGATCACCAGGCGCTGGATGTCGTTGGTGCCTTCATAGATTCGCGTCACACGGGCGGCGCGGTACAGCCGCTCCACCACCTGGTCCTCGATATAACCGGCACCGCCAAACGTCTGCACCGCATCGGAGCAAACGCGTTCGGCCATGTCGGAGGCGAACATTTTCGCCATCGACGCCTCTTTCAGACAGGGCATGCCGCGGCTGCGCAATTCCGCGGCATGCAGTACCAGCAGCCGCGCCGCCAGGATCTGCGTCGCCATGTCGGCGATGCGATGCGACACCGCCTGATATTCATAAATCACCTTGCCAAAACTCTTGCGTTCCTGGGCATAGGCCAGCGCGAGATCGTACGCCGCGCGCGCGATCCCGATCGCCTGCGCGGCGATGCCGATGCGCCCGCCTTCAAGATTGGACAGCGCGATACGGTAGCCCTGCCCTTCCTGGCCGAGCCGGTTGGCCGCCGGGACTTCCAGGTCCTCGAAATGAATCTCGCAGGTATCGGAGGCGTTCTGCCCCATCTTCTTCTCGACGCGGCCGACCCGATAGCCGGGCGATTTCGTTTCGATGATGAAGGCGGTGATGCCGCGCTTGCCCTTGCCGGGGTCGGTGCTGGCGAAGACCAGGCAGATATCGGCGTTCTTGCCGGTGGTGATGTATTGCTTGGTGCCGTTCAGCACATAAACGTCGCCCCGCCGTATCGCGCGCGTGCGCAGCGCCGCCGCGTCGGAGCCGCCGGACGGCTCGGTCAGCGCGAAGGCGCTGAGCGCCTCGCCGCGCGCCATCGGTCGCAGATACTTGTCTTTCTGCTCCGCCGTGCCGAAGGCGACGACCGGACCGCAGCCGACCGAGTTATGCCCGCTCATCACGCAGGCGGTGGCGGCATCGCCGGCGGCGATTTCCTCCATCGCCAATGCGTAGGACACGTAATCGGTCCCCGCGCCGCCCCATTCGGCGGGCACCGTCATGCCGAGAAAGCCAAGTTTGCCCATCTCCCGCAGCGCCTCGCGGGGGAACGTGGCGGTGCGTTCCCATTCCGCCGCGTGCGGCGCGAGGTGCCGGCGGGCGAATTCCCGCGCCGTATCCCGGATCATCTCTTGTTCTTCGGTGAGGATCATCGGTAAAGTCACGCCGTGAAGTGAATGAGCGATCGGTCAGTTTGGCGATGATTGTCCCGCGGCGGCGCGAAGTCAAGCGCGGACGGTCAGGCCGCCGGCCGGAGTCAGGGTGTTCTCGCGTGTCCATCGATGAAAGGAAGCACAGTTCATGAAAGCCGCACCGAACTACACCGACCTGCTCTATGAGGAGAGGGACGGCATTGCCACCATCACCATCAACCGGCCAGAGAAATACAACGCTTTTCGCGGCATCACCTGCGACGAGCTGCTCGACGCGTTCAACCGCGCCGGCTGGAACAAGGCGATCGGCGTGATCGTGCTGACCGGCGCCGGCAGCAAGGCATTTTGCACCGGCGGCGACCAGTCGGCGCATGAAGGCAGCTATGACGGCAAGGGCACGGTCGGGCTGCCGATGGAGGCACTGCACAACATCATCCGCGGCGTGCCGCAGCCGGTGATCGCCAAGGTGCGCGGCTATGCGATCGGCGGCGGCAACGTGCTGGCGACGCTGTGCGACCTGACGATCGCCTCGGAGACAGCCCAGTTGGGACAGGTCGGGCCGAAGATGGGCTCGGTCGATCCGGGGTTTGGCACCGCCTATTTGTCCCGCATCGTCGGCGAGAAGAAGGCGCGCGAGATCTGGTATCTGTGCCGCCGCTACACCGCGCACGAGGCGATGGCGATGGGGCTGGTGAACAAGGTCGTGCCGGACGACCAGCTCGATGCCGAGGTGGAGGCCTGGTGCCGCGAGATCGTCGAACGCAGCCCAACGGCGATCGCGATCGCCAAGCGGTCGTTCAACGCGGACAGCGACAATATCGCCGGGATTGGCGCGCTCGGGATGCAGGCGTTGAAACTTTATTACGACAGCGACGAGTCGAAGGAGGGCGTGGCGTCGTTTCTGGAGAAGCGGAAGCCGGATTTCCGGAAGTACGCGAAATAGGATGGAACGGACGGGGCCGGCATCGCGCCGGCCCTTCGCGTCATGCGAGGGGCGGCGTTCCCAGCTGGATCAATCGGCCGTGCCGGCCCGCTGGTCTGCAACCAGTTCGCCGCCTTTGTGCTAAACTTGTTCACCCACACCGTTTGAGGTGCCGCGATGACTACCGCCAGACTGAAACATTTCGGCTGGGGCCGTGAAGGCGAAGGCATGACGCCGGAGGAGGAAGCGTTCGTCCTCGGGCGCCACCGAGCGCGCTTCGGCGTTGAGCGCTTCGACGAAAAGCCGGCGCCGCGTCTCGCCGACCTCGTGCTGCCCGCATTGCGCCTCGTGCCGCCGGCCGCGCTGGCGGCATGTTGCTCCAGCGAAACCTACGACCGCGCGGCGCACACCTATGGCAAATCCTTCGTCGATACCGTGCGCGGTCTCGAAGGCGACTATGCCAACGCGCCGGACGTGGTGGCGTATCCGCGCGACGAAACCGAGATCGCCGCCATCATGGATTGGGCCGGCGGCGCGCAAGCCGTGGTGACCCCGTTCGGCGGCGGCAGCAGCGTGGTCGGCGGCGTCGAGTCGCTTGTGGACGGGGTGCGCCACAAGGCGGCGATCTCCCTCGATCTGCGCCATCTGGACCGCGTCGTCGAGATCGATCGCGCCTCGCGCGCGGCGCGCATCCAGGCCGGCGTGTTCGGTCCCGCGCTGGAGGCGCGGCTGCGGCCGCACGGGCTGACCCTGCGGCATTTCCCGCAGAGCTTCGAGTTCTCGACGCTTGGCGGCTGGATCGCGACCCGTTCGGGCGGGCATTTCGCCAGCCTCTACACACATATCGACGATTTCGTCGAAAGCCTGCGCGTGGTCACGCCGCGCGGCACGATGGAGACGCGGCGCCTGCCCGGCAGCGGCGCGGGACCCAGTCCGGACCGGCTGTTCATTGGCTCGGAGGGGATCCTGGGGGTGATCACCGAGGCCTGGATGCGGTTACAGGACCGGCCCAGGTTCCGGGCCGGCGGCGCGGTGCGGTTCGCCGATTTCTTCGCCGCCGCGCGGGCGGTACGGGCGATCTCCCAGGCGGGACTGTATCCGGCGAACTGCCGCATCCTCGATCCGCGGGAGGCGTACAATACCGGCGCCGGCGACGGCAGCGCGGCGATCATGGTGCTGGCATTCGAATCCGCCGATCATCCGCTGGACGCCTGGATGCACCGCGCGCTGGAGTGCTGCGCCGATCACGGCGGCACGCCGGAAGCCGCCGCCACGCCGGACGCGCACCGCGAGGGCGCCGCCGGGGTGTGGCGCAACGCCTTTATCCGCATGCCCTACGGCCGCGAGCGCACGATCCAGCGGGCGATCATTTCCGACACCTTCGAAACCGCGATCACCTGGGAGCGCTTCGAAGCGTTCCACGACAGCATCAAAGCCGCCACCGAAGCGGCGATCCACGCGGCGACCGGCCGGCCTGGGCAGGTGACCTGCCGGTTCACCCACCTCTATCCGGATGGTCCGGCGCCGTATTTCTCGTTCCACGCGCTTGGCGATCACGGAAGGCTGCGGGAGCAGTGGCTGACGATCAAGACGGCCGCCAGCGACGCGGTGATCGAGGGCGGCGGAACGATCACGCACCACCACGCGGTCGGCCGCGAGCATCGGCCGTGGTACGACCGGCAGCGGCCGGAGCTGTTCGCCGCGGCGCTGCGCGCGGCGAAGCAGGCGGTGGATCCGCAAGGGATGCTGAACCCGGGCGTGCTGATCGATCCGTAGGCTTGTGCCGGAGCGCTGATGGTGGAGAGCCTCCGGCGCGGCCGCGGGGTTCACGCGCGCGCGGCACAATCGCGCCAGGGTGGCCACGCTTCCTGGCGCCGCTGAAATCGTAGATGATTTCAAAAAGCGGAGATGTGCCCACATGAAGCCCTCCGAGCTGCTCGCCAGCCACCGCGGCGCGATCCGGCAGGTGGTCGCCGCCCATCGCGCCAGCAACCCGCGCGCGTTCGGATCGGTGATCCGCGGAGAAGATACCGAAGACAGCGATCTCGACCTGCTGGTCGATCCGGACGCCGGGATGACGCTGTTCGACATCGGCGCGATCCGGTGGGAATTGCACGAACTGCTCGGGATCAGCGTGGCTGTTGTGACACCCTTTGCGCTGCCTGAGAGTTTCCGCGCGGAGGTACTCGCCGAAGCCGTGCAGGTATGACCAGGCGGCCGGGAAGGCGTGCGCTCCGGCTTGCCTCATATCTCCCGCGGTGCCGCGGGCAGCGAAACCGCGGGCGGCCGAGTTTCGCCGGCTGGTCGTGTCTCGGATTGAATGTCTGCAATGGGTGGGGAAAGCTGCCGTTCCCGATCTCCGAGGCCGGTGACGCCCGTGCGCGAATTGCAGACATTCACATCGGGCCACCCCGTGCGCTGTGGTCAGTCCTCCGCGCGCTCAACCGTAACCACGGCGGACATGAAATTCCGTCGCGTTACTCAAGGATTAGCGACCATACGGTGGGGTCAAGTCCAGGCGCTGTTCCAGGCGCTGTTCCGGGGTGAAACGGCACGCCGCTTCACACCACACCTGGGATTAGGGAATCCGGCCGACGCGTTCGGTTAACCTCACAACCCGGTGACGAAGCGTGCCATTATCAAAATGATGGCGATTTGCATCACGCCCTGCGACGCGACGACATGGACGTAGCGTCGCATCAACCGGCCGATGCGGGCGCTGTCCGGGTTGGGTTTACGCATCTCGAAATACACCACAAGGTTGGTGGGCAGTAGCACGGCGAGGCCTTGCACGGTCAGCACTGTCACAATCATCAATGCGGCGACCATCCACCAGAAAGCGGGATAGGGGATGTCGAGCAGGCCGAGCTGACGCGCGTGGAACCAGCCAGAGGTGCTTGTGATGGCGGCGACCGTTGGCAGCAGGAATAGCGTCTTCGGCATCAGCCGCAAAATGATTGCCTGGCGCGCCGCGAACGGCGCCCGGCGCAGGATCGGGCCGATGACGAATCCCATGAACAGGTCGATACCGGTCCACACCACGCCGGCCATCACATGGATGAAGTTCAGCAGCCAGAGATCGTCGATCACGATGGCGACCGTAAGCACCGCCAGAGCGAGGGCGACCCAGACGAGGTTGCGCGGATCGATTGGTGGCACGGCGTCGGTGGTCGGCATGGTACTGGCTTCCGATGACGGTGGTAGCCGAGCCGCTGCTCTGTGACATGGAAAAGGACAGCACAGATTGATTCAGATCAATGCGGTCTTTGGCACGATCGGTCAATGGAATTCCTCTTCGGCGATACCCAGGATGGGAGGCCGGAATGAAACGTATTCTGGCTGCGGTCGACGGCTCGGAAGCGTCCATGCGGGCGGTCGAATTCGCGGCGGATTTGGCCACCAGGTTCCAGGCCGAGTTCTTGCTGATCTGCGTGGTTGAGCACGGCTTGCCGCCCGATTGGGCTCTGGCGGAATACGTGCGGCCCGATCAGATTGGCACTGACATGGGGCAGTTCGCGGTATCCTTCGCCCGCGATGCGCTTGAGAATGCGCGGACACAGGCCGTGGCTCGCGGTATTGACCCGGTCCGATCCGAAATTCGGACAGGCGACCCGTCCGAAGAGATTTTGAAATTTCAGGGAGAAACTGGGGCTGATGCGATCGTCGTCGGCAGTCGGGGACGCGGCAGGCTCGCGGGTATGCTGCTCGGCAGCGTCTCCCAGAAGATTGCCAACCTGGCGCCGTGCATGGTGGCCATTGCGCGATAGAGCTAAGGAGTTCCGGCACCGGTGGCCAAGGTAATGGTATTCGCCTTCGCTTATAGCTAAGGGAGAAAGCGAATGAACACGGTGCGGCAGCTGCTCGATCAAAAAGGAAGAACAGTCTGGACTATTCGTCCGGACGATACAGTCTTCGACGCCATCGCGAAGATGGCTGAAAAAGATATTGGATCGTTGGCCGTGATGGATGGCACACGACTTGTTGGCATAATCACAGAAAGACACTATACGCGGAATGTTGTTCTCAAGGGTAAGACATCTCCCGTAACGGCGGTGCGCGATATCATGGAGAGGCACGTCGTCGTCGCGCGGCCAGAACAATCCCTTGAGCAATGTATGGCCCTCATGACCGAGAAGCGGGTGAGCCATTTGCCCGTGCTCGCGGGAGTAGAGGTGGTGGGCATTGTTTCGATTGGTGATATCGTCAAGAACATGATTGACGACCAGAAGTTCATTATTGATCAGCTTGAACACTACATTCACGGTTAGCACGCGGCACGCCGCGTGCCAGTCCGCTTTGGATTCCGATGCCACGCTGTCGCACTGTGGTTAGCTGTACCCTAAGCGGCCTGGGACAAGAACGCAGAGGGAACGTCGCGTAGCGGTTATGACCGGCCGAATGCCGGGCTTGACGTAGAGGTCGGCAATGGGTCGGACTCGGCGGTTCCCGCCCGGGCGGCCCGGCTGCCGCCGCTTCGGGTCGAAGGCGGACCTCGGAGCAATTCGCTCGGCCGGTGCCTTCGCTATCTCGACGCCGTCAGATCGGGACCTTCACGAAAGCCCTGAGCCCAAAGCCGATGAGAAACGAGAGACCGGCCGCGCTCATGCCGATCAACAGCGTCTCTGACCCTGACTTCGCCCAACCCGCCAGCGCCCATCGGCTTTTCGCCGCGCCGATGCCGAAGAAAACGAGACCCGTCGCGACCACGCACCAGGCAAGGCTGTAGCCAATGAGATAGCTGACGAGCGGCACCAATCCGCACAGCACGAACGCGGCCGAAGTGTTGAGCGCGGCCAGGACAGGCGACTTCACGGCCGGAGACAGACCATATTCTTCGACGGTCATCGTCTTCACCCAAAGGTCTTCGTCGGACGAGATGACCTCGACGATTCGCTCCAGTTCGGCGCCGAAGAAGCCTTTAAGGCCGAAGATCTGCCGGATCTCTTCGCGCTCGCCGCTCGGTTCCAGTGCGATATGTTTCCGCTCGATGGCGAGTAGCCGCCCATAATCGTCCAACTCGGCCTTGGTGGCGCTGTAGTTGCCCGCTCCCATGGCAAATCCGTCGGCGATGAGATTGGCCAGGCCGAGCACCAGCACGACCGTTCCAGGTAGGTCGGCACCGACGACCCCGGCGACGATCGCGAAGGTCGTGATCGTGCCATCGATCCCGCCATAGATCCAATCCCGCAGATAGTTGGCACTTGTGTCGCGCGTGAGACGCGCCTGGATTTCTTCTCTGGTGTGATTGTGCTCCAGCCTTCCGGGTGACGCGGAGAGTTTGATTTTCATGACCGCCTGACCGCCTGATGGTGGAGGAGGGATTCGCCAGACCGCCGGGTGCGGCGCGGTCGAGCATGAGCCGTCGGCCTCGCCTTCCAGCTTTTTCCGCGGCCTGGCCAACCTGGACGCCAGGTCAGCCGCCGGCGTTGATCCAGGTCAAACCCGCAATGCGAACAGATCCACATGATTGAGTGCCCGCCTCGGGTCAGGGGCAATCAGGTCCCCCTCGGCAACCCCAAACGAGCACCTCGGGTCGGCAGCTAACGTTCAAACCGAAACACCACCCGCCGCCAGCCAGAGCCGGCAAGGCGGCGTCACCCCGGCGCCAACCGCTCCGTATCCTCGGCAAGCCCGGGCGCCCGCTTGTCCTCCCCCACCCCCCGGAACATCGGCAACACCGGAACCGGCAACGCGGGCAACGCCGCGCCACTGCCCGAGACCGTGCCACGAAACAGCCCCCGCGCGGCGACGTGCGGATCGTCCATCGCCTCCTGCAAACTGGCCACCACCGAACAGCAACAATCGTGGCCCTCGAACACCGCCCGCCAATGCGCCCCAGGCCTGCCGCGCAGGATCGCGGCGATCCCGGCCGTGGTCGCCGCCGAATCCTTCGTATCATCCCGCAGCGCCGGATCGAGATCGATCAGCGAACAGAACGTTTCCCAGAACCGCTGCTCGATCGCCGCCACCGCCACGATCCGGTCGTCCGAGGCGGGGAACAAATGGTAGCGCGGCGTACCGCCGGTCACCAGGTCGGTGCGGTTGCCCGCATAGGCGCCCGTGCCAAGCGCCGCGCCGATAGCCCAGTACAGAAACGGAAAGATGTTGTCCGTCATTGCCACGTCCAGATAGCAGCCGCGCCCGGTGCTCTGCCGGGCGATGACGGCCAGCAGGATGTTCATGAACGCCGGATACGACCCGGCGGCGATATCCGCCACCAGAGCCGGCGGCACCACCGGATGCGCCGGATCGCCGCTGGACACCGACAGCAACCCGGTATCGCCGATATAATTCAGATCGTGCCCGGCGACGTCACGTTTCGGCCCGGTCTGGCCATAGCCGGTGATCGCGCAATAGATCACTCGCGGATTGATCGTCTCTATCGCCGCATAGCCAATCCCCAACCGGTCCATCACCCCTGGGCGGAACTGTTCGATAACGATGTCCGCCCTGGCCAGCAACGGCATCAGCCGTTCCTTTTGCACGGGATCTTTCAGATCGAGCGCCACACTCGCCTTCCCCCGATTGAGCAGCGCGAAATTCGTGCTGTCGGCGCCCCAGCGCGGTTCATAGGCGCGCATCTCGTCGCCAACCGGCGGGCGTTCGATCTTCACCACGTCGGCCCCCGCCTCCGCCAGCATCAGCGCGGCCAGCGGTCCGGGCAGCAAGGTGGTGAAATCCAGGACAAGGAGTCCGCTGAGAGGCTGGGTCATGGGAACCGGCTCCGAGCTGAGGGAACGGTGCGATCTGAATCTGGCACGCCGCCAAAGGGATCGTGGCACATGCTCGAACCTCTGGATTTATGCCGCGCCTTGGCGCAGGATGCCATCTAAATGAACGTTCATTCGGTTGGCGCCAACCTGACCGCGCCGCCGGATGTCAGTGCGACGAACGAACCAGCTTCAAGGAACCGCCATGGAGGGAATGCAACCGTGAAGACCGAACCCATCCTCCCCGAGGCGCGGCTGCGCACTATGAAGGCAGCGGGCCTGTGGACGGACAGGCTCCTGCTGGACGATTTCGACCGGTGGACCGCCAAAGTGCCGGAGCGCACCGCAATCGTCGATCACAACAGCATGACCGGCGCGCGGACCGCCCTCACTTACGCGGCGCTGTCACAGCGAGTCGATCGGATCGCGGCCGGGCTGGCCCAACTCGGCGTCGGGCGCCACGACGTGGTCTCGATGCAACTGCCGAACTGGTGGCAATTCATCGCGCTGCACCTCGCGGCGCTGCGGCTGGGAGCGATCACCAACCCGGTCATGCCGATTTTTCGCGAGCGTGAGATGAGCTTCATGCTGCGCCTCGCTGAATCGAAAGTGCTGGTAATCCCAAGGGAGTTTCGCGGCTTCAACTACCAGGCCATGGCCGAGGCGATCCGCCCAGTCTTGCCGGCGCTGGCGCACGTGCTGGTGATCGGCGGCGAAGGTGAGAGCGCGTTCGAACCACTGATCGACGCCTCGTCCGGCCCCGATGCCACGGCCCGGTTCGCCGCCAGCCGGCCCGGCCCGGACGACGTGGTCGAAATCCTTTACACCTCCGGCACGACCGGCGAGCCCAAAGGGGTCATGCATACGTCCAACACGCTGTACGCGAACGTGGAGCCGTACTGTGCCCGCATGGCACTGGATGAGAACGATACGATCCTGATGGCATCGCCGCTGGCGCACCAGACGGGCTTTCTGTACGGCATCATGGGGCCGCTCTATCTGGGCGGCAAAGTCGTGCTGCAGGACATCTGGAACCCCGGCAAGGCGGTCGACCTGATCGCGGCCGAGGGCGTCACCTTCACCATGGCGTCGACCCCGTTCCTGTCCGACCTGACCGACGAGGCGGCGAAGCGGCCGGCCGATGTGCGGAGCCTCCGCACCTTCCTGTCCGCCGGCGCGCCGATCCCGCGCGCGCTGGTGCGGCGCGCGGCGGAACACCTGGGCGCCAACATCATCTCCGCCTGGGGCATGACGGAAAACGGCGCGGTCACCACCACGAAGATCGGCGACCTGCCGGAGAAGACCTTCGAAACCGACGGCTGCCCGCTGGAAGGCATGGAGATCCGCGTGGTGGACGACATGGGCACCGTGCTGCCGGCCGACGCCGAAGGCCGGCTGCAGGCCAGGGGCTCCAGCAACTTCGTCGGCTACCTCAAGCATCCGGAGTTGTTCGCCACCGACCCGGAGGGCTGGTTCGATACCGGCGACCTCGCGCGGATCGACGCCGACGGCTACGTGCGCATCACCGGGCGCACCAAGGACGTGATCATCCGCGGTGGCGAGAACGTGCCGGTCGTGGAAGTGGAAGGGCTGATCTACCAGCATCCGGGCATTCAGGAGGTCGCGGTGGTCGCGATGCCCGACCCCAGGCTGGGCGAGCGGGCCTGCGCCTTCGCCGTGCTGCGGGACGGCGCCAGGCTGAGCTTTCCCGAGCTGGTGGCATTTCTGCGCGAACGCCATCTGGCGCCGAATTATCTGCCGGAGCGGCTTGAGCTGGTCGAGGCCCTGCCCAAGACGCCCAGTGGTAAAATCCAAAAGGTCGTCCTGCGCGGCATCGCCAAGGGCCTCACGGCCGAAACAACGTAGAGCGCGGCAGGCGATGTTTCGGGCAGCACACACGATCCCCGTCACCGCCCCGCGACAGCCGCCGCGCCATCATGCAACCTGAGCCGAACAAGGGAAACCACGATATGTTTCATCTTCAGGTCGCCGACGGTGTCGCGACAATCGTGATGGACCGTCCGCCGGTCAATGCCATGAGCGACGCCTGGGTCGCCGCCTTCCACACCCTGCTGGACGGGCTGGATGCGCGGGAGGATTGGTCAGTGCTGCACATCCGCAGCGCGCTGAAAGTGTTCGCCGCCGGCGCCGACCTCAAGGAAATGCGGGAGCGGTTCGAAGCCCCGGACGGGCTGGACCGGCAACTCGCCGGCGTGCGCGGCTACCAGAAGCTGTTCGCGCGCATCGAGGCATCGCCCAGGGTCACGTTGGCCGAGATTTCCGGGGCGGCGCTAGGCGGCGGGTTCGAACTGGCGCTGGCCTGCGACCTGCGCGTCGCCGCGCGGGAGGCCAAGGTTGGCTTGCCGGAGTTGCGCCTGGGCTTGCTGCCGGGCGCGGGCGGCACCCAGCGCATGACCTGGCTCGCCGGCCGGCCGACCGCGCTGCGGTTGATCCTGGGCGTGGAACAAGTGGACGGGGCCGAAGCGGAACGGCTCGGACTGGTGCAATGGAGTGTCCCCGCCGCGGAACTGGCCGACACCGCCGCCGCCATCGCCCGCCGCTATGCCGCAGTGCCGGCGCATGCGGCCAAAGCGGCGAAGGCCTGCATCGCCGCCGCGAGCAACCCGGCGGTCAACGGCTTCGACGAGGAGGTGGAGCAAACCCGCGGCCTGTTACGATCGGACAAGACACGCGAACTGATCGGCGCCTTCCTCGCCGGCACGAATCGCTAGGCAGGCGAGTTGGACACGGATGTCCAGCACCGTTTCCAGGCATGGTGGCGCCGGCGCGCCATCCTGACGGGCATCGTTGGGACATGCCACATACATCGCGACAAAGGAGCACGACCCTGAAACGATCATCCGAACCCGCCGCCTCGATGAAAATCAAGACCACGGTCGAGGACCCGGCGCTGGTCGAGCGGCGGCGGGCGCAACTGACTCAGGCCGCCATCGCGTGCTTCAGTGAGCGCGGTTACCACCCGACCACGATCCGCGATGTGGCGGTGCGTGCCGACGTCAGTATCGGCCTGATCTACCAATACGTCGGGGATAAGGAAGATCTCCTGTTCATGGCATTGCAGGAGGTACTCGACACCTATATGCGCCAGATCCCGATGGCGTTGGAGGGCGTCGCCGATCCGTTGGGACGCTTTTGCACGGCGGTTCGCGCGTATTGCCGGGTGAACGGCGCCTCGGTCGAGGCGACAGTGCTCGCGTACCGTGAAACCAAGTCGTTGCGGGCGGAGCGGCGCGCGGCGATCATGCAAAAGGAACTGGATACCAACGAACTGATCGCCGCCTGCGTGCGTGACTGTATCGCCGCCGGACTGTTCGAAGCGATCGATGTCGATATATTCGTCTACCAGATCGTCATGTTCTGCCACGCCTGGGCGCTGAAGGCGTGGCACTTCGCCAAGGCGATGGATGTCGACACCTACCTCGAACGCGGCCTGAAGCTGATGCTGCGCGGTGTGCTGACCCGCGCCGGGGAGAAGCGGATGCACCGACTGGAAGCCGAGCGCGCGATACTCGCGGCGCCGGCCACACGCTCCCGGACACGGAGAGCATCTCGCCAATGACCTGATCTGGTTGGTCAGACGAAATGACGTGCGGCGACGGCGCTTATGCGAATCGTTGCAATTGGCACCTCGGGCGCTGGAAAGGCCACGCCGGCGCTGGGGATCGCGGCTCGGTTGGAATCGCCGCACATCGAACTGAATACGATCAATTGGCAGAAGGCCGGCAATTGGCAGAAGGCCGGGCGCGATGTGACCAGGCATGATTCGGACGAGTTCATCCGGCGGGTCACGAGAGCAATCAAGACCGAAGCCTGGGTGATCCACGACGATAACGGCCCCGCCCGGGATCGGGTCTGGCAGCGAGCAACATGTTATACCAGCGCGCTTAATCATTGACACACGGTGGCTTCTCTCCCCGTCATGGCCCGGCTCGTCCGGGCCACCTGAACCGGCGGGGTGCGGCGACAATAGGGGTAGGGAGAGCCAGTCTCCCGGCCCCCCCTCCCTCCGAACCGGACTTGCGGATCTCCCGCATCCGGCTCTCCAGTCGGTGGTTTTACCTTCAAGAGGACTGGCTGACCGCACCATG
>Ga0181536_10002541_pt1 | contig 20510 bp, 22 predicted proteins | sample PEATcosm2014_Bin_41_FD_121105 | JGI IMG/M metagenome (GOLD analysis project Ga0181536, IMG submission 121105) | Peatland microbial communities from MTU Mesocosm Facility, Houghton, MI, USA - PEATcosm2014_Bin17_60_metaG | ecosystem: Environmental > Terrestrial > Soil > Wetlands > Peat | place...
CAGTTTCGGCATTAATATAAAAAGGCGGCCTGCCGAGGAGTAAGGGCGATCCCGTCCTCACCACTGATGGAGGAGCAGGGCATCTCGCGGACGTCATCGTCGAACGATCAATCGGTCCGGGTTTCCGGTATCCGGAGCGAGGAAAATTGTAAGTGTACGCCGTCGGGCGTGACGGGCTGTGGCGCGCCATGCCTGTGCCGGCGGCTGGAGGTGCTCGATGACCGTGAAGCCGTTTATTAGACCCCTCCCTGGGCTACTCGCCATCCTAGCGGCCTACGCCCTCCTTCGCGTGCCGACGATGGCGCAAACCAGCCATCCACTGATACATGACCGGGATCTCACGGTGCCGCTTCCCTATTTTGGGATCCTCTCCTTTAAGTGGAGCGGCTCTCTCCTCCTGGACAGGACCGACGACCACACTTCGGCGCCGTTGTTGGAGACCGTTGACAGAGAGGGCAGGGTCGAGCGGATCTCGTTTGATATTCCCGGGGCCGCAATGGTTTCAGTGCGCAGCTACGCCGCAGGCGTCGACGGCGCCCTCGTCTTGTGCGGTACCGCCGGCGGAACGGGGCCGCGGGGGACTGCTTATGTTGCATGGATATCTCCGGACCGCAAGCAGAGAGCGCTCACCCGGGTTTGGCCCTATGTTCCGGAGAAGGTTGTGCTTGCATCGGACGGCACGATTTGGACCGCCGGCTACTTGCACGAGGAGCCGGGCCTCGGCGCAGCGGAGCTGAACGTGATCCGGCGGTTCGACCGCGGCGGCCACATCCTGGCGTCCTTCAACGCGCGTCCTCGGACATTTCCAAAAGAGAGCTCTGACCTCATGCCCTCTTTCCTGCTTGCCTCGCGCGATCATGTGGGCTGGTTTACTGAGGGTAATCAGTACATCGAGTATTCCCTGGCAGGCGGGGAGGTGGCCCGTTATGACGGGCCTGCGGGCGTGGATCCCGACCGGGATATTTGCGGCGTTGGGCTGAGCCAGAGGAACGACCTCTCGGTGTGCGTCCGGCGGGGAGGATACTGGAAGGTCCTCAGTCTGAACCGGACCAGCCGCAAGTGGGACGTCGCGCTGCCCGAGGAAAAGGGCGGCGCATTCTTGATGGGCTATGACGGGGAGACCTTGGTCGTGAGCCCAAGCCCGTCCGACGCCGGCGGCGGGTGGGTGGTGCGCCGCTACTCGCGGCCAGGGGAGCGGGGGGATCCTGCGAAGTGAGACGAAAAGGGGCGCACGCAGCTCGCGGCGCGGCGCCCTGGGTCGCAGCCAAATCTAAAACCGGGCTAAAGGAGCGTCGTATCATGCGAAGGCGAAGCATCGCCATTCTTTCCGCGTGTGCCTGCCTTGCGGCTGGGTAATGGAGTACAGGTGTATGTCCTGGCCCGTCCAGTCAGGTCGCATGCCGGGCCGGGACAGGCCTCCCGGCTTGTCCTACGCCACCCGCATGGCCGCCGCGCTGGCCGTCAGCACCGCTTCCTCGATCCGCCGCTCGACGTCCTCCGGCTTCAGCGCGCCGTCCACCGTGTGCACCCGCTCCGCTCCGTACCAGTCCAGAATCGGCCCGGTCAGCTCGCGATAGGCCGCCAGCCGCTGGCGGATCACCGTCTCCCGGTCGTCCTCCCGGCAAATCAATTCCGTGCCGTCGTGATCGCATCTGCCTTCAACCAGCGGCGGCTGCGAGATCAGGTTGTAGATATGGCCGCAAGCGGGACATTGCCGCCGCGCCGTCAAGCGCGCCACCAGCGCCGCGTCCGGCACGTCCAGGTGAATCACGATGGGTTCTTCCAGGCCGCGCTGCCGCACCAGCCCGGAAAAAAAGACGGCCTGCGGAAGGGTGCGCGGATAGCCGTCCAGCATGAACCCCGCCGCGCAATCCGCGCGCGCGATGCGGTTGGCGACAATCCCGTTGACGATGTCGTCACCCACTAATCCGCCTTTCGACAGGATGGAACACGCCAGTTTCCCCAGCGCCGTGCCGGCTTTGCACTCCGCCCGGAACATTTCCCCGGTGGAGATGTGTGGAATTTGAAAACGGGTGGACAGAAAGGCGGCTTGCGTTCCTTTTCCACAACCTGGCGGCCCGAAGAGCAGCAGAATCAAACGATCCTCCGGAGACCGTAGCGGCCAGGTCGACTACAAACACGATACCCCGATCCGTAGTTCTATCACCCCGGCACAGTCTGATAGCAGACTAACTGCTGTGCGCTGCTTCCGTCAAGTAAGACTTATTAAGTCCGGTTACTCACCTTACAGATCTTCCCGTCCGATTGCAGACGCAGGCGGTGTCGGCGCCATTGCACCGACATTCCAAACAGGCCGGCGAACCACACTGCGAATCCGAACAGATCGCGCAATGGAATCAACCACCAGCAGCGCACGCTTGGCCAATCTCCCAAAACCCCCCCCGCCACCCACACTCCCGCCCCTACCCGGCACGCCAGCGCCGCCGCGCCCGCTATCCACTGCCCCGCCGCGAATGCCACCAGCGCCCAAACCGTGGCATGCGTCACCCCATATCCGCAGTAGCCGGAGAACCGCGATACGCGAATGGTGCGCGACCACCGCAGTTGGTGCCGCCAGGTGCTTCCCCAATCCTGCGCCCCCAGGTTGGTTTCCACCACCGCGCGCGCGAAACGGATATGATAGCCGCGCGCGTGGATGCGACTTCCCAATTGATAATCGTCCGCCAGGTAATCGGCGATGGGTAGAAATCCGCCCACCTCGCGCAGCGTGTCCGCGCGAAAAGCCATGGTCGACCCCAGCGCGAACTCCGCCACTCCCAGCAGCCGCGCCACCAACACGCTGGGCGCGAATTCCGTGGCGATTCCCAACGCCTCCATGCGCGACGGCCACGATTCCGCCGCGGCCCGGTAAATACATGTCACCAATCCGGTCGCGTGGTCCGCCAGCGGCAGCGTGACGTCGCGCAGGTAGCCGGGCTCCACTTTGATATCGCTATCGTTCAACAGCAGCACCGGGTATCGCGCGCGCTGGGCCAGTTCCGCCAGCACCCCTACCTTGGTGTTGGCGGCGTTGGTGGAAACCACGTGCAGCGCGATGGGCACGGAGGGATATTCGCGCCGCAGCCGCTCGATGTCCGGGATGGCGGCGTCTTGGGGATCGCTCACGCCGAAGAGAATTTCAAATTGCGGAAACTCCTGCACGGCGTGCGATTGGATGGCTTGGTAAAAGCCGGGATCGCGCCCATGCACCGGCTTGAGAATGGAAACCGCTTGCGGCGGACGCGCGCCGCCCGCCGGACGCCAGCCCGCGCGCCGCCAGCGCAGGGCCGCGGCCATAGCCAGCAAATAATAAGCCGCCGCCGCCAGCGCCGGAAGCGCCCACCAGGTCACAGGGAGACCAGCGCCACGCCGCAGATCACCAGCGCGGCGCCCGCCCAGCGCAGCCAGTTCACCCGCTCTTTCAAAACGTATTTCGCCAGCACCGTTTCCAGCGCGTAAGTGACCGCCGATACCGGCACCGCGAAGCTCAAATTGCTCATGGAAAGCAGTTTCATGAACGCGAAAAACGAAATCGCCATGGCGGCGATGGAGCCGATCACGTACCCGTTGCGCGCCAGCAGGGCCAGCGCCCGTCCGATGGCCGTGGGCCGGAAATCGCGGATCTCGCCGTGCCGCCGCATGCCCAGCGCCTGCAGCACTTCGCCGGCGGTGGTCGCTCCCACCATGATTCCCACCAGCAGCCACTTCACGGTTTCGCCTCATGCGTGCGCGGCGCCGTGGCCAGGCTCACCAGCGCCACTCCCGCCACAATCAGCACGATGCCGGCCCAGCGCCGCGGCGCGATCTCCTCGTGCAGCATGGTTTTTCCGATCAGCGCCACCACCACGTAGCCCACCGAAGTCACCGGCAGCACGTAGCTCAAATCCGCCCAGCTCAGCATGGCCATGCGCGACATCTGCCACAAAACGAGCAGCGCCACTCCCAGCGCCGCCCAAGGTTGAAATAGAGCCGCGATGTACTGCCAGGGGCCGGACAATTGCGCGCTCGCCGGCATGCCGCGCTTCAGGAAAAAATCGCCGAACGCGTTGCTCAACACCACCACTACGGCGCAGATCCAGGTCTTAATCCGCAGCCGCGAAACTTCGGTGCTCATGGGATGGGTCTATTCACAGCCTCTCTAGTCCCCGCTGCCCACCGGCGCCGGCGCGGCTTTCGCCGCATCTTTCTGTTCCGCCACGAACTTGCGCCGCTTGCTCCGCAGCGCCATGTATTCGCGCGCTTCCTTGGCCAGGCGCTGGCGCTCGTCGTGATGGAAGATGGCCTTTCTGACGATCCGCCAAACCACGCGCGGCCGGAAGAAATATTCGCCGTAGAACCGCTCCACCCACTCCACCAGCTCGCCCCGGTCCAACCCCGGATAAATAATATTGGGAAGCTGGTGCCCGGTCTCGTCCGTCATGGAATCGATGGTGATCAGGTTGTTCTTCTTGACGTAGTCGTAAAACTCCGTCCCCGGGTAGGGATGGGCGATGGAAACCTGAATGGTGTCCGTGTCCAGCCGCTTGGCGAAATCGATGGTCTTGCGAATGCTCTCGCGCGTCTCTCCCGGCAGCCCGATAATGAAATCCCCGTGAATCGTGAGCCCCAGCTTCTTGCAGTTCTCCGTGAAGCGCAGCGCCATGTCCACCGTGGCGCCCTTCTTGATGTTCTTCAGAATCTGCTGGTCGCCCGATTCGTACCCCACAATCAGCAGCCGGCATCCGGCTTCCTTCATGGCCTTCAAGGTGTCGTAATCGGTGGTGACGCGCGACGTGCAGCTCCACGTGAAATTCAACGGCTTCAGCTTCTTGCAAAGCTCGATGGTGCGCTCCTTGCGATAGTTGAAGGTATCGTCGTCGAAGAAAACTTCCTTCATCTGCGGGAACTGCTCGATGGCATAGCGCACCTCGTTCGCCACATCGCCGGCAGAGCGCAGCCGCCAGCGGTGCCCGGAGTGCGTCTGCGGCCACAGGCAAAACGTGCACAGCGCCGGGCAGCCGCGCGAAGTGTACAGCGAAACGAACGGGTTCAGCAGAAAGGGAACGTTGTAGCGCGTAATATCCAGGTCCCGCTTATAAACTTTCGTCACCCAGGGCAGCGCGTCCAGGTCTTCGATGGCCGGCCCTTCCGGATTGTTCACCACCTGCCCGTTTTTGCGGAAACTCACTCCCGGCAGTTCTTCGAGCGGCGTGCCCTTGGCATAGCCGGCGATCTGGTAATCGAACTCCCGCCGCACCACGAAATCGATGGCCTTGTAGCCGAGCAGCGTCTTGTCCGGTTCGATGGTGACCGGCGGGCCCACGAACGCCACCCGCAGCTTGGGGTTGACGTCCTTCATCATCTCCGCCATGTGTACGTCCACATGGAAACCGGGCGTGGAGGTGTACAGCACCAGCAGTTCGAAATCGTTGGCCATCGCCACGGTCTGCTCGATGGAGATTTTGTGCGGCGGCGCGTCCACCACTTTGCTGTCCGGCAGCATGCCGGCGGGGTAGCACAGCCACACCGGGTACCAGTAGGATTCGATCTCGCGCGAAGCCGGCCAGCGCGAGCTGGCGCCGCCGTCGAAACCTTCGAAAGAGGGAGGATTCAGAAACAGTGTTCTCATGTAATCTCCGCGCGCCTATTGGCCGTCGCCCGCGTCGTCCAGCGAAAAATTGCTGAACGCGATATTCAACTCCGCCTTGCCCACCAGGCGGATATCCGCCGTGCTTTGCATCCCGTGAGGAACCGAGATTCCGCCGCGAATTTCGTAGGTCCGCACGAAGGCGTTCTTTTTCACGAAGAACGATCCCACGTGCACCAGGCGCCCGGCTTCCCGTACGCGCAGGTAGGTGGCGGCGTCGATCCACAGCTCGCCGTCAAACAGCCCCTGCCGCTTCCGCCGCGCCGTCACCCCGAAGACATATACCGCCCGGCCGTCCAGCCCGGCTTTGCGCTTAAACTTAAATTTGTAATTGTCCGGCGTGACCGCCCGCGCCGGGGAATCTTCCTTCTGGGTCTCTTCCTCGGCCGCCAAATAGCGCAGAATCACCTGGTTGCGCACCGTCTTATCGCCTTCGAAGCGCCGCCGCTCGTAGCTGATCAGCCCCAGGGGAGAAATCCGCCGCAACCCGTGGAACCGCCCCTCTTTCTTGAGCCCCGGCAGGGAAGCCTGGATGTCCACTTCCATGGACGCGCGCCGCAGCACCAGCGCTTGCCGGCGCTCCGCCGCGCAGTAGTTCCGCACGATCGCGTCGGGAGAAACTTTCACCCCTTCCGCCAACGCCAAGGCAAACGGCAACAACAGCAGGAGAACCCGTACCTTCAAATGGAACAACCCCGAATGTGAATTTCAGCCCTGAAGATTCAAGTCTACCATTGGGGAGCGCCGGCGGCTTGCCCCGCCCGGCGTGGGATAGAATGGGAGTGTCCATGCAGAACGGCGATTTCAACGAAATCCGGGAAATTATCCGCAACGTCGCGATCACGCAAGACCAGATTGCCAAGGTGCTTCTCCGGCACTCCGAAATCCTGGCCGGGCACGACGAGCGCATGGAACGGCTTGGCCGCCATCTGGAAGTACTCGCCGGTATCATCCGCAGCGGTAGAATGAGAGCGGCCCAATGCTGAGCGAGACCCAGCTACTCACCATCGCACTCGCCACCGTTCCCACCATCCTGGTGGTGGCCATCGGCATCCTCTTGAACAACCATCGGCTGAACGACCTGAAGGAACTCTTCCAGGCGCAGATCGCTACCTCCGAGTCCCATGTGCTCTCCCAGGTACTCAACCAGATCAACGCCGTTGAGAACCGGCTGCTCTCCCAGATGGCCACTTACCAACTGGACATCATTTCCAAGATCGCTGAGCTGGATAACAGAATCACCCGGCTGGAGCGCTAGCTCATTGCGGAACTATTCCCCCTCCACCGCCCTCCACCCCTTCCCCGGATTAAACCGCGTCATGGCCCGCGCCAGCGCGCCCGTCTCCGCGCCCAGATCCCTTTCGTAAACCACCCCGAGGTGATTCACGATGAACGTCTTCACTCCCGAAATTCCATACTCCGCCGGATACGCCGCCAGCGCGAAGCCGCCCATCATCTTTCCCTTCACTACGTAATCCACCGCTCCACCCTGCGCGTCCGGTCCCTGCGCTTTCAGAATACGGAAATAATAGCCGTGATACGGCACCGGCTTCCCGCCTGCGGCGAACATGGCCGCCGCCGCGTCCGCAAACCCTTTCGGCACCAGGGTATCCGGTTCGCCCTCCCAATACAGCCCGTCCTTTTTCCCCGGCGAGCTCATGATTTTCTGCGCGTATTGCAGCATGCCGCTGGCATCGCGGTCGCGCGACGAGTATTCCATCTGCGCTTCGACGTACGCGCGGCAAACGTCGATGGCCGCCAGTTCGTTCCGCCCCACGCGCCGCGCCAGCACTTCCACGCGCCCGGCCGCCGCATCGAAGCTCCACTGCCCGTTCTTGCGCACCAGCGGAATGGGGAACGGCCAGTTGTCCGAACCCACCACCAGGGTGGCGCGGTTGGGATTGGAAGGCGCGGTTTCCACGTCCAGCTTCTCTCCCGCGCGCCGGGCGAAATCCGCGCGATGCGTCTTGTCCTCCGCCGCGTTGCCCGATTCCACAATGTCCTTGCCTCCCGGCCCGAACAGTTTCAACATCGCCGCCGTATCGTTCTTCGCCGCCGCATCCACCAAGGCTTGCGCGGCCTCCCGCGGCGTCGCGAATTTGCTCTGCGACGCCTGTGGGGCGGCGTAGCCGGCCGCCCCCAAAAGCAATGCGAGTGTGCAAAACCCAATCTGTCTCATGGCCATCTCCATTCGCTATGAGGCCGTTACCTGCGCCTTCCGCCGCCGCCGCCGCGCGCCGCCGGAGCCGACCGCGCCGCCGGAGCGCTGCGCGCCGCTCCCAGGCTGGAGAATCCGTGTTCCTCGTGCGTGCGCGCCGCCGCGCCGTTTTCCATCCCGCTGAACACCGTACGGTTCTGCTGCGCCGGAGCGCTGCGCGGCATTTCCCGATTCCCAAACCGTTCGCCCTGCTGGGCCTGCGGACGCGCCTGCTCGGGAATCGCCCGCGGAGCCACCGCCTGCCGCACGTTGCCGCGATATTGTTCGCGCAACGCCGCCGTGGTATACGGAACCCCCATGCGATGCACCGGATCATGCGCCCAAACGCTGGTCCCGTGAACGTTCGCCAGGCGCGCCGTATTGAAGTTGTACTGGTGAATGAACGCATTGTTCAGAATGACGGTGTGAGTTCCCCAGCCGGGAAGCCAGCCCCAGCCGCCCCATCCATACCATCCGCCGCCGAAGAACAGTCCCACATCGATCCCCGGCCCGAATCCGAAATACAGACCACCCCTCAGAATGCTGCGCGGCGGCCAATACCACATCGGATAGGGATACCACAGCGCCGGTCCCCAGATCCAAGCCGGGTCGTAAAGCGGTACATACATGATGTCCGGATTCACCGGCATGATCTGGATGGCGCCATTGTCCGCCACCACGTTTTCCTGCGGCGTCGGCTGCAGCCGTCCCGCCCGCTGCGCCTCTTGCCGCATGCGCTGCACCGCATCCATCACGTCCTGCTGTTGCGCCAGGAACGCGTTGCCCAGCGCGGTGGTCCAGGACACGTCGTCATTCAGCCGCTTCAACACATCCGGAAACATCACCAGCGCTTGCACGCTGGCATCCCAGTTTTGCTGTTGCGCCGCTTGTGTCAGCGCCGGCCCGGACAACCCCGGAGTCCTTTGCAGCCACTGGTACGCCTGCACCACTTCCAGCGGATAGGTAGCCGCCACCAGCAATTGGCTCAGCAGCGGATCGGGATACAGGGCGATCGGCGCCACCAGGTCGTCCAGTTGATCCGGGGTGAGCATCTGTCCGGGCGGCGGAGGCGCCGGCGGCGGCTGCTGCGCGAATACTGCGGAAGAAAACAAAATCAAAGCCAGCAGGGCGGCCATTGTTCCGGCGGCCCGCGAAGACTGTGTGAACGTCATATCGACCTCCACTTCCAACCGTCATGATATACGTTCGCGTGCATACATTTGTTACCCGCTCCGCGATAGCCATTTCGAGCGGACCCTCCCGCCGAAGATTTCCGCTACGATTTCTCTTGACCCTGACGCAACGTCAGGCCCGATCCTAAGAACCGAGGGAAGTTTCACGTGAATCAGCGCTATCAAGTGCGGGAATTCGCCAAACGGACCGGCGTCACCGTCCGCGCGCTCCATCACTACGACCGGCTCAAATTGCTCCAGCCCGGCCGCACCGCATCCGGCTACCGGCTCTACGGCGTGCGCGAGCTCGAGCGGCTGGAGCAGATCGTCGCGCTGAAATTCCTCGGGCTTCCCTTGCGGCAAATCAAATCCGTGCTGGACCGGGATACCCGCCGATTGCCCGAAGTCCTCCGCGCGCAGCGCCGCGCGCTGGAGGAAAAGCGGCATCAACTGGACAAGGCCATTCACGCCATCCGCGATGCCGAAGAGCTGATCCGCCCCGGCCGCCAGGCCAACGCCGCCGCCCTGACCAAAATTATCGAGGTGATCGAAATGCAAGAAAACGAAGAGTTTTTGAAGAAATATTACAGCGGCGACGCTTGGGCCAAAGTGTCCGAGCGCCGCCCCGAGTGGGACCCTGCCCAACAGGAGCAGGTCACCCAAGCCTGGACCGATCTGTTCCGCGATGTCGAAGCCGCCCTCGATGAAGACCCCGCCAGCCCCCGGGTGCAGGCCCTCGCCGCGCGCTGGAAGAAGCTGGTGGAAGCCTTCACGGGAGCCGATCCGGGGGTCGCCGCCGGCGTGGCCAAAGTCTGGGCCGATCAACCCAACTGGCCCGCCTCCATGCAGCAGCAGGCCGCCCCTTTCGCCAATCAAAAGGTATGGGACTTCATGCAAAAGGCCATGAACTGCAAGGCAAGGTAGCAAGATAGGGTAAGTTTTAGCTTGCCGCTGTGCCATCATACTGGTGGGCGCATGCCGCGGGAAATCGAGCGCAAGTATCTCGTCACCAGCGATGCCTGGCGGAGCGATGCTCCTCCAGGCATCCCCATCCTGCAAGGCTATCTCTCCACCGATCCCCGGCGCAGCGTGCGCATCCGCATCGCCGGCGATCGAGCCTTCGTCACCATCAAAGGCCCTCCCCAAGGCAGCGCTCGCGCCGAGTACGAATATTCCATCCCGCTTCAAGACGCTCGCGAAATGCTCGGAACTCTGTGCTTCAAACCCCTCATCGAAAAAACCCGCTATACCCTCCACCACGGCGATCTGAGATGGGAAATCGATGAATTCGCCGCCCACAACCAAGGACTCCTCGTGGCCGAAGTCGAAACCGAAAAACCGCCCGGACAAATCGAAAAGCCGGCTTGGCTGGGTGAAGACGTCACCGAAGATCCGCGCTACTCCAACCTCAACCTCTGGCAACATCCCTTTTCGCGGTGGGAGCGTAAACCGTAATGCCCTACCAGTTCGAGTCCGGCGAATCCGTTCCCCAAGCCATCCGCCGCATTGCCGCCGAACAGATCTCCGGCGCCCTGGAATCCCTTAGCGCCCAGCCCGCCCAGCGCGACGAAGCCGTCCACGACGTCCGCAAGCGCGTCAAGAAACTGCGCGCCCTGCTCCGCCTGATCGAAACTGGACTGGGCGCATCCTTCGACTCCGAAAACGCCCGCCTGCGCGACATCGGCCAGCATCTCTGCCACTTTCGCGATGCCGCCGCCATGATCCAGACCTTCGACACCCTGCGCGAAAAATATGCCAAAGATTGGCCCGCCGGCGGCCTGGAAACCGTCCGCGGCGGCTTGCTGGCCCACAAAACTCGCGGCGAGCGTCAACAAAATATCAAGGCCGCCCTCCAAGCCGCCGCGCGGGAGCTGCGCGCCGCCAAATCCCGCATGAAGCACTGGCCCTTGCACGAAGACGGTTTCCCCGCCATCGCTCCCGGAATCGAACGGGCCTTTCGCCGCGGCCGCGCCGCCATGGCCAAGGCGCACCATCATCCCACCCCGGAAACCTTCCACGCCTGGCGCAAACGCGTCAAGGACCACTGGTATCATGTCCGCCTGCTCAACCACCTCTGGCCCGACGTCATGAACGGCTACGAGCAGAGCCTCAAGCGCCTGGAAGACACACTCGGCATGGACCACAATCTCAACGTGCTGGCCGATCGGGTCAAGGCCGAACCCGGCTTTTTCGGGGCCCCCGGGCAGATCGAAGCCCTGCTGAAATCCCTCGCCCATTTTCAAAAAGAACTTCGCCAGGAAGCCCTCTCGATCGGCCTGCGCGTGTACGCCGACAAACCCCGCGCCTTCGTCCGCCGCCTGGCCCGCTGGTGGGCCGAAATGGAACAAGCGGACGGACGCGGCTCACCCCTTACAATTAAGCCATGAGGATCCGGCGGGCCAATGAGAAAACTTAATCCGCACTGTAGGGCAGGATGGTATCCTGCGCGCCGGTGGTTTACCGGCGCCGCGCTCTTCCTGGCTTTGCTTACCCCTCCCGTCCACGCCCAGCTCGAGGCCACCATCGACACCCAGGCCGCCGCTCATCGCTTCCCGCATTTCTGGGAACAGATGTTCGGCAGCGGCCGCGCCATCCTCGCGCTGCGCGACGATTACCGCCGCGATCTGCGCCAGGTCCGCCAGGCCACCGGCTTCCGCTACGTCCGCTTCCACGGCATCTTCGACGAGGAAGCGGGCGTCTACGAAAAAGATCGCCGCGGCCGGCTCGCCTACAACTTCTCCTATGTGGACCAGATCTACGATGGCCTGCTCGAAGACGGCGTCCGGCCGTACGTCGAGCTGAGCTTCATGCCCAAGGCGCTGGCCAGCTCCGATAAGCCTCACTCGTTCTGGTACAAGCCGCTGCCCAATCCGCCGGTTTCCTACGATCAATGGGGCGATCTGATCTATAACTTTGCCCGCCACCTGGTGGACCGCTATGGAATCGAGGAGGTTTCGCAGTGGTATTTCGAAGTGTGGAACGAACCCAATATCGATTTCTGGACCGGCCAACCCAAACAATCCACGTACTTTGAGCTCTACGATGCCGCCGCCAGGGCATTGAAGCGCGCCCATCCGCGCCTGCGCGTGGGCGGCCCATCCACCGCGCAAGCCGCCTGGGTGGACGCCATGATCGCGCATGCCGCGCAGACCCACGTTCCGCTGGACTTCGTTTCCACCCACGTTTACGGCAACGAGAAGTCCGAGAACGTCTTCGGAACCCCGGGTCCCATCGACCGCCTGGAGATGGTGGCCCGTTCGGTAAAGAAAGTCTACGGCCAGGTCAGGCATTCGGCGCTGCCCGACCTGCCCATCATCTGGTCGGAGTATAACGCCAGCTATGCCAACGAGCCGGCGGTGACCGATTCCGCCTTCATGGGTCCGTGGCTCGCCAACAACATCCGCCTGTGCGACGGCCTGCAGACCATGATGTCCTACTGGACGTTCTCCGACGTCTTCGAGGAGCAGGGCGTGGTGAAAACTCCGTTCTACGGCGGCTTCGGCTTGATCGCCGAGCGCGGCATTCCCAAGCCGGCGTATCACGCCTTCGAGCTGCTGCACCGCCTGGGCAATGAGCGCCTGGCGGTGGATGCGCCTTGGGTTCTGGCCACCAAACGCGCCGATGGAGCGCTGGTGGTGGCCGCCTGGAACTACGCCGCGCCCGAGGATGCGGGCCGCGAGGCCGGCGCGCGCATCGTATTCAAAGGCGCGCACGGAGCGCACGCCCGCATTCAGATGGTGGACGCGCAACACGGTTCGCCGCTGCCGGCGTGGGAAGCCATGGGCCGCCCGCTATCTCCCACGCGCGAGCAGATCCGCCAGTTGCGGGAAGCCTCGCAAATGGCTCCCGCGGAAACGCGCGCCATCGAGGGCGATGCCATCGAGCTGCGCCTGCCGCCCAAGGCCCTGGCGCTCATCGAGGTCGTGCCATGAAGCCGGCTGTAGGGCAGGATGGCATCCCGCGCGCCGGTTGGCAAGCGGCGCAAGGCCCGGCGGGCGGGTTGCCAACCCGCCGCAGGTTGCCAACCTGCCCTACAAGCCCTACTGCTCAGCGGTGTTTTGCAGGACCAGGGCGTTGGAGACCACGCGATCGCCCGGGGCAACGCCGGAAAGGATTTCCTGCCGCTCCGGGGGAATCATATCGCCGCCCACCACCGGGACGCGGCGGAATCGATTGCCCGCCAGCGGCACGTAGACCCAATCGCGGTCGTGCAGGTGCAGCACCGCCGAAGAGGGCACCACGGCGCGCGCGATTTTCTTTTCGCCGTGGAAGGTCGCGGTGACGAACATGCCCACGCGCAGCACTCCCGGGTTGGTCACTTCCAGCCGTACCTTGGCGGTGCGGATGTTGGGGTCGAGGATGGGGCCGATGTTATCGATGCGCCCTTTCAGCGGCAGGCTGGGATAGGCGGTCACGTGAATGTCGGCGAATTCGCCCACCCGCACGAAGTGCAGATCGTTTTCGTAAACGTCGCACAGAACCCACACGCGCGAGAGATCGGAAATGGTGAAGGCGTTGGGCGAGGCGAGGCCCTGCGTTCCCGCCGCCGCCGTTACCTGCTGGTCCGTGATCACGCCGGAGATGGGCGCGTAGACGCTGACCACGGCGGTGGGGTGGTCCTTATCGGCGCCCAAAACCCGCAGGTGCTCCTCGGCCGTTTGTACCGTCACCTTGGCCTTCACTTCGGCGTCCTGGGCGACTTCCAGGTCCTTCTGGGCGATCGCGCCTTTGTCGTAGAGCAGCCGCGAGCGCTCCAGTTGGGCGTTGGCCAGCACGTCGTCGGCTACCGCCTGGCGGTAATCGGAAAACGCCTGCGCGATGTCGTTGCTCTGCACCTTCATGAGGAGCTGGCCCTTGGTCACGGTATCGCCCAGGCGGGCGTCGATTTCCAGAATGCGCCCGGAGGCCAGCGTCACCACCGGCACGCTGCGGGAAATATCCACGGCTACGGCGCCGTTCACGTCCAATTGCGGCGCGGCGTCGCGCTCCGAAGCCGTGGCCAGGGGAAACTGATCGGGATGGTCCACTTTGATAATATCGACGTCCGTCTCCTGCTCCACCTGGGCGGGCGGGGGCGCCTCGGCTTGCGGATCGGGGGTTTCTCCCTTGGCTCCGCAGCCGGCGAGATAGATGGCGGCGGAAAGGCAGAGGAGCGCCAAAACAAGTTTGTGGACAGGCCGGGAGGCCTGTCCTACGGGATTGCGATTCATGGAATGACCTCGCGGCCTACCGCCAGGTTCAATTGACCCGCGGCGGTCAGGTAAGAAGCGATCAGGTTGATATAGGCCACTTCGGTGGCGCGGTAATCCCGCTGCGCGTCCAGATAATCCACCAGGGCCGCCTGGCCGTGCTGGTAAGAGAACGAGATGGTGTCGCGGATGCGCGTCGCGGTGGCCAGGTAGCCGTCCGGATCCTTATAAGGCTTGAGCAGATCGAGCGCGCTCACCAGCGTGTAGTAGGCCGAATCCACGTCGCTGAAGACCTGCGCCTGGGTGGCCTGCTGCTGGCGCTCGGCATGCGCGATATCGATTTCGGTGCGCGCTTTTTCGCCCTGGTTGCGGTCGAAGATGCGCAGCGGAAAGTTGACGCTGAAACCCATGTAGACGGGGATGGGAGGGTTGCGCCCGAAATCCACGCTGAAAGTGGGATCGGTGGACCCGTTGGCGACCGCCAGGCGGTGATCCGTCTGGGCTTTCCGGATGGTCTCGAGCGCGGCCTTCAAATCCGGCCGGCCGGACAGCGCGAGGGCGCGGAACTCTTCGAGCGGCATCACCGTGGTGGAGAAGTCGAAGGGGCCGGTGACGTCGAAGCGGTCCAGCGGAGTGCGGTCGTTGAGCAGCGTCAGGAGGGTGATTTTGGCGGTGCGCAGATTGACCTGGGCGCTTTGGAAATCGGATTCGTACTGCACGCGCTGCAGCACCACGCGGTCCAGGTCCACGCGGGCGATATCGCCGGCTTTGTAGCGGTCGCGGTTGATGGCGAGCTGGCGGTCGAAGTAATCCAGGTTGTCTTTGGCATTGGCCAGCAGCGCCTTGGCCTGCAGGGTCTCGACGAAAGCGCTGCGCAAGGTGAACAGCATGGTGCGTTCCAGGTCGGCTTCCTGCGATTCGGCGATGGCTGTGCCTTGCTGCGCGCTCTCCAGGCGCAGTTCGCGCTTATGCTGGCGCTCGTGCAGGTAATCCAGGGAGAGGAGCGGCAGCGCTTCGCCGAGGGGACGGTACGGGTTCCCGCTGAACGGATCGAGTTGATCGACCCCGGCGGTAAGGTTCGGATTGGGCCGCAGATAGGCCGTGACTTCCTGGGCTTGGGACTCCTGAACGCCCAATTGAGCGGCGCGCAGGCTGGGGTTGGCAGCCTGAAAACGCGACTTTACCTGGTCCCAGGTGAGGGCCGTCTGGCCGAATACCGCGGACGTGGAAAAAAGGGCGAGCAGGAAAACGGAGCCACACTTCATCTTGCGCGTAACGGGGAAATCTCCTGTTATTATAAATTTAGCGACCACGGACTGCGCCCTGCCACCTATCTTTAGGCGGCAGCCACCTATCTTTCAGCCAGAGGCCTTGGTCCGAAATGCTTTTGTTCCTACAATTTAACCAGAGTACCCAAGGCATGAACTTCGGTTTTTTGAGCGGCAGGGCGCGGGTATGGCTGGCGGCGGGTCTGACCGGCATCATCGCCCTGATCGATTGGCGTGTGGACGCTCCCCTGGCGTTCGGGTTCCTCTACCTGTTTCCGATTCTGCTGGTGGGAACCGTTTGGCCGCGCTGGCAAGTGGTGGCCACGGCGTTTCTCTGCACCCTGCTCTCGGACTGGTTCGCCCCCAAAAGCTTTCCGCTGGCGGTTTCCATTCCCGAGGATATCCTGGTTTTCACGTCTTTGGCGGGGACCGGGCTATTCGCTTTTGAAGTGACGCGCAGCCGGCGGCGCGAGCTGGAGACGCTGCACCGCCTGGAACGCGAGGCCGAGGCGCGGCGCGAAGCCGAGGAGCAATTGGAATTCCTGATCGATAGCAGCCCGGTGGCGATTCTCACGGCGGATGGAGAAGGCCGCGTGCTGCTGGCGAACTCGGCCGCCCACCGGCTGTTCGGCCTGGCGGCGGGAGCGTTTCCGGGACGCCACATCAGCCGCTACGTGCCCGCGCTGGGCCGCGTCCCCTCGGTGGAAGGCGCGCACTCCTTTCACACCGAGATGCAGTGCCGCGGCGAGCGCGAAAACGGCGAAGTATTTCTGGCCAACGTTTTCTTTTCGACCTACAAGACGGCCTCCGGTCCGCGCCTGGCCGCCCTGGTGGTGGACGCTTCCGAGGAACTGCGCGAGCGCGAGGAAAGCAACCTCGAGCAACTGATGGCGGGTTCGCGCATCCTGGTGGGCGCGGTGTCGCACGAAGTGCGCAACGTATGCGGCGCCATCGCGGTGATTTACGAAAACCTGGCGCGCGGGAGGACGCTCCAGGGCAACAAGGACTTTGACGCCCTGGGCTCGCTGGTGGAAACGCTCAACAAGATCGCTTCCCTGGAGCTGAAACACAGCGCGGGCGTTTCCGAAGCGGGGGCGGTGGATCTGGGAGAAGTGCTGGACGATTTGCGGATCGTGCTGGAGCCGCTTTGCGAGGACGCCGGAATTTCCGTCGCGTGGGGCATGCCGCAGCGCATTCCCACCGTTTGGGCGGACCGTCACAAGCTGTTGCAGGTGCTGCTGAACCTGACCAAGAACAGCGTGCGCGCCTTGCAGGACGCGGCGGAGAAGCGCATCGATATTTCGGCCGCGCTCAAAGACGGAGTGGTATCGGTGCGGGTGGCGGATAGCGGGCCGGGAATCGAATCGCCCGGCAAGCTGTTTCAGCCGTTTCAAAAGGGCGCGGAAGCCACCGGACTGGGGCTGTTTCTTTCGCGGGCGTTCGCGCGCTCGTTTCACGGGGACCTGCGCCACGACGCCGCCGCTCCGGGATGCGCATTTGTGATCGACCTGAACGTGGCCGGGCCGGGCGATCTGGATTTCGGGCCTATTGGCAAGCATGGAGAAACCAATCAAACTGCTGCTCGTTGACGATCACGTGCTTTTCCGCGAGAGCCTGGCGCGGCTGCTGGCGTCCGAGCCGGACTTCGAGATGACGGCGCATTGCGGAAACATGGGGGAAGCTTTGGAGATTCTGGCCGGCGCGCCCATCGACGTAGTGCTGCTGGATTTCGACTTGGGGGAAGAGCGCGGCAGCCAGTTTATCGCGGCGGCGCGGCAGGCCGGATATAAAGGCAAGGTGCTGATGGTGACGGCGGGAATGAGCGCGGCGGAATCCTCGGCGGCGTTAAGAATAGGCGCGTCCGGCATCTTTTTGAAACACAATTCGCCCAGCCTGCTGGCGCAAGCCATCCGCCTGGTGGCGGGGGGCGAGATGTGGGTGGATCAGAAGGTGATCCAGATGCTGGTGGATGGAGTTTCGCCGCGCGAACAGCAGGACATCCGCAAGCTTTTGACGGAACGGGAGCAACAGGTGCTGCGCGGCCTGTTCGAAGGACTGACCAACAAGGAAATCGCGGCGCAGATTGGAGTATCGGAAAGCGCGATCAAAGCCACATTGCAACAGCTTTTTCAGAAAACACGAGTACGCACGCGCAGCCAACTGGTGCGCATCGCGCTCGAAAGCTCGCTGGGCACTTCGCCGAGGTTTTAGGCGGCTACTTGCGCGCGCCTTGGGCGTGCGTCCAATTGTAAACGGCCCACGCCAACCCGCCTAAGATGCCCATCACAATGAGGACTTCAGGAAAGTCCACAGGCACCTCCCCTGCTTGCAGTATACAGGAAAGCGGGCATTGAGAGTCTTTTTTTCTGAATTGGCCAAGTTGGCCACTTTCCCGGGATCGCCCTGTTGAAAACAAAGGATCAACGGGGACTCTAGTGGCCAAGTTGGCCAGTAGGGCAGGTTTGCGCGGCTCAAGCGGCCGTCAAAGGGCCAGCGAATCGATGCTGCGGATCTCGAGTAACCCGGTGGATTCATTCACGATCCCAACCACGCGCACCCTGTGGCCGGCGAACAGACGAGCTCTGGATTGGTCGGCCAGGACGTACGAATGGGCGCCGTCGGCGATGACCAGGCTTCCGTGCCGGGACGGGCTGCGGGCGATGATTCCGGTAATTTCCACCTGTCTGGCGTCCAAGGCGCGCAGCGCGGCATCTCCCGCCGGCGCGAGGAGTTTCCCGATGGCAAACGAACATAGCAGGACCGCGCCAAATACGACGGACATAATTCGCCACGGACGTGGATTGCCCAGCATGATGGAGCGCACACCCCTCTTGTGCTGATTCTATTGTAATCGGTTCCGCGGTGGGCCGGTGGGACAGACGCGGCGCTTAGTGGGGGATGAAGCGTTTTCTGCGGAAAAGCAGGGTCGTCAGACGGTCGATTCCAAAGCCGGCCAGGGCGCCGATCAGTACAGAGACGACCCCGTAGAGCGAGGCGCGGTTGGCAGCCATCCCGGCGAGCCATGCGGGAAACCCGGTCCGCACGACGGAGAGGTCCGCCGAAGTCTCGCGGGCCACGGCCCCCTGCACCACTTCGTACACGCGCACTTCGTAAATCATGGGCGGGGCGAGCTTGGGCCAGCGCAGATCCAGGGCGTAGGAGGCGCACTGGCCGGCGTCCCCCATGACGATTCCACGGTTGCCAAAACTGTAGGTGCCCTCGCCCTTCCGCAGGGCCAGGTAGCTGTTGCGCGTGGCGACGTCGTCGCGGTAGTCCGCCGATGGCGGTTCGATGCGAATGCGCGCCATCAAAGATTTCTCGTCGAGACGCTGCCGGACGATCGCGTCCTGGCTCAACAGCGACGTGACCGGGGCCGGGCTGAATCGCAGGAACAGCGAAGGCGCGCCCGAGATTCGCACTTTGCCGGCATTGAGCCAGATGGGGCCGATTTGCGCCTTCCGGCCAAAGCGCTCCGCGCCGTCCCTCCCGGCGATCGTGACGATCACCTTCGACCCATAGGCCGCCGTGCCCTGAATGCGAACGCTCGCGCCGTTATAGAAGGCGCCGGCTTCGATGACGCGCGGGCTGACGGTGCACGTGAGAGGCGGCCGCGGCGTTCCGCCGGCGAGAAGCAGAACCGGAAGCAAGTGGGTCAGATTCATTTCCGGGCCTTATTCGTTTCCGCCGCGCGGCCCACCGGGCCCCCGGCTATACATTTGCCACCAATCCCCATAGCCGTTCCAATCCAGGGACAAAGAACCGCTGCAGGCCGGCATGATCCGCCGGCGTCAGCAGGTTGGAAGGCGTAACCAGGACGCCGATCACCATCTTCACGACCACCACCAGGGCCAGGGTGGCGAGGATGATCAGAAGCTGATCGCCGCGCATAAATCGCGTCAGGCGAGCCCCCATCTGGGCGCCTATGGTCGAGCCGGCGGCCAGCAGCAGGGCCAGGACCAGATCAACCGTGTGGTTCGTCGTGGACTGCATGTAGGTGACTCCGGCGCAGGTGAACAGCGTCTGGAAAAGGGAAGTCCCGACCGCGACATGCGCGGGCATACCGAGGAGGTAAACCATCATCGGCACCGCCATGAAGGCGCCGCCCACGCCCATGATGGACGCCAGGATCCCAACCACGATGGCCAGGGAGAACGGCACCAGAAGGGAGTGCCGGACATTCGAGCGTGGATAGTACACCTGTAGGGGCAGGCGCTTGAGCATTCCTACGCGGGCTGGAGGGCGATGGGTTTTGGTCATGATGGGTCCCCGCCGCAGGTTCTGCAGGCTGGCCACGAACATGGAACTGCCCACGGCGCCGAGCACCACGATGTATGTCAGCATGATCAGGGAATCGGCGTTGCCGAGAGCGCGCAGCACCTTGATGACCTGCACGCCGAGGCCGGCCCCCACCAAGCCGCCCGCCAGGAGCGTGATGCCCATCTTGAAATCCACGTTTCCCAGCCGGAAGTGAGCCGCCACGCCGGAGGAAGAAGCCGCGACGATCTGGCAGGAGTCGGAAGCCGCCGCAATGGTTGGGGGGATGCCGACCATCATGAGGATCGGTGTGAGGAGGAACCCTCCGCCCACGCCGAGCAGACCCGAGAGGAAGCCTACCAGGGCCCCCGCACCGACGAGTATCCAGATTTTGATGCTAATACCGGCAACTGGCAGGAAAATGGACATTTCGTTCCAACTCCCTACCCGATGCCGGATCATCGGGCCTTAAAAAGATTATTCAGTTTCGAACAACTTATAGCATACTTTCCTGGCCCGGACCAGAAAAATGTGGCGCGGCCCGGCGCACGGCTTGGGGGCCGAATGGTGGGTGGTGAATCCCGTGCGTGCGCCCCTCGCAGTGGCGCTTTCCCACGTTCCCGAGGGACGGATGTGCGATCGCCAGCCAAAATCCAGCGGTTCCGCGGAAATGCGAGCGGCTGACTAGTAGAACGATTCCGAAATAATATTGTAATAATAGGCGCTGTGGTGTAGACTCTTCGTAATACCATTACGAGGAGGCTCGTCGCTTGCCGTTTGTCAGCCGCCGCGCCCAGTTGAGGC
>Ga0181536_10002544_pt1 | contig 20496 bp, 24 predicted proteins | sample PEATcosm2014_Bin_41_FD_121105 | JGI IMG/M metagenome (GOLD analysis project Ga0181536, IMG submission 121105) | Peatland microbial communities from MTU Mesocosm Facility, Houghton, MI, USA - PEATcosm2014_Bin17_60_metaG | ecosystem: Environmental > Terrestrial > Soil > Wetlands > Peat | place...
ATTGCCCTCGCATTTCGACGGCATTGCCCTTGAAAACCTAATCTGCGACTGTTGGGCGAAGGTCGAGTGGGGTTATGGCCGAATTCTTGTGCGCGACGGTGCGAACGCGGGTTGGATCAACTAGATGTTGAAAGACCGCCAGAAATCAGAGTTCGACGGTTTCGTTGACTGCATAATTATAGAGTCTTTGCACAATCCAATTGCTGACGCGTAGCCGTTCTTTTGGAATGGGGCTCTTCATCGACAAAGCCTAAGCAAGGGCGATTGGTCAGCAGTCGCCTTGTTTCCTGTTATTGCCTTAAATTGGCAAAGCGCCGCCCAGCCGGCTCGAGCAGGTCGGTCTGCTGGCGGAGCGCGTCGCTCGCACGCGCGCGCGGGAAATCCGCGCCATTACGGTTAACGCGCCCTCAACGCAGTTGTTGAACCGGGGTGCTGTCGCACACGACCCACTAGCTCGCGCCGCGCCGCCGCCATCAGCGCCGCGCCCCTCGCGCACGCGCGCGCGAGACGTCTGCGCCATAAAGGCTAACGCCGTGATTGCTGTCCATCGCCGCCGGCGCCGCCGACCTCACCATCGCCGCCGATCGCTCCAGCGTTCGCCCCGAACCGAAAATCACTAGAATTCGGCGACGTCGACCACCGCCCAGCCGGCTCGGGCCGGTCGCTCTGCGCGGCGCAGCCGCGGCCGATGCGGCTCGGCCGCTCGGCCTGTCGGCGCGCGCGCCTCGCGCGCGCGTGCGTATGAGCAACGACGAGCAACGCGGCGAGGGCACACCTGCTGCCAAGAGCGCCTGCTCGGTTCGACAGAACCGTCGCCGGGGCATCGGTGTATCGCTACTTGGCACCCGCTGGCGAATTCGTTTGCCGGGCTAGGACCTCGTTACGCCACCACCACAATATCGGTGGCAATATTAGCTCAACCACTCCAAGGAAAGTGTACAGCTCACTGGGGAACCCAAACTGGATCACTGAAATGATACGCGCGGTGCCGCCTAAGAAGAAGATGATGAGCAAAAAGCTGAGCAGTTCACTCCGTGCACGCACATCTCGGCTACACCACACCAGTGCGGCGCCGAAACCTAAGAACAAGGCGGCGTAGAATCGTTCCTCACTGTCCGTTGTGGCAGTGACCGGGCCTCCGCCAGGAATGGAGGTAGGGCCGGCGATGATATGCGCCAACGCGATCAACCAGCAGACAGCACCGAATAGCGCGATAAAGAACCGAAAAGTCTTTAGCATTGTGGCGCCTCCGCGTCCCGCATCAGCAAAGAGGATATGGTGTCAGATTAACCCTGCTTCACAGTCCGAATGCGGCGAGACCGACCACGATGATCATGGCAATCCATCCAAAATGGAGTGCCTGCATCGCCCATGCATTCGCGATCGCGGCGAACCCGTACGTCACGATGCTCATCGCAATAATCCAATGGCGTGCGGCGTCGGAGCCCAGCCTCGGCGCGGCAATGAGCAGAATCGCAAGACTAATCCACGCGACCGCGCCAGCTTGCCACACAAGTCGTATCAACAGTCGGGTTTGCTCTGGCTCAATGCGGGCGCGGGCGAAAACCTTCGTCTCTCCGAGCACCCCGTGCGCGATAGACACGGAAAGAGCCAGTATTCCGGCTAACTGGACGAGGCGATCGCGCATTGATGATTCCGTACAGTTAGGTATCGATTTGAATGCCGTCTCGATCCTTAACGTCCAGGCGCGCTCCCCATCGCGCTAAGGTTTGGCGAGCTGCTCGCCCATCAGCCGATGCACTAGGTTCATCGCCTTGAGGGGACGGAGCATGACCTTGAAATGCGTAATTAGTGTTCCGTCTTCATTGAAGGTAATGATGTCGACGCCGTTAATGCTAATTCCGTCGATCTCGTTCTTGAACTCTAACACCGCGCTGTTGCCGTTGCGCCATTCGCCAATGTAACTGAAACTGGGTCCGCCCAGCACCCTTCCCGCGCTCTCTAAGTACTTGAACGTGATGTCGCGCCCACGCTGCGGCGTGTGCACGACCGGGCTTTCGAACACGGCGTCGGGATGCAGCAATGCCCAGAGCGCCGCGTGGTCGTGGGTTTTTACGAAGTTGAGCCAGCTGTCGAGGGCGGTCATCTGCATGGGAAATCTCCAGCCGTCTCCAAGGCGGCGTCGTACCAAGTCCAGCTCATTAAGCCTCCATTTGGACGATGTTGCGGATGTCGGAGTGGAATTCGCCGATGGGAACCAAAATCGCGGTGCCGGTCGCAACGATTTTCGATTGGCCATTGTCGAACGCATAGAGTTCTGCGTTGGTGAAAATCTGCTTGCGGCCGGATTTGAGTACCCGCCCTTTTGCCAGGAACGATTGACCCACCGCCGGCGATAAGCAGTCAACAGATATGTGGGACGCCAGCACGCGATCGACCAATGTTGCAGCAGCAAATCCACAACACGTGTCGATCAGAGCCGCGACTAGTCCCACATGCAGAAAATCCGAGTATTGTCCGTGCTCGGGACGACGTTCCATGCTAAGGTCAGCCTCCCCGGCAACCGCGCGCGAAACTTCGAAGCCAGCCCAGCGATTAAAAGCGGCCGACTGGTTGATGCTACTCAATTTTCTCAGTAGGTCCGGCTCGGAAGTCATTTAGGCTCTTCTCGGATTGATTTGATCTCAGAGCTATATCGCCATGCCGATAGCAGTGCAGTCTAAGCGCTCGCCCGTTTCATGAAATTGCCGCTGGTTCTCCTTTAAAATCGCCCGACCCGGCGCGAAATCAGGTCGTAAGGCACTCACTATGCATATTGACGCATATGCATCTTTATGCATAATGTCAAGAAGGCAAAGTCTGGACCTTGAAGAACGGAGGGCGAATTGGCGCTCGGTGAGGCGATCCTTGTATGTCTGACGCAACGTCCGATGACGGGCTATGAACTCGCCAAGACGTTCGATGTGTCGATCGGGTTCTTCTGGAAAGCCGAACACCAGCAGATCTATCGCGAACTCGCAAAGCTGAGAGCACGCGGGTTTGTTACGGGTGAGGAGGTTGCCCAGTCGGGTAAGCCAAACAAGCTTGTGTATACCCTCACGTCCGAGGGAAGAGCTTCGCTGCGGCATTGGGCGGCGCGACCGAGCAGCCCGTCTTCGATCAAGGACGATCTGCTCGTGCGACTCTACGCGCTTGACAGCGTCGACATCGATCCGCTGCGCACCGACGTCATGGCGCGGCTCGAGTACCATCGCGACCGTCTTTCTCGCTACGAACACATCCTCAAGACACGATTCCCTCACGGCGCCGAGTCACTTGCGGATACCGGCAAGCTGCTCGGACTTCGCATGGGACTTCGCTACGAGCGTGCCGCCGTGGAGTGGTGTGAGGAGACGTTGGCGGCGCTGTCCGACGGCGTCGCTACCAAAGGCGGCAACATCATCGCGATCGGCCAGGCAGCAAAGAGGGACTGACGCATGACGGAGCGCGTGACGGTGACTTCGCAAGCCTCGGTGCCGCAACTCGTCTTGAACCGGCCTGACAAAAAGAATGCGCTGACCGCAGCGATGTACGCGTCCCTCGCCGAAGCCTTGCTGATCGCCGGCCGCAACCCGCAGGTTCGAGCTGCACTCAATAACGGCGGAAGGTGACACCTTTTGTGCTGGCAGTGCGGATGCAAAGGCCGCGTTTGCGGCATTTCTAAGGAAACAAAAACCGGCCCTTGCCTCATGAGCGGTGCACATGCCGGCGGTTGATATAGCTGTGTGGAGGCGATCTTATGGGTGCTATTGACGTTTGGGCGCAAATTACGACTGAACGAATGGCACAAAGGCCGTGGCTCAAGACCCTGCTGCGCTGGACGGGGCGACAGGGAGACTCACTGGAGAGCATTGACAACACGCTCCAGGCGATGGACGCGGGCGATGTGGACATCGCGTTGCTTTCGGCGTGGTATGGCCCCGAAGGGGATCTCATCAGCAACGAAGAGGTGTCTCAACAGATCGCGGCGACACCGGAGCGATTCCGCGGCCTCGCAAGCGTCAACCTTTATCGTCCGATACAGGCGGTTCGCGACATTCGCCGCTGGGTCGATGGCAAGACATTTGTCGGCGTACGCGTCGTGCCCTGGCTTTGGGATTTGCCGCCGAACGATCGGCGTTATTATCCAATCTATGCCGCGTGCGTCGAGGCTAACGTGCCTTTCTGCACGCAGATCGGTCATCCCGGGCCACTCAAGCGGTCGGAGTGTGGACGGCTTATTCCCTACCTCGAAGACGTTCTGCTGGATTTCCCCGAGCTTGTCGTCGTCGGCGGTCATGTCGGCTTTCCCTGGCTCGACGAGCTTGTGACGCTCACCGTGAAGTTTCCCAACTTCTACGTTGATACGTCGGCATACGCGCTGCATCGCCTGCCTCCAGCGTTCGTCGATTGGATGAAGGGCGTGGGCAGGGACCGCGTTATGTTCGGCACGAATTGGCCGATGCTTTCGCCTCAGAAGTGCCTCGCAGGATTGAGCGGGCTAGGCTTGTCTCAAGTGCAATCCGAAGCATTTCTATCCGGCAACGCGCGCCGCGTTTTCGCGCTCTGAGACCTGGTTGCCGAAATAGCGTTCTTCGAGTTGCTGGGCTACGCTCCAATCGCCTGGCCAGCCTCAACACGAGTAAAACCCACATGAATTTCGATTTCTCCGACGACCAGAAGCAACTGCGCGGCGAAGCCCGGCGATTCCTCAGTGAGAAATGTTCGCCCAAGGCAGTTCGCGCGGTGCTTATAGCGCGACAATCTGGATGAGAACGGCGCGGCAATCAGGATGAGAAGCCGGCAGCCGTGACGACATGATGATCGCGCTGAGCTTGGGCCGGAGCAAGCCCTTTTTGAGGGTGCCGACTTGGTGGTTGCCGCGTGTCAATCGCGACCGGGCGGGGCAAGCTGCAGGACCAGCCGTGTCCGCAATGCCCTGTTAGCGACGCTCGGCCGCCGCAGTGCAACATGTCGCGATGGGCCACAACGCGACTCATGCGCTGCAGCAATGCCTCCCAGTTTTCGCCGTCTGCGCGGCGGTGACAGTGGACCTTGCGTCCGAGAGCACCGCATAGCCGAGTGCGACCCACATTAATCGGACAGTCCCTTCTTCAACGTCGCCGCCTTGCGGGCCTGCTCCGCGTCGTCGCGATCGGCCTTCTTCATGTCCCGCAGCTCGATCGTCACCTTGTCGATCCTGCCGGAGAACCGGAACGGCACCTTGTAGGCTTCGGTCACCGGCGTGCCTTCGTCCGCGCCCACATCGGCGCCTTCGTCCGCCGAGAAGGCACAGCATTGGGTGCGGTCAATCCGGCCGCTGCCGACATTCTGGCCGTTGACGAAGAGCGTCCCCGTGCCGCCCCTCCCGACGCCGTTGCCGTCATAGGCGAACTCGAAGCGGATCGTCACCTTGCCGGCAGGCAATGCCTGCCTGGCGGCCACGGTGTACCGCTGCAACCCGAGCCAGTTGTAGGTGTAGGTCGGCCTGCCGTCCTTCACGTAAAGGCTCCAGCCGCCGAACCGCCCGGCTTGAGCGAGGATCACGCCGTTGGCCCCGTTCTTGGGGATATTCACCTCGGCGGTGATCGTGTGTGACCGGTTCTTCAGGTTGATGAAGACGTTCTCCGACATGCCGGTCATGCCCTCATGGACCGTCAGGGTGTTGCGCCCGGCCATGAGGTCGGGGCGTCCGACCATGGCGGCGTTCAGCCGCTCCAGCGTCCGATCGTCGATGGGGAGCACGGAATATTTCACCGCCTCGCTCAGAAACAGCTCCTGCATTTGCTTCAGCTTCTCGGGATTCGTCGCAGCCAAATTGCTTGTCAGGCTGAAGTCCGAACGTGTGTCGTAAAGCTCCCATTTGTCGTTCTCGAGCAGCGTGCGGGGCTTGGATTCCCACGGCGCCCGGTGCACCGTGCCGGCGAGCCAGCCGTCGTTGTAGATGGCGCGGTTGCCGAAGATCTCGAAGTATTGCGTGGTGTGCCGGCTCGGCGCCTTTGGATCGGCAAACGTGTAGACCATGCTCACGCCCTCGATCGGAGTCTGCGGCGTTCCATGCACGCTCTTCGGCTCGGGCAACCCGGCCGCTTCGAGGATCGTCGGCGCGATGTCGATGACATGGTGCCACTGCGAGCGCAGCTCGCCCTTCGCCTTGATGCCCTTGGGCCAGTGAACCACCATCCCGTTGCGGGTGCCGCCGTAGCTGGAGGCAACCTGCTTGGTCCAGGTGAAGGGCGTGTCGCCCGCGACCGCCCACCCGGCGGCGTAGTGACTATACGTCGTCGGACCGCCGAGCTCGTCGTAGTGCTTGAGCACGTCCTGGACGGTCTCGGGCACGCCGTTGAAGTAGCTCATCTCGTTGAACAGCCCATTCATGCCACCCTCGGCGCTCGCACCGTTGTCGCCGACGATGTAGAAGATCAGCGTGTTGTCGAGCTCGCCGGTCGCCTCGATCGCCTTGATCAGCCGGCCGATCTCCGTGTCGGCGTACTCGCCGAACCCGGCGTACACCTCCATCTGGCGCGCGAACAGCTTCTTCTCGTCCGCCGAGAGCGCCGCCCAATCCTTGATGGCGTCCGGTTTGGGCGCGAGCTTCGTGTCGGGAGGCACCACGCCAAGCTTGATCTGGCGCGCCAGCGTCTCGGCGCGTAGCGCGTCCCAGCCCTGGTCGAATTTCCCTTTGTACTTGGCGATCCATTCCTTCGGCACCTGGTGCGGCGCGTGCGTCGCGCCCGGCGCGAAGTAGATGAAGAACGGTTTGTCCGGCGTCAGCGATTTCTGGTACTGCATCCAGTCGATCGCCTGGTTGGTCATGTCCGTCATGAAGTGATAGTTCGGATCGTGCGACGGCTCGATCTGGTTCATTCCGTCGTAAAGCAGCGGCGCCCATTGGTTGGTCTCGCCGCCGATGAAGCCGTAGAACTTGTCGAAGCCCGAGCGGGTCGGCCAGCGATCGGTCGGGCCGGAGGGGCTCAGCTCCCAGGCCGCGGTTTCGTGCGACTTGCCAAACGCCGCCGTGCTGTAGCCGTTGAGCCGCAACATCTCTGCCAGCGTTGCAACGCTGTTGGGCCGCTGGCCGGTATTTCCGGGGAAAGCCGTGGCGGTCTCCGTAATGGAGCCCATGTTGTTCGTGTGATGGTTGCGGCCGCTGAGCAGCGCGGCCCGCGTTGGCGAGCAGAGCGCCGTGGTGTGGAACTCGTTGTAGCGCAGTCCTGCGTTCGCCAGCCGTTCCACTGTCGGCATGTTGATGGGCCCGCCGAAGGCGCTCGACTGGCCGAAGCCCATGTCGTCGATCAGCACGATGACCACATTGGGCGCTATGGCCGGCGCCTTGACCTCGAACCGTGGCGGCGGCGTCGCGTTGCGGACATCGAACACGGTGCTGTGCGGATACTGGGGTTCCGGAATCGGCAGTACCGTGCGGTCGGTCGGAAGCACGATACTCGCGGCGGCCTGAGCGGCGGCGGGAACTGCCGTCATCGGAGCGAACATCAGCGACAAAGGCAGGCTGAGGGAGGCGAAAGTCATTGATGTTCGCATCATGGCTGGCATCGCTCCTGTGTTGGCGCCTGAGTTCGCGTTTGGGAATTTCCTGACGCGCGTCGTGACTGCGCCGCCCAAGGCGCAGACAACTGACGATTGCTCCTTCCCAAGGGGCCTCGTCTTGGCATGCGGTCTTTGATGTAGATCAATTTTCAGCATGGTCGCCGCAAAGGAGCACCGCCACTGCATCGCGGGGCCGCGACAGATATTTCGATGCCGTCGCAATTCATTCAGCCATTGATCGGCCTCAACGCGGCCGTGCAGCGAGGCACTAACGTCCCGCACTCGCGAGGCGAAGTCGTTTCTGCGGTCGCTCCGTCTTTTCAATGGAGATTCATATGCTTACCAAGCGCGATCTGCTCCGCTCCAGCGCGTTGGCTGCAATTGCCGTTGCGGCGACCAAGTCCGGACCAGTGCTCGCACAGACGCAACGGATCGTCGCTTCACCAGACAACATCGGAGGCAAGGTTGAGGGCGGCGGCGGCCCCATCGCCAAGGCTACCGTCACGCTTTGGGCGACTGGGCCGGGTGCCCCGCAAAAACTCGCCGAGACGCAGACGAAGGACGACGGCAGCTTTGACTTGGCGAGCGCTGGCGGAAAGGATGACGCTCGCGTGCTTTACCTCATCGCCAAGGGCGGCGAGCCGAAGGCGGGAGGTGACAAAGGTCCGAATCCCGCGATCACACTGATGGCCACGTTGGGAACGACGCCGCCGAAGCGCGTGACGATCAATGAGCTCACGTCCGTGGCTTCCGCGTGGACGGGCGCGCAGTTCCTGAACGGCATCGCCCTCAGCGGCAACGCGCTGGGCCTGCGCATCGCGGCCGGTAACGTGCCTAACTTGGTGGACCTCGAAACGGGCGGGCTAGGCCCGGTGATTCAAGATCCGCTCAATAGTTCGCAGACGACGACGCTGGCGACATTCAATACGCTGGCGAATTTGCTGACGGGCTGTATCACGCGGGTCCAGGGCGACGCGTGCGACAAGTTCTTCGCGGCGGCGACGCCTCCCGGTGGCATTGCGCCCACCGACACGCTGGCGGCGGCGCAGAACATCGCGCGCAACCCATCGAATCAAGCGCAGCAACTCTTCGCGCTGCTGGATGCGTTCTATCCCGTCCCCGCCGGGAAGCGTTGGCGTCCAGTGCCCTTCATCCCTTACCTCAGCTTCGCGCCGAGCGCGTGGACCCTTTCGCTGGTCTATGCCGGCGCCGGGATGAACTCGATGGGTGGCATCGCCTTTGATGGCGATGGCAACATGTGGGGGGGCGATAACTTCCTTGTGGGTGCGCAGTCCACGATCTACAACTCCTTTGGCGGCGGGGTTTCGAAGATCGCGCCGAATGGCCGGCCGCTTTCACCGATGACGGTCGGGTATCGCGGCGGCGGCGTCGACGGTCCCGGCTTCGGCCTCGCCATTTCCGCCGACGACAAGGTGTGGACCACCAGTCTCGCCGGGAAGACGATCTCCGTCTTCGATCGCAACACAGGTCGACCACTTTCACCCGAGACCGGCTATGACTTCGGCGGACAACTGGGTTCGATGCAGGGCATCATCGTCACGCCCAATGGCGACGTCTGGGCGCTCGACAATGACAAGGACCAGATCGTCTATCTGCCGAAGGGAGACGCCACCAAGGGTCGCATCCTGGGCCGCACCGTGAATGGCAAGCCCGTAGACGGCACGCTCCAGGTCAAGGGGCCCTTCCACCTCGCCGTGGATCAGCAGGATCGGATTTGGGTCACCAACGGCGGCGCCAACACGGTCACGCGCTTCCCGGCGAGTGATCCCGGCAAGTCCGAGCAGATCACGGTCGGCTACGGCCCGCGTGCCGTGGCCATCGACAGCCTCGGCAACGCCTGGGTCGCCAACACCGTCGGCCATCCCGACACGCGGGAGAAGTTGGCGTTGATCGAGGAGAAGCTCAAATCCAAGGTTGAGGGCCTCGTCGAAAGCTCGGCGTCAAAGGTCGACGCCCAAATCCAGATGTGGATCAACCTGGTTGATCTTCTGGTCAAGTATCCCGGCGGCGACGTTTCCATGGTGCGGCCGGACGGCACCGTCCTGCCGCCGTTTGATGGTGGGAAGAGCATCATTGCGCCTTGGGGCATCGCCATCGACGGCAACGACAACGTATGGGTCGCCAATGCGACGGGCCACTCGGTCACCCACCTTTGCGGCGCGCGTCCCGAGAACTGCCCGCCCGGCAAAAAGACCGGGGACCCGATTTCACCTCCCGGCGGCTACATCGGCGGATTGGCAAATGCCATCACGGACGTCGCCATCGATCCGGCCGGCAACGTGTGGGTGCCAAACAACTGGGATCTGTTTGAGCAAGGCTTCAAGCATGTGCCGGAGCCGGCGCTGTCCACTCGCTTCGGCGGCAACGGTGTAGTGGTCTTCTTCGGCTTGGCAAAGCCGGTCCGCACGCCGCTGATCGGTCCGCCCAGACAGGCGTAACGTGCGAGGCATTGCCTCGCGACGTTGAGGACCGATTCGGGTCGTTCGCTACAGATGGTGGGCGCCGAAAATCGCGCCATGTCCGCTGTTCCCCGAAAGCGACGCGAAGTCAGAGTCTTGGCATCCGTCGCGAGGGGGCACGGGGGGTGGTCGCCGTGAGCCCCTGCAACGTCGCGCTATGATGATTGCACGGTTTTGCCGCGCTTGCGTTGGAGCGCGGCCCTCCGGCGATAGCTCTCGACGTTCATCTCCAGGATCGTGGCGTGGTGCACGAGCCGGTCGATGGTTGCCAGCGTCATGGCCTGGTCGGCGAAAATCTTGCCCCATTCGCCGAACGGCTGGTTGGCCGTGATCAGCAGGGATCGGCGTTCATAGCGGGCGGCGATCAGCTCGAACAGCACACTGGTCTCGGCCTGATCCTTGGTGACGTAAGCGATATCGTCGAGGATCAGCAGCTGGTACTTGTCGAGCTTGGTGATGGCGGCTTCGAGCCCCAGCTCCCGGCGTGCCACCTGCAGCCGCTGGACGAGGTCGGTGGTGCGGATGAACAGCACGCGCCGGCCGTTCTGGACGAGAGCCAGACCGAGCGCTGCGGCAAGATGGCTCTTGCCCCCGCCGGGCGGCCCAAAGAGCAGGATATTGGCGCCCTGATCGAGCCAGCCGTCGCCGGCTGCGAGTGCCATGACCTGCGCTTTGCTGACCATGGGCACGGCGTTGAAGTCGAAGGTGTCGAAGGTCTTGCCTGCCGGCAATCGCGCGCTGGCAAGGTGCCGCTCGATACGGCGCCGGCCGCGGTCGGCTACCTCGTGTTCGGCGAGTGCCGCCAGGAAGCGGGCAGCGGGCCAGCCCTCCTTGTCGGCACGCGCGGCGAGGGCGGCCCACATCAGCTTGATGGCGGGCAAGCGCAGCTCGCCCAACATGAGTTCGACGCGCGCAGCGTCGACGGTGTTGTTGCTCGTCATGCTGCGACCTCCATGCCGGAGGCCGGCTCGACGACATGGACGGCCGCCAGTTCGTCGTAGGCGTTGAGCGCTACCAGCTTCACATCGATGACCGGCACCGACGCCGGGGATGGGCCGAAGCGTTCACGCAGCAACGCCAGATCGGGTAATCGTCCGGTATCGAGTTCCGCGTCGATGACCTGCGCCAGCTCGGCCTCGCAGGCCCGATCGTGCGCCAGCGCCAGCAACTCGACCGTGACCTGGCACGCCCGCTTGTCGCCGACTTCGGCCCGCAACGTCTCGAAGGCTTTGCGATAAGCCTGACGCGGGAACAGCTGATCGCGGTAGACCAGATTGGGCAACGCCATCGGCTTCTTGCGCAGCGCGTGGATCACGTGCCGGTAGTCGACGACGTGACCGCCCTTGCGGTCCGAGACTGGCTGCCCCCGTCTGAGCGTCATCATCGGCGTCCAGGACCCGGCGCTGCGCGGCGCTCTTTGCAAAATCGGTGGCGACCGCCGATCTCTTGATGCAGCCGCAATTCCTGGGTTCTTGCGAGCAGATCCTGGCGGACGATTTCAGCTATCCGGTTACGACTGGGATAACCACCGTTCGGACCACGCTACAAGTTTCGGTAACCCAGGCTATTCAGATTTGGCCCGGGCAGGGTGCGCAGCCGCTTCATCGCGATGACTATCTCCATCACCGGTACCACCCAGGTCCGGACTCGCAGGTCCGGGTGCTGTACGCGGCGACGGATTTCACGGCGCAGAACGGCGCCACCCTGGTCGTCCCCGGAAGCCACCTATGGGATGATGTGCGGAGACCGCGGCTCGATGAGGCGCTGCCAGCGGTCATGCGTCGCGGCTCGGGTCTGATTTATCTTGGCTCGACCTACCATGGCGGCGGGCAAAACAGCACCACGGATCAGCTAAGGACCGCGGTCATCATTTCCCTGACGCGGGGGTATCTGCGGCAGGAGGAAAATCAGTACCTCGTGGTGCCACTGGATATCGTTCGGCGCTATCCGCCGAGAATCCAGCAGCTTCTCGGCTACGCGTTGAGTCCGCCCTTCTGCGGCTGGATCGAGATGTGCGATCCCTCGGTGGCACTCACCGAAACCGATATTTCCATCCTCGGCGCCCGCGATCTGCTGACATAGCGCGAAATTTATCCGCTCAACGTGCGGGGGTTTGGAACATGCCGAAGCGGTCCATGAAAGAAGACGACCCACTTGAGGATTTCGAGCGCCGCGAGATTACGCTCGATGGCGTCACCAAGCTGGTGTATGTGGCCGGCGCAGGGCCAGCGGTCATTGTGATGGCGGAGATGCCAGGCATCAGCCCGCATGTCGCGCGTTTCGCCCGCTGGGTCCGTGGCGCCGGATTCACCGTCTACATGCCATCACTATTCGGCCGCGATGGCGCCGTGCCAGGTGCGGAGGAAGGCGCGGCCGTCTTTCAGCGCGCCTGTGTGAGTGCTGAGTTCCGCGCCCTGGCCGCGAATGAATCCAGCCCGGTGACGAAGTGGCTGCGATCGCTGGCAAGACTTGCGCATGACGAGTGCGGCGGTCCCGGTGTCGGCGCCATCGGGATGTGCTTCACGGGAAATTTCGCGCTGACGATGATGCTGGAGCCGTCGATGCTGGCACCGGTTCTATCCCAGCCGTCATTGCCGTTGAACAAACCGGCCGGCATCGAAATCGCGCCGGACGAAGTGAGAGCCGTTCGTGAGCGGCTCGAACGGGAGGATTTGACGGTGTTGGCCTATCGGTTCGCGGGGGACAAGTTCTGCATGGCTCAACGCTTCGTAGCCTATAAAGAGGCGCTTGGTAATCGCTTCGTCGGGCGGGTGCTTCCGGACAGCGCGGCGAATACCGATCTTGCGCCATTCTTCGAGCGCTATGTTACGACCCCTCATAGTGTGGTGACCGCACACCTGATCGACGAGGTGGGTCAGCCGACGATCGCAGCGCGCGACGAAATCCTGGAATTTTTCAGGCGCAGACTGGCGCCCGGCCGCCCCCAGGCATGACAACCTTCCGATCACGGCATCGCGGACTGACTTTGGGGTTGCCTACCGGAGCCTTTGGGGTTCCCTACCGGAGCGCGATCACGAGCGAGGTATCTCGATGCGAAGACGCGTTCGTTCGGTTTGTGCGCTACGCGCGTGAGGCGGAGCCGAGCGCGGCGCTGCGAATCCCGGCCGAGCTGCGGCTCAGGCCGCCGCGGATTTCCTTTTGACGAATTTGGAGGAGCTACAATTTCGGCTTTTTATCGCGCTATTCGGTGCTGTCTGCTGTTTGATCGCGCTAGCGCATATCATCATCGGCCCTACCTCCATTCCTGGCGGAGGCGCGGTCACTGCCACAACGGACAGCGAGGAACGTTTCTACGCCGCGCTGTTCTTAGATGGGATAGTTCTGATCGCCAGGATATCAGCCCCTCGGATTGGCTAAGAAACTCGCGCATGAGCCATGCTGGAGGCGCATGGATTAATCTCGGATTTATTCATCCTCCTGGAAGCCGGCGGCGCGCAATTTGGCCGGAACGATTTGCTCCACTGCCGCTTAATGTCGACTACGCAACCGCCCATTTATTTAATCTAACATCATCTCTTTCCTGCATGGTATTGGGGTTTGTATTTAAACCAAACTATCGCTCTGTGCTTGAAGATACGCTTCGAGAAAATACTCTACATATGCTGAGCCGCTTTCTCTTGGCTTCACAATCGTGGACCCACGCAGTCAAAAGCAGAAGCGTATTTCAAAACTCAGGGACGATATCCGAGATCTCGCAAAGGAATGGTTTCAGCAAAATGCACCTGGCATATTCTCTGCAAATATCGAGAAAAACGATGTTCCCACTTGTGAGTTTGTCACGTTAAAGAAAGCGGAGCCATTTCCTACACATATCAACTCAGAAACCCCCGGATTAATGTTGCCAGCTCTTGGGGTCGGTCTTCCTGAATATTATGGCCGGCCTCGGCGACGAGCGTCCAGCAGCCCTGCTGAAATAAAGCCGCGAACCGAGATGCTTTGTCGTCAGTTAAGACGCGGCTTTTTCCGCCGCGGACAATCAGCGCTCGGCATCGCATTGCAGGCGCCAAAGCCGCGAGTTCATCTAGTTTTGCGAGCACGTGCGGGAAGTCACGCGGCGTTCGACCATCGTAGCGCCACGCTAGCGAACCGTCCGCCAGGGTGTGGGTCATATGCATGTAGCGATACAGAATCTTGTCGCGCCCGCCGCTTGCGCTCACTTGGAGCGCGCTGTCAACGAGCTGTTCTAAAGTGAGATGCCCAATGGGTTGTTTCATAAAATCGCGCATACTCAGGGTCGAGCCGAAATCCACCCAAGGGCCGACATCGATCATGGTCAATGTCTTTGCACGAGAGGTGGGTAAAGCTGCGTAATGTGCGGCGACGTTACCGCCGAGCGACATGCCGATAACATGGATGCTCTCGACGCCAAGATGCTCGACAAGCGTTTCGACATCTCGTGCCCCCTCATTAATCGAGTAGTCCGTGGACCAGTCGCTGAGACCATGACCGCGCATATCAAGCGCGACGCATCGAAATGCATCGCTAAGTGCGAGGGCGACAAGATCCCACGTATGCGCCGTTAGGGCTCCGCCGTGTAGGAAGAGAATTGTGTCGCCCTTGCCTGCCCACTCAAGGTAATGAAGTGCGATGCCACTACGCGTATGAAAATATTTGGATCGCGGCAACATGGTCGGGTCAAATAAAATCCCGTTGGCTGTCGCGAGCCGCGATAGAGCGTCGTAAGCCAAATCCGACATTTCGCGAGTCAAAAAATTTGCCGTTTGCCGATCTCCAGGTAGACACCCTTAAGCGCCTGTAAGCCGCCAAAGGAGAGTTGACCGACATTCTCCAGATGGAAGCCAGTACGAGCCCAAATCTGTCCCAACTGGCGAATTTTGACAAGCCAACGACGACGCCGGCGTTGCACAAATCCGAGCGTCATCCGGGGAATGTGGGCTTAGGTTTCGGCGCCGCACTGGTGTGGTGTAGCCGAGATGCGCATGCGCGGAGTGAAGTGCTTAGTTTTTTGCTCATCATCTTCTTCTTAGGCGGCGCCGCGCGTATCATTTCGGTGATCCAGTTTGGGTTCCCCGTTGAGCTGTACACTTTCCTTGGAGTGGTTGAGCTGATATTGTCACCGATATTGTGGTGGGTCGCATTGCGGACATTATCAGAAACGACCACGCGGAACGTTCAAAAAGCTAGAATCATGTCGTACCTTAGTTTTCTCTTCTGGGCATTTTTTTCGTCGTACGTCGTGCACATCCTCGACGAAACGCTGCTCAACGGCGGCTTTGTTCGGTGGATCGCAGACAACTTTTGGCCGACATATCACGTTCGGATGTTTTTCTGGTTCAATGCGGCGTTTATTGGGGCGATCGCGATCACTAACGTTCTCTTTGACACCCTCGGTGGCCATTGGGTCATCCTGCCGCTAATCTTCGTGGCCGGATTCGTCACTCACGTGTTCACCGTACACCTGTATTGGACTATCCGTCTCAACACCTATTCGCCGGGCTTGGTCACGAGCCTGCTCTATGTTGTCATTTTTTACCTTTTGATCAGGTATGGTCTCTGCGGCCACCTTATTACTGGTGCAGACTTCGCTATTGGCACGGCGGTAGGCATTGCGACTGTGGGCTTGTTCTTGACCGTGGGACCAACTGTGCTCTTTCCCAGACTCATGCGGCGTCGGCATTAGTCTCGGCGCCGTTGTCACTCCGGGCCGCGCGATAGGCCTAGTGCCCCTGCACAGTGATTATGACTCTTTGGGAGTGTCGGGATATGCGTGACCCATTTTGGCGCGGGCTTTTTCGGTTGTGAACATCCATTTGATGCGGGCGCGTTCGGCATTGCGCTGTTGTTGCCAAGCGGCGATTTCGCGGCGTAGCCATTTGGCGTCGTCGATTCTGCGATCCAGGCACTGGCTGCGCAGGATGCCGATTTCGATCTCGACCATATTGAGCCAGCTGGCGTGCTTGGGGGTGTAATGGAACTCCAGCCGCTGAAAAATGCGCCGAGCTTTAGAGCTTCGCGCCCAGCGTAATCGACCGTCTTCACTTGTCTTATGAGGAGTTGCGGCCTGAAAATCCGTCTCTCATCATGGTGTCGACATCGCTCCTTGGCCAAAAAGGCCCAGAAGCAAGAGGTACGAGTGGCACGGGGACTACGGGCTCCGCCTTCGCCGGAGCGACAAATCTGCTCGGTTGGCCGAACCGGCCGCCAGCCGGTCCTTATGGCCCATGGACCGACTCGGTAACGCCGCGCTTTGTCGTCGCCAGCATCCTTGCAGCGCTGCACAGGCGTAGAAGATTGGGCGAAGGCTGTTACATCGACGCGGCACAGGCCGAGTGCGGCCTCCAGTTCCTTCTGCCCGCCTACTACGATTATGCCGTGAATAATCGGGTACCCGAGCGGCGCGGTGCCGCGGGCTCGCCGCTGCGGTGTCCCTCGGGTGTCTACCCCTGCGCAGGAGACGACCGCTGGGTTGCCATCGACGCGTCGTCGGATCACCAATGGCAAGTCTTCCGTCGGATCGTTGGAAACCCTTTGACCAGAAGCGATCTCGACACGCTGCTCGGCCGTCTGCGCAATCGCGAGAAGATCGAACGCACGATCATAGCCTGGACTAAAGGCCAAGCGCCTCATGGCATCGAGCGTGAGTTGCAAGCTGCGGGCATCGCCGCCCATGTTGTCTGCACCTCCCGCGATCTGGCGGAAGATGAAGACCTTCGCCACGACGGTTATTTTCAGCCGATCCAAGATCCGGAAATCGGTCACGTAATGACGCGTGGTCCGCAATTTCGTTTGACACGAACGCCTCACGTCCCGACCCGGGCTGGACCACGCTTGGGCGATTCATCCCATGAAATATTGATGTCTGTTTGTCGATACTCGGCGTCAGAGGTCGAGTCGCTTGAGCGCGATGGTATTATTCGCTGAGGATGAGGTCCCTCTCGTGTGGCAGATTTCACAGCCATCGACCGTAGCGAAGTCCCGATGGCACCGGATCGGAATCCCTAGATGCTGGATGGCCTTTGTTCTGTTTGTTCTCGCTGGCGCCACCGGTCTGGCATGGTGGAGCATGCACCGGAGCAGGCCCGTACACTACGTCACATTAACTGCCGCGCGCGGCACGAACGCCCGGACTGCGACCGCCACAGGAACCATCAATCCGGTACTCACGATCGTTGTCGGAGCCTATCAGCGGTCATTGATTAGCTAAATCACATACAAGAGAAGTGAACGGTGAGGAGGCAAGCATGGAATTGATCGTCTTTGTTTGTTTGGCCGCCGCTATAGTATGGTTCGTATGGATCGCACGTAAGCACGACCGAGAGTCGGAAACGGCTGCCAAAAAAGCCACCTTGGATCAGGCGTGGCGTATAGTCCTCGCTGACCCACATTATGAGCAGCGGCGGCAATTTGAAGAGCGCAGGCACGAAGTGAAAGCTCAATTGCGTAAAGAGGGGGCAGCCCTTCCGAAAAGTTCCAGCTAAGAGCATTTTCAGGCGAATCGGCGGGTTTTTTCGCGGTGTTACCCGTCGTATTCGTGGTTGGTTCGGCCGCATGTGGAGGCTAGGAATTAAAAACTACTCGGCACGGTCCCAGAGCTGCAAAAGCACACGCTCGCCGGGACACCACGATGCCATCCGCGGCGAGACGATGTCGGTGTAGGTGAGAGCAAGCTTGGCGCAAAGTATGAGGCATTGTGGCATGGGCCTCGAACGCCTCGTCGTCGGTCCAACGCGAGTGGACATAGGACAATCGCGGATCGCGCTCGGAACGATAGGCCTCGATCGCCAGGCAACCGAGCCCTTGGCGCGAGGAGCCGATGACCTCGCGCAACGCCGCCGCCCTGGTTCTTCGCGTGGGGCACAATGTAGATGCAGAGCATTTAGCAATGACCAATGGATCTAAGAACCGTATGACTGACGTCCTAACCCGCAATGGCGGCGCGGCTTTGGAGCGGCGGCGTTGGCTCCCACTGGGCGCTGTCGCCGGTCCGATGCTTTTTACCCTCGCATGGTTTTGCGCCCCATTTTTCCCGCCCACGGTCATTTTCGTGCTGACGCGCGGCGCGTTCGCCTGAAGATTTTTTCGACCCCTGTGTCACATTCGTCGCGGCTGCCTCGTCTTGGCGGACAGGAGGCAGGCGACATGCGCGTGATATTGGCGCTAATTCTCGGATTGGGCTTGATGGCCAACGGGTTGGTGATGCTCGGCCTCTCAGCCGAATGGTACGCGATAATACCCGGCGTGCCGCAAACCGGCCCGTTCAACCCGCATTTTGTCCGCGACATCGGCGTCGCCTATCTGGTCGCCGGAGCGGCACTGGGATGGTTTGCGCTTGACCGTGCCGCGCGGCCGGCGGCGCTCGCTGCCGCCGCATTCCTGGCGCTGCACGCAGCCGTCCACCTGTGGGACGCCGCGGCCGGGCGGGAGCACGCCCACCAATTGCTGGTCGATCTGCCGATGATTTTTCTGCCGCCGCTGGTCGCGATCTGGATCGTCTGGCCGTCCTTTAGCCGGCAGCACAACTCAGCAAAGGAGGCGTGTGATGATCAGATGGTTTCTGCGGCGCTGGATCGATAAATTCGAGCGCACCTGGAAATATGATGCGAGCTATTTGCGCGACGTGCTCGATGCAGACCCGTGGGCGTTGCTGGCTTTCAGCAAGGCGACGGCGATGGGCAACTACCGCAAAGACGTGCCGGCCGCCGCTTATTGCGCCGCCGGAATCGTCGGCACCATGGCAGAGGATTGCGGTCCCTGCACGCAGCTCGTGATCGACATGGCGCAGCGCAACGGCGTCGACCCCGATATTCTGCGCGGCGTCGTGGCGCGCGATGTCAGTGCACTGCCCTTCGACGTGGCGCTGGCGATGCGGTTTGCCGAGGCCAGTCTCCAGCACGCACCTGAGGCCGACGATCTGCGCGAGGAAATCGTGCGCCGCTTCGGCAAGCGTGGCTTGATCTCGCTTTCTTTCGCCCTGACCTCCGCCCGCCTATATCCGACATTGAAGTATGCATTGGGCCATGGGCGAGCCTGCACGCGCATCACGGTCGGGGGCGAGTCCCGCCCGGTGCTGCACGCACTGACAAAAGCGGCATGAACGGACAACGCACCCACGACGCCCAGTCTTTCGAGAGCCATCGGAGCGCTCTGACCGGCCTTGCCTATCGCATGCTCGGCTCGCGCGCCGAGGCCGAAGACGTTGTGCAGGACGCTTATCTGCGCTGGCATGACGCGGATCATGCCGCCATCAAGCAACCGCGCCCCTATCTCGGCACGGTGGTCACGCGGCTCTGCCTTGATCGGATGAAATCGGCGCAGGCGCGGCGTGAGGTCTATGTCGGACAATGGCTGCCCGAGCCGGTGGTCGACGAAGCGCTCGACGCCGATGCGGGCGGCGGGCTCGCGCACGATCTTTCCGTGGCGCTGATGCTCGTGCTGGAACGGCTGTCGCCGCTCGAGCGCGCGAGCTTCCTGTTGCACGACGTATTTGGTCTGGACTTCGCCGAGGTCGGCCGTGCGCTGGACCGCGACGAAGCCGCCTGTCGCCAGCTCGCCGGCCGAGCGCGTGCGCATATCGAGAAAGGCCGACCGCGTTTCCCCGCCTCGCAAGAAGAAGGCCGCCGCTTGGCGGCGGCGTTTACCGCCGCCGCGCAATCGGGCGATACTGGAGCACTGGCGAAGCTGTTGGCCGAGGACGCCGTGCTCTATACAGATGGTGGCGGCAAGCGTGTGGCTGCGCTCAATCCGATCTACGGCGCCGACAAGATCCTGCGCTTCTTTGTCGGCATCGCGCGCAAGAACACGGCCCTGCCGACGATGCAGTGGCGTCCCGCGACAGTAAACGGGCTCTCCGGCTTCGTGATGCGCGAACAGGACGGCTCGATCGATACGATAGCGTTTGAGCCTCGCGACGGGCGTATCGCCGCCATCTATCTGGTGCGCAATCCGGAGAAGCTGCGCCACGTTCGTTTTTGAGCTTGGCCGCCGCGTTCACCTGCTTCGTCACCGTCACGCGCGTTCGGGGTGCGGCGCGATCAGACCGACCGGCGCGAGCCGCCGACGCCGCGCTCTGGTTGATGGCCGAACGATGGTGAGGTCGACGTCGCCGTGGCCGTTTTCCGCTTTACCGATTCCGGATTGGGGCGACGATGGCGCCGGCTCTGGTGAGGTCGGCGGCGCCGAGCGAGCCCACAGTGTCAGTGCAGTTTCGATCGGGCCTTTGGCGAAGACCCCGTACCTCCCGAGCTCGACCGGCGCCGCCGACTACACCATCGAATCCGGTGCCGCGGCGGCCGCACCAGCCCCCAACTGAAATTCAAGAAATGGCGACGGCGGCCAGCAGCCACAGCGCCGCCCAGGCAGCGCCAGCGGGTCGGTCTGATTGCGGGTCGCTCTGCTGACCAACGTCGCTGGGAAAATCTCTAAAAAGTTCTTCACCGGGGTGCCCCGACCCGCAGCGCACGAAACTTGGTAAGCTGAGCACGTGTCGGCACTGAGGTCGGCCTTTCAA
>Ga0181536_10002548_pt1 | contig 20457 bp, 17 predicted proteins | sample PEATcosm2014_Bin_41_FD_121105 | JGI IMG/M metagenome (GOLD analysis project Ga0181536, IMG submission 121105) | Peatland microbial communities from MTU Mesocosm Facility, Houghton, MI, USA - PEATcosm2014_Bin17_60_metaG | ecosystem: Environmental > Terrestrial > Soil > Wetlands > Peat | place...
GATTTTCCCAAGCCGGGGATTCTGTTCTACGACATCACCACGCTGCTCAAGGACAAGACCGGCTTTGCCAAGCTGATCGATGCGCTGGCCGCACACTATATCGAGCAAAAGATCGACCTGGTGCTGGGCATCGAGGCGCGAGGATTCATCTTTGGCCCGGCGCTGGCTTACCGGCTCAACGCCGGATTTGTGCCGGTGCGCAAGCCGCGCAAACTGCCTGCTCCGGTGGCCAAGGTGACCTACGACCTGGAGTACGGCTCCGATTCGCTGGAGATTCACTTGGACGCGATTCAGCCCGGTCAGCGCGTGGTGCTGGTGGACGATCTGCTGGCCACCGGAGGAACCATGGAAGCCACCATCAAGCTGGTCAAGCAGCTCGGCGGCGAGATCGCCGGACTGGCCTTCGCCGTCGAACTGGACTTCCTCAAGGGCCGCGGCCGGTTCAAGGAGTACGACGTCTTCAGCCTGCTGCACTATGACGAGTAGAAGAATTCCGCCTGAAAAATATTGACCCTGATGGCGGAAAAGAGGCCATCAGGGTCAGTCGTTCAGTTGTTCAGTAAAGGCTTGTTTCAAACAAACTTGCTTGCGGTCCTTCCGCCATGCCGCCTATCCGGAATGTTCACGCGCGCGCGGAGCCTTGCCGGCGCAGCGCGCCTTCTGCGGTAAACCGCGGCTGAGATCGCGAGCAGGCCGCTGCAGAAGATTAACTTCAAACCGACAGTCTCAGACCAGGCCATCGGTAAATTGAACGGCGACAGAAAGTAGAACGCTGCAAGGGCAAATATTGCGCAGCCGCTGAATCTCTTCATCTTTGCGATCCTTCCTTTAACCATGCCGATGCGGAAGAGCCGTGGCCCGGCGCGTCTGGTGGGCTGCCGATGTCTCGCTTTCGGACAGTTTGCAGCGAAATGAAACAGTTATCGCTCTTTCCGGATAACTCGCCGGCGCATAACTTCTCGCGGATAATTCGGAGTATTGCAGTCTTCTAACAATCCTTCAAGTAACCGAAGGTGGATTCTAACCATCTTATGAGTAACCGAAGACTTGCTCTATTGGTGTTTCAAATTACCGAAGGCGGCTTTATTGATCTTTCAGGTAATGGAAAGCCTGTTTTATCCACTGTTCAATAACCTAAGGTTCGCGCACTCGATGCTTCAGGTAACCGGCTCATCCGCTGTCCGTAATCGTCCAGCGCAAATACGATCTGAAGGAGACCCAGGGCTGGTTGACAAACTACGATGCCGCTTCCGGCTCCGCCTGTGGCCCACTCGCTTCAGGCGCATCGTTTACAGTCTCGTCCTGGAAGTTCTGAGCATCGGCAAACCTGTATCCAACGTACACATCGGTGAGCAGATATACCGGATTGGAGGCGTCGTCTTCAATCTTCTTGCGCAACTGGCGGACAAAGGTGCGCAGGTACTCGACCTCTTCGCGACAATCGGCGCCCCACACCGCGGTCAGCAGCCGCGCATAAGTTATTACGCGGCCGGCGCGGCTCATCAGGCAATGGAGTATGTCAAACTCCTTGCGCGTCAAATGCACCGGCTGACCGCGCTTGGTGACGGTCCGCTTGACCGGCTCCAGACGAATCTCGCCGATCTCGATGGGCGCGTCTTCGGCGCGGGCCGGGGCGCGAACGCGGCGCACTGCGGTGCGGATGCGGGCGATCAATTCGCGCGTGCTGAACGGCTTGGTGACATAATCGTCCGCGCCCAGTTCCAGTGCCTCCACCTTCTCCTCTTCGCCGTCGCGCACCGTCAGCATCAGCACCGGCAGCCGCGGCGCAGAGGCGCGAATGCGGCGCAGCGTCTCGATGCCGCCAATGCCGGGCATATTGATATCGAGAAGCACCACATCATAGGCTGCCGCGCGCAGCGCTTGCAGAGCCTCTTCGCCGCGCGAGGCTTCGGCTACCTGAAAGCCGAGTTCCACCAGCGGAGGCCGCAGCGCCCTGCGAATGGACGATTCGTCGTCGACTACAAGAATGCGAATTACCGGCTGACTCATTATGATTGCCCCTTCCGCGCCGTGGCCGGGATCGCCGCAAAGAACGTGGTTCCCTCCACCTCATCGCTTGTAACCCAAACATAACCGCCATGAATCGTTGCCGCCCGCTTGGCCACCGCCAGACCGATGCCGGTTCCAGCCGCGCGGTTCGAGCGAGTCGAGGAACGATAGTAGCGGTCGAAGATGCGCTCGCGGTCGGTCATGGGAATCTCCGGACCGAAGCTATGCACCGAAAAGATCACTTCGTTGTTCTTCCGCGCGGCGCGAATGGTGATGGCGGTGCCGAAGATCGAGTACTTGCAAGCGTTGTCGATGTACTGCGTGAGCAGCATGACCATCAACTGCCGATCGCAAGAGAGATTCAGATTGTCGTCCTGGAGATCGATGACCACCTTCATGCTCGCCAGCCGGTCGCTGAGACCGGCCACCACCTCTTCGATCAGCGATCCTACACCGGTCGGCTTGACATTGATCTTGACCTCGCCTGCATCGAGCCGCGCGGTCGTCAAGAGGCGCGTGGTCAGGTCGTTCAGCAGACCGGCCTGCTCATCGATCAGCGCCACCAGTTCCCCTTGCGCCGCCGACAGATGACCCATCTCGCTCAGGCCGGTGCTGGCCGCGCGAATCGCCGTCAGCGGCGTCTTGTACTCATGCGCCAGACTGTCCAGCACCGTCGCCCGTAGCTGCTCGGCGCGGCGCTCGCTCTCGATGCGGCTTTCGTTGGCAAAGGCCCGATAGCGGTCGAAGGTGATCGCTATCAGCGAGGCGATGGCGTTGTTGGTCAGCGGACTGGTCTCCCCGCGCACCACCAGGCTTCCGACCGGGACCGTCCCCAGACGGACCACGCGCCGGCCTATTCCAGTCTCCGGATCGTCGTCCGAGGTCTCGAAGTAGTAGACGTTCTGCGCCAACTCCCGCGGGTGCTCGCTCCAGATTCCGGCCTGATATATCTCGTGCAGGTCGGCGTCGAAGACCGCCACTGCCTCCAACTGAAAAATCTCGTGAACCAGTTCGGCCAACTGCGGCCCCGGCTCGACGTGCAGATTCATCTGTAACGTGCGCCGGGTAAACTCGTAGAGGTCGTGCATTTGCCCGCCCCAGGACTCGGCCTCCTTCGCGTGATCCGTTACGCGCGCGGAGAGCCGGCTCACCACCAGCGCCACCAGCACGAATGCCAGCAGCGTGACCGAGTTGGCCGGAGCAGCCGCCAGATTGAGATGAGTCTCGCGCGTGGTAAAGATGCCCTGCACCAGCACCGCGGAGAGCGAGACGATGACCGCCTGCCAGAATCCGCACAGCAGCGCGGTGGGAACCACTATCAGTAGGTAAAGCAACACCGCCACCGGGAGCAGCCATTGCGACCAGTGCGCGAATGCCGCCACTAGGACCACGCACACGATCCCCAGTGCGCACTCCAGCGCGAATAGCAGCACACGTGTGCCTGAGCCGCGGGAGCGGTTCGCTCCGAAGGCTAAATGCACGGGATTCCAGCGTTTTGGCAATCGGACCCCTTCTTTAGATTCCCGCGCTGCTACGGGAATACCTGCCGGAGCGCCCCATTCGTCCGCACAACAATGCGGCGATCCCTTCCCATGCCCGCGAAACGATCCAAATGAAATGTATTGCTGAATCGGCACGGAGGGGGCGTAGGGAAATTTTAGCAGGCTGCCGATAGACTCCTCGCGCCCCATCATTTAGCAGGCGCGATCGCTCTTTTGGCCTGCCGCAGATTTCAGGGCGGCAGCGTAAGCCGGGATCGAAATCGGAGCATCATAATGAATACATAAGAAATTCTTTTGGCAATCTTCATTCGTTCTTTATGGGTTTTTTGCGTTACTAATATCAATCCGCAACGAACTCCTCATCCGGGGAAGATCGCAAAAGAAATGCGAATTCTTCTGTTGGTAGCCTGAGCGGCCAGTTTTTCTATCAGGCTTGAAGGGTTGGCTGGCGTGGAGACCTGTACGAAGCGAATGCCGTTTTTTTGCTGAATTTACCGATTGACCAACCGACAACAAACACATTTTTGGGAGGAATAACGCCGATGAAACTGCATACAAACCTGAACTATATTCTGCATACGATGGCCGGAGCAGCCTTGGCAGTCGCCATGACGGCCGGCGCGCAAACACCGGCTCCGCCAACGCCAACTCCAACACCGGAACCTGCGCCGGCAGCAGCTCCTACCCCGCTTTCCACGTTCGTTCTCACGGGTCCGCTGCAATGGCTGCCGCCGGCGACCTTCGATGCCGGACCGTTGGGCAAGCTCTACGTCAACGGCATCGTGACCGGTTTCTCGCAGTTTCAGAACAATCACGTGCTGGGAGACGACAGCGCACAAGCCACTCTGAGCAACGGACAGATTTTCATTCAAAGAGCGGACGGGAAGCTTCAGTACTACATCCAGGCGGGCGTTTACACCATGCCGACGCTCAGTGTGCCGTTTGTCAACGCCCAAAATACCGTGAAAAATTTCTTCGGGCCTGTTCCGGTCGCCTACCTGAAGTTGCAGGCGGCTAAGAACACGCAGTTCCTTATCGGCTCTCTTCCCACTCTGATGGGCGCCGAATCCACGTTCACCTACCAGAACTTCAACATCGAACGCGGCATCGTTTGGAACCAGGAAAATGATGTCAATCGTGGGATTCAGGTAAATCAAACCCTGGGTAAGTACCTGTCCGCCGCGGTTAGTTGGAACGACGGTTATTATTCCAACCGCTACTCGTGGCTCTCGGGCTCGGCGACCCTTACGAAGGGGCCTCATAGCCTGGTGTACGACGGTATGGGGAACCTCGGACAGACTGTCTATCAAACGGCAGCTACGCCGGTGCAGAACAACGGCTATATGCACGCGGTGATCTATACGTACACCAAGGGTCCATGGATCGTTTCGCCGTACTTTCAGTACGGCAAGCTGCCGGCCAACGCTACGGTAGGCGTGCTTAAGGGCACATCCGCAACCGGCGGCGCGATCAACGCCAGCTATGCCTTCAAGAGCGGCTTCTCGCTTCCGGTGCGCGTGGAATTTCTCACGAGTTCGGGCAGTGCAACCGACGGCTCGGTCAATATGTTGGGTTTTGGAGCAGGCAGCGGAGGCGCCACTTTCACAGCAACGCCAACCTACCAAAAGGGAGGGATGTACGTTCGCGGCGATCTAGCGTGGGTACACGCAACGAACTACACGCCGGGAAGCGTCTTTGGCAATACCGGAACTGAGGCCGACCAATTCCGGGGCGTGCTTGAATTCGGCTTCATCTTCGGCAACAATATCGCCAAATAGCCGAATCGAGACGTAGCTCCGCAGGTCTTGTAGCTTGCCTCGGTCTGAAACGCTGGAAGCTATCTCATGAATCGGTTTTGAAAGGGCACGGCTTTAGCCGTGCCGCAAAATGCCCGATATAACAGAGGGCTTTAGCCTCTGAGGGACGCTTTCTGTGGACTAAGTTGAGTTTATGAGATAGCTTCCAGTTGATTTCCACCGGCATCGCGAGCGGTCGTGAAGAGATCGCTCGCGGCTCGATGACAACGAAGTTAGTGTGACTCGCTGTCTCATTTATCGGGTTTTTCACTAACTTCGTTTTCATCATTTCATCTTTATCTCTTCGGCGTTAGCGTTATGAGTAACCAACTGAGTAACCAACCAGGTTGTTCGCCTTCGCCGGAACGCAATCGGCGATGCGAGCGAGTCAAACATCCGTCCCGGCGGCCATCCCACGGGAGCAGCCGGACGAACCGGACTTTCCAGGAGAATCATCATGGCAGATCAAAGCGCACCTCAGATGCAGGCTACTCTGGGCCTTACCGGGCTGACTGCAAACGCAATGGCCCTCATCGCCCCCGGCGCCTTTCTATGGCTCACCTTCTACATCCAGGCCACCACCGGCGTTGCCAACCAGCCCTCCACCGCGCCGGCCATGTGGCTGGGCATCTTCGTCTCCCTGCTGCTCTGTCTGGCTACAGCGGTAGCCTACGCCGAAATCTCTAAGCTATATCCCGGCACCGGCTCCAGCTACTACTACGCGGAGCAGGCCCTGCTCTCGAAAGACAAGGCGTTCAAGTATGCCCGCGTCGCCAAGTTCATCGTCGGCTGGGGTTCGCACCTTTATTACTGGGTCTATCCCGGCGTGATGGTGGCCGTCACCGGCATCTTCGTGGGCTATATCGTCGGCTTCCTCTATCCCAACTTCATGAGCGGCGCCAACCCCGGGCCGGTCTTCATGGCGCTGGTGGCTGTCGTCTTCTCCTTCTTCGTCGCTTGGATCGCCTCCAAGGGCGCGGGCGCATCGACAAATGTCAATATCGCCATCAATCTGGTACAGATCATGGCGCTCGTTCTTTTCAGCGGGCTTGCCATTCAATATCGTGCCAGTCACCCCGCCGGCTCCACGGGACTTTCCGCCTTCCAGTACGACACGCAAACGCTGGCCACTTACCCCTACCAGTTCGCCACGGCCAAGGACGGCTCGACGATCCGCGACGCCAACGGCAATCCACTGCCGCTGCTCGATTCGGCAGGCAAGCCGGTTCCTTACGTCATCACCTATCCGACAACAGACGCGACCGGCAACTTCCTCACCCACGAAAACGCTGCTTCGGTGATTGGAGTGCACAAAGTCAGTTTTGTCTTCATCCAGGCCACGGTCGCCATTCTGATTCTGGTCGGCTTCGAGTCGGTAACCTCGATGGGAGGCGAGGCAAAGAATCCGACCAAACATATACCGATAGCCGTCATCTCTTCGCTGCTCATTCAGGGATTGATCTGCTATCTGTTTGAGTATTTCGCTGCCAACTACTTCCTCAACTCCGGCTATACCATGCAAACCGCGGCCAGTTCCGCGGCGCCCATCGGCGACATGATGATTATCGTCGGCGACGCGCTGCTCGGCCACGGAAATGGAAAGTACTTCATGCTGGCTGAAGCCTTCACGGTCTTCCTGGCGCTGATCGGCACCACTTTGAGCTGCATGAATACCGGCGCCCGCGTCACCTACGCTATGGGCAAGGACGATGAGGCTCCCGAGCACTTCGGCATCCTTCACGCCAAGTCCCTCAGCCCTCGCAAGGCCATCTGGACGCTGGCCTGGATCTCCGCGGTCATCGGCGTCATCGCCGTGGCGCTGGTCTTCGGCGATGCCGGAGCGCCCACCGATGCAGCCATCGCAGCATTGCCCCACGGCATCTTCTCCAGTTGGGGCTACCTCTCGCATGACCAATTAGCCGCGCTGCCCAACTCGCTGCTGGCGGTCACGCTTACTTCCAACTTCGGAACCTTCATTCTTTACGCGCTCAGTTGCCTCCTGTGCATCATAGCCTTCCACAAACGCCCCGACTACAACGTGGTTCTGCACCTGCTCATTCCAGGCTTCGGCCTCCTCGCCAACCTGGCCTGCATGGGCTTCTACTTGGCCGGTCCCGTCTTCGGCCTCGGCACCTTCAAGGAACCGCTGCTGGCGCTGGGCATCTCCGCCGTCTGGGGCATCTACGGAGCCATTTACTTCCTCCGCTCCTCCAAGATAAAGGGCAAGGCAGTCTTGCTCGCCGCCCGGTAAACGACGGCAACGGAAGCTTAACCAAACCATAACCGCTGGGTGGAATCTCTGCTGAATCCCTTCACTGGGACAAGGACGGAATGACCACCCAGTGGGATTTTTGAAAACAATGGTTCACAATGTTATCGAATATCTTTCCATCGGCAACGGAAGAAGATCGTCCAGGGAACGGCGCCCATGTTAGATGCACAGTTAGGCCAGGCAAGCGATTTCGGCAAAGTCCGAACCAACAATGAAGACGCGATGGCATCGTTCATTCCCACCTCGCGCCGCCAGGGACGCTCCCACGGCTTTCTCTTTGCCGTTGCCGACGGGGTGGGCGGCCTGGACTTCGGTGAGGTCGCTTCCGCCACCGCCGTCAAGCTGCTCGCCGAGGAGTTTCCAAAAGCGCAGTCCGGCGCCATGCTCACCAGTCTTCTGCCGCAACTCGTCCAGCAGGCCAACGCCGCCGTTCACGACCTCACCCTGGCACCCGAATACCGCGGCAAAAATATCGCCACGACCCTCGTGGCCTGCGCTCTCCGCCACGATCAGGCCGTTGTCTCTCATGTGGGCGACTCCCGCTGCTATCTGGTCCGCAACGGCTACGCCAAACAAATCACTCAAGACCATACGATGGTCAACGAGCAAAAAAAGATGGGCCTGATCTCTGCTGCCGAAGTGGCGGAGTCCGCGTCTCGCCACGTCCTCATTCGCTCGCTGGGACCGGAGATGTTCGTCTCGCCCGACACAACCATCTTTACCGTGCAGCCCGCCGATGTGCTGGTGCTTTGCACCGACGGTCTTCACGATGAGATGCCCACGCACATCCTTGCTCAAATCGTCTCCCAGAACAAGAACATTCAGGAGATTGCCGACGAACTGGTCGCCCGCGCCGTCGAGATCGACGGCAACGACAACACCACCGCGCAAGTCATCCGCATCCGCTCCGTCGAGCAGGTGGGTATGTACCGCGGCCGCCCCTATCGCTTGCCCTCCTGAACCAGCCCGGACCGCAAGCCATTTTCAGCGGCAATCGACAACTGGCAAAAATCATGCCTACCGTAAAAAGCGCCAACTCGCTAATCCGCTATCCCCGCGCAGTGGGGGCTAACTTGCTCTCTTTGTCGTAAATGCCGAGTGCCCTACCCTCGCCGCGTTTTTGTTTTTTGCGGCTAGGGTGGGAAACCACGAACCTCAACCGTGTCGATTCATCGAATCCGCCCGATTAGGGTCTGACAAACCTTACGCAACCTTTACTATTTTCACGCCGTTTCCCGGTACAGTAGAGTAAGTCACTGGAGAACGCTGCCCCATGGGCTTTTACGACGCTTTAGAACCCGGATCGCTATTGGATCATTACTGCATCGAGGCCCCGGTTGCCCGCAGCGGCATGGCCTCCATCTACCGCGCCATCGACACGCGCAACAACCGCGTCGTCGCCCTCAAGATTCCCCACCCCGATCTCGAAGCCGACCCCATTCTCTTCGACCGCTTCCAGCGCGAGGCCGCCATCGGCGAAAAGCTCGACCACCCCAGGGTGATGCGCGTCTTTGGCGGAGAAGAGCGCTCCCGCGTCTATATGGCGATGGAGTGGTGCGACGGCCGCCTGCTGCGCCAGATTCTCGACCAAGGCAGGCTGCCCCAGGAACGCGCCTTGCGCATCGCCATCGAGGTTCTCGAAGCACTCGACTACATCCACGCCCACGGTGTCGTTCACCGCGATCTCAAGCCGGAAAACATCATGGTCGATGCCGAGGACAACATCAAGCTCATCGACTTCGGCATCGCCGGCGACGCCGCAGCGCGGCGCCTCACTTACGCCAACATCACTGCCGCCATCGGCACGCCGAATTACATCTCTCCGGAACAGGTCAAGGGCAAGCGCGGCGACGGTCGATCCGATCTTTACTCGATGGGCGTGATCCTCTACGAGATGCTTTCCGGCAAGCTCCCCTTCACTGGCCCGAATCCCATGGCGGCGATGAACGACCGCCTGCTCAACCACCCGATGCCGCCCTCGGTTGCCGACCCTGCCATTTCGCCTCAGTTGCAGGAGGCGATCTACCGCGCGCTCGAGCGCGACCCCAAAAACCGTTACGTACGCGCCCGCGAGTTTCAATCCGACCTCGAGCATCTGGATCAGGTTGGCGTCGAGGACCGCATCGAACTGCGCGAGTGGCAGAACCGCAAATCACAACTCTCGCGCAAGATTCTTTACTATTCCGCTCTGGCGCTGATCCCGGTGGCGATTCTGCTGCTGATGATGCTCATCGCCCATCGCCGGTAATCCCGCGTTTTTTGGCGTTCCCCTTCGATCAATCCTCAGCCGATGCTTCCCCGCTGCCAGACAGCGGCGTCGAAGCTGTGCGCGCAGGTATAACCTTCGGCCAGATAGAGATCGATGGCTTGGGAGTTGGATTCAGTCACAGTGAGGGAGATTTCCGTGACGCCCTGGCGCATGAAGTGGAAGGCGGCCACGGAGAGCAGCATACGGGCCAGGCCGCGACGGCGGTATTCGGGGTGAACGCAGACCTGGGTGATATGGCCGCTCTCCGGGCTTACGCGCGAACCCAGTATCAGGGCCACCAGTTCGCGGCTGACGCGCTCCACCACCACATGCGAGACCGGCGCGGAGAAGGCGCCGCAGCCGGCAAAGCGGACGATGTTGTTGAGGAAGCGCATTGAGCCGTGCATCGAGCGGTACTGGTCGTTGATGAGACTGTCGGGATGGCCGCGGTAGGCTTCCGATATGAGCCGCCCGGCGTGGGTCATGTCCTCGTCGCTCCAGGGACGCAGTTCCAGATTGCCGGGCAGGTCGATGCGGGGCTGGCTCCAAAGGCCGCTCAATTCCTGCACCATGAAAAGCCGGCGGAAGAGTTGAAAACCGGCGTTGCGAAAGCTCCGGTCGTGCCTGCCCGAGGGATGCAGCAAAAGTTGCGACTCGATGCGATCCACGTGCGGCGAGTTCAGCAACAGCTCAAAGAGATGCCGGAGCAGGGTCTCCTCGATGGCGTGGGCCGCTCCTGAGTTATGGTTAGAAGCCACAGCGGTTTGCCGGTTGTCCGGCGATTCGGAGAGGGCAAAGACGTCGCCGATGATGGCCTTGGTCTCTTCATAGACGCAGAAGCCGTAGCCGGTGACCTTGCCTGCGTCGAGGGCCGCGTAGCCGGGAAGCATCCGGCTGTCGAGATACTGCATCAGCAGCTTGACCGAGTTGCGATAATCCCAGTGCAGGCGCTGCTTCCACAACTCGCCCTCGGCATCCAGCACCGGGCGCAGCACCGGCGACGTGAAGTGCCGCAGGTCGAGAACCTCAATGGAAACGCCCGATGCCATGCTTCTCCCGTTGATCGCTTATCGCTCAAAAAATGCCGGAGGTCGATTCAATTCCTCAAAGAAGCATACCTCAGGGACTAAGCAGGGCGCGAGAATTACCCGGAGAGATGTTTTTGTTTCGGATCGGTTTACCGGCTGCCGACCAGATAGACGACCAATCCCTGCTCCGGCCAACTGAATAGCTGCTCATAGGGCCGGCCTTCAAGGTACTCTTCGAGCGCGGCAAGGGTGTGCAGGTCTGCGCCGTCGCGGCCCGTGACCCGCGCCACCAGCAGGTGCTGTTCATCCGGCACGCCGCTCTCCTCGTAGTTGACCACCTCGCGGTTTCGATAGAACGAGAGGCCGTACTCGACGTCGCGGCGCACGCGAAAGACCGCGACGGTCTCGGTGCCGGGAACCAGCGTGGCCAGCCGCTCGGCCAGCGGGCGCGCGGAGTAGGTGCGGTCCAGCAGGTGAATCACCCGCTTGCTGGCCTCGACGGACGGGAGGCCGAAGAACGGGCCTGCGCCATAGAGAAACAGAATCAGCACCATCAGCACGCTGGAGGTGACCAGCCGCAGCCGCGCCACGCCGAAGCCCTTGACCACGATCAGAATCAGCAGCGCCGCGCCGGATGCGGCCAACACCGCGGCGATGAGCGCGTACAGGGGCGGCCAATGCCGGCCATGAATCACGAACCAGGGAAACAGCAGGACAAACATCGTCATGACGCCGGAAAGCACGGCATGACCGAGCAGCACCCAGCGGTTCAGTCCCGCCTGGCGGCGGCGGAAGAGATAGTCGCCGGTGAGGATGGTGAGAGGAGGAATGGAGGGCAGAATATAGCCGGCCAGCTTGGATTGCGAGAAGGAGAAGAAGACGATGGGGATCAGCGCCCACAGGATGAGGAACTCCGGGAAGGCATCGCCGGGGCGGTTGGCGCAGGGCTTGCAGTTGCGGGAGCGGCGCGCCAGCCACTCGCAGGCCGCGGTATGAATGCCGTCCACCAGCGCCCGCGCGGCGATCACCGTCCAGGGCATGGTCGCCAGCAGCACCACCACCAGGTAGTACCAGTAGGGCTGCGCGTGCTGGTAGCGATCGGTGGCAAAGCGCTCCAGGTTGTGTTCGAGAAAGAACTCGCGGAAGAAGGTAGGGTTCTGGTGCTGCACGGCGATGAACCAGGGCAGCACGATGGCAAGGTAGAGCAGCATTCCCGGCCACCAGAAAGAGCGCCGCAGAATGGACCACTCGCGGCGCAGCAAGGCGAAAGCGGCCACGATCACCAGTGCCAGAAACGGCGCAACAGGTCCCTTGGCCAGCGTGGCCACGCCAGTGAAAAAGTAAATGTCGAAGAGCCAGAATTTGGAATCGGTCTCGTACCAGGCGTACCAGCCCAGCAGCCCGATGGACAGGGGCGCGGCCATCTGCATATCCGTGGAGGCGCCGCGCGCAAATCCGATGATGCCGGCCGAAGCCACGGTGATGATGGCGGCATCCAGATGGCCGCCGGGACGGAATCGCCGCATGTGCATGTAGATGAGCGCCACCATTATGAAGGCGAAGCTGGCCGAGGGCAGCCGCGCGCTCCAGTCGTGAACGCCGAACTCCTGAAACAGGAACATCGCCCGCCAGTAGTAGAGAGCGGGCTTCTCCAGCCAGGGATGGCCGTAGAGATAGGGGGTGACGCAGGCGCTCAGCTTGCTCTTCAGCGCTGGCCCCAAGTTGTCGAGATACCTTTGGCATCCGCTCCAGGTGACAAAGTCGCTCAGTTTGCCTTTCCAGGTGACACAGATGCTCAGTTTGCCGAAAGTCGGAGCCGAGTCGAAGCGGTCCAGCATCTCGTGGGCGATCTGCGCATAGCGAGGCTCGTCGGCGCCCACCAAGCCCAGTCCGTCGCCGCCCACCAGCGGCACCTGGCCGTACAGAAGAAAAAAGAGAGTAAAAACGAGAAACACGGCTGCCTCGCAGACGGTGGCCCAACTGGGAAACCGTTTGCGTCGATCCACGGGCAAATCCGGAGCAGAGATTTCCTGAAAAGTTTCCACTTCCAGCTTTTCTCCAGCGGGAAGAACCTGTAAACAACTGTCAGGCCCTGTTCCGCGCAGAATATCGATTCCTGTTCGGTCAGGTTTCTTGGGAGCTAACCGACAGCATTTATGATCCGCGCTTAATAATAAAACGCGGAGATGGTGCTCTGTTTCGACAGGGACAAGGCTAACAGATTCGGGCGGAATCTCAAGGGGCTGCTGAGGATTGAGGAAAAATTCGCGCCCATTCCCAGCGGACAAATTCACTGTTCAAGAGAGCATCTCCGCCGCCTGCTAGGCCCCGCTTGCGGCGAAAGGGGCCAACGCAGGGCGCAACTGGGCCAGAATCTCATCGAGGGCGCGGACCAACGGCCCATCGAGGGTGCAGCCGGCGGCGCTGTGGTGACCTCCGCCGCCCAGCCGCTCGGCAATCGCAGCCACGTTGAGCGTACCCTTGCTGCGCAGGCTCAGGCGGATGCGCCGCTCCGGCAGCTCGCGCAGAAACACTGCGGCTTCCACGCCTGAGATCGCGATTGCGGAGTTCACAATGCCCTCGCAGTCCTCATCGGCGGCACAGGTGCGGAGCATATCCTGGTGCGTAACCCACAGCCAAGCCAGCCGTCCCTCGCGCTTCAGGTTGCCGAGCGCCGCGCCCAGCAGCAGCATTTTGGCTGTCGAGGCGGAAAAGTACAACTCCTGGGCAATGCGGATGGGATCTGCGCCGGCCAGCACCAGTTCGTGCGCCAATGCAAACGTGGAGGCCCGCGTCGCGCCGTAACAGAAGCCCCCGGTATCGGTCAGCACGGTGGCGTAGAGGCAGGTAGCCATCTGCGGCGTAACCGTGGCTCCGGCGGCCTTGACCAGCCGGTGGACCATCTCGCCCACGCTGGCCGCCGAGCGGTCGATCCAGTTCAGATGGCCGTACGCGCGGCCGCTCAGGTGGTGGTCGATGTTGATGAGGAAGAACTTCTCCAAGCCGCGCAGTTTGGCGCGCTCCAGCCCATCGCACTCCAGCAGAATTACCGCGTCATAGGGACCGTGAACGCGCATAGCGGTGCGAATATTCTCCGCCCCAGGCAGTGTGCGATAAATATCGGGCACACGGTCGGCTGAGACCAGATCGGCGCGCTTGCCCATCTGCGCGAGCAGCATTCCCATGGCCAGCATGGAGCCTGCCGCGTCGCCGTCCGGACGGGAGTGGGAGCAAACTAGATACCGTTCGCCCTGGCGCAAATAATCAAGGATCGCGGCAATCGTATCGATCTGGTCCGCTGGTGAACCTGCCAGTCTGGGAGCAAGCGCATCGGCAGAAGCTTCCCCAGGCATGGCGGCGGATGCATCGAAAACCGGATTCTGGCAGGGATTGTTCATGCGCGGCTACTCGACCGGAACCTGTTGCTCGGCCTGAGCTTGCAGCGCCGCCGAAGCCTTATGCCGCTTGCGCGACCGGTCCATCAGCTCTTCGATGCGCGCCTGGAAGCGGCCCGAGCGGTCCACCAGGAAGCTGAGCTCCGGCACGTGGCGCACGCCCATCCGTTCCTTCAAAGTAAACCGGATATAGCCCTTGGCTGCCTCCAGTCCGGCAAGGGTCTCCTCTTCGGCCTTCACAATGTCCTTGACCGAGCTGTCCACGGCCACATAAACCCGCGCTGACTTGCCGCCTGGATTCAGCGCCACCTCGGTCACATAGCAGAAATTGATGCGCGGATCGACCAGTTCGCCCTCGATGAGGACTCCGATCTCCAGCCGCAGCGTCTCCGCCACCCGGTCCTGATGATGCTTCCGCCCTCTGTGCTCCGGCATGATCCCACCTGCTACTGGTAAACAATTCAGCATAGCAGGTACGCGTCGGAAGGCCGGATGAATTTGGGCAGGAATCACGCCTCAACAGTTGCAAGGAACTGGGATCAATGGCCGGTATGAACCTCTGTGTGCTTTGGATCGTTCGATTTGAGCAGGAACGAAAGGAAAAACATCGCTGCAGCCGCAGTGCCCAGGACGGCGTAAGTGTCTATAAACGACAATCCGGCAGCTTGACCCATCAAGGACTGGTAGATCAGGGCCAGTCCGATGGTCTGGCCACCCGCACCGCCCATACCGTGCATGCGCGATGCCAGGGCTTGGAAGGTGATCGTCAGTGCGGGCGCTCCTGGACTCATGTGCTCGGTCAGTCGGGCGATATGGAACTGCTCGCGACGGGCGAGGATGGTTGTGACCAACGAGGCGCCGAAGCTGCTTCCGATGTTGCGCATGAAATTGGTCATGCCGGAGACCGAATCGCTCTTGTCCTTGGCAATCCCAAAATAGGAGGCGGTCATTGCCGGAACGAAGATGAAGCTGATGGGTGCATATTGCAACACCATGATGACGGCGGCCACGGGAAAACTCAACCCTAGGCTGAGAAGCCGCGTTGACAGGTACAAACCCAAAGCGGAGAGCAGCCAGCCAAAGGCGATAAGAAACTTTACCGGAACCCTGGTAGTGAGTCCTGCTACCACGGGCATGGTTACAAATAGGAATATGGCGCCGACTGAAACAACCATCCCCGCCTGCTGCGCCGAGTAGCCGGCCAGGCTCTGAAGAAACAGCGGCATCAGAACGGTGGAAGAAAATGCCACCGCTCCCGCGAGCAGCATCATCATATTGATCCCGGAATAATTCAGATTCGTGAATAGTCTGACGTCAATAAGCGGAACCTTGTGCCGCCACTCCCACACCGCAAGGCCACTGAGGCACACCACCGAGATCGCAACCAGGGAAACGATAAAGTGGGAGCCAAACCAATCGTCTTCCTGTCCTTTGTCAAGCAGAATCTGGAGCGCTCCAACTCCCAGCACCAGCAGCGAGAGGCCAACGGTGTCCAGATGCATTTCGCCGGGCTTGAACCGCCGCAGAAAAGGAGGGTCTTCAACCAGTTTGAACACCAGCAGCAGCGCCAGTAGTCCGACCGGCAGATTGATCAGGAATATCCAGCGCCAAGAGTAGTTATCGGTGATCCACCCGCCCAGGATAGGACCTAGCGCCGGAGCCACAAGTACGGTCACGCCATAGAGAGCAAATGCAGCCGCGCGCTTCCGTAGCGGAAACGAATCCGCCATGATTGCTTGCGACATTGGCTGCAGGCCGCCGCCGCCTGCTCCTTGAAGCGCCCGGGCGAGCAGAAGAATCGGCATGCTCGGAGCCAACCCACAGAGCAAAGAGCTTGCGGCGAAGAGCGCAATGCAGATCATGAAGAATCGTTTACGGCCCACCGCGCTGGAAATCCAACCGGTGATGGGCAGAACGATGGCGTTGGACAACAGGTAAGTGGTCAACACCCACGTGGCTTGATCCCGACTGGCGCCGATGCTTCCCGCAATATGTGGAAGGGCAACATTCGCGATGCTGGTATCCAGCACCTCCATGAACGCTGCGATCGCCACAGCGACAGCAATTAGCCAGGGGTTGAACGCCGGTTTCCAGTCTTGATTCGGTTGGTCGTCGGCCAAAATGCCATCCCCGATCTCGATTTATTATAAAACGAAATGACTCGTTTCGTATATAATTGGAATACTCTAAGGTAACGGAGGATTTCATGCGCAAGAAAATCGCGGAAAACAGACCCAAGCGCTCCGCCGGTCGGCCGCGAAGTGAAGCATCGCGCACTGCCATTCTGGACGCGGCCTACAGCTTTCTGCGCCGCAAGCCGATAGCCGAAATTTCAACAATTCACATCGCGCGCAAGGCAGGTGTAAGCACAGCCACGGTCTACCGCTGGTGGCCGACTAAAGAAGCGTTGTTACTGGATGCCTGTCTCAACAAGGCAGACCACGAACTCGTGCTCAAGAGAGAAGGAACTCCGTTGGAGCGTTTCAAAGAGTACATCCTCCAGGTCGGACGCACTTTCACTGGCGAAAACGGCATCGTCGTCGCCCGCCTGCTGGCGGCCATTCAGGACAATCCAACCCTGCGCAAGGAATTCCTCGAGCGTGTCTACTTGCCACGCGACAAGGAGATGCGAACGGTGGTAAAAGAGGCGATCAAGCTGCGCCAGCTCCCGGTGGCGATGGAAGTGAGCGTTTTTCTGGATTCGATTATTGGCCCCTTGCTTGCCCGGTTGCTGATTCGCCATGAACAAATCGACGAGGCCTTCGTGATATCGGTATTCGATGGGGTTGTGGCAGGCGCGATAGCTCAAAATGCAGCCGGGAAACCCTGGCTCGCTTAATGCAGCCTTGAAACGCGGCCAAAAAGGAATACACTGTTTCAGAACTTGTTCCAGAACAAGCTGATACTCACGAATTTGGGTGTTCCGATGCTCTCTGCCCGTACTGCATTGCTTCTCGCCTCCGTCCTGCTCGTTGCGCCACTGCTTCAGGCCAAGGTCAACGAGTCCGCCATCACCGATCAAATCAAGAACCTCCGCTCTCAACCTGCCGCCCAGCGTCCCGCGGCCACTGTCAAGATCGCAAACGATATTCGCACTCTCCCAGTCGGGCTTTCCAAAGTGAAGCTGGCCGACTCGCTCTCCCACATGGTTACGGAAGGCGATCCCGGCATCGACACCATCCAGGCTGTTGCCGACACGCTGTCGCAAGCCCTCGCCGAGTCTCCCGTGCCCGCCAAGGGCGACCAGGTTCCCGCGTATTACACCGACCTGGCCAAGCTGGTGCGCTACGAACACGTCACCGCCAAGCTGGACGACCCCCTTTTCGCCAAGGCCGCTCAGACTCTCGAGGCCAATGACGCCAGTATCGCGGATATACAGAAGGCCGACTTCACTCTCAAGGACCTGCACGGAAAGAAGGTTACCCTCTCCGAACTGCGCGGCAAAATCGTCCTGATCAATTTTTGGGCCACATGGTGCCCGCCCTGCCGCCAGGAGATGCCCGACCTCAATGCCATTTACACCAGTTTTCAGAGCCAGGGTCTGGTCGTCCTCTCCATTACCAACGAAGACCTTTTCAAAGTCGGTTCGTACCTCAGTCAGGCCAACTATCATCCAACCGTTCTGTTTGACAGCGGCGACAAGATTGCCAAGCAGTTCCACGTCGATGGCATTCCCAGAACCTTCCTTTTCGACCGCGACGGCAAACTGATAGCCGAGGCCATCGATATGCGCACCCAGCACCAGTTTTTGGTTATGCTGTCGAAAACCGACCTTCACCCGTGAGACGGGTCAATTGCAGGTGTGTCAACTCGTCGGAGTTGAGTTCACGGCGCGCCCATCCTAGTGTAGTGTCTCACGCAGATGATCGTTTATCTGCTTTGAAGGGTACGGGCTTTAGCCCGTACGTAAAGGAAGCAGATAAACGGGCTTTAGCCCCTGAGAGAATGCCGTTCAACCAATATTGATCATTGCGGGGCGCTGACAACAGATGCAATTATTGAGACACTACACTAGCTGCTTGCTTCCGGAAGGATGTGCAGGCCCAAGGATATGTGTTCTCTATTCCCCGTTTCCTCGCATACTATGGAATTTATGGCCTACTTCCTCTTCAAGACCGAACCCGGCGTTTACTCCTTCGACGATTTTCTCCGCGACCGGGAGACGATCTGGGACAATGTCACCAATCCCACTGCCGTCAAATATCTGCGCGAGATGATGCCCGGAACGAAGTGGATCTTTTACCACACCGGCGATGAGCGCGCCGCCGTCGGCACTGGCACGGTGTTGAGCGTGGATGCCGGCGATCCCAAGATTCCCATCGTTCGCGTGAAGGTAGGCAAGCGGCTCAGGCAACCGAAGACCCTGGCCGCCATCAAGGCTGAACCGCTCTTTGCGAACTCTCCGCTGGTCATCATCGGGCGCCTCTCCGTGGTGCCGCTGACGGAAGAGCAATGGGAGTGGTTTGTGGGATAGCCGGCCCGCGCGGCGGCTTTATTCTGGAGCTTGAATATGAATGAAGAAGAACGCCAAACCAAGCTGGCCAACCTTGCCCATTGCAAAGGTCAGGCGGAAAATGCCTACGACGGCATGTATGAGGCGCATTCCTTCCGGGATGCAAACCTTTGTTACAGCGATGCCAAGGAGTTCTTCTACGCGGCCATCGGCTTGGCCGACGACCTCGGTTTGCCGGAAGAGGCTGATGCGCTGCGCAAGCACCTGGAGCACGTGAAGTCTGTCTTCAGAAGCCAGTTTGCGCGGTGATCTAAAAAATCGCAAATAATTTGTTGCAATTCGCTTTCTATTCGCTATAATGCCCTCATGGCTGTCACGCGAAGGCAAAAAGAAGTTATCGATTTTCTGGAATCGTTTGTGGCGCGCAACGGATACTCACCGTCGTTCGAGGAGATAGCGCGCGGCATGGGGCTGAAGAGTCTGGCAACCGTGCATAAGCACATTACCAACCTCGAAAAGAAGGGGGTGCTGGACCGCGTGCATAACCGCAGCCGCTCCATCGACGTGCTCCCGCCGGGAGCGCGCTCCCGCTCCAGCGACCGGCTTCCCCTGGCCGGACGCATCGCCGCCGGTTTTCCGGTCGAGGCGTGCGAGACGAACGAAAGCATCTCCCTGCACGACGTGGTGGGCAACCGCGACGTCTTTGCCCTGGAGGTGCGCGGCGACTCGATGCGCGACGAGCACATCATCAGCGGCGATTACGTGCTGGTGGAACGCGCCCGCACGGCTCGCCAGGGCGAGATTGTCGTGGCCCTGCTCAATGGCTCCGAAACCACGCTGAAACGGTTTTACAGCGAGGGCAGCGTGGTGCGCCTGCAGCCGGCCAACGTGGAGATGGATCCGATTCGCGTTCCCGCCGCGCAGGTCGCCATTCAGGGCCGGGTGCTGGGCGTGCTGCGCAAGTACAGATAATCGCTCACTAACAGATGAAGACGGAGTTTTTCAATTCGCAACCGGCTCTTAGAATCTGTTAATAACTACGCAAGCCTTCGCAGCAGCAGATGGGCGAAGGCAACGTAGGTCATGGTTTCGGCCGTGGTGTGAAGCAGTTCGTAGTCCTTGGACAAGCGGCGCGACCAGTTGAGCCACGCAAAGGTTCGCTCCACGATCCAGCGCTTGGGCAGCACCTTGAATAGATGCTGGTCTGTGCGATTGACCGCCTCGACGGTGTAACCGAACATCTGTTTGGCCCATTCGATCGGCGTGCCGGTATAACCACCGTCAACAAACACCTTGGCGATGGTGTCGGATCGGCAGAACAGGCGCGTCAACACGGCCCGCGCTCCCGCGCGATCTTGGACGCCGGCCGAATGCACCACCACGCTCAAGAGATGGCCTTGCGTATCGACCGCGATGTGCCGCTTGCGGCCCTTGATCTTCTTGCCCGCATCGTAACCGCGCCGCCTGCTTTTAGCGCCGTCTTGGCCGACTGCGAATCGACAATCGCTACGCTGGGCGCGGCGTTTCTCCCCCGCGCCCGACGGCCTTGTTCTCGTAACGCCTTGTTCACCCGCTCCCAAGTTCCACGCATCCGCCAAGTGCGGAACTGCTGGTAGACTGTCTGCCAAGGAGGAAAATCCACCGGCAACCGCCGCCATCGGCAGCCGGTTTTCACCACGTAGAACAGGGCCTCGGTCACCTGCCGCAGCGGATACTTGCGCGGCCTTCCTGCTCGGTGTCGATCCTCCCGCGA
>Ga0181536_10002551_pt1 | contig 20436 bp, 18 predicted proteins | sample PEATcosm2014_Bin_41_FD_121105 | JGI IMG/M metagenome (GOLD analysis project Ga0181536, IMG submission 121105) | Peatland microbial communities from MTU Mesocosm Facility, Houghton, MI, USA - PEATcosm2014_Bin17_60_metaG | ecosystem: Environmental > Terrestrial > Soil > Wetlands > Peat | place...
GACGAGTCCGTCATCGCCACGTCGTTGTCAATGGTTTTGGGGAGGGAGATGACGTTGAGCCCGGCTTCCGCGAGCCGCAGCGCATTTTTTTGCGTGCCGCCGCCGCCGAGACACACGAGCGCAGCGAGTCCGTATTTCTTGTAATTGTTGACGATGACCCCGGTCATGTCGCGCGTCCGGCCGTCAATCTTCATGCGATGCGGTTTGTCGCGGCTGGTGCCGAGGATCGTGCCGCCAACGGTGAGGATTCCGGCCAGCGTACTTCTATCGAGCCGCAGCCGCCGGTCGGTGACCAGGCCGCGAAAGCCGTCGCGAAAGCCGATGATCTCCATGCCGTAAAAGCCGAGCGCGGTTTTGCCGACGCCGCGAATGGCGGCATTCAAGCCGGGGCTGTCACCGCCGGCCGTCAAGATGCCGATGCGTTTGGTCTTGGTCATTGTCTCCGTCACATTTGAATCCGCAAAAAGGGTCGTTTGTCGAGAACAACTTTACGCTATTCGCTCAAGGTTGCGGGCGGAACCAACGCTTTTTCAGCAAGTGCAGGCAAATGAAGCAATTCACCGCCATGCAAATCGAGACCGCCGCGCCGAATTGAAACGCCAGGTCTTCGTAAGCCAACCGGATGTAATGCCGCCCTGCCGGGACTTGAATGGCTTGAAATGCGTGATTCGCCCGCAACAAAGGCGCCGGCCTGCCGTCCACGTAAGCACGCCAGTTGTGATAGTAGGTTTGCGCCACGACGACGAGCGACGGTTCGGGAGTTTCAACTTCAATATCCACGCTTTGCGTTTTGAATTGGGAACTGAGCACACGGACGTTGGTTTGGTTTGTCACTACCACCAATGGTTTCGCTTCGGGCGGCAGAAAAACCATTTTGCCGCCATCAAAATCCGCCTGAGCCAACGCACGCAACGTGCCGGTGTCGTCAAGAAACACGGGCTTTTGTCCGGCGGTCACGAGCGGCAGAAAAGTTTTGCGCGCCTGCCAGTGGAAAAATTCGTCCGCCGCGGTGATTTGCGAGACGCCCAGGAAATCATTGAGCTTTGGAAAATTTGCGTTGGTCGCGCCGTAAAGCAGGGAAATCAGGCCGTCGCTTTCGCGCGGCAGGAGCGAGAAAAATCCGTCCACCTTCGGCACGGCATCGAGCAGGTTGCAGTTCGCGCAATAGCCCAGCCGCTTCGCCAGAAAATTATTTTTCGGATCGCTCAACGCGAAGCGGATGAAGTCCATTGCCGCCGCCGGCGTGACCATCGCGCGCGATTCGCCCAGCGTCGGCTGCGGCTGCATCGCCAGTCTGGCGCGCGCGAGATTCAATTCATACACACTCGGAGGAACCGTCGGATTTTGCGCCGGCTCATGTGTGAAAATGTCAAGCCACGCGACGAAAATCAGGATGAGCGGCGCGATGTGGCGCAGACCCGGCACGTTTTCACGCGTCAAAACGAACAGCAACGCGCCGGTCAAAATCAAGAAGGCCGCGCGTGACAAACCGTTGAGCAAAGTCGCGTGAACGTCGTCGGTTGGAAACGGGAATCGCCACGCCCAAAAAAGAATTCCCGCGATGAGCGCCAGCAAAACGGCTCCGACCAGAACCAGGCGCTTGTTAAAGGCCGATTTTTCTTCGCTTCGCAAATTCTGCTGGTGCGCGAGAGCAAACGCAGCGAGCAGCGGTGCGAGCAACGTCACGAAGGTCACGTATTTGATGGGGTACGTCATCAAGCTGAGTTGCGGGATGATTTTTCGCAGGGCGGGATAGACGAAAGTGTTTTCACCGAGCGCAAAAACCAAGGCCACCATCGCCACCGCGCCCAGCAACCGCACGCGGCATTCACGCACCGTCCAAACTGCCAGCACTGCCAGCCATAGCGCGCCGATGCCAAGGTAGTAAGACGACGTCCAGGCTTGGTCGTATTGGAAGAACACCCCTTCGGTCCGGGTGCGGCCGAAAGCCATCGGCACGAGGAAATTTGCCCAGCCCCACCCGGGCATGGACCAGCGCGTGTCCGCGTATCCGGCGCTCCGCTGCGAATGGGCGGCAAGATCGAGGAACGGCAGCAGTTGTACCGCTGCCAGCGCAATCACCAGCGTTACGACCAATGGAAAACGCCAGAACATTGAGACGCGGGGTGATTCACCTTTCACAAACTGTTGAATCCACATGGCCAGCAATAAAATCCATGTGAGAAAAATAATTTCCGGACCGCCGGCCAGCATTTGCAGCGCGCCGGCAAACGCGGCCAGAATTATTTTTTGCCCGCCTTCGCGCCATGCCAGTTCGACCGCAAGCACGACCCACGGCATCCAACTGAGCGTGGCGATGTGACTCGGCCACATGAGCAGATTGAGCGTCAGGCCGTTGAACGCAAAGGCCACGCCCGCGAACGCCGCTGCGAAGGAGTTGCCCGCCTGCGTGGCCGTAGCTTCATTGCCAGGCAGCTGTGCCGAAACCGGCCGGGCATTGCATACGCCAAAAACAGACGACACTTCGGCGCGGCGAAGGCCCGTCCATTGTCGCGCGAGAAAAAACATGCCGAAGCCCGCGAACCACAAATGCAACAGGCAGAAAAAACTCAATGACCATGGCAACGGCAACAGCAGGTAAATCAGCGATGGCGGGTAGAGCGGCATGGTGTTCCATTGCGCGAGGAACGGCACGCCGCAATTGTTGTAGGGATCCCAGAACGGCAGTTCGGCGTGCCGGAAACATTCCTGCTGAAAATGGGCGAGGGGATAGGCGAAAAATCCGTAGTCGCGCACCACAAACGTTTGCAATCCGAGCAGGACGTGTGGAAACGCGGCGAAAATCAGCAGCGCGAGCAAAATTCCAAAGCGCAGGGGTGTGAACCAGTCGAAGGCGCGGCGTCTCGCCTCGGCGGAGCCTCCGGCGCAGCCTGGGTCAGTTGTCTCGCTCATGAGTTTTGCGGCCTGAATTTATTCAGGAAGCGAGAGCGGCGGCAAGTATTCACCGATGAATTCGCGTTGCCACCAGGCGCCGGTTGAACGGCGTTCGGCGAAACTGGTAAAGTGATAATCATACAATTCGGCGCGAAGGGAACGCGGCGGATGGCCGGGAAACGGATTTTTTTCCACCAGCGCCAGGACTTCCGGCGAGCCTTGCAGCAACCGTTCGCAAAAATTCGCAAACCACGGATTCTGCCGGTAATTGCCCAGCGCGGCAAACCACATCTGCCAGTCCAGGCGCGGCTGGTGTGGTGCGACAAAGGCTGGCCGCCGGGTCACGTCGCCGGGTTTGTATTTGAATTCATAAGCCAGCCAGTTGGTTCCATCGTCGCTGCCTTCGACGACGATTTCGCGCCGTTCGGTGGTCATCACGGCAAACAAACCGTAGCTGTTCACCGTGCGGAAAGGCGAGAGCCACAGGTCCGCGACCGCCACCGGCAAAAACCAGACGGGTCGCGCGCCAAACATGAGGCTCATTTGAAAAAGCGAAATGGCAATGACCACGGCGGCGAGCGGGATTGTCACGACGCGAGGCCAACGCCAATGAGTGGCAAGTGACACGTGCCGAGTGACAGGAGCAAAAGCAGGGCGAAGTTTAAGTGGGGTCAATTTCATCAGAGCAAAGTCGTCGAGCAACAGCAGGCACAGCGCCAGCGTGAGCAGGTTGAAAAACGTGTAGTTGCCGGTGAGCAGGATTAAAATCTGGAGGAACGCAATGGCCGCGCCGCCACAAAACCGCAATCTGCGCGGAGTAAAAATCAGGAACGGCGCGCCGAGTTCGATTGCAAACATCACGACACACGACGCTTTTTGAAACCACAACGGCAGTTGGTTGGCATACCAAGCAATCCACGTCGGTAGCGGCTGGGTTTGATAATGAAACGTGAGCGCGGTGAGATTGCGCCAGTTCGGGTCGCCGCTGAACAGCTTTACACAGCCGGAAGAAAACATGACCTTGAACAACAGCAGCCACAGCAACCAGAGCACGATTCGTGGCGGCGGCGCTTCCTGCGAAAGCCTTCGCGGCAGCCATTGCAATGGTGCGAAGAAAATGGCGAGGAATCCGGCTTCGAGCAGCAGATTGTCCCATTGAAAACCAAGAAAATCGCGGCCAATTGTCGCCAGCGATAGATACAGCAGCCATAACCCTCCCAGACATAGTGCGGGTGCAATGCCGATGATGAGCAACGCCGCCAAAATGCTTCCGGCCGCGCATTGGAAGTGAAGAAAACCGTCGGACGCATTGAACCAGCACAGCGTCGGCAGCAAATGATAGCGTTCCAGTCCGATGCCTTGGGCGTCGCACTGTTGACCTGCCGCGGCCATGAACTGGCCGGCTGGCAGGATGCCGTTATGGCCGATCAAGCCGCTGATTTGTGTCCACAACGAAACGAAGGCGATGAGGTAAATCACACCCAGTGCGCGCAGAAAAATCCAGCGCGTGAGAAAATTCGAGGGTTGTTCAACGTGCCGGCCCCAGAACCAGCGCGTCAGCAGCGAGAAAAATGTCCGGTTTTCCGAAACCAGGCGATAAGCCCATTCCGTGAGGTTCGCAAAAAGTTTTAATTTTTCGTAACCGCGCAACGGCCATTGGTGATTTGGATGGTGCGCGAGTGTGCGGAAGACGGCCTCGGCGCCGGAATAAACCGAGCCGTCAGTTTCAATAAGTTGGACGGCGGTGTTAAATTGTTGACGCGGGATTTCCGGGAATTGCGCGGCGATGCGCGCGTCTTGCGCGGGCAGATAATCCACGCGGTCGCCGGTCATTAGCTGCCAGCGGCGGACCCACCATGTGCAGAAATTGCAGTCGCCGTCGAAAACCAGCAGCGGCCTTGGCGGCGGCGCGGCGACACGGATGTCGCTTTTCATGTTTCGACGTTAAACCAGCAGCGGTGCGAAAGGCAATGCCGCCCTCTTCGAAAACTGGAGGGAAGCGCTTTGTCGCTTCCCTGACTTCTTCAAAGATCAGGGCACTGACGAAGCAGTGCCCTCCATGTGCAATTGACGCTGCCCCGCCAAGGTCTTACGCTAATCTTGTTTATGAGCGAATTGCAAAATTCCCTGCTGGAATTGATCCGGCGCACCTCGGCGGAAATTCCCGACGACGTCAACCAGTCCATCCTCGCGTCGTTGGAACAGGAGAAAAAAGGCACGATTGCCGAGAGCGCGCTGAAGATCATTGACCAGAACATCCAGCTCGCCAAACGCAAGTCGCAGCCGATTTGCCAGGACACCGGCAGCATCCTGTTTTACGTGGATTGCCCGGTCGGCTACGACCAGATCACTTTTGAAGAAACCGCAAAGGAAGCCGTGAAGCTGGCGACGAAAAAAGGTTTTCTCCGCCAAAACTCGGTGGATTCGCTCACCGGCGTCAACGACGGCACGAACGTCGGGCCGGGCGCGCCCGTGTTTCATTTTCATCAGCATCGCTCGCCGGAGGTGAGCGTGCGGCTTGTGCTCAAGGGCGGCGGCTGCGAAAACGTCGGTGCGCAATACTCATTGCCGAGCGAAAAACTCAACGCGAACCGCGACCTCGACGGCTGCCGCAAGGCGATTCTCGACGCCGTGTTGCAGGCGCAGGGCAAAGGCTGCGGTCCGGGCATCCTCGGCGTATGCATCGGCGGCGACCGCGCGACGAGTTACGAGCTGAGCAAGACGCAATTCCTGCGGCTGATTCCCGACCGCAACCCGAAACCGAAGCTTGATGCGCTGGAGCAGGACATTTTGAAGACGGCGAACGAACTCGGCATCGGCCCGATGGGATTTGGCGGCAAGACGACATTGCTGGGTGTGAAAATCTGCGCGGCGAACCGTCTGCCCGCGTCCTATTTCGTCAGCATCAGCTACATGTGCTGGGCGTATCGTCGCCAAGGTGTGACGTTGGATGCGGAGGGGAAGATTGGGAAGTGGTTGTACTAAAGGAACAACAACTACGATTGTGAACCAACATCTGGACTACAAATTTAGTGTAACGGTTTATAGTGACGACTATGGATTAATTTCCGCTTTAAGGGGACTCTCATGGTATTGTCAGATTGATGGCAATAAACAAATTTCGTGGGGGAACACAAAAGAAAGGGATTGGGCAAGGGATGGACATAAAGCCGTATTTCATTTCAGCCGTCAGAATTATCGGGATAATTTTATCCGAGAGATGAAGACCCTGTTTCGTGAGGGTTTGTGGAAAATTGAGGGTGAACCTTCCAACAATGACCCTGCCAGACCCGCCGACTAGGAATGAAAAGAATGCAATTGAGTATCCGAAAATCAAAAGAACAAACACATTTTGATTTTTTATAAAATTCATTGTCATGACTAAAGAAGAGGCAATCGCCGGAGGAATAATTCCTCTCTGGTACATTGTTTGGTGGACGATAAAAGATCGCGAAAGAGTCGTTAAGTGTTTAACATTTCAGGTGAAAGAAAGCAGTCGTTATTCGTTTTTTTATGCGTTGCCCCTAACTCCATTCACCCTTTGGTTTTGCATTATCGTATTGGTAATGAGTTTGTGGTTTAGCCTTTTTTAAAAGAAAGAATTGTATGATTAAATTAACCTTTCCCTTCACCGAAGCAAAAATCCGGGCGCTGAAAGTCGGCGACGAGGTGCTGATTTCCGGCGTCGTGTTCACCGGGCGCGACGCGGTGCACAAATACCTGCACGAGGGCGGAAAATTGCCGCCGGGCGTGAATTTTCGCGACGGCATTTTGTATCATTGCGGCCCAGTCGTGATGAAGCAGGACGACGGTTCCTGGAAGGCCACCGCCGCCGGACCGACCACTTCCATCCGCGAAGAGCCGTATCAGGCGCAAATCATCAAGAAATTCGGTCTGCGCGGCGTCATTGGCAAGGGCGGCATGGGCGACAAGACGCTGGCGGCGTGCAAGGAATTCGGCTGCGTGTATCTGCACGCGGTCGGCGGCGCGGCGCAGGTGCTGGCCGATTGCATCAAGAAAGTCCACAATGTTTATCTCATGGAAAAATTCGGCGCGCCGGAGGCGATCTGGGAATTTGAAGTGGCAGATTTCCCCGCCGTTGTCACGATGGACGCGCACGGCAATTCGTTGCACAAGGAAGTCTTTGCCAAGAGCCAGGCCGAACTGGCCAAGCGGTTGTGATTTTGGAGGGCACTGCTTCGTCAGCGCCCTGATTTTTCAGGGAAGCGACGAAGCGCTTCCCTCCAAGCATTAGAATTTACGGTTCCACCCGCGCGTGGCGTATTTGTCGCGCGCCAGAGCCGTAATCTTTTCCGACGGCGGATTTTTTAACGGCTCTTCCGCTTTCCAAGCCTGTCGCAGCGCAGCCTTCACCTTGTCCGCTGACACATTTAGGTTGGTCAGGAACTGGCCGTGGCTGCGGCTTTCGCGGTAGGCGGGCTGCTTCGATGGCATCGGCAACAGCTCGCTGACGAGCGCGAGGTCGAAGTTCAGCAGGAATGTTCCGTGAAAAAGCAGGAAATGTTTGCGACGGCGCTGTGAGTTGCCGGAAAACTTGTGGTCGCCTATGGCCAAATCGGTGTGGCCGCGTACTGCGATTGCGGATTGCGGATTGCGGATTGCGGATTCAATCGCCGCGCGGTTCTGGCGCATGATGAACTGGTTGGCAACGCCGATGTTGTGGAGCGGGCCGTCGGCGATAATTCGCAGAACCAGCGTGTAGTTGAGGCAGCCGGATCCCTGCACGACGGTGCCTCCGCCGGAACAGCGTCGCAGAACCGGGATGCCACGCGCTTCGCACACCGCGACGTTTACTTCCGTCGCCACCTTGTTTGCATAGCCGACGACTACAAAATGTTCACGCGGTTCCCAGAAGCGCAGCACCTCGTCGCCGGCACCGGCTTCCGCGGCGTCGAGCAGCGCCTCATCGCACGCCAGGTTTTCGGCGGGCGAGGGGAGCGTCAGATCGAGTAATTTCATTTTGCAGTTGCGCTGATTTCGCTGGCGTTGAGTGTATGGTTCCGGTTTAATCCTACCGAGCTTTTTTGTGAGATTGGAATAATAGCGGATGACATAGTAAACATGGAGAAAAAAGAAATTCACGGTTCAAGCGACAAATGGGCGGAGTCGCTGCAGTCCGTTTTTGATCTGGCCCTGGAAAACCAGGGACCGGAACGCACGGCGCAATTGCTGAACAAACTTGCCGACCGTCTGCGCGCGTCGCAGGACGGGTTGCCGCGCGGTTTCAACACGCCTTACGTCAACACGATTCCGCCGGAGCAACAGCCGCCGTTCCCCGGCGACTGGCAGATGGAGCGCCGGATCAAGAGCTACATCCGCTGGAACGCCATGGCGATGGTCGTCAAGGCCAACTCCACCACCAACGTCGGCGGCCACATCTCCACCTATGCCTCGGCGGCGACGCTTTATGAGGTTGGGTTCAATCATTTTTTCCGCGGCCACACGGAGAATTTTCCCGGCGACATGGTTTATTTCCAGGGTCACGCCGCGCCGGGCATTTATGCGCGTGCATTTCTCGAAGGCCGTTTGGACGAAAAACATCTGCAAAATTTCCGGCAGGAACTCGCCGACGGCGGCGGTTTGTCTTCGTATCCGCATCCGTATCTGATGCCGGAGTTCTGGCAGTTTCCGACGGTCTCCATGGGGCTGGGTCCGCTTTTGTCCATTTACCAGGCGCGCTTCAATCGCTATCTCCAGGCGCGCGGCCTGGCCAAGTGGACGGAGGAACCAAAAGTCTGGTGCTTTGTCGGTGATGGTGAATCAGACGAACCGGAAACACTCGGTTCACTCACGCTCGCGTCGCGCGAGAACCTCGACAACCTCGTCTGGGTTGTGAATTGCAATCTGCAACGACTGGACGGCCCGGTGCGCGGCAACGGCAAAATCATCCAGGAACTCGAAGCTGCGTTCTTGGGCGCCGGCTGGAACGTCATCAAGGTCATCTGGGGCAGCGATTGGGACGATTTGCTCGCGCGCGACAAATCCGGCCTGCTCCTCAAGCGCATGGAAGAGGCGGTGGATGGCGATTACCAGAAGTATTCCGTCGAGCCGGGCAGCTACACGCGCCGGCATTTCTTCGGCAAATATCCCGAACTGCTCGGACTGGTGAACCACCTCACCGACGACCAGATTCGCAAGCTGCTGCGCGGCGGTCATGACACGCGTAAAGTCCATGCCGCCTACCAAGCGGCGATGGAGCACAAGGGCCGGCCGACGGTGATTTTGGCCAAAACGGTGAAAGGCTACGGCCTTGGCGAAGCGGGCGAAGGCCGCAACATTTCGCATCAGCAGAAAAAGATGAACGAGAAGGAGCTGCGCGAATTCCGCGCGCGGTTCAACATCCCGATCAGCGACGACGTCATCGCCGAGACGCCATTTTATCGTCCGTCGGCGGACAGCCCGGAGACGAAGTATCTGCGCGAACGACGCGAAACGCTCGGCGGCTTTTTGCCCGCGCGCAGGGTCAATCCCGAGTCGCCGGGACTCGATGTGCCGAAGCGCGATTTCTTCACCGAATTTTTCAAAGGCTCGAGCACGGAAGTTTCGACAACGATGGCTTTCGTGCGGCTGATCAGCGTTTTGCTGCGGCACAAAGGTCTGAGCAAACACATCGTGCCCATCATTCCCGACGAGGCGCGCACGTTCGGCTTGGACGCGCTGTTCAAGGACATCGGCATTTACTCGTCCAAGGGGCAGCTTTACGATCCGGTGGACAGCAGTTCGCTGCTTTACTACAACGAGAAGAAAGACGGGCAGATTCTAGAAGAAGGCATCACCGAGGCCGGGTCGATGGCATCGTTTATTGCGGCGGGCACGTCTTATGCGACCCACGGCGTGCCGATGGCGCCGTTTTATATTTATTACTCGATGTTCGGCCCGCAGCGCGTAGGCGACTTGTTCTGGCTGGCGGGCGACATCCGGGCGAAAGGCTTTTTGCTTGGCGCGACGTCCGGTCGCACCACGCTCAACGGCGAGGGCTTGCAGCATCAGGACGGCCACAGCCTGCTCCATGTCGGCACCGTGCCGACGTTGCTGGCTTACGATCCGGCGTTCGCGTACGAAATCGCTGTCATTGTGGCCGACGGCCTGCGGCGGATGTATACCGAGGGCGAGGACATTTTCTATTACCTCACGCTCTACAACGAAAATTATCCCATGCCGCCGATGCCGGCCGGTGTCGAGGACGGCATCTTGAAGGGGCTTTACAAATTCAAACCCGGCCCGGAAGGCAAAAAGCTCAAGGCCCATATTTTCGGCAGCGGATCAATCATCAACTCGGCGCTCAAGGCGCAGGAAATCCTGGCGGAACGTTACGGCGTGTCGGCTGATGTGTGGAGCGCGACGAGCTACAAAATGCTTCGCACCGACGCGCTGGGCTGCAAACGCTGGAACATGCTGCATCCGACGGCGGCTCCAAAAAAATCCTACGTCGAGACGTTGCTGGCGAAAGAGCAGGGGGTGTTTGTGGCGGTTTCGGATTACATGCGGCTGGTGCCCGACCAGATTGCGCCGTGGGTTCCAGGCGGATTGATGACACTGGGCACGGACGGCTTTGGTCGCAGCGACACACGGGCGCGATTGCGCCGGTTCTTTGAAGTGGATGCGGAATCCACCGTCATCGCCACGCTCTATGCCTTGGTGGAAAAAGGGCAGGTTGACCGGCAACTCGTCACAGAAGCCATCAAGGATTTGGGCGTGAACCCGGAGAAGGTTTTTCCACAAATCGTCTGACGCTCAAATCAAAAGCCGAACCAGAAAACTGGTTCGGCTTTTCTTTAAAATAGCCGGGTGATGAAACTCAGCTTCGCTTCCGCCGCAACAGTCGGAATCCTGCCAAGCCACCGATTACCAGCAAGCCAAGCGTGGATGGTTCAGGTATGGGGCTTTCGGCGACAGCGGCGTCAATGAGCCCCCACGCACCTGTACCAGCCGCACCGCCCACGTAGGAAAGTTCCAAGGAGCCACCATTCATGGTAAGCGTGCCCACGTAGTGCTGTCCATCCCAAGGATCGGTGAAATCAAGCGTCGCGGGATCTCCGGCGTCGATTATGCCTCTACCGGTGTTATCCGTAAAGTCGAAGCTTGTTACCGTAACACAATGCCCATCGCTACCGCCATACCAGCCAAAAACGACTTCAACATCCTGCGTTGCCATTAATTGGTTATAGATAAACTGCCACGTCGGCGTGATACGCTGCCCTACATCGACAGCCTCATATTCGAGCGAGACTGTATTGGATAATCCGTGATTGTTCAAGTACTGCAGCTTACCTGCTATAAAGCCGATATCAGACACTCCATTATTTCCAATATTATTGGTCAGACCCATATCCGCGCCGAGTTCATTGACGGCGTTTGTCGCATTCTCCTGTGTCAAGAGGCCATTACCAGGACCAAGGCTGTTGATTCCATAATAGTTCTGAAGGAAAAAAAACGAGTTTACGGTTGCCGTCGGCACACAAGCATTCGCGCCATTGATTATCCCGGGAGTGTTCTGACTGATGTTCCCATAACCAAGTCCACTCAGATCGATGTTATAAATGACAGGTTGCGCTTGCGATGTAAGACCCACCATGACAACGCCCCCCCAAACCAAACAGCGACCAATTTGCCTGCAAACCTGCAATGAACTGCCAAGAATTTTATTTTTCATATATTTTTCTCCTGATTCTGCGTATCTATTGGAAATCATTTTATGATTGGGAGCCATTTTGTGAAAGTCGGCTGTTCAGCCGTCGGCTGAGGAGGTGAACTTCCAAGGCCGGACTTAATTACGGCGCAAGGGACAACGGCCGGCAACCCGGTTGACGCAGATGGGCGGCAGGAGGCTTCCGGAGGCGACCGTCAGCGCAAGAAATTCGTCTGTGATGCGCAGCACCAATTTCACACGGTCGGTTACCGCAAGTTTGCGATACAAACGTTCGCAGTAAGTGTGGATGGTGTGCGGCGAAACGCCATAATGGGCGGCAATGGCAAATTCGGTGCGGTCGTCAAAAACGTCTTTGACAATTTGAAGCTCCCGTCCGGAAAGCTTGAGGCTGCGGGCAATTTCATCCCAAGCCTGTTTGGAAAACATTGCCGCACCCAAAGGGCATCGCAAATTATGAGTGGCCGACGAGTTGGTCTTGGCAAGTGAATGCGCCCTGGCCGCGCTCATGACTGGCTCCCCGCCAGTGTGGACTGGCAATCTGATTTCATAGCCGCTTTCAGGAATCGCAAGTCCATCGGCGTGGCGTCGTTACGGCACTTCCCGATGCCATGCCTTGAGTCAACGATTCCCCCCACTTATTAGGTTTCAAGTAGGACACTATCCTACTCTTTAGGTTTCAAGTAGGATACTATCCTACTCTTATTACCGGGTCAAATGGTTTCTGCTGTTGTTCGCGCAGTGATTAATCCGTTCGGCGGGCAGGAACGGAAGTCTCAGTCGTGCTGTTGATCAGAGCGCTTCCAAAGAGACGATGATCTGTTTCCACTTCAGCCCAATGCCATCCAGCCAGAAAAATGACCGCCGGAACCGTATGCAACAACAACCGATCCATGGTCATGGGCATCAGCACGGCGAAGTCCCACGGTGTCACACTGAACGCCAATGCATAACTCATCAGGTGCAATCCCAGCAAAATCCACAGGGCCAGCACGTATGGCCGCGTCAACGCCCGCCGTCCCAACAGCGCCAGCACCACCGCCATAATCCATAACAGGCCCCAAACATGGAATTCTGTTGCTTGCACCAGCATCGCCGGAATAATTTCTTTCAATCTCGGCAAATGGGTCACCACCAGTGATGACAATAATTTCGGTCCGTAATCTTCATGGGTGCGCGGCAGACTCCGGCTCCAGATCAACCATGCCACATCCAATGCCAACAAGCCCGTGAAAAACACCGCTGTTCCAATCAGCGCCCGCCGCCTAACCCAAAGTTCAAATCCTAGGATCACCACGCCATTTATCAACGCCAACACCGTCCCTTCGTTTTTTGTAAATGCAACGAAGGCACTGAACAGGATTGCCAGGAAGAGATCCTGCCATTGTTGCCGGTCAATCCATCTGGCCACGTAAAGAATGCCACCGGCATAAAACATCGCCAGCGGCAAATCCGCACATCCGACGCCCCCGTATCGGAACATCACCGGCAGCATGGTCAGTATCGCGCTCAAGCACGCTGCTGGCAGCCGCCGCAGTTTCCATCGCAACCCCAGGTACACCATTGGCACCATCAGAACATCCAAAAAAACCGACACCAGTTTCCCGGTCTGGTCATCAACCGTTCCCATCGCGGCATATGCGCCCGCCGTCAGAAATGGGACCATCAGCGGATAATCCAAATGGCTGTAGCTCAGGGTCAGATCATGGAAATAGGCCGGGGTCGGACGCAGGGCTTCGTGAGTCAACACCTTCGCCTTGAATCCCCAAATGGCGAACGCGTCCCACTCCACCATCGGCGTCGAGAGAGCGCCCACCGCAATCATCGCCAGTCCTGCCATGATCACGACCAGCGGCACGACAATCCAACCGTCGCCTTTCTCCCAATCGTTTGCCACGATCTTTATTCGCAACAGCCGGCGCTTTTTTTTCATGACCAGCAAACTGGCCAGCGTCAGGACGCCGATGATAGCCAACAGCTTCCGCGAGGGTGCGAACCCGATCAGTGACGCCCAAAACAACAATAAACCCATGGTTCCCGCGCCGATGGCCGGGCCAAGCCCAATCAATTGAATGATCGTCGTCCGGCTTGAGGGATGGATGACCGAGAGCAGGATGTACCCCACCAGCACAATCAGCAGCAGATATAAGCAACAGGCCAGGAGTACCATCAATAGCCTCCTGATTTGTTGGTCGGCATCCCAGCCTGATCATCACGAGATGGCAGGGTTTCCAACCGTAGCATCTCCCCGCCGGCGTTGTTGTTGCCAAATGTCAATACGGAACGGACATCATGCTCTTGCAACCATTGCTGGCTGGGACTTAATTCGATCCGCATGATGTCCAAGCCGTTATTGATGACTTTGTCAGCCGGGGCAACGTACAGCCGCCTTGGATATAAGGCGTAACTTGTCCGATAATAAATAAAACTCAGGGAATTTTCGACGACCGGGTTTGTCTTTGCGTACCCGGCAAGCTTCAACAGCACGTTGCCACTGGCCGTCTGATCTGCAATCCGGTCGAGTTGCTCATACTGCATCAATGCCGTGCGGCTGGCCGTGGATTGCGTTGCAACAGCACAAACCCGGTGCAGCTCCGATTCAGGCCGCAATTGCAACCAGCACAGATGAACCAGCACCAACAGCACGACCCCCCATGCTGCGTACTGGAAACTTCTGCCATCAGCAGGAATAAACCGGTTCAAAATCGTCTCAAGTTTGCCGCGGTTCAGGCGGGCCAAGCCGCCCCGGCCCGGCCCATTTTGGCCAAGGCTATTCCGGCTTGGCGGCGAGTCAACCGGGAAAAACGGGTTCCGCTGCGTTTCAGGGACAGGAATCGATCGGGGCGGCATTAGTTGCCAGCCCCACGAGTTGACGCAACTTGAGCGACAAGGGGGCCCGGGTCCGGGGAGTCAAGGCCTTGAGATCGAAAATCAAAATCGAATTACCAATCAGTTCATTGGGCACGTACTGATAGTAAAACCGGTAGAAATCCTTGTCTGGAAAAGCGACGCCTTGATACTGGCTGGCGCTGAGGGCGACGAAACGGGATGGCAATTCACCTTCGCGCAGGGGTGGCGAAGGGCGTAAACTGTTCTTGGTCGAGGGAAGATATTCGTAAGCGATGCCGTAGTGGGCGGGATCCGCCGTTCCGAAGTAACTGAGTTGGACGCGGTCGATGCCGCGCTGAACCATGAAACGTTTCAGCTCCTTCAGGTCCTGCCCCCAATCCAAATTTGAGTCGCCCAGCCAATGGTATCCGTTCCGGGATCCGCCGACGAATTCATTGAAATACGCAAGGTAATCGGGCCAGGTCCGGAGCGAGCCGACGATGGTCCACGTGGCCAGGCAACCAACGGCGATCCGTGCCAACACACTCCGTCGCAGGACCGCTCCATAGTTGCCGAGCCAAACGAACAAAAGCGGGTAAACGGGCAGCAGATAGCGGAACCCGTTTTGAATGGCGTTGAAAAAGGAAAGATAGACGAACATCAGGACAAAAGGTGTGACCAGGTACAGCTCGTCTGGACGCCATGGCATTCCCAGCTTTCGGCGGGCCAGTACGAGCCCCGCGAGCAGGATGAGAATGGCGACGGGAGTTTTGATGAGGCAAACGACAAGAAAATAATACCACCAGCCCGTGCTGGAATGCATGCCCATCAGGAAGAACGAATGTTCCGACCGGGATTGCAGGTATTGAAAGAATGCTCCTTGAAAGTACGGGGCGGCCGGCAGGGTGAGCCAGGTGCCCGAGGGCAGCGCAAATCCGCCAAACTGAAATCCGTAGGCGGCCCAGACCAGGAGGAAACCAATGCCCAGAAGCACCGGCCAGTGGTGCAATTCCTGCCAAAGGCTTCGTCCGGATCGCCAGTTGATCCGGCCAGCCGCGGCGCGATACGCAAAGTCGGTGGCGAAGAAAAATGGGAGCAGGAGCAGGGCGGTGTGCTTGCTCAGCAGCATCAGACCCAGAGCCAGGCTGGCGTACAACAAATTGCGGCGACCGGGATTCGTCGCCAGGCTCCACAACCGCCAGGCGGTCAGCACGGCAAAACAACTCAACGTCAGATCCGGCGTGATCAACGGCGCATGGGCCAGCAGGTTCGGACAAAAACAAAAAAACACGAGGGACACGAGTCCACCCGCATCCCCATAAAGTTTCTGCGACCAGCGGAAGACGATGAGGCCGAGCGCGACGGCGAATGGCAGCAGCGTGAACCGGCAGGCATTCAACAACGCATCATCCGGGCGCAAGGCGATGATTTTTTGGCCGCGAATGGTTCCGTCCAGCTCGGTCGAGACGTTTTTGGGACAAGACACCATTACCAACGGCAAGTCGTGCCAGACGGTCCAGAAAACCGGATGCAGCAGGCTGTCGGGCAGACCCCAATTGTGGAATCTCAAGAGATAATTCCCCGCACCCAGATAGTGGGTTTCATCAAAGGTGGCGGATTTCTGTCGGGCGCTGGTGACACACAAGGTGACAAAGCTCAACAACAGGGCAAGAACCGAAAGGCGAATCCAGTTTTTCCCGGTGGGAGCTGCGGCTGGCGTTTGCGGCAATGATGATTGAGTTTCCATGATCGGTCGTTCGACGCCCGACGTGTCGGCAATGATGGCAACGGTTCCATTTAACCCTGCCAATGAGTCAAACGCGAGGTTTAATGCGTGCTGCGGTCGGCTGGGTATGTGAACGGACAACCATGTTGCTGACATTGCCGTGGCTAAAGTGGCGAATCAGGCGGACATGAATTTTGAGTGGGCAGTCCAAAAAATATCAGACCTGTAAAAACGCCGTCCGTTTCCTGCCTGTTACGGCAACAGCACGGCGCGATAAAATTTATTTCCGCCAATGATTCATGGCTGCGTTTCCGTCTTTTGCGCGTCAGACACCCGGTTCGTACAAGCCAAACCAAAATCAAAAATTGGACAGGCGGGAGTGAATCTCATTTCTCCGAGTGCAGTCCTGTTGGTAGTTGGGAAACTTAATGGGAAGACACGCATAATGAGCGGCACACTGGTTACGGTTCCGTTGTTGGTTGTTCGCGTGAAGAATTTTGGATCGTATGGAAAATGGCTGATTTCAACGACTGGCCATTTACCATCCGTTTTGGAATGAGGGTAGGCCAGATTCACCTGCTTGGGCTGAATCGCTCCCGTGAATTGAATCGTTTGTGCATTCAACAAGCGTGAACCCGCTGGTATCGTGATGGAAACCCACTTTTTTGAAGTGGCGACATCATACACCTGGCCATTTACAACGCGAATGTCTTGAACATTACCAATCTTGTTGGTGACGGGACCAGTTCGGGATTCGTTGGCGTTTGTTTGAACACCAACGTCTTGAACATGCCCAATCTTGTTGGTGACGGGACCGGTTCGGGATTCGTTGGCGTTTGTTTGAACACCAGCGTCTTGAACATTACCAATCGTGTTGGTGACGGGACCGGTTCCGGATGCATTGGTGTTTGTTTGAACACCAACGTCTTGAACATTACCAATCGTGTTGGTGGCGGGACCGGTTCGGGATTCATTGGCGTTTGTTTGAACACCAACGTCTTGAACATTACCAATCGTGTTGGTGACGAGACCGGTTCGGGATTCGTTGGCGTTCGTTTGAACACCAACATCGGTTGTATTATTTGTCTGTGCTGTGGCCCGCCAGCCGAGTGTTGCGGCGGCTGCCGTGAGGAGAATCAGAAATTTTGTGTTCATGGTTCGTTCTCTTTGGGACTTCCAGAACGATGGTGATTCAAACACCGAAGCTGAGTTGGTTCAAGCGCAGTTTCGCTCTTGTTCACCCGTTGCAAGCCCGGCCAAGTAAGCCTGCCCCAGGCGATAGGCGCGGTTCTTGCGCGAACGATTCTGGAGCTCCAAAAATCCCGCTTTCAACCAGGACCGGCACAGCCCGACAACGGTTCGATGGCTGAGCTTGAGGTGGTTCGCGATTTCCGCAGCGGTGACCGTTCCATTCCGACGGAAAAGTTCCAGCAGTCGCCTTTCGCGCGGGTCGAGGTTGCGCAGAAGACCGCTCTGGTCCTGAGCGCCTCGCTTCGCCGCCTTTGCCGCCTGGGCGCGCACGGCACTGAACGCGTCCGCCATTCCCGCACAGAAGAAATCCAGAAATCCTGTCGTGTCGGCTTCCGCGCGCCCAAGGTGGTAATTGTGCGAAGGCCCAATCGTCAGCCCGGCATAATACCCCGCCAGATTGCGGGCATAGTATTCATCAAGAGAATAGATGCCTTTTAACCCGTAACCGGCCTTGTGCAGGATCAGGTTGGCCAGCAGTCTTGCTGTCCGGCCATTTCCGTCATAGTAGGGGTGAATTGTGGCGAATTGATAATGCGCCAGGGCCGCAATCACCGGCACGGGCAAATCCCCTTCATAAAGCTGTTGGTTGATCCACTTCACCAAATCCGACATCAGACCCGGAACCGCTTTGGCTTCCGGCGGCATATAAACGATTTCCTGGGTGCGGCTGTTGCGAATGACGTTCTGTCCGTCGCGATACGGTGTCGGCTTGGATTGCCCCGTCATCACCAGACCATGAAGGCGCCGCAGTTGCCCTTCAGTCAGGGGTCTTCCGGCGGCGGCAAGCCTCTCCATTTCCTTCAAGGCGGAATAATGATGGCGCACTTCCAATTCGTCGCGTTCCTTTCCCGGAAAGCGCGCCCCCGCAACGGCCTCTTTCACCTGCTCTTGTGTGAGCCGATTGCCCTCGATCTGCGTTGAATAATGGGTTGAAACCAACCGTGCTGTTTCGCGCAGGCTCGCCAGTACCGTGACATCAATTGGCAAATCTGACACCGCTTGGCGATCTGCTTCAATGGACATGAGCGCCTTGGTGATGGCGGGCGTAATCCTATAAACCGGGGAAAACATGGTAATCAGTATATCATGATGTCAGTTATATGCCAGTTAAAACGCAGATATTGCAACCAGCACCGGCAGCGCAATTCCCCATGCTGCATACTGGAAATTTCTGCCATCAGCAGGAACAAACCGGTTCAAAATCATCTCGCGTTTGCACGGTTCCGGTCGGAACCTGGCCACTTGAACCAGCTCATTTTAGGGATGGCCTCCATGCCTCATCAAATGTTTTTCGGCGGTTTGAATGTCCTCAATGGTGCCGGTTTGAAACCATTGGCCGTGATGCGGCAGGCACGCAAGACGGTTTTGTTTGAGGGCCTGGTGCCAGAGAATTTTGACGGTGAATTTTCCGTCCGGAGCATTCAATAAAATGCGGGGATGCATGATCCCAACACCGGCGATGATGTAAGGCGCCTCCTGCTCGTTCCAACCAATGGTGTTGCCGCTTTTGATGAAAAGATGATCTTCGCCCTTGTCATGCCCGACGGCTTTGGCCTTGGATTGCGTGAGAAGCAGGACGTCCATTTTCGCATCGTCCCAATGTCGGGCCAGCCGTTCCAAGGCGCTTTCCCGTTCATCCAGCCAGATGATGTCGCTGTTGATGGTGAAGAAGGGCTGGTGACCCAGAAGCGGCAGCGCCTTCTTCAAGCCACCACCTGTTTCCAAGGGTTCGGCCTCTTCTGAGATTTTGATGGTCAGGTCATTGAAGCCGGAAAAGTAGGCGGTCAATTGGTTCTTGAGATGCGAGACATTGATGATGACTTCCCTGATCCCGTACGCCCGCAGCTTGTCGAGCGCATATTCAATCATCGGCTTGCCCCCGACCGGGACGAGCGGTTTGGGCATCCGGTCCGTCAACGGCTTCAGCCGCGTGCCGTAGCCGGCGGCCAGAACCATGGCTTTTCTAATCTTTCCGTGCATGACGTTCCATCCAACGTTTCACACCGACCAGCATGGGATGGCGCAAGGCCCTTTGCAACAGGCGTTCCACCCGCGGCGAATGAAGTTTCTTGTAATCGTGCTTTTTCTCGTGCCGGCTTAACCGTTCAAAAATGGCCAGGACGCGCGTGTGCCGTAGCGCCGCCAGAATGGCCATTGAAGTTTCAAAAGCCTTCCGGTCGAGGGCAGGGGATTGGGCGAGGTAACGCGCCACCATTTTTCCCCTGAGATCGTCCGGGACATCGCGCCGGGCATCTTCCAGCAACGACACCAGGTCATACGTGATCGGGCCTTGATACGCATCCTGAAAATCCAGAAGTCCGGCCTGCCGGACGCCCTCGCGTTCCGGAAGCAACATCAGGTTGGCCACGTGATAATCGCGCAGCAGAAGCGACGCCGGAACCTGATGCGCCAGAGGCAACACCTCCCGCCAGACGGTTTTGAATTCCGCCTTGCCGGCCTCTGAAATCGTCGGCGTACACCATTCCAAAAACAACCCGACGTCTTCCAGCATTTTTTCCGGATGATACGTCCGCAGGCCAATCGGGATTGCCTGCGGATGCCGGTGCAGGGCTATCAAGACATCGGTGGCAAGGGTATAAAGCTTTGCCGGGTCACCTTGGTTGTCCAGGAGGCGGGCAAAGGAATCGTCGCCGAAATCTTCCAGCAGCAGCAAGCCTTTCTTGTCAGACCGGGCAAGAATGGCCGGCACACTGAACCCGAGCTGATGGAGATGTTGACTGATCTGGATGAAAGGTGCCACGCTCTCCGGGACCGATGAGGCATCCATCAGAACCGCGCTTCGTTTGTCCTTTTCCAGGTGGAAATATTTACGGGTGGAGGCATCGCCGGTGAGAGGTTCACTGGTGGCATTGCCCCAGCCGGCGGTGTTCAGAAATTCGCGTGTTTTGTTGTTGGAAATTTTGCCCACTAATGGAAACTGATTAACCTAACGCGGCTTTCGCCGCAACCACAACGATGAGCAGACAGGACGCCGCCAGTGCGATAGAACATTGGTGTGAAAATCAAAGTCACCACCACAACCAGCGACGTCCCGTCGCCCTTTGTA
>Ga0181536_10002552_pt1 | contig 20435 bp, 14 predicted proteins | sample PEATcosm2014_Bin_41_FD_121105 | JGI IMG/M metagenome (GOLD analysis project Ga0181536, IMG submission 121105) | Peatland microbial communities from MTU Mesocosm Facility, Houghton, MI, USA - PEATcosm2014_Bin17_60_metaG | ecosystem: Environmental > Terrestrial > Soil > Wetlands > Peat | place...
AAGTAACAGACTTCACCGAGGGCACGATCTTCAATTTCGCCTGGTCCGCCGATGGCAAGCAGCTGTTCCTGGCGCGCGGCTCTGTAAACAGTGACGTGGTCCTGATCAGCAATGTGAAGTAAACAGGCCGAGAGGTTCCAGGGGGTCTTGGCACTTATGCCGCCACATGTATTAGGCCTTCCTCAGCTCTTGAAAGACGCCGATCCTGACATCCCCATCCTGAAAGAAGCCAAAGCGGAGTACACCAAGTTGCAATGATCGGGCCTGAGCTGCCGGGGTGGAGGTTTTGCGAAAGCTCTTAGTCAACTGATGTTTCGCCACACCTTTCTAGATCCTAGAAGGGGCCCTCAAATATGTCAGGGACATGAAATTTCATTTGATGTCCCTTTTCGAGTCTGCTTTCCAAAACTGCTTTCCAAAACTTGTCAACCGCGTCGAATGAGGGTAGATTGTCTTGTCCCTGGAATCTTCTTCTCTCTACAATGGGAGCACGTTGCATGCGCTACTGCCTGATCCTTCTGTCTGTGGTTCTATTCTGCAATCTTTACGCCGCGTCGCAAACTGCCGAAGAACTCGTCAACAAGAACATTGAAGCCAAAGGCGGGATAGAGAAAATCAAAGCTGTGAAAACCGTGCGCCTGACCGGAAAACTGGTGGCCAACGGCGGCTTCATTACCGGGGTGCAGACCCAGGAGAACATGCGCCCGAATCTGGTGCGAGAAACTTTTTCTCTGCAAGGCATGACCTCCGTGCAAGCTTATGACGGGCAAATCGGCTGGCAGATCCAGCCATTCGGCGGACGTAAGGACCCGGAGCTGATGGGGGAGGACGATACGAGGGATCTTTTGATCGACTCTGACTTCGATGGTCCGCTGGTAGATTACAAAGAGAAAGGGAATTCGGTCGAGTATCTGGGACACGACGTCGTCGATGGTGATGACGCCCTCAGGCTCAAGGTGACGCTGAAAGACGGCGACATTATTTACTGTTACCTCGACCCCGATACCTACTTGGAAATCCGCAGAGAAACTCAGGAATTTATTCGCGGCTCGATTAAAGAAACCGTCACCGACATCGGTTCCTACAAGCCTGTGGCTGGCGTGATGTATCCCTTTTCGATCGCTTCCGGTCTCAAGAGCGATCCAAGTTCCTGGCAGACGGTGACGCTGGTGAAGATCGAAGTGAACGTTCCGCTAGTGCAGTCTGACTTCGCCGTGCCGGCATCCCTCAGGAAATGAAACGCCTAACAAGCAGTGAAGTCGAAAGTATCGGGCTACCTCAATCCCTCGAGATTGGATTTCAAGAAGGACTGCAACGATGATAATTCGCGTCCGCAGCTTAGTCGGTTTGCCGAGTTCGTGGGGAGCATTGATTCTGAGTCTGATCTTCCTACCCACCGCGATGGCACAACAGGCGGTCAAGTTCGATTCCGCCACCATTTCTGGGTTGGCCGCGCGCAACATCGGCTCGGCCACCATGAGCGGGCGGATCGCAGCTCTCGATGCAGTGAATGAAAACGGACGCCTTACATTGTTTGTCGGTTCCGCCAGCGGCGGTGTGTGGAAGTCGGTCAACGGAGGCACTACTTTCAAGCCCGTGTTTGATCGGCAGGATGTGCAATCGATTGGGGCAGTCACAATTGATCCCTCGAATCCTAAGATCGTTTGGGTCGGAACCGGCGAAGCGTGGACCCGAAACAGCGTCTCCATTGGTGATGGCATTTACAAGTCGACGGACGGAGGTGAGAACTGGACCAATATGGGGCTGAAGGATTCTGAGCACATCGCTAAGATCCTGGTCGATCCAAAAGACGGCAACAACGTGCTAGTTTGCGCCGTCGGACCCATCTGGGAAGACGACGACGCACGAGGGGTTTTCAAGACCAGTGATGGCGGCAAGACTTGGAGGAAGGTTCTTGCGGGTGCTAACGGTTCCACAGGGTGCGGGATGTTGGCTATGAGTCGGCAGCAGCCCAATGTCGTTTTCGCCTCCACTTGGGACTTCCGCCGCCAGGGTTGGACCTTCCGCTCGGGCGGACCGGGCAGCGGGATTTTCCGTTCGACCGACGGCGGCGAACACTGGGCCGAGCTGAATGAAATCAACTCCAAAGGCTTGCCGGAGAAACCCTGGGGACGCACTGCACTCGTCGTCGCGCCGTCTAAGCCACAAATTGTCTATGCCATGATCGAGTCGAAGCAGAGCGCGCTGTTTCGCTCCGACGATAGTGGTAACACCTGGACTCGTCTCGATGCCAGCCGGTTTGTCGTTTGGCGTCCGTTTTATTTCGCTAACCTGATCGTGGATCCCAAGGACGAGAACAAGATATTTAAGCCCGATGCTCCCCTTCTGTTGAGCGTAAACGGCGGGAAGAGTTTCAGCGCCGTGGCCAATGCACACGGGGACCACCACGACGTTTGGATCGATCCCAACAATCCCAACCTGGTGTACACCGGCGACGACGGCGGTCTCTGGCGTAGCGAGGACGGGGGTACGCGATGGAAGCATCAACTGAACCTGCCAGTTTCGCAGTTCTATCACGTGAGCCTGGATAACGCGAATCCTTATCACGTCTATGGCGGGTTGCAAGATAACAGCACCTGGGTCGGCGACTCGTCTTATCCCGGCGGAGTCACCAATTCGCGTTGGGAGAACGTATACAACGGAGATGGCTTCTGGGCATTTGAAGATCCAGCCGATCCCGACTACATCTACGCCGAATATCAAGGCGGTCAGATCGGCCGTGTCAATCGCCATACGCTTGCAGTTCGGCCCATCAAGCCCCTTCCGAACTACGGCGAAAAAAAGCTGCGCTTCAACTGGAACACCCCCATCCACATGAGTCCGAATGAAAAGGGCATGATCTACATAGGAGCGCAGTTCCTGTTCCGTTCGCGCGACCACGGTCAGTCCTGGGAGCGGATTTCTCCGGACCTCACCACGAACGATCCCGAAAAACAGAAGCAGGAGGAATCGGGCGGCGTCACAGTCGATAATTCCTCAGCAGAGATGCACACCTCGATTTACTCCATTTCCGAATCTCCGAGGAATGGACAGATTATCTGGGTTGGAACCGACGATGGCAATCTGCAGGTCACCCGCGATGGTGCGAAAACCTGGACCAACATGGTGGGGAATGTGACGGGGCTAGAAAGGAATTCCTGGGTGTCTACGGTGGAGGCCAGCCGCTTCGATGAAGCTACGGCTTACGCGACCTTCGATCGCCACACCTTTGGTGATATGAAGCCTTACGCGTACAAAACCACGGACTATGGCAAAACCTGGGCGTCTTTGAACCTGCAGGAAAACGGGGTGCGAGGCTACGCGCATGTGATCAAGGAAGACACGCTGGGCCCCAACTTGCTCCTACTAGGAACGGAGTTCGGTCTATGGATCTCGGTGGATGGCGGGCAACGCTGGGCTCAGTACAAGGGAAGCGATTTTCCCGCTGTGGCGGTGCGTGACATTGCCGTGCATCCCCGTCAGTCTGATCTGGTGCTGGCTACTCACGGTCGAGGCATCTGGATCATTGATGACATCTCTCCCCTACGCGCGCTTACACCCGAGCTGATGGCGAAGGAGGCGGTGATCATCCAAGGTCCGCCCGCCATCCAGTACCTCAACGCCAATGGCGGCTGGGCTGAAGGCGACGAAAGCTTCAATGGCCCGAGCCGCCCCACCGACGCTTTCATCACCTACTATCAGAAGCGCCGGCATATTTTCGGCGACCTCAAGATTGAGGTTTTCGATCAGGACCAAAAGTTAGTGGACACCATCCCAGGCAGCAAACATCGCGGAGTGAACCGGGCTTTGTGGTCGATGCGGCTCAAGCCTCCGATTGTTCCACCCGCCGCAACCGCTCTGTTCGAGGCTGCCCAGGGGCCGCGCGTCTTGCCCGGAACCTACACGGTCAAAATGACCAAAGGGGACCAGGTGTATGCCTCGTCTCTCGAAGTTGCTCTTGACCCTCGCGCCACGTACACGATCGCGGACCGAAAAGCGCAGTTCGACCTCGTCATGAAGCTCGACAACATGCTCGGCCACATGAGCTACGCGGTGGCAGCTATCCAAGGAGTACGCGACTCAGCTGTTGCCCGCGCCGGCAAGCTTGGCGAAAAAGATCCCTTGCGAGCACACCTGCAACGACTTTCACAAGACTCTGATACTCTTCGTTCCAAGATCGTGGCCACCAAGGAAGGCGGCATGATTACGGGAGAGGAGCGCATCCGGGAACATATCGGCAAGCTGTACGGCGACGTGAACGGATACGAAGGGCGTCCCACTGATTACCAGGTTGCCCGCACAGACTCGTTGGGAAGGGAACTGGGAGATGTGATCACGGACTTCCGCAAGCTGACGGAAAAGGAACTGCCCGGGATCAATGCTAGTTTACAGAAGAACAAGCTGGAGGCGATCTCGGTGCTCAGCGAAACCGACTGGCAAAAGCAACACGAAGAGGGATCGTCGACAAAGTCCAGCTCCGCAGAGATGCGCGAAGTGGATTGAGCAGAGCATCTTTCTGTTCTGGGGTTCGAGAAAATCCTCGATCAACGAACCCATCGGTGCGCTGGTGCATCTGCAACTTGGACGCGCCTACGTACTCGCAGGCGACACCGCAAAAGCGAAAACCGCATACCAGGACTTCTTCGCCCCCTGGAAAGACGCTGATTCTGGTATTCCCATCCTGAAGGAAGCGAAAGCGGAGTACGCGAAGCTGCAGTAGCTGGAATCTCACCCTTAGGCATGGACTCAATTTTCACAGGTCGGTTCCCGGATCAAGCCTTGTAACACACAGATTTGAGAAGCGGAGACAAGACAGTATCGGTAGTCATCACAGGCTCCGTTCCGGGCCGGATTCCCAACTCATACAAAAACGCTGCCGACTACGGCTCCTTCCAGACATAACAAAGGTGCGGATAATTCCCGGCCATGTAGCTAAGCCCGCTCAGAGGAGCGGCTTCCAGCTCAACCCGCTCTTACTGCGCACAACTGTTCTTTCTGCGGCTTTCGCTTGCCGTAACAAAGCGGTTGCCATCCCAGTGCAGCTTTGACGTGACGATCCATTCTGGGCAAGCGTTTGAACCCCTATCCCCCATCTCCAGAAAGTCCACTGCCAGTTGTTGGTTGCTGACCTTCAAGCCTGTTACCCGTCTCTCCTTCCAAAACGAGGGTGGCAGCGTTGCGAGAAGTTTCGGCTCGCTGCCGGACATCTGGAAGATAAAGACTTCAGAGAAGTTCACATTCGGACTCATGTCCGCGGGATGGCATCCGAGGGCCACCGCTGCCAGTTCATGGCCATCGCCTTTGAAATCGCCGTACGCGGGCTTATCCATCCAGAATTGTCCGTCTTGATTGTTGGCCTGCCCCTTGGAGACATGAATGAGATTGGCAGGTGCATTTTCGTCGAGGCACTTCGATTCGTAACTAAAGTTCTGAAAATCAATGCTGCGTATATCTTGTTTGGCTGCGCCGGCGGGAACGCGGGCAACCTGCTGTTGTTCTGATATAACCGCAGGTTGGGCGCTGGGTGTGATAGCCGAACCAGAAGCCGTCGAGACTGCGCTAGGGCTCAATTCCACAGAAGACCAGACAGCTTCGTTCGCACCAACCGTGTAAGGTGCCCCTTCACGCTGAACAAGGAGAATAAAGAAAGGCCCCAGACCGATAGGCATATCCGCCTTACTGAGTACGTTCGTACCTTGTGAGTCGGAGACTGTCGCAGTTCCTAACCCATTTGCATCGACGGCAAACTCCACTGTGTACCAGCGCTTGACGCTAACGTCTCGCGACACTTTCGCTCCTTGCCCCTTCTCAGGAGTAATCGACATGCCGTAATAAGGGCCGTTATGAGGATTCAAGTTGCCCTCGGCCCTGAGTGATTGATGCAGGTCGTCGCTGACGATATAGAGGGCAAACGGAACCCCATTGGCGATGGTACCCATAACTGATGCCCGAACCTTGAATGGAGGAGTGAAGCTTTCCTTCGACTGAAGGCCTGTGATCTGGTATGTTCCGTTCACGCCTGACATGGTCATTCCAGATTGGTCAAAGCTCAACTTGGGCTCGACCCACCGCAGACCCTCCTTCTTCGCCAGCGCTGCCAGCAATGGAGTGCTTGCCTGCCACCGTTCAGTGTCAAGCGCCCTATCGGACGAGAAGAGCGATCGTTGCTGAGCATCGTTGGTGGCGCTAGTTGACGTAATAGGAGGGGCCGCGTTCTCAGCAGACGGAAATTTCACGGTCAATTGCGCACAATCACTGGTGCCTGCGTCCTCGTGCGAAATCACTTGAATCGTGTAGTCGCCGTGCGGCTCGGCATACGTATAGGACTGGGGGAACCATCCCTGCGTCGTCGTGCCATCTCCCCAGTTCCAAGTAAATGGAGTCCCTGGGCGCCGGACATCCACGCCATTGATTGCAATCTTGCCAGTGCTTGAATCAAATCCAGTAACGCTTAATCGGAGCTGGCCCGAAAACGGTCGGCCGCCGCAGCCCGTTGCCGCCGGCGCGCTGCTGCCCGTTGCCGCCGGCGCGCTGCTGCCCTTCTCAGGCGCGTTGCCCGGGAGGTCTACGATCGAAAACGTCACCGGCTGCATCGAGTTCGGCGGATAGCCAATGATGTCGGTGACGGGCACGGCGACCGTCGGCGCTGAAGTCGGCAGCACGCGGATCTGCAGCGTGCCAACGCCGCCGATCCAGCGGCCCTCCGGAGGGATCAGGCGTTCCAAAACACCCGGGCGTACTTGGCTCCACGGGGGGGCGCTCCCTTGAGCAGCCGGCGCCTGGCCCTCGAGAATAAACTCATTCCGCAGCGCGTCGTAGTCGTCGGGGTGCTGTGACATGGCATTCTTGGCCCTTTCATATTTAAGGATCTGGTCGCCTGCGGGTAGGCGGTGCAATTCCGTGTCAAAGTCGGGCATGCCGCGGTGACCCCTGACATAGTCATTCCAATAGGCACGGATCTGCTCTACCAAGTCATCGCCGAGTGCAGCGCGCTGGTCGGGAATGACGCCATCAACCAGAGCGCGCGAGGTTGGCGTTAGGTCTCCATACTTCTGCCCGTTCTGGATCGCCCAGGAGAGCACCTGCACAGGTTTGTATGGAAGGCCCTTGTTGCCCACGCGTGCGGTCAGCATGGTGATCACGTGCGCCCGTTTGCCGTTGAGCTGGGCCAGCAGATAGTTCAGGCCGGGCGCGGTGCCGGTATAAATGTGAGTGCAATAGAGCCGAACCGGAAGGGCGTAATCACCGGGCGCAAGGTCGATTTCGCCGTTGGCGGATTGCGCCAGTTGGGCGGATTCGGCCGCGACCTGAGCGGCGTTGGACGGTACAAACGCCGTCCCCGGCAGTGCCACCTGTGGAAACAGCTCGCCGTAGTTGTAGTCAATCGGCTGGTTTGCATTAATGTATTTGGTGAGGGCCGCGTCCGCAATCTTCGGAAAAGGATCGATTTTGGGCCACTTCGGCAACTGAGCCGCGCTGGACGTGTAGAACGTAGACGCCGTGGCGCAAACCAAAAGCGCCCATGCAAGCCAAGATAAGAATCGCCAATATATTTTCGTCATCACTGCCTCCTTTTGCTTAGACCGAGTCTTTGTTTTTCATGCTCACCTGGTAAGCGCAATTTTTGCCATTCGGGGCCACTGCCAATTTCTCTTGCCGTAAGTCTGCCGAAGTAACAGGCAACGGCGGAATACGCGAAGATGCAGTCGCGTAGGCTGCCGTCACCGAGACAAGGTGCAGGTGCACATCGGTTTTCCTCCTCCGAAATTTCTCGCCTCAAATCGGGCGTTGGGACACCTAAGGCCGACTCACTGTTGCCAAAACAAGTCGTGATCTTCCGTCTCGTACACCTCAAGGAATTTTCGCGATCGTTTCAGCACTCCCATGCGTGCCGTCGGGATACGTCGCAACAACTTTGATCGTGTATGTGCGTCCTGCTTGGTCGTACATTTTCGTCTGAGGAAAGAAGCCTACGGATTCGCTCCCATCTCCCCAGTCGAAGTGAAAGGGAGTCGATGGTCGTGCAGTGTCAACACCGTTGAGTACGACTCTCCGTGCGGGAGGATCAATCTGGGGGGCGAACAAACGCAACGTGCCCGGGTTTGAACTTTGCTGCACGATTGCCGTCCCTGGGCTCGGACTCTGCTCCGAGATCACGGCCGTCCAACTCCCCGAATTGTCTGGGAAGAAATTATCGTTCACACCGAGGTACAAGCGGCCGGCCACAGGCGCTCGGAACTGCGTGGAAGATCCCAGCTGAAAAAACGCTCCTGCCGAGCCGATTCTTCCAATGAGTGAGTGGCACCGAAGATCGCGCGCTACGAAGGGTACGCGTGGATTACGATAGACCGCACAGCTTGGTTGATCTCCCTGAGGGCCTATCGCCTGTCCTCTGCGCGAGAAGCTGATATTGCCACTGGCGTTGACGGAAACTGCTTCACCCTCATTAAGGTCCACTCCAGTGTCGGTCCAGGGCCGGTTACCAATCACCGTTACGGTTTTGAGGGAACCCGCCTGGGTCGGGCCGTTGAAATCGGTTGCTACCTGGTCTTGAGTAACCGTGGATTTCTCGACCGTCGTGGTCAAGACCAGGTCGTCCACCAATGTCTTCACCCCGTGCTGCTGCAGAACTATGCGTGCGGCAGTCGATCGGTCGGAGGTTTTGTTGACAAACCCCATGAGCGTCACGACTCCTTTTTGAGATCGGATTGCAATTGCATACTTGCTCAAATCCGGATCGGCCGCGAATTTCGCCTGAATGGATTTTTCGATTTCTGCGTCCGGCACCGTAGTCTCGTAGGCAGATCTCAAATAGAGAAGCAGTGTCACGGCGGCCACTAAAGCGACAACACCGAGCACGCCCCAAATCAGAAGTGGACGAGGCGACTTCGGCGAAGCGGAAGTCTGGTCAGATTGCCTTTGTCCGACTTCACTTTTCGGAGGTTTGACAGACGCCACGGGAATAGGTCGGGGGATTTCCGGCGTGGGAATGGGCACAGGAATCTCTGCGGCGAGCGCTGAACTGGACCGGGAAGTGGGCGGTCGTCCTGCCGCCATCGGAGGCGTAGCAACAGCCGTGCGCGAGGCGGCAACCAGCGGTGTCACACTTCCGACCGACGTACCGCAGTTCGTGCAGAACTTCTGATCGCCTTTTAGTTTGGTGCCACACTGCGTGCAGAACATTTGAGCACCTCCCGCTTACTTCGGACCAGACGATGCGCCACCTGGCCAGCGATGCGCCCTGATTTGTCCTTGCGTACTCAACCACTGCAACTGCCGCGCCCTCATCTCTATGCCGCGAAACCAGCGCTGCGCCTGGTGTTTTCCTCGATGTCGATCAGCACGTGAATCATCTCGGCCGAGGCCCAAAGGAACAGCGCGTAGCACAAGCTCAGCAGGAAGATGATCCATCCAATTGCAGACCCTGCAGCACCGATTCCTGGAGACCCGATTCCTGGATAGTTTGGTAAAGAGCTTGTTATCGATGCGGCTGACAGGCCGGTAATTGCTCCTCCAAGTGCCGTCAGCACGGCGAGGATCTTGAGGATAAAAGCGATAATACGGAGCCCCGGATAACGTCGGCTCTGACTTCCGCCCGCTGACACACGATGGATCTGGGCAGAATTCTCCTGCGAAACGGGACGGGCGTCGACCGCGTTACCACAGGCTCCGCAAAACTTTGTTCCGGCGTCGAGCGGAGCTGCGCAATTCGTACATATGCTAGCCATTGGTCCCTCCTTGATCTCACTATCCGACCGCGGACAGTCCTCCTAGGAGTGTTTTGCCGCATTCTCTACAGAACCTAGCTGGGGCTGGGTTGTCGGCACCACAGGATGCACAGGGTTTCGAAGCCGAATCAATTGGCGTGGGCATGCTCGACGCGGCCCCGCAATTCGGACAGAACTTCTCGGCAGCGGTCATTGCTTGTCCGCAACTTTGACACTGCGGTGTAGCCCCCAACACCTTAGGGTGGGCGTCCTGATTATTGAACCCGCCTGCTGCACCTTGTATTCGAGCAACGCCCTTTTCTGCCAGCGTCCGGCCTTGCTCGGCGAGAGTTTTGGCGACTCCGATAGCCCGAGTGCCAGCCCTTGCAAGCAATTCGTTCAGACGCTCACCGTCATCGGAGACGACAGGGTGTTGAATCCCGGTATCTGGAGACTCCATTGTCTCGACGAGCAAGTACGGGGCGGGGCTAAAACCGAGGAGTTGGGAATACAACACGTGAGGGAAGGAAGCACGCAAAGTGTTGTACTCCATGACCGACTGGTTGTATTGATTCCGTGCCCTTTCCAATGCCAACTCTGATTCCCAAATCCCGTCCTGGAGGGAGTTGAAGTGCTGGTCTGCCTTTAGTTCCGGAAACCGCTGCGCCACCGCGTTTATCGCAGCCAGGACCTGCGCCGACTGTTGATTCGCTAACTGTGCAGAAGACACTGTAAGGTCTTCCGAAATCTTCAACAATGTTAGTTGTTCACCTTTTTGATAAACGCTAGCGGCATTGGCCAGTTGCTTGATGAGTTCGATCTTCTTCATGGTGGAAGCCGAGATGGCGGCCCAGTCTCTGTTTTTCCTCTCGGCGAGAACCCTAATCTTGTTATAGCCCCATAAAACGATCACACTCAGCACCACGGCCGCAAAGATCAGGAGCTTAACGATGTCTGATACGAAGTCTACGAGTGAGTTCACGGCTCACCTCCAATGGAGAAGTCACCAATCAAGCAATGGCTAACATAACGACGAGCCATAGATACCGGGAAGACGATACGCGCTAGCGCGGCCTCTGTTTACAACGGTACAGCCTCCTGCGTCTGTGATCGTCATCACCTATTCGTGTACGCCCACGAGCTTCCTGCCCACCGCGGCTGGGAATAAGGTGCACATACGCTGCAGGTCCGGCATTCCTGCACCTTGTCCCAGCGACGCGGTGACGGGCCGGCTAAGGTACTCTCCCGCTCCAGGCCGTGGCCAGAAGACCATTGCCAGTGTTGCTCCACACGTCTATGGCGACTGGATCGCCGTGATTAACTACCAAGCTGTCCTCGCCGTAAGTACCGGCGAAACCCGACAATACAATCTTCGTATTGCTCCACGATGTGTACTTCACGGTGATGGTGCTGCCAGTGAAGCCGGCATAGAAACAGGCACCGCATTGTCCGGTAAATGAGTGGTATGCGTAGTCTCCGAATCTGAGCAAGCCGGTATCGCAACCGCTTGCGCACGGTACGCCTGCGGGAGCGCTACCAAACCCTGTTCCATAGATCGTGACGTGGAGACTCTTTCCAATGCCGCTGAAGACGACACTGTAGATTTGAGGAGTCCCAGGCTGAACGGGAAGAATGTTGCCCGCCCAGACGGTTCCGTCCGTCTCGTTCTGTGAATTCCAAATTCCAACTTCGATGGCGTCACCGGGCTGTCCAACGGTGTAACCACTGATCTGGATCTGGTCGTCCGTCCACGAGTCGAAATTGACGGTGTAGGCATCCCCAAGATATCCGGTTTCGCATCCGCCTGGATTTGTCTTGTTGCACGTCGGGTTGCCAATGCGAAAGTAGGCGCAATCTTGACCGCTCCCGCTGCACAAACTGGAGCCGAAGCTGTAGCCGCTCAGCGCGATACTATAGTTTCCGCTGCTGCCAGAAATCACTGTTGGTGAAAACGTCGGAACCGACTGGCCGACACCAGAAACAGCCAAAAGAAACATCAAAGTACATGTCATACAAACGACTTTCAGTGAACTTTTCATGTGCGTCTCCTTTTCTTGGCCGAACCGGAAGCCAATTCGCGAGTCGAGTCGTGGCTTCTTCAATGGGCCGTCAAAGGTATCACCGTAAAGTCCGAAGAAAACCCGCAACCGTTTCTGTAAGAGGTCGCGACAGTCGGCAAGTCTCCCTGCCTGACCGGGCGGTATGCGGCTCGGCTAGATTGTGGTAAACTCCGCGCCAAGTGAGACTTACGGTGAACGCGACATGCCCCGAGAAGGATCTGTTTCCCGGCACATCAGAGAGCTGAAGGAAGGTTCTGCTCACGCCGAGGAACGGCTTTTTCAACAATACATCAGCGAGCTGACGCACCTCGCCGTGGCTAACATGAGACGTATGCTTGGAGAGAAGGCAGTGGCGCTCGACCCTGAGATCGCAGCCGAGAGCGCCTTACGAAGCCTCTTGCAACGCATCAAAGAGGGCAAGGAGGAGCGTCTGTTCGACCGCAACCAATTGCTTGGATTCCTGGTGGCCAGGATGAAGGAAAAGCTCATTGACCAGCGGAGGACAGACATGGCGAAAAAGCGTGGCGAGGGATTAGTTACTGCCGCTGATTCTGAGGTATTGTCCGCAGCGAAGAGCCTCAAGCCCACGCCTGAGGACGCCCTGCGATTTCAAGAACTTTTCATTCACGCGATGTCTGCCCTGCCGAATGACGACATTCGTCGCATAGCCCTGCTCGAATTGGAGGGCTATACCGATATGGAGATTGGTGGAATCATTGGCAGATCCCTCCGGGCCGTTCAACTTAAGCTTAAGTTAATTCGTGCCATCTGGCAGGAACAGTTAGATCGCGATGCCTACTCCCCCGCCTGAAACTGAACGGCCGTTGCTCGAAAGGATCGACGAAAGCGTTGATCGGTTCGAGTCACAACTCAAGAGCGGCGGCAATCCCCTAATTGAATCTTTCCTGGAAGGCTGGCAGGATCCGGAACTCTCGAAACTCCTTGTAGAGCTTGTTGGTGTCGAACAGGAGTTCCGCGTCCACCGAGGCGAGAAGCCGAGTTTGTCGGAATACCACAATCGTTTTCCTCGCCATCAGGATGTGATTGACAAAGAATTTCCTGCCAGCCTGGGCAACTACGATCTCTTGGAACTAGTGGGGTTGGGTGCGTTCGGGCGTGTCTATCGTGCCCGATTGAAAGGCACAAACATCTACCATGCACTCAAGATTCTGCACGAGAGAAAAGACTCGGCAGATCTTGATTTGGTCGTTAAGGAGTTTCAAGCACTCGCAAAAATCAAGCATCCCGCTATTGTTACAGCTCACACCCTAGATATCGGCTTAAGTGGAGCCTCTCCCTATTTGGCGATGGAGTACGTAGAGGGGAAATCTTTGCAGGAGGTGCTGAAATCAGGCAGGCTCCCCATCGGGCGTGTTGTACGGCTCGTTTCCGAGATTGCGCAAGCGCTCGGGGCGGCCCACGCTGCCGGGATCATTCATAGAGATTTGAAGCCAGCCAACATCCTAATTGACCTGGAGTGGCAGCCTCATCTCACCGATTTTGGTCTAGCCCTCCTCAATGTACATAGACATGACAAAAGCGAGGAACTCGCGGGGACGCTTGCCTATATCCCTCCCGAATACACGAGATCAGAAGTGGCCGACCCGCGATCGGACATCTGGAGCCTTGGGGTAATTTTCTACGAAATGTTGACTGGGGAGACCCCGTTCCACGGCGAGACCAGGGGTGTTTTGTTTGACAAGATCCAAAACGAACAACCGACCGAGCCAAGAGTCTTGAGGCCTGACCTATCTCCGAAGCTCCAGCAGGCCTGCTTACGATGCCTTGAGAAGGACAGAAGTAGAAGATGGTCAACAGCCTACGACTTAGCAGCCGCTCTGGAAGATCCTCCTCAGGTTCCACCACGACCGCCAACAGCCAAGAAGCCTTTTATTTTTCTTGCTCTTATCGCGGTCTTGGTGCTCATCGCGGGGGTCGGCTATTACTTCTCGCACTTGTACACCTCTGATAGCAGCATCTTCTTCGCCATCCAATCGGATCTGGAGAACGATCCGAGTTTGCAATATGCCAATGTCCGGATAACGATCCGTAATGCAGCGGTAACGCTCAGCGGCGAGGTGCACCAGGAGTCCGACAGGATTCGTGCAGCGGCTATCGCCGGCCAGGAAGCCGGGGTTCGGCAGGTTACCAACAATCTCCGAGTTGCTCAACAGCCACCTACGAAAAAGACTCCCAGCCAACAACCCGGGAATTCGTTCCCGACAACCAACGTTCAATCTTCGCCGAGCGCTGCGCCAGCCAAGGACGTGGTATTGCTCCCATTGACCTGGATATCAGTAAATGCGCTACAGCAGGTTGGAGGTGCAGTGTACGTCGGGGGCCGTAGCAGGGATGGCGGAGCGCTAGGTAGACTTCAAATTGAAAGTGGCACATTCACTGACTTGAGCCATCTTTTGCCAACGCCATGGTGCCCGGTAAGTGCTCTGGCATACGGAGCTAATCAACTTTTCGTTGGAGGCGGGTCGCGCGGCGGGTGTGCGGGACAACTTTCACCAATGTCAGGCAGTTTCGAGGACATGACCACACAACTGCACGCCCAAGGCTCGGATTTCTACTACTACGGAGGCATAGGTGCAGTAAGCTTCAACGGTCGCGAGTTCCTGATCGGGGGTTCTGGCAAGCGTACGTCCTTAGAGTTTTATTCGCCTGAAACAGGCAGATTTACAAATTTGGGATTGAGGTCGTATTTTGCTGTCAACACCATTGCGTCAGATGGAAACTCATTCTTGGTTGCTGGTGCGGGGCCGGGCCCAGGACCGCAACAGCCTCCAGCTTTGGGATGGGTCTCTCCAACACATAGCTTCACCGATCTAACCGCATCGCTGCCGGCGAATTGGGGAACGACCAAGAGATCTGCCTACAACGGCAAGGAATTCCTTATTCAGGGAGTTGACGGCACCACAGGGACAAACCAGATGTTGGCACTCCTGGATGCTTCCGGTAGGACATTGAGCGAGGTGACAAATTCTCTCCCTCCTGCTCTTAGCGCACATGCCGTCGATGGTCATGACGGATACTTTCTCATCGGGGGGCAGATGGGCCAAAGGGCTTATCTTGCTCGATATCGTAAAGGGTCGCGTTTCACTGATCTCTCCGCACTGCTCCCGGAAGGAGCCTTAGACGTGACCGCGGTCAAGATCGTTGGCAACAAGGTCGTTGCTATGGGAGTAAGCCGCACGGGCCAACTATTCATGCTCATTATTCTGGAGCAAGCACATGAAGTCGACGTGCGATAGCGTCGGCCCCCGCAAACAAGGTTTTGAAGGAGCACGAATATTCTAAGGTATTATCGAGAACGCTCTATAAAGACGGGACTTCAGAGCTATTGTTGTTACGAAATCAGAACGAGCGATGCCTGTGTTACAAGGGCATCCATTCAGCGTCTCTCAGGGAAAAAGATCCCAGAGGTGTCCGGCGGATTTGGCATTCTGTTTGGCGGCTGAGCCATTCGGCAAACAAGCTCTCGTGATTCCGGTCACTGCAATGTCGCCGCTCGCCCCATATCTTTACGTGCGACCGCAGCGAGCCTGTTCCCCTAACGCGCCCGGTGCGAGCGGAGGAATCAATATGAGATCACAACGGCGGATTGTTGTGGGGTTGATTGTCCTAGTTGTGAGCGCGGGCGCAGCGTTTGGCCAGGCAAGCGGAAAGGCGGAGGATGCCATTCTTGCTGCTGACGCGGCGTGGATGAAGGTCTACCACGCGAAGGACCTCGCCAGATCGGTGGCGTTCTGCGACGAACAAGGCTCCATGTTGGCGCCCAACGTTCCCATAGCCACTGGGAGGGATGCCCTCGTGAAAGCGATCGCAAGTGATTTTGTCAACGCCAACCTGACATGGCACGCGAACAAAGTCGGTGTCGCCCGTTCCGGTGACCTTGGCTATACGAGTGGTACTTACGACAACAGTTTCAAGGACCCATCGGGAAAAACTATCTACGACAAGGGGAAGTATCTGACCGTGTGGAAAAAACAGGCGGACGGCGAGTGGAAGGTGTTGTACGACGTGTTCAATTCCGACCTGCCCGCGCCGATTCGTGGCGCCTCCCCAGACGAGCAGCGAGCTGTTCACAATTCATCTGGGCCTGTGCTGTCGAGGCAAGTTGGCGATATCCTTCTGGCGATGAGAGGGTGTACTCCTACAGGAGATCCTGGGGCGGAGGAGTTGGCGTTCCGCTGTGTAGGCAGTATCGAAAACAAGGGGGAGTTTAAGATCCGCGTCGAGGTCACCAACGGCAGGGTCATTGATGACCATGGCAATGAGCACCCACTTTGGACAACCGGGCCATGGGGCGGGCCAGTAGTTAACTTCCATTTTGGCGCTGGGTGCTGTGCGGAGGAACTGATACCCGGTCTCCCTGTGAAGTTTGACTTTGGACTTGACCACATGAAAAGGGACACCGCCTCGATAAATCTGGTTCTTGACTTCATAAGCTCGGGGAGCTCGGGGAGCCTGTCTCGGAGCGAAGCTGTTTTTAAGGGCGTTCCGATTCGCAGTCACTGACGCGCAGAGGTGGCACTGAGATGTTCTAAATGTGGTTGGCCGTATTGGATTCGGCGGCGATGGAGGTCGCTGATGTTCTGCACAAACTGCGGTGCGCCCTGCGCGTCCGATGACCAATTTTGCACCCACTGCGGGGCTGCCCTAGAGCCACCAGAGCCTCCCGCCAACACCTCCACCTCGAAGCTCGTCCCGCTGAGTCGTTACCCATTCTTGCGGCAGAGACAGGGAGAAGCCGCGCATGCCGTCAGGTACTGCGACGCCGTAGTGGAGAGAAAGTTCATCGGCGATGTGAGGAAGTACAGCTTCGTGAGGCATGGCGTCCGTGGATACTATCGATTACCTCGGATGAAGTACAAAGTGCCTGTAATGTTGGTGACTAACAAAAGAATCTTATTCTTGCAAGACGACGCACACCCGCTGTCCTTGAGCGTGATTGCGAATCCTGCTCCGCAAGCAAGTGAGGGAATCTTTTCGCACGTAACCGGGTCGGACTGGAGAGGAAACCTGCGAGCGGTGAAGGCGCTCCGGGCGCTGTTGCCATTCGTATTGTTGGGAGCTAGCGCACTCCTACACGTCGACCGCAAAATAAGCGGCGCAATATTCGCATATGCAGTCGCATTGTTGCTCTTGCAAACGCAGATGGTAAAGCGATGGCTTTGGTTTTTCCCCGCTGTACTAGCGGCGGCGTACATTTACTCAGAGCGACTCGACCTTCACCTCTCGACAGTGAAATGGCAGGGTGCCGTCCTGCTTATTGGCTGTCTTGTAGCTATTTGCCCCGCCGATTGGCTGTACGAAGATGGCATCGTTAGTAGGCTCATGAATTGTCAACCCAGACTCTTCGACACTGAAGGCCAAGGTTGCCTCCTACGGCTACTACACATAGGAGTGCTGCTATCAATGGTGCTGGTGGGTCCGCCGTTAGCATTTGTTACTTTGTTAGGATTCATAGGAGGCCTTGGCTGGCTCACCATTCCATTGCTGCTATTGCAACTTATGTTTATTAGGATGGTGTTTGCTAGACGTTGTGTCCAATGTGACTGGCTGGTATCTGCCGACTTGTTCCAAAAAACAGACTATAGAGAATGGGGGAAGTCCGGGGGAAAGAATCTACACAAATTTGACTACAACATGTTTCTCTGCCCACGCTGCGGGCACTCATGGGGCTCACGGAACGTGGAGGATAGGATGAGCGTTCGGGTGTATCTCTCCCCATATTGGGTTCTGGACCCGTCGCTTAACGACGAATTAGATCAGGAATTCAAAACTTGCATCTGGCCCCGCATCTCAAATGTTGACAACGTTCCAGCAATGTTTCGCGAAGAAGAAGAAGGCACTTCTCCATATAAGCGTGATGAAGCTTGGGCAGAGTGGACATGGGTTCGTAGCAAAGAGAAAGAAAAGGAGGCGTTGCAGTTTGACTTAGGGCGTGTACACGCGGGCCGTCCCTTGGGGTCTATGATGTCGCAGGTCAGCGACAATGCCCCTAGATTCGCCAAGGCAATTTCAAAGTTTTTCGACAAAGCACAGAGCGATCGCTCGGTCGGCTACGGTGAGAAGGAGGGCAGCGCCAGACTCTACCTCAAGAACTCGGATGAGGTAGCAGAACTTATTTCTATGCTGGATATGGCACCAACTGCGGAGATGGCGTTCACAGAGGCGTATAGGAATGCGCTCTTCGCCGAAGTTAACAGCTTCGTTGCAAATACTGATACTCCTTCACCACCGGCCGCAGATTCGGGGACAAGTGGCGGCACGGTCCCGGTTCGGCCCGTCGCACCCAGCTTTGCGAAGCGTTATTACACCATACTTGTAGTATGGTGGCGGAGGATAGGTATTACGGTCTGTCTGCTTTTTGCGCTGTATATCTGCCTTTCTCTTGCCCGCATCTTCTTGCAGAATGGGCAGAAGCAACGGGAAAGGCACAATCCGCAGCAAGGCGTGCCTTCGGTGCAACGCGGGCAGCCCGGCTCAACTACAAAGGGTATGGCTCACGGTGCCGCAACGTTCGAGGACGATTTCACTTTGGATCATTCCTTGAATCAGTCAATCTGGACCACCGACGGTGAAGCTCTAAATGCGCGTATCTTGAAAGCGGACACAACGTTTGTACCAGTACGGCTGGCGTTCTCTAGTCTCGGCATGTCAATGGCGGGCGTGGACGGTAAATTCCAATCTACAGGCATTCAGTCGGCGCGTAGCTGTTCTACGCCGCTGACTTTGGAAGCGAAGGTGATGGGGACAATTGCTAACGGCAACGCTTTTGCTCTCTACCTCGTCAATGCAGACGGGAGCCAGTACTTAACCCTGAACGGTCATCAGGACAGGGGCAACGGTGATGACTACAGTCTTGGGTTGGGTTATACGGGTCTCGCCAACGACGCTGGCAACGGGATGCGTCGGGTGCTTTCTCGGGACGTATCGCTCCACGCTTGGAACGTAATCCGGTTCACAGTTGATGCACACGGCGTAGGCACCGTCGTCGTTGAAGACCTGCAAGGATCGCGCTTGGCAGCCGAGAATAATCTGACCGTGGGCACGGGTCCGTTCTTTGTTGTGCTTGCTCAGTGGGAAGGATGGCCTCACACTGTAGGACCGAATGAAGCTGTCTGGGGAAAAGTAACAATCTCCACTGCCTTGCCTGAGGCTAGTCGATAACTTCGCCGCAAGACTGCGCTCTCGATTGAGCAACGAGTGGTCAGAACGTATACCTGTGCACCAGCGACCAATCTGTCGAAACAGGGGGCGAAAGGCCGCATAAAATGAAGTCGCCGCAGACACCCTTTTTGACCACAGCGGATCATGCGGAAGATTGATAATGTGTTCTCGGGCTGAGGGTCAGTTCACTGTCGCCCCGCCGCAGCACCGCTTGTACTTCTTCCCCGAGCCGCACGGGCACGGCTCGTTCCGCCCGACCTTGGGAACATTGCGCCGTGGCTCGGACGTGCGGGCACTCGCACTGACCCGCCGGTGCTCCCGGAAATACCGATACGCGCCCAGAAGCCCAGCCGCCATGTGCACGATGACTTCTCTACGCTTCTCTGGGCTGATCGGCTTGGGGCGCATCTCCGGGTCCTCGTCGTGCTCGTGGCAGAGCATCATCATCGGGATCAGGCATCCGCCGTGCTCCTCGTCGTTGACCAACTCTGCCCAGCCGTCGTGGCGCATGCCCATGCCCCGCATGAAGCCGCGAGCCCAGTCGTTGCCGTGCGCCTTGCCGTTCTCGTCCTCAAGCAGGAGCGGCACGTAGACCTCGCCCTTGAACAGCGTCCCGGCGACGGTGTTCCAGTGCCGCATCATGAGTCCCAGAATTTTATTGGCTTCGCCCAGACTGCCAAACTCGCAGGCTTCCGACATCTCGCCACCAAAGACTTCCGGGTAATACTCGCTCGGCATTACGGTTTCCGGTCCCGCGATGAGGGCGGCGAAGAATCCATCAAGTTCTTCGAGGCTCATCGCCCTGCCGCCCTTGCAGCTTTTGAGGAAGTCTCCAAGGCGATCAAGCTCGGCGTCGGTCAGCGGCTCGTGTTGGGTGAACATCTTCATGGGAAACCATCCGCAGGAGGCAGCTTTTGTTTCGGCGAGCATTCTACGCGGCATTCGCTCTCGCGAGCAGAAGACAGCACTCGTCCGGTTGCGACTCATCAGGGCCGAGCCCAGTTAGTGAGTGACCTGGCGATCTTACCCGAACAGAACCGTACAATGACAACGGTGGAGAAACGGAATGCTGATGGTCTTCTTGCGCGGAGTGCCCCTCGTTGTGATTGGTATCTACCTAATTGCGCTACTCGTGGCGGTCTTTTTCTCCGAACCACTGATTTTTCAGCCACAACAGGCTGGATATCGGGATAACGCTGCGATCCTGAAACTCACGAGTTCGGATGGAGCGAAGATATCCGCAACATACCTGCCGAATCCAGACGCAACGTTTACGGTTCTCTTTAGCCACGGAAATGCCGAAGACATCGGTGACGATGAGCCTCTCTTGGAACGAATAAGGGCCGCTGGATTTGCGGTCTTGGCGTATGACTATCAGGGCTACGGCACGAGTGAGGGCAAGCCCACTGAACGCCACGCTTACGACGATGAAGATGCAGCTTACAACTTTCTGGTGCAAACCATGCATATCCAGCCGACCAAGATC
>Ga0181536_10002553_pt1 | contig 20435 bp, 16 predicted proteins | sample PEATcosm2014_Bin_41_FD_121105 | JGI IMG/M metagenome (GOLD analysis project Ga0181536, IMG submission 121105) | Peatland microbial communities from MTU Mesocosm Facility, Houghton, MI, USA - PEATcosm2014_Bin17_60_metaG | ecosystem: Environmental > Terrestrial > Soil > Wetlands > Peat | place...
GGTCTCATGCACAACTACGCCGCCAGCATCGTGAATCGCAGCTCCGTCATGGACTATCCGCCACCGACCGTAACTCTAGGCGTGGATGGACGGCCCGATGTTTCCGATGCCTATGCGGTTGGTATCGGCGAGTGGGACAAGGTTTCAATCGCCTACGGCTACACGGATCTTTCGCAGGCCAGTCTTGCTCAAGCCGGCCTTGCTCACGCAAACGGCGAAACACCGTCGCTCGACAAGATTCTCGATGACGCCTTCTCCGGAGGGCTTCTGTACCTCACCGATCAGGACGCGCGTCCGCTCGGCTCCGCCAGCCCGATCGCGCACCTGTGGGATACAGGCAGCAATGCTCTCGACGGTTTGAGGCGCGTGATGGCCGTGCGCGCCGCAGCTTTGAAGAACCTCTCGGAGAACGCGATTCCCGAACACACTCCTATGGCGACCCTCGAAGATGTGCTGGTTCCGATGTATCTCTACCACCGCTATCAAGTGGCTGCGGTGGCGAAGTCGATCGGCGGACTCGACTACTCTTTCAATCTTCGCGGGAACAACGATAAAGGTGATAAGTATAAGGATAAAGCGCCAAGAATCGTACCCGCCGCCCACCAGCGAGATTCGATTCGTGCAGTTCTCGACACTCTCTCGCCGCAAGTGCTCGCCGTGCCCGAGCCTCTGCTCAAGATGATTCCCCCGCGCCCGCCGGAGTATCCCACCGGCCGCGAGAATTTCTCGCGCCGGACTTCACCAGCATTTGATGCGCTGGCTCCCGCGGAAGCAGCGGCGGAAATCGTCACAAACTTGCTCCTCCAGCCCGAACGCGCCCAGCGCATGATCGAGTATCATGCGCTCGATGCCGCCAATCCCAGTTTTGACGAACTGGTGGCCGACCTGCTCGCCGCCACGTGGAAGACGCAGTCATCTTCTGAAAATAAAAGCGGCTCTGAGGGCGGCTACAAGGGAGCAATTCAGCGCACCGTCAATGCGGTAGTGTTGGATCACCTCATGACGCTGGCAGCCGACGACCGCGCGTCCGCGCAAGTCCGTGGCGTGGCATCGCTCAAGCTCGACGAATTGAAAAAATGGATCGCAACACAAGCGCCGTCGATGAAAGACGAAGCCGTGCGCGCCCAGTTCTTCTTTGCCAAAAGCCAAATCGATCGCTTTCAAAGGAACCCAGCGGAGATCCATCTGACGACGCCGGCTCCGCCTCCTGACGGCGATCCGATCGGCACTGATGGCTGGGAATGAACGGCGACGGAGGTGAATCGCCCACGGAGAATAACTTATGCTAAGGGGCAGGATATTTTATGGGCGGTGAGGCCCAGGTTGATTGTCGGGGTGGTCGTTTCAAGGTGACCAACGATGAGCCGTAAGGCGTGCGTAATCGGCGCCGGTCCGAATGGACTGGCAGCGGCCATTGTTCTGGCCCAAGCTGGACTGCAGGTGGACGTGCTCGAAGCGGAGTTGACGCCCGGCGGAGCTGCGCGCACGATGGAGTTAACCTTACCGGGCTTTCGTCATGATTTCGGGTCCGCGGTCTATCCGCTCGGCGCGGGGTCGCCATTCTTCTCGTCGCTGCCCCTGATCAACCACGGCTTGGAGTGGATTCACTCCCCCGCTGCTTTGGCGCATCCTCTTGATGACGGCACGGCGGTGATGTTGGAACGCGACCTCGATGAAACCAGAGATTCCCTGGGAAGCGACGGACGGGAATGGGACAAGCTCATGCGTCCGTTCGTCGAGAGGTGGACTGAATTTGCTCCGGAGGTCCTGCGCCCCGTTCCTTTCATTCCTCGACATCCATGGCTGATGGCGCGGTTTGGAATGGTCGCGCTCCGGTCGGCGCGAGCTGTTGCCAGCCGGTTTCGTAAGGAACGAACTCGGGCACTATTCGCAGGCTTGGCCGCCCACTCTTTCCTCAGCCTGGACGAGCCGTTGAGCGCGGCGTTTGCAATCCTCATGGCAACGCCAGCGCATGCGGTGGGCTGGCCGATTCCTCGCGGCGGCGCGCAGTCACTCACCAATGCACTATGCGGGTATCTCTCGACCTTTGGAAGCAAAGTGAACACTTCATCGCCGGTCGAGAGCTTAGCAGCACTGCCGAACGTATTTCCGAAGTATGACCTGACTCTCTGTGATCTGACTCCAAGGCAGCTTGTCGAGATTGCTGGAGGACGATTGTCAGAACTTTATAAGCGTCGACTGGAAAGATACCGCTATGGGGCGGGCGTCTTCAAAGTAGATTACGCGCTGAACGCACCCATTCCCTGGAAGGCTCCCGAATGTTTGCGGGCCGCGACCGTGCATCTGGGGGGAACCTTTGAAGAGATTGCCGCGTCGGAGAAGGCGATACGAATGGGACAGAACACCGACCGTCCGTTCGTTCTGCTGGCCCAGCCGAGTCTCTTCGACACCACACGGGCTCCAGCGGGCAAGCACACGGCGTGGGCCTATTGTCATGTGCCGAATGGGTCCAAAGTAAACGTGCTTGAAAAACTCGAAAATCAGATTGATCGCTTCGCTCCTGGCTTTCGCGACTGCATTTTGGCGCGGCGTGTCTTTTCTCCCGCAGATCTTGAGAGCATGGACGCTAACCTGGTAGGAGGCGACATCGCAGGCGGAGCCATGGACATTCGTCAGTTCATGTTTCGACCGACCTGGCGACATTACGCCACCTCGGCGCGCGATATCTATATTTGCTCAGCATCCACTCCGCCCGGTGGAGGAGTGCATGGCATGTGCGGCTATCATGCGGCGAAGATGGCTTTGTCGAGGTGGGATCGTTAGAACTCATCTCAGGGATATCCGTTTAGGTCGCTGCTGGTGTAATTGTGATTTTTCGACAGTAATCGTTGACCTACGGATTACACTGCTGTGTGATGCTGTGATGAGGAAACAATGCGCGGGTATTTAGTCGCTTTTGCCGCCGTCATTATCTGTCTTTTGCCCATAGCGGCACACGCCCAACAAGAGCCGTCTGACACTGAAATCAAAGCGGCGATAGCTAGATTGGGTGAGGGCACAGACGAAAATGGCTTTGTCAATTTTGAAATCCTCTACAAAAGCCCTCGTCGCTCAACCGAGCTTCTCATTTCGTCATTGAAGCCAGTTCGACGTGGCCAGTACCAGTCCAATAAACACCCGCAAGTCGTGTGGAACATTCGCGCGCTGCGATCCCTTACTGGGCTCGATTTTCGGGCACTTACAAAAGCCGATCTGACCGAAGACGAAGCACACTTTCTCGATCATGACGCGAAGACGGATGAGGTACTCTTTTTTGGCACTTGGATGTCGCGAGATAGCGTATGGGTCGCTCCGTTGGACGCGCAGACCGCCATCATAGGGAAATGGCGGAAGTGGTTTGAGAAACACGGCCAGACCTTTACCTACGTGAATGACCGCAACTTCGATAACTGGTACTTCTGATAACTGTTGTTAACAGGCCATAGCGCCCACAGCCCAGCCAATGAGCGCTATGGGGATGTTTCACCAGCTATCGACATTCTGGGCGATTAAACCGACTCCCAGAAGACAAGTGCCTTGGCAAGCATTCATTCGTGTGGACCAACCGTAGGCCACCCGACGCCCCGGATAGTGCCATCTGATTCGCGCTCGATCGTCGGTGCGTAGAGTCCCAGGAATTGACGGCGCCACCAGAGACCTTGTGTCCGTTTTTCAGAAATTGTTGTGAACCAGTATTGCCACATCACAGCTCGCACCTGGCGCGGCGGCCCATGCGGAAAAGGATTCTTTTCAAACAGAGCGAGAACGTCTTTGTTATTGTCATTGGAAAGCAGGCGTACTTCGGTGTTCGTTACAATCGGATAATCCCGCCACGAGCCAAGCGACGCAAACCAGAGATTCCAATCGAATCGTGGCTGGTAGGGCGCGTAAATCCCAGGTGGCGTACTCAGGTCCTGAGGTTTGTAGCGGAACGGATATGGCACCCAGGTCTTTCCATCTTCGGAACCTTGGAACTCGATCTCGTACCGGCCCCTGGTCATGATGCCAAAAAGGCCGTATCGATTGGCGATGCGAAAAGGTTCGAGCAGCTCCGCCGGCGTGGTTGGTAGTGGGAGCGCGGAGAACATCCAGATCATCTCCACCGTCGTGGCATAGAAAATCCAGCTAAGCATTATGCCGCTCAGAGCGAGCTTAAGCATCCTGAACGGTCGTCGGAAGGCACCTTTCCAATCTCGCGGTCGACTTTGCTCGGGTCGTCCTGATTCCGCCGACGCCTCTCGCGCCGGATCGGGTGGACTGGGTTCAGAAGCAGTCGGGTCTACCGCGGCTGCGGTTGTGCCGCTGGCGACGAAGGACTTCTTCCATCGTTCTCGGAAGTGCTGCGGCAGAAACGGCAGCAGAAAGCGATCATCCAGCAAAAGGAATCCCAGCATCAGGACAAGGTAATTCAGAAACGTATAGTTGGCGGTGAGAATGACGACGAGTTGCCAGGGAGTCACAATAAAGAAGCAAGCGATTCGCCAGCGGCGCGGCAGAACGAACATCCACACCAAAACCAGTTCAAGCGCCAGTGTCGCAAAAACCGTCGAAGCATGGAACCAGTGCGGCAGATGTTGCATGTACCAGCCGATACATGTGGGCAGCGGACCGTTCTGGTAGTACTCGTCCATCGCGGTGAAGTTGCGCCACTCGGGATCTCCACCGATAATTTTTGCCACCCCGGATTCGAAATAGATTCGAAACCATTCCCATTGCAGCAGGAACAAACTGGCGCGCGATGGCCGCGATGCCACGCCTAAGCCGGGGCGAAATCCAGGGGGAGCAAAAAACAAACAAATAAATCCAGCTTCGAGCAGCATCCCATCCGACTGATAACCGGAAAAATCTTGCGCCGCGCAGACGAATGAAAGGAAACACAGAAAACAGATAACCAGCATTCCACGCGGCCATGCATTCAGAACTAAAAGTAGCGAGGCGCCCATGCCCACCCAACACAGTGTGGTCAGCATATGGGGGCCGCTCGCCAGCCAAAGCAAAGTGGGTGCGTACCATAATCCGCGGCTGTAGCCAACGGAATGCGCCACCGCTCGCAGATACTCGTCTGCCGGAAAAATCCCCTGCGGACCAATGAGCCCACGAATCTGAAAGATGAGCGAGAAGAAGGCGGAGAAATAAATGCAGCCAAGTGCTCGCAAGAAGATCCAGCGTGGAATCAGGCGCCCGAATGCCCCATGCTCCGAGTCGAGCTCTGAGGCGAACAGCCAGCGGAAGGCGGCCGGAATCCAGTCCATGAGCGTCAGCAATTATAGCGATATCATTGAGCGGGGCGTTGTATCTTTCGGAGATGCAGCGGCGTGGTAATGACGAGCCACCTGCAATCCGTCCCTGTCACAGTCGAATCAAGCGAAAGGAGAAATGTCCGGTGAAACGATGGATGGTGTGTGTACTTCTCGCACTCGTGGCAGCCACGCTAGTCTCCGCCCAGCAATTATCTCCGAACCAGAAAACAAGTGATCCCTATCGACCGATTTTAGATCGTCTGGAGTCGCTGACCACTCTGCCCCTGTCAGAGTGGCGATTTCACGCCGACGTAGCACATCCTGAGGATTCGTCCTTGGATGACTCGGACTGGGAAACAGTGAAAGTCGGAGACCGATGGTCGACCGGGTCTCGCGTGCTGCGCCGCTGGATCGAGATTCCCGAGAAGATCGACGGTTATGCAGTGCTGGGCGCTCGCGCCAAGTTGGACCTCAGGTTCGATTTCATGTGGAACAACAAGGGCCCAGTCATGATCTCCGTATTCTCGAACGGATCGCTGGTGTCGCGAGGAGATGACGACATGCAGCAGCCGATTCTGCTCACGGAAAATGCGCAGCCCGGGCAGAAGTTTCTCATCGCCGTGCGGATCGATGCTCCGGAAGTGGAGACGCTATTTCATCACGCTCAGTTGCGCATTGAACCTGCCGCCAGCCGTCCGGATCCGGCGATGGTGCGAACGGAGATCCTCGCGGCGCGTCCAATGATAATGATGGCGACTGCGGCGTACGAGGAGGGTCGGCCGGAACGCCAGCAGCAGCTCGACGCGGCGGTGAAAGCCATCGATTTTTCGCCTTTGGACAGGAACGACCAGGCGGCCTTCGACGCTTCGCTACGCCAGGCGCAGAAAAAACTGCAATCGTTGAATCCATGGCTGAAACAGTTCACAGTACGCGCCGTCGGCAACTCGCATATTGATATGGCTTGGTTGTGGCCGTGGACGGAAACGGTCGAGGTCGTGCGCAATACATTTCAAAGCGTTCTGGATCTGATGCGCGAGTATCCGGATTTAAAGTTCACCATGTCCTCGGCGCGAACTTATGAATGGATGCAGGAAAAATACCCGGACATGTTCGAGCAGATCCAGCAGCGGGTGAAAGAGGGCCGCTGGGAGGTCATTGGCGGCATGTGGATCGAGCCCGATCTTAATATGCCGGATGGCGAGTCGCTGGTTCGTCAAATTCTTGTCGGGAAAAGATATTTTCAGAAGAATTTTGGCGCTGACATCAAGATCGGCTGGAATCCCGATTCCTTTGGATACAACTGGCAGCTTCCACAGATTTACAAGAAATCGGGCATTGATTATTTCGTGACCAGTAAACTGTTGTGGGCCACGGACTACACAAAATTCCCTTACCGATTGTTCTGGTGGGAAGCACCTGACGGCAGCCGCCTTCTGACCTACTTTCCCCACGAATACGCCAATGAATTCGATCCTGAGCAAATCACGCAGGATCTGTCGTTCTATGCGCCGCTAATTTACGGGACCAAAGTCGCCGATTCGCCGCAGATGCTTTACTTGTACGGAATCGGCGATCACGGCGGCGGCCCGACGCGGACGATGCTTGATGAAGCGAATCGCCTTCGGGATACGAACACAGTCTTTCCGAAGATTGAGTTCAGCACCGCCAAAGAATTTTTCGTCGACCTGACGCGGGAACTTCCAAACCTCAAAGTGCCTACTTGGAAAGACGAACTCTATTTCGAATATCACCGTGGCGTGTACACTTCGCAAGCGGACACGAAGCAACGAATCCGGCGTGATGAGGAACTGATGCTCGATGCGGAGAAGTATGCGTCGCTGGCTTCGATTTTTGGCCGATCATATCCACAGGATCAGTTTGAGCTCGCCTGGAAGAATCTGCTATTCGATCATTTCCATGACGTTATGCCCGGCTCCGGAATCGCGGTAAATTATCTCGACGCTAAGCGAAATCTGGAAGACGTTGCCCGCACTGCGAAACAGATCACGGATGGGTCGTTCGACGAGATTCTGGCGCACATCAACACGCAAGGTACCGGTGCACCGGGCACTGGTTCGGCGGGTGACGCTGTGCCGGTGGTGGTTTTCAATTCTCTCTCCTGGGCGCGATCGGAGGTGATTGAGGTCGAGGCGCAACTTCCTGGCCCCGCCCGACAGGTTGAAGTGGTCGACGCCGCCGGCCACCGAGTTGAGCGCCAACCGCTATCAATGGACTCAGCAACGAACCGAGCGCGTCTTCTCATCCTTGCGGATACACCAGCAATGGGCTACCGGACTTACTTTGTGCGGTCCGCGACCAAGACTGGCATCTCTCCAGACGCACACAATCGGCGCCCAGCGCACGTTGTCAGCGCCTCCGGCACTACGATGGAGAACGATTTCGTTCGTGTCAAAGTCGATCCGCAAACCGGCTGCATCACCAGCCTCTTCGATCTGCGAAATCAGACGGAAGCGCTTGCTCCATCCGAAACCGATACGGGAGGTCCCAGGACGTTCGCCTGCGGAAATCTCCTGCAGGCTTTCCACGACAAACCCAAACGATGGGACGCTTGGAACATCGATTCCGATTTCGAGAAAGAGCATTGGGATTTGGATAAAGCTGACGAGGTGAAACTGGTTGAGCGTGGGCCGCTGCGCGCCGTGATCCGCGTCAAGAAACATTTCCAGAATTCGACGTTCGTGCAAGACATCACCATGTACGCCGCAGTGCCGCGGGTCGATGTGAAGATGCAGGCCGACTGGCACGAGAAACACATTTTGCTGAAAGTGGCATTTCCTTTGAGCGCCCACAGTGATAAGGCTACTTTTGAAATCCCCTACGGCTCGATCGAACGCCCAACTACGCGGAACACACCGGCCGAACAGGCTAAATTCGAAGTCCCGGCGCAGCGCTGGGCCGATCTTTCTGATACCAAATCCGCCGACACTAAACACGGCTTCAGCCTGCTTAATGACAGCAAGTACGGATACGATGTGAAAGACAATGTTCTGCGTCTCTCGCTGCTGCGTTCGCCAGAATGGCCCGACCCGCATGCCGATGAAGGTCATCACGAATTCACCTACTCTTTGTATCCGCATGGCGGAAATTGGCGGGACGCTCAGACTGTACGCCGCGGCTACGAGCTGAATTACAAGCTGATCGCCATGCAGTCGCAGAAGCACGAGGGAACACTTCCGGGTGAATATTCCTTCGTGCGAGCTGAACCGGACAACGTGGTGCTCACTGCGATCAAGAAATCTGAGGACGATGACTCTCTTATCCTGCGTTTTTATGAATGGGCGGGGAGAGAAGCCGATGTAAAACTCCAGCTGCCGGCAGGAGCGCAGTCGGCGTCAGAAACCGATCTGATGGAAAGATCGATTGCCTCTCTCGCCATGCACAATCATGCCGTCACGGTCCATACCAAGGCGTATGAGATCAAGACGCTAAGAGTTCGATTTGCGCCTCTCGTGTCCTCCGAAGGAACTCCATAGCGGCGCGTGCGGATAGATCCACCCCTCCGGCAGCGGGCGCATTAGGACGAGTCACTGCGGCATGCGAGCGCTAGTGCGTCGCATCCACATACTTAACCGAACAGCCGTAGGGTCGGGTCGCAGGGGTCTCCACCTGCTTTCCGGCCATGGCCTGCTCAAGCGCGAGATTGACATAATTTGTCGCGCCAGGAACGTCGCTCAGTTCGGTTGTCGGTTTATCGTCAATGGCACCATCGTAGATCACCACGCCCTGAGGGTTGATGACGAACATATGCGGAGATGTTTTCGCGTCGTAAAGGTGGCCGATCTCACCGGTCGGGTCGAGCAGTGCGGCGGTCGGAGCAGCCTGCATCTTCGCCAGGTAGTCGTTCTCTTCGCTCGCGGTCACATACCCCTGCTTGCCCGGCGCGGAAGACAGAATCGTGAACCAAACCACGCCTTGGCCCGTCCACTGCTTTTGCAGCCGCTGCATGTTTCCGCTGTTGTACTGCTTACGCACGTAGGGGCACCCGTTGTTATGCCACTCGAGCACCACATACTTTCCGCGATAGTCCGCGAGTCGAAAGGTCTTGCCATTGCTCGCCGTACCCGTGAAATCCGGAGCGGCGGCGCCGACCTTCGCAGCCGAGATCAGTGGCGGAGCAGCGCACAGCACCAGCGCAACGAGCATAGGGTATAAAAGCCTGGGGCATAGAGTTGAGCGCCTCATATCTGTGATCCCTCCATTAATTCAGTTATTGTACTGCGCGGGTTCCATCGCCGGAGCCGCCTCTCGCCACGCCAGGCTTGCTGACCGGCACGTCAATCAAGTAGGACTCATCGCTGGAGACCACAAGCACGCCCTTCAGCCGCGCGATCGGTTTGAGAAGTTGATCAGACTTCCGCAGCGTCAGCCGGAAGCCCGTGACTACGGGCTGGAACTTCTGTGGCGCCGCGTTTTCAATCTGCGACTCATCAAGCGGGAAGAAAATACCCTGCGTGATTGGGTGACCCGCGATTTGGTGACCAAGCTTCGCGCTAAGCACGAAAGAATCGTTCGCGTCGGTCACGTTGAATCTCCAGCTCCCCGGCGGCGGGCGCGGCAAAGACTTGCGCGTAGCACTGAACAAAGCAACATTCCGAGCATCCGGCACCGGGGGCTGCGATTTGATTGGGAGCGTGAGCGAAAGCTCTGCCTTTCCCGGGATGCACATTTCATGGCTGCAGACCAGCAGCTTTACCTTGGCGTTAATACGAGCCGTCGGTTGCGTCGCCAGATTAGCATTCACGTGCAGCGGCACGATTAGCAGCACTGCGTCCTCGTAACCGTAATCGACGATGCTAGATGACGTCTCCAAACGTCGCGGCGCGGGCCACTCCATTGCCCCATCGGTAAGACCCGTCGGCAACTGCCACTTCACCCGCGGCGGATCGCCGGAATCGCCCGGATTGAACCAATAGATGTGCCAGCCCTTCTCGAGTTGGAAACGCAACCCGAGATCGAACTTGTGTCCCGCTGCGATCCATTGATTCTCGGCGATCAGTTCGAGCGTACCGTGAGGGATGGGTATACCTTCCGCCTGCGCAATTGCCGCGCACAGCAGCGGAGCAGCTCCAAACGTAAGAGCCCGTAAAAACCTCGCACTCGAGTAACGGCCCCGCATTTTTATTTTGATGCAATTATTTGATGCACAAACCGTCCACCATGTTCTGACGCCTGGCCGACTACAATGGCGGCCATGAGGGTGCCCCTCTGGCTCAAGATCGGCTGGACCGTCTGGGTGATCGCCTGGATCCCGTTCTACTGGGAGCAATACGGCCTGCAAAACTTCCTCTTCTTCTGCGATCTGGGAAACCTCTTCCTTCTGCTCGCCCTGTGGTTGGAGAGCCCTCTGATTTTCTCCTGGCAGGCGACCGGACTGCTGCTATTCCAGACCCTCTACACTATCGACTTGGCCGGCGCTTTCAGCACGGGCTCGCACCTCGTCGGCGGAACGGAATACATGTTCGATTCCAACCTGCCTTTATTCATTCGACTGCTGAGTTTGTTTCACGTGGCCACTCCTCCGCTGCTGCTGTGGGCCATCTGGCGCCTGGGCTACGACCGCCGAGGATGGCTCTACCAGACGCTGACCGCCTGGGTGGTGGTTCCCATCAATTATTTCTGGCGTCCCCAGTTCGACGTAAACTGGGCTCGGGGCCCCTTCTTCCGCGAGCAACACGCCATGCCCGGCCTGCTCTACCTGATGGGATACATGGTCGTGGTTCCGCTGGTCGTGTACTTTCCCACCCACCTGCTGCTGCAATGGTGGGCCCGGCGTGGAGGCATCCTGCTAACGGAAGGGGGAGACAACGCCCATGGCATATCGGACCCGCGTGGCATTTCGGAGTAGCAGGTGTGAGATAGTGGGCGCGTAACTTGACGCCGAGCGCAATAGCCGGAGTTAGTGAGTCATAACGAGAGGGAAGGCTGCATGAAACTTGTACGCTATGGACTACCTCAACAGGAGAAGCCGGGTATCCTCGACTCCGACGGTCGCATTCGCGACCTATCGGGAACAGTGCCCGACATCACGGGCGAGTCACTGTCGCCCGGGGCTCTCGAGTCTTTGAAAAAAATTAACCTTGCAAAGTTACCGGTTGTACCGGGCAATCCGGCGGACAAGTCGCCAGACAAACCTAGGTTTGGTCCCTGTGCAGGCCGCGTGGGCAAGTTTGTTTGTATTGGGCTCAATTACTCGGATCATGCGGCGGAATCCGGCATGAAAGTTCCAAGCGAGCCCGTTATCTTCATGAAGGCCACATCAGCCATCTGTGGCCCAAACGACGATACTGTGATTCCTAGGGGTGGCGCCAAGGTGGACTGGGAAGTCGAGTTAGGCGTGGTCATTGGAACGTCGGCAAAATATGTCAGCGAGGCCGGCGCGATGTCGCACGTGGCCGGTTACTGCGTCATCAATGACATCTCGGAGCGCGCCTTCCAACTCGAGGGCACCGGGCAGTGGGTCAAGGGTAAGAGTGCGGATACATTCGGCCCCATCGGACCATGGCTGGTAACCGCTGATGAAATCCCCGACCCGCAGAACCTGAACCTATGGCTCGAGGTGGAAGGCCACCGCTACCAGAACGGATCGACGCGAACGATGATCTTTGGCGTTCGCGAACTGGTCAGCTACGTTAGCCGATTCATGAGCCTGCAACCTGGAGATATTATCGCTACCGGAACGCCGCCGGGTGTGGGCTTGGGGCATCGGCCTCCGGTTTATCTGAGAGCGGGGAATCGGATGCGGCTGGGCATCGAAGGGCTAGGCGAGCAAAATCATCGTGTAGTCGCCGAGAGCGTCGAGCCAGACGTCCCAAGTTGACATGCTCTTAGAGTTGGGGTTGCGCGGGGTTGGGGCTGCGCCCTTCCGGAATCGCCCCAGACCTGGACGCTCCACCCTCACTCCATCAGGCAATATGCGCCAATCTTCTCAGCGGATTCTGGTTTGTCTTGATCCCCTCGATAGATCTCAACGTTCTTGCAATCGTACAACCCGTTGTTCTTCGGCAGTTCAACCATCAGATAGTTACCGCTCTGCAAAATCTTGCAAAATCCCGCTCCCTCGTTGCACTGCAGTTCAAGAGTTTTTGCGTCCTTCTGGATGTGAACAATCACAACTCCCGTTACCACCTCCGAGCTTTTCACCTTGACCGGCGTTTTGTCCTGCGCAAATGCTAGTCCGGTAGCCAGGATGATGAACGCCACCGTCAACATGGCAAAGAGAGAAATAGTCCTTTTCATAGGTGCCTCCACAATGCGAAGGCTCTTTAAGCCCATTCATATTCTCCGGCCTGGGGAGGCCCCCGTCTGTGATTCCTATCACGTACAGGAATTCGGAGAAGCCCCAACCCTGCCCCCCTGGCGCCCAAAAGTCACCCTCGTTTGTGACGAACGGTACAGCCGCCTACTGCCTCCAAGCGAGAAGATAAATAGTAACGATCTTCACTGGAGGCGTATCCATGAAGAGAGTTTTGATTCTTGGAGCTGCAGGCAGAGACTTCCACAACTTTAACGTCCTGTTTCGTAATAATCCCGACTACCAAGTAGTTGCGTTCACTGCCACTCAAATTCCCGACATTGCCGGCCGCCGTTATCCGCCGGAACTTGCCGGCCGCTTGTATCCGCAAGGCATTCCTATTTTCGAAGAAAAAGATCTGGAGAACCTCATCGCTGAATACGCGATTGACGCGGTGGTGTTTTCGTACAGCGATGTTTCCCACCAGAACCTCATGCATCTCGGCTCCCGTGCGGTGGCTGCGGACGCCGATTTCTGGCTTTTGGGAACCGAGCACACTCAGCTCAGGTCGTCGGTCCCCGTGATCTCCGTGTGCGCGGTGCGAACCGGATGCGGCAAGAGCCCGGTGTCGCGCCTGGTCGCGGCAGAGTTGCGCCGGCAGGGCCAAAGGCCAGTGGTCATCCGACACCCCATGCCTTACGGCGATCTTGCGGCGCAGGCGGTCCAACGGTTCGCCACCATGGAGGACCTCGATCTTCAGCAATGCACCATCGAGGAGCGCGAAGAGTATGAGCCGCACATTCAACGAGGGACCGTGGTGTATGCAGGAGTGGACTACGAGAGAATTCTCCGTCAGGCGGAGAAGGAAGCGGATATCATTTTGTGGGACGGCGGCAACAACGACACTTCTTTCTATGTCTCCGACCTTGAAATCGTGGTCGTCGATCCGCACCGCCCGGGGCACGAACTGGCTTATTTCCCTGGAGAAGTCAATCTGCGGCGGGCGGATGTGATCGTGATCAACAAGGTAGACACCGCCGAGCAGCGGGACATTGAGACGGTTCGCCAAAACATAAAGCTCCACAACCCTAAGGCAGTTGTCTTCGAGATGGCCTGCCGCGTCTTTGTTCCCGAGCCGTATCTGGTCAAGGGACGGCGTGTCCTGGTGGTGGAGGACGGTCCCACACTCACGCACGGAGAGATGCCCTACGGCGCCGGCGTGGTCGCGGCCCGGCAATGTGGCGCGGCAGAGTTGGTGGACGCCCGGCCATATGCCGTGGGATCGATCCGCGGCACCTACGAGCGTTATCGGCACTTGACGAACCTTTTGCCCGCCATGGGTTACAGCGCTATCCAAAGACACGAACTGGAGGAAACCATCCGCCGCACTCCGTGCGATCTCGTGCTGATCGCCACTCCCATCGATCTCGTGCGTGTGATCAAACTCGATCGGCCCAATCTGCGCGTGACTTATGAAGTCGAAGAACTCACCAAGCCCGGCCTGGCCGAATTGCTCGCCCAGTTCGCGCGCGAGCACGAGCCAGCGCTGGCAGGAGGAGTCGAAAAATGAATGGCAACGGCATTGGCAAAGATTTTCTCTCGATCCGCGATTTCTCGCCCTCTGACATCCAGTACCTGCTCACTCTAGGACGTCAAGTCAAGGCTCACCCGACCGCCTACAGCGGCTCACTACGGCGCCAGACCCTGGCCATGATCTTCGAGAAACCTTCTCTACGCACCCGGGTAAGTTTTGATGTCGGCATCCAGCAACTGGGAGGCTTTTCCCTTTACCTCTCTCCCGCCGAGATCAATCTGGGCAAACGCGAGTCGGTGTACGACGTGGCCAGGAACCTGGAACGCATGGTGCAGGGCATCATGATCCGCACTTTCTCCCACGAAGTGGTTGAGCAGATGGCCAGGTGTGCCAGCATCCCCGTCATCAATGGGCTCACCGATTACAGCCATCCCTGCCAGGCGATGGCGGACTACCTTACCATTTGGGAAGCTAAAGGCAATCTGGAGGGTTTGAAGATCGCATTTCTAGGCGATGGCGATAACGTGGCACGCTCCCTGATGTTTGCCGGAGCCCAGGTAGGCGCGCACGTTTGGCTGGCCACGCCTCCGGGATACGAACTCGATGCGGACTCAGTGGCGTGGGCCCGTGAGCGTGGCGCTGAGACGGGCGGCAGTTGCACGGTCACAAACGACCCTGATGAGGCGGCCACAGACGCGGACGTCATCTACACCGATGTATGGGCAAGCATGGGGAAAGAGTCCGAAGCAGACGAGCGCAAGCATCTCTTCATGCCCTATCAGGTCGATGCTACCCTGTTCCGCCGGGCCAGGCGAGGTGCCATCTTTCTCCATTGCCTGCCCGCACACCGCGGCGAAGAGGTCACCAACGATGTTATCGACTCGCCACGGTCACTGGTATTTCAGCAAGCCGAGAACCGCCTGCATTCACAAAAGGCGATCATGCTGGAATTGATGAAAGGTGAGTTCATCAAATTGCCGGGACTGGTCGAGTTGCAAGAGTTAGTGCACGTATAAGGACAGCGGTTGGTGGCTGGCGGCTGGGAGTTGGCAAGAACCCGTGGCAACTCCTGGTATCAGCCACAAGCCGCTCGCAAATCGCTTATGAAGACCATGCTCCTAGCCGTCGGCGGAAACTCCCTGATTCGCGCGGGGGAAGCGGGAACCATCGCTGAGCAACTGGCAAACGCTCAGCGGACCGCGATCCAGATCGTCCGTCTGATCCGCGCCGGTTACCGGATCGTTCTTACCCATGGCAACGGCCCACAAGTTGGAGCCGCGCTCCTGCGCTCGGAGCGGGCAGCAACCCAGGTCCCCGGGCTCCCGCTCGACGTTTGTGGCGCCTCCACCCAGGGAGAGATCGGTTATCTTCTCCAGCAATCGTTGCAAACCGAGTTGCAGTCGGCCGATCTGCACGTGCCGGTTGCGACTGTTCTTACCCAGTGCCTGGTGTTGCCAGACGATCCCTCAATGCAGCACCCCAGCAAGCCGATCGGCCCTTTTTATTCGCGCGCCGACGCCGAGGAGCGCAAACGCCTTCTCGGATGGGAGATCGTTGAGGATGCGGCCCGCGGTTATCGCCGTGTGGTTCCATCGCCCGACCCGGTTGGCATTGTTGAACTGGAGGTCATTCGAAATCTGTTCGGCCACGGCGTGCTGGTCATCGCCTGCGGAGGCGGAGGAATTCCTGTCGTCTGGAGGAGCGGAAGACTGCAAGGCGTCGAGGCTGTCATCGACAAGGATCGCATCTCCGCATGGCTGGCCCTGCGCCTCGGCGTAGATCTATTTGTTATTTCTACAGACACCGACTACGTTTATCTGGACTACAAGAAACCCAACCAGCGTCCGCTGCGGCACGTCAACGCGGCAGAGTTAGACAAGTACGCAAAGGCTGGCCATTTCCCACCCGGAAACATGGGCCCCAAAATCGAGTCCGTGTTGCGCTTTCTGAGCAACGGCGGGAAGGAAGCCATCATTACTTCTTGCGAGGATCTGTGCCCGGCGGTCGTCGGATCTGCAGGCACACACATGTTCCCCGATCACGACCGCTCGGAAATCGACTCTAACGCGCAGCTCGAACTACCGGTGGGAGGACGCTAATGCCACAGCCGACTATCATTCCCGTGAAGCCTTTCAAGCCCACCCAGCCTCCTGCTTCAGAATCGGCGCTGCGAGGTGGTATGACGTTGAAACATGTCATCGAGTCCCAGCAATTCACGGTTCCGCTGCTCATGGAATTATTCGAGCGCTCGCGAGGCATGGAGCGCGTAGTGGCGCGCGGAGGTTCTCTCGACTACCAGAACCGCATCATGACCACGCTCTTTTATGCGCCTTCTACTCGCACTCGACTCTCGTTCGAGGCGGCCATGCATCGCCTCGGCGGGAGAGTCTTGTCCACCGAGCATGCTGGTGCTTTTTCGTCGGAGATCGAAGGCGAGCAGGTAGAGGATTCCATCCGGATTATCAGCGGCTATTCGGATGTGATTGTTATCCGTCACCCCGAAGAGCATGGTGCGCGCCGCGCCGCCGAAGTCTCACCGGTGCCCGTGATCAATGCCGGGGATGGCGATGGCGGGCAGCATCCGACCCAAGCTTTGCTCGACCTCTACACCATTTATAGGCAGCGTCCGCTGGATGGCCTCAGCGTGGCCATCATTGGCGAGTTAGACAAGGGCCGCACGGCGCGATCGCTGGCCTATTTGCTGGCCAAGTTTGAGCGGGTAAAGATGTTCTTCGTCAGCCCGCCGCAACTTCAGATGAAACCGGACATCCTGAGCTATCTCGATGAGCACGACGTCTGCTACGAACTGGAGGCGGATATTGACCGCGTGATTGGCGAAGTGGATGTGGTTTACCAGACCCGAATCCGGCCCGAGCGCATCAGCGACATTGTTGGTCGAGAAAACCAGGGTCGAGAAAACCAGAGCCTCAAGCGTTATGCCATCGATTCGACCGTCGTCCGGCGCATGAAGCCGGACGCGCTAATACTCCATCCGTTGCCCCGCACAGTCGAGCTAGACAAGTCAGTCGATGCCGATCCCAGAGCTCTGTATTTCCGCCAGGCCATGAATGGACTCTATGTGCGGATGGCGCTATTGACCATGCTCTTGGACAAGGAACCGTCAACTGGCAGTGCTTGGTGGTAGGCAAGGGGAAGAAGCTGGGGTCGAAGCGCGCTCTAGCTCTCAGCTATCAACTACAGGCTACGCAGCGGAATGCCGGCCTCTCCCCAGGTTTACAATCAGGTTAGTGGTGTGGGAGTTGAGAGAGTGGCTACGCAGGCACCGGCGCTTCTGACACTTCAGCAGCTTGAAAAGCTAATCCCGGCCCTGCACAATCGTGGTTACCAGGTCGTTGGGCCGGCCGTGCGCGACGGCGCGATTGTCTATGACGTCGTGGAGAACCTCTCCGATCTCCCGGTAGGCTGGACCGACGAACAGGAAGCCGGACGCTACCGCTTGCGGCGCCGTAACGACGACGCACTGTTCGGCTATGTCGTCGGTCCCCAAAGCTGGAAGAAATACCTGCACCCCGCCGAAGTCCGTCTGCTGACCGCGGAGCGTAGCGGCCTGACCTTTCGCATCTTGAACAATAACAATAACAATGATCCGCCTCCGACCCGGCGAGCATTCCTGGGGGTTCGAGCATGCGAACTGGCCGCCATTGCCGTGCAGGATCGCGTCCTGCAGGGCGATCGCTACCGGGACCCCATCTATGCCGCACGCCGCGAGGGAATCTTTATCGTGGCTGTGAATTGCACGCAAGCCGCGCCAACTTGCTTTTGCACTTCCATGGGCACCGGACCGCGCGTGCGGAGAGGCTACGATTTAGCTCTCACGGAACTGGTCGGACCCGGCAAACATGAATTTGTAATCGAAATAGGGAGCTACGCGGGAGCTGAGGTATTCGCGGAATTGGCTCCGGCGCCATCCGTGGCATCGGAAGCAATCTGTCAGGAAGCAGAAGCCGCGGTAGAGCACGCCGCCTCGCAGATTCAGCGCCGCATGGACACAGCCGGCATTCGAGACTTGCTCTATAGCAACTTCGATCATCCCCGCTGGGACAACGTCGCCCAGCGTTGCCTCACCTGCGCCAATTGCACCATGGTCTGTCCGACCTGCTTCTGCACCACCGTGGAGGACGTCAGCGACGTGAGCGGCACGCACGCCGAGCGCTGGCGCAAATGGGACTCCTGTTTTTCGCAGAATTTCTCCCACATTCACGGCGGCAGTGTCCGCACCTCCGCTAAGTCGCGGTACCGGCAGTGGATGACCCACAAACTGGCCTCCTGGATTGACCAGTTTGGCAGCTCCGGCTGCGTGGGCTGCGGCCGTTGCATCACCTGGTGCCCGGTGGGCATTGATATCACAGAAGAGGTCCGCGCCATTTGGGAATCGCCGGCCTCGTCCAATTCCAATTCCAACTCCAAGGAAAACAGCCATGGAAACCCTTGAACGCATCATCGCCGAACACCCCTTCTTCGCCGGTCTCGATTCGTGTCACACAAACCTGCTAACCGGGTGCGCCTCCAACGTGCGGTTTGACGCGGGTACCTACATCTTCAAGGAAGGGGAGGAAGCCAACGAGTTCTACCTGATCCGCTCCGGCAAGCTGGCATTGGAGATCTTTGCGCCCCAGCGCAAGCCGGTCATGCTCGCAACTCTGGCCGAGGGAGAGATTCTGGGCTGGTCGTGGTTGCTGCCGCCCTACCAGTGGAGATTTCACGCCCACGCCATCGAAACCGTGCGTGCGATTGCCCTTGACGGCAAGTGTTTGCGCACGAAGTGCGAGGAGAACCACGATCTCGGTTATGAGATGTTGAAACGCTTTGCCCGTATTATGGAGCAGCGGTTGGAGGCGACGTGTCTCCAGTTGCTCGACGTTTATGCGGTTGGGAAATAACCATGGCCACGGTAGCCACTACTGATCCGATCACGAGCGACCCCATGCTCCCGCAGCCGTATTCCGTGCGGCAGGTAGTCAAGGAGACTCCCGACACTTTTACCCTGACGCTGGAATCCCCGAACGCAGCGGGCGGGAACCGCTTCCAGCCCGGGCAGTTCAGCATGTTGTGGGTATTTGGCGTGGGCGAGTTGCCCATTTCTATCAGCGGCGACCCAGCTGAGCGCGACCGCCTCGTGTACACGGTGCGCTCCGTTGGTAAGGCCACCCACGCGCTGGTGAGCAGCGAAGTAGGCGAAGCGGTTGGAGTCCGAGGTCCATTTGGGACCGGCTGGCCGGTGGAGAAAGCCGAGGGTCGGGACGTTCTTGTGATCGCGGGTGGAATCGGTTTGGCCCCACTTCGCCCTGTGATCTATGAAGTTCTACATAACCGCGAAAAGTATGGGCGGCTGGTGGTTCTCTATGGCGCGCGAAGTCCTCGCGACCTGCTCTATCGCAAGGAACTGGCTGCCTGGGGCCGGCAACGCGAGACGCAAGTGTTGGTGACCGTTGACTACGGCGGGTTGAGCTGGCGCGGTCATGTGGGTGTGGTTACGACGCTGTTCAAATATGCGCGGCTGCAACCCGCGCATACGCTGGCCATGGCCTGCGGGCCCGAGATCATGATGCGGTTTGTCGCCCGCGATCTGGAAACGCACGGACTCGCCCGCGAGAATATTTACCTCTCCATGGAGCGAAACATGAAGTGCGCCGTCGGTTTCTGTGGACACTGTCAGTATGGCCCGCACTTCATTTGCAAAGACGGCCCCATCTTCCCCTATGACCGGATGCGGCCGCTACTGGAAAAATATGAGCTCTAAAGTCAGACGCAAGCCACGGATCGCGGTCTTCAAGTTTGCTTCCTGCGACGGTTGTCAGTTGAGTTTGCTCGACGCCGAAGACGAACTGCTGGGCGTAGCCGGAGCCCTCGACATTGCCTATTTTCCCGAGGCCTCCCGCGCCATGCTCAAAGGACCCTATGACATCGGATTGGTGGAAGGATCGATTACCACCCACCACGATGCCGAACGCATCCAGGAAGTCCGCCGCCAATGCAAGACGCTGATCACCATTGGGGCCTGTGCCACCGCCGGCGGCATCCAGGCCCTGCGCAACTGGAAGGATGTGGATGAATTTATTCGCATCGTATATGCCACCCCAAAATACATCAACACGCTGCAACTCTCTACTCCAATTGCCGAACATGTGCCCGTGGATTTTGAACTGCGTGGCTGCCCCATCAACAAGCACCAGCTTATCGAGCTGATCACGGCCAAGCTGGCCGGACGCAAACCGAATGTCCCGACCTACAGTGTCTGCATGGAGTGCAAGCGCAACGGCAACGTCTGCATCACGGTGGCGCAAGGCGTCGCCTGCCTGGGACCAGTGACCCACGCGGGTTGCGGCGCGCTGTGCCCAAGCTTTGACCGAGGCTGCTACGGCTGCTACGGCCCCATGGAGAGCCCCAA
>Ga0181536_10002559_pt1 | contig 20403 bp, 20 predicted proteins | sample PEATcosm2014_Bin_41_FD_121105 | JGI IMG/M metagenome (GOLD analysis project Ga0181536, IMG submission 121105) | Peatland microbial communities from MTU Mesocosm Facility, Houghton, MI, USA - PEATcosm2014_Bin17_60_metaG | ecosystem: Environmental > Terrestrial > Soil > Wetlands > Peat | place...
CACCCGGGTGGTGGTGCTGGGCCGGGTGGTGGTGGGGCGGGTGGTGGCGGACGTCCGCCGGGTGGTGCTGGGGCGGGTGGTCGGCCGGGTGGTGGGCGTGGTGGTGTGCTTCGGTGTCCGTGACCCCACGATCACCACCGCGGCCAGCACGGCCAGGACGACCACCCCCACCAGGACCGGGGCCGCCAGGCGGCGGGGCCCGTGGTTCATGGCCGACATCGCCCGGTCCCGCCGGCGCGGGGTTGTGCGCGGGCGCGGCGCCGACCCCCCGGGCTCCTCGAAGACCAGCCCCGGGGGGCGGAGGGCGGGGGGCGGGGCCGACGCGTCCTCGTCGTCGTCTGCCCCGAGCACCCGGACCGAGCGCGAGGCCGAGCGCGTCCGGATCCCCTGGAGGGTGTCGAGGGTGTGGCGGTAGCCCTCGACCGAGTGCACCTCGTCGTCGCCGCGCCGGCGGAGGGCCCTGGTGACCAGGGCCGCCACCACGACGACCACCACCGCGACCACGACGAGCACGACCATTGGCACCATTCAACAGGACCGGGGCGGCCGCCGACACCCGGGGGGCGGCCTCAGAAGCCGAAGGCGGAGGGCACCGCGTAGCCCGGCGGGGGCTCGGGAGCCGGCGGGCGGCGGGCCAGGGCCGCCTCGACCGCCGGGGCCAGGCGCGCCTGCTTCGCCCGCTCGAGCCGCTCGGCCCGTTCGGCGAACTCGGGCATGACCTCGGCGGCGAAGAGCTCGAGCGACTCGCAGATGTCCTCGTGGCGGTTGCGGCCGGCCTGGCTCACGAAGATCAGCTGGTCCACCCCGGCCGCCTCGTACCGCCCGATGAGCTCGCGCAGCTGCCCGGGGGTCCCGATCGCCCCCCGCAGGGCCCCGAGGCCCCCCTCGAGCAGCTGCGCGCCCAGCGGGCGGCCCGTCCGGGCGGCGATGTCCCGATCGAAGCCGAAGGCCGACCGGTTGGCACAGAACTCGTCGAAGATGACGGTCCGCCCGGGCCGGTGGGCGCCGAAGACGTAGTAGTGGGCGAGGGAGTAGCCGAAGAAGTGGGCGCCGTCGATCCCCCGCTCCACCGCCACCGCCTCGTCGCCGTGGCACAGGAGCGGCAGCACGCAGGCCACCTGGGCGTTGACGGCGAAGCCGGCCGGCACGCACGCCGGTGAGGCGATGGTGGCGTAGTAGTCGTCGACCCAGTGCGCGGCCTCCTCGGGCTCGACGAAGGAGAAGGTGAGCGCGCCGATGCCCTTGGTCGCCGCCAGGTGGATGGTCTCGCGCCGGCTGCAGGCGACCCACAGCGGCGGGTGCGGGCGCTGGAGGGGCTTGGGGACCAGGTTGCGCGGCGGCATCGAGACGTGCCGACCCTCGTGGCCGCCGAACGGCTCCTCGACCAGGAGGCGGGTGACGACGTCGAGGGCCTCGGCCCACTGCTCGCGCTTGGTCGAGCGGTCGACGCCGAACCCGCCCAGCTCGATCTCCGAGCTCGACTCGCCGGTGCCGAACTCGACGCGCCCGTCGGAGACCAGGTCGAGGGTGGCGATGCGCTCGGCCACCCGGGCCGGGTGGTTGAACGCCACGGGCAGCTGGACGATCCCGTGGCCGATCCGGATCCGCGACGTCCGCTGGCTGGCCGCCGCCAGGAAGACCTCGGGCGCCGAGGAGTGCGAGTACTCCTCCAAGAAGTGGTGCTCCACCGCCCACACGTAGTCGAAGCCCAACCGGTCGGCCAGCTCCACCTGGTCGAGCGCGTCCTTGAGCAGCCGGTGCTCGGCGTCCGCGCCCCAGGGCCGGGGGAGCTGGTGCTCGTAGAAGATGCCGAAGCGCACGGTCGTGGCCTGTCCCTTCTCCGACGCCCGTCGGGCCCAGGTGGGGTTGGGGTAGCCTACGGCCGACGGAGGTGCGGCTGGTGGGACAGGCACTCGACGACATGAAGGTCGACGGTCGGCGCGCGCGGGGGGTTCGCACCCGCGAGGCCATCGTGGCCGCCTTGATGGGGCTCGTGGCCGAGGGGGACGTCGCGCCGACGGCGCAGCGGATCGCCGACCGGGCCGGCGTCTCGGTCCGGTCGGTCTACCAGCACTTCACCGACGTCGAGGGGCTCTACGCCGACGCCTCGGCCCGCACCTTCGACTGGGTCCGGACCGCCTCCAAGCAGATCGACCCCGCCTGGCCCCTCCCGCGCCGGATCCACGAGTACACCCTGGTGCGCTGCGAGACCCTCGAGATGCTGTCGCCCTTCAGCCGCGCCGCCCGGCTGGTCGAAACGACCTCCGATGCCATGCGGGAGACCCGCCTGGCCATGCAGCGCTGGGGCCGCGACCGGGTGGCCGAGATCTTCGCCACCGAGCTCGGCCACCACGAGGGCCCGGACCGCTCCGCCCTCCTCGACACCCTCGACACGCTCAGCAGCGCCGAGGCGTGGGAGCACCTGCGCTCGACCGGCCACGGCGTCCGGTCGGCCCGCCGCATCGTGCGGACCGCCCTGACCGCGCTGCTGGCCCCGGTCTAGGTCTGCTCAGGTCCGCAGCACGGCGCGGGGCCGCAGCGCCGCAGGGATGTCCCGGCGGGCGGGGTTGGCCCGGTCCCGGTCGGAGAGCACCGGGTCGGTCACCCCCCAGTCGGCGCCGACCTCGGGGTCGTCCCAGGCCAGGCCGAGCTCGTCGGCGGGGTTGTAGTAGCTGTCGACCAGGTACCACAAGAGCAGGTCGCTGAGGGCGGCGAAGCCGTGGGCCACCCCCGGCGGGATGAAGAGCCCCTGGTCCTCGTCGCCGGAGAGCTCGAGCACGCGGGTGGCCCCGTCGGTGGGCGAGCCCTCCCGCAGGTCGTGGAGGACCACCCGGGCCCGTCCCCGCAGCACGTACCAGTAGTCCGCCTGGTGGAGGTGGTAGTGGAGCCCGACCACGGCCCCGGCCTCCTTCTCCGACCGGTTGGCCTGGACCATCTCGCGCCCGAGCGGCAGCCACTGGCGGCGGTAGGTCTCGACGAACCGGCCGCGCTGGTCGCCGTGGACGTCCGGGGCGACCACGACCACGTCGGCGATGGTCTGTGTGGGGACGATCCTGGGCACGGCGGACGAGGGTAGCCCGTCGGGCCGGCGGCGTCGCCCCGGCCTCAGACGGCGAAGCTGCCGAAGCCGCCCCGGTAGAAGACGAGCGGCGCACCGTGGGACACCCCGAGGTCGAGCACCCGCCCCACCACCAGCTCGTGGTCGCCGGCCTCGTAGATGGCCTCCAGCCGGCACTCGATGAAGGCCAGCGACCCTTCGAGCACCGGCGTGCCGGCCGTGCCCAGGTGCCAGGCGACGCCGGCGAACTTGTCGCCGCCCGAGACGGCGAACGACCGGCAGAGCGCCTCTTGGCGGTCGGAGAGGACGTTGACGCAGAAGGCGCCGGCCGCGGCGATCCGGGGCCAGCTGGTCGAGGACTTGGCCGGGGCCAGCACCACCATCGGGGGATCGAGCGAGAGCGAGGCGAAGGACTGGCAGGTGAAGCCGACCGGCGTCCCCTCCTCTGTGGCGGTCACCACCGTCACGCCGGTGGCGAAGTGGCCGAGCACCTCGCGGAAGCGGGCCTGGTCGATGTCGGCCGCCCCGGCGGCGGGGAGGTCGCCGCGGTCCCGGCCGGCGTCGGTGGCAGTCACGGTGGGCCCGGCCGGGCGCTCAGCCCGCGCCCAGGTCGACGGTCATCCCCTCGGTGGCCACCGAGACGTCGTCGAGGCGCCGCGCGTCCTGGAGCCTGCGGGCCTGGGCGAGCAGCTGCTCGATCGCCCGGTCGTCGTGGGAGGGGTCGTGGTGGTAGAGGAGCAGCCGCTTGGCCCCGGCCTCGGCCGCCACCCGCACGGCGTAGGCCACGGTCGAGTGGCCCCAGTCGGACCGCTCGGAGAACTCCTCGTCGGAGTACTGGGCGTCGTGGACCACCAGGTCGGCGCCGCCGCACAGCTCCAGCACGCCGTCGGTGACGCTGCGGCGGTCGAGCGGCGCCTGGTGGTCGGGGAGGTAGGCCAGCGACCGCCCGTCGGCCTCCACCCGAAAGCCCAGGGTGTTGCCCCGGTGGGGCACCGAGCGGGCCCGCACCTTGACCGTGCCCAGGCTGAAGTCGTCGTCCCCGGTGTCCTTGAAGACGACCTCGCCGCGGAAGTCGGCCATGTGCACGGGGAAGAACGGCGGCTGGACGGCGGCCGACAGCATCGCCTCCAGGCCCCCCTCCTCCTGCTGGGGCCCGTAGACGGTCAGCACCGCCCCGGGGTCGTGGAGGGGGCCGAAGAACGGGAGTCCCAGGATGTGGTCGAAGTGCAGGTGGGTGAGGAGGGCGGTGGCCCGCAGCGGCCGGCCCTCGGCCCGCAGCCCCGGCCCCATGGCGTCGCCCATCGCCCGCAGGCCGGTCCCGAGGTCCAAGATGAGCGGCGGCTCCCCCTCGACTGTGACCAGCGCGCACGAGGTGTTGCCGCCGACCCTGCGGTAGCGGTCGCCGGCGCACGGGCACGACCCGCGGACCCCGTAGAAGGTCAGCTCCACGCCACTACCGTACCGCCGGCCGGCGGGCACTACGGTTGGCCGCCGTGACCGAGAGGACCGTCGAGGCCAACGGCGTGCGCTTCGCCTGCTTGGAGGACGGGCCGGCCGACGGCCCCCTCGCCCTGTGCCTCCACGGCTTCCCCGACACCGCCCACACCTGGCGCCACCTGCTGCCGGCGCTGGCCGGGGCCGGCTACCACGCCGTGGCGCCGTTCCTGCGCGGCTACGCCCCCACCGAGGTGCCGGCCGACGGCCGCTACCAGACCGGCGCCCTGGTGCGCGACGCCAACGCCCTCCACCAGGCCCTGGGGGGCGACGGCGACGCGGTCGTCGTGGGCCACGACTGGGGGGCGTTCGCCGCCTACGGGGCGGCCGCCCACCGGCCCGGGCTCTGGCGGCGGGCGGTCACCCTCTCGGTCCCCCCGCCCCTGGCGGTGGCCGAGTCGTTCCTCACCTACGCCCAGCTCCGCCGCAGCTGGTACACGTTCTTCTTCCAGACCCCCTTCGCCGAGCTGGCCCTCCCGCTCGACGGCTACGCCTTCATCGACGGGCTCTGGGCCGACTGGTCGCCCGGCTACGACGCCGCGTGGGACGTGGAGCGGGTGAAGGCGTCGATCGGCACACCCGAGCGCACCCTGGCCGCCATCGGCTACTACCGCGCCGTCTACGGCACCACCCCGCACGACCCGGACCTGGCCGAGGAGCAGGCGGCCGCCTTCGCCCCGGTCCCCGTGCCCACCCTCTACCTCCACGGCCAGGACGACGGCTGCTTCGCCGCCGACGCCGTCGGCCGGCCACTGGAGTACCTGGCCGAGGGGTCCGAGATGGTCACGGTGGAGGGCGCCGGCCACTTCTGCCACCTCGAGCGCCCCGACGTGGTGAACGCCCACATCCTGCGGTTCTTGGCGCCGTAGGTCAGCGCAGCACCAGGCTCCCCCCGCTCCAGCGGGCGAACCCCTCGGCCACCAGCGCCTCGGCGGCGCGCCGCGCCCGGGCCGGGTCGTCGGGCCACCCGGCCGCCGTGGCCAGGGAGCCCGCTCGGACCGGGCCGCGCCGCAGCGCCGCCACCAGGCGGCCCCGCCCCTGGCGGTCGGAGCCGGCGAAGCGGGACTGGGGGCGCGAGGACCCGGCCGAGCCGACGGCGGGGTCGGGGTCGGGCCGGCCCCGGCCGGCCCAGGCGCACCACCGGGCGAGCGGGCAGCCGTCGCAGTCGGGGTCCTTGGAGGTGCAGTGGCGGGCGCCGAGGTCGAAGAGCGACTGGTTGAACTCCCACCCCCTCCCGGCCGGGACCAGCTCGTCGGCGAGCGCCTGGGCGGCCGCCGGCCGCAGCGGCCGGCCGGCCACCGCCCGGGCCAGCAGGCGGGCCACGTTGGTGTCGACCACGCCGGTGTCCTGCTCGAAGGCGAAGGCGAGGACCGCCCGCGCCGTGTACGCCCCGACGCCGGGCAGCGCCCGCAACGCCCCCAGGTCGGCCGGCACCTCCCCGCCGTGGTGCTCGACCAGGGCCACGGCGGCGCGCTGGAGGTAGAGGGCCCGGCGGTTGTAGCCGAGCCCCTCCCAGGCCCGGACCACCTCGGCCGCCCCGGCCGCCGCGCACGCCGCCGGGGTGGGGAACCGGGCGACGAACGACCGGTACGGCCCGACCACCCGCAGGGCCTGGGTCTGCTGGAGCATCACCTCGCTGACCAGCACCTCCCACGGCCGGCGGGTGGCCCGCCAGGGGAGGTCGCGCCGGTTGGCCCCGCCCCAGGCGAGGACCGCCCGGGCGAGCGCCCCCCGACGGGCCCGGTCAGTCCCAGACGTCGTCGCCGTAGGGCCGTCGGCGGGGCGGGGCGGCCGCACGCTTCCAGACCATCAGCTTGCGGCGGTAGTAGCAGACCTCCTCGCCGCGCTGGTTGAACGCCTTGGTCTCCACCGTGACCACGCCCCGGTCGTCCTTCGACTTGGACTCGGCCTTGTCGAGCACCCGGGACTCGGCGTAGATGGTGTCGCCGTGGAAGGTGGGGTGCCGGTGGACCAGCGTCTCGACCTCGAGGTTGGCGATGCACGACCCGCTCACGTCGGGGACGCTCATGCCCAGGACGAGCGAGTAGACGAGGTTGCCGACGACCACGTTCTTCTTGTGCACCGTCTCGTTCTCGGCGAACCAGGCGTTGGTGTGCAACGGGTGGTGGTTCATGGTGAGCATGCAGAAGAGGTGGTCGTCGGCCTCGGTGATCGTCTTGCCCGGCCAGTGGCGGTAGACGTCGCCGGGGACGAAGTCCTCGTAGTACCGGCCGAAGGGGCGGTCGTAGGTAGTCATGGCACGGTGTGTAGTACGGGCCGTTGCCCGGCGTCCAGCGGGCCGGCGCTCAGCCGGGGTCCGGGGCGGCCGGGCGCGGCCGGGTGGTGAAGCTGAGGGAGGCGCCGGGCAGGGACTCGCCGTCGATCGTGAGCCGCCAGGTGAAGCGGGTGCCGGGGCTGAGCGGGATGGGCCCCAGGTTGACGGCCAGGGCGACGTCGATCGGCGACCCTTCGGGGATGCCCGTGGGGTGGGTCACGGTGAACTCGCCCCGCACCTCGACCGGCTGGGTCCCCTCGTTGGTCTCGACCATGACCGGCCGCCCGTCGGCGTCCTCCAAGTAGAGCTCCCAGTGGTGGGCCACCTCGGCCTCGTGCCAGTCGACGTCGATCTTCAAGGCGATGGCCGAGGGGACCGGGTCCGGCCCGGTCATCGACCAGCCGCCGCCGAGCACGTAGAGCTTGCCGTCCGCCACCTGGGCGGCGTCGGCGAGGAGCATCGTCACGTTCACCGGCTTGACCCTACCGCCCGGTGGGCCGCCCGGTCCCTGCGTGCCAGACTGCCCCCATGGGCAGCCTGCAGGGACTGCGCGACGACGTCTACCGCCGGCCGCTCGAGACCGCCCTCGACCGCCTGGGCATCGGGCCGGGCTGGCGCTGCGTCGACGTCGGCGCCGGCGGCGGCGACGTCTCGGTGGCCCTGGCCGAGGTGGTGGGGCGCGACGGGCGGATCTACGCCGTCGACAGCGACCCGAGGGCACGGGACCTGGTGGCCGAGGCGGCGGCGGCCCACAGCCAGGTGCTGGCCATCACCCAGGCCGGCGAGGACCTGGTCCTGCCCGAGCCGGTCGACCTCGCCTTCTGCCGGTTCCTCCTCCTGCACGTGGTCGACCCGCTGGCCGTGCTGGTGCGCATGGCCGCCGCCGTGCGGCCCGGGGGGTGGGTGGTGGCCCAGGAGCCGATCACCTCGGCCGGGAGGATCGGCGGCGCCCCGCTGTCGATGCCCGACGCCCGCCACCCCGACGTCGGCGCCGTCCTGCCCGCCCTCGTCCGACAGGCCGGCCTCGTGATCGTCGACGCCTGGGCGGAGGCCCCGGCCGGCGTCGGCCCCGGACCGGTCACCGACTATCTCGCCTCCCTGACCGGGGTCGACCCCGGCGACGACCCGGTCGTCCTGCCGCCGCTGGTCACCGTGTTGGGGAGGAAAAACCCGCCCGAGTAGGGTCCGGGACCATGTCCCCCACTCCAGCACCCGACCTAGAGGCGGCCGCGGCCGCCGTTGCCCTGGCCGATGAGGTGGTGGCCCGGGCCGTCCGGGCGGTCGCCGGCTCGGGCGGGGTCGACGCCAACCAGGTCGTCGCCTACGACCTCGCCCACGCCGCCGCCGCGGCGGCCACCGCCCGGGCCACCCTCGACTACGGCGCCCTCGGCCCCTCGGAGGGGGCAATGGCCTGCGCCTTCGTGGCCGACGTGGTGGCCGACCTGGCGGGCAAGGTGACCGGTCGCGAGGCCGAGTGGGGCGTGGCGCCCGACGCGCTCGGCCCGGCGGCCCGGTTCCTGGCCGCCCACCGCCACCCGGCGACCCTGGCCGACCTGTGCGACCGGCCCGGGGAGCGGCACCTGGGCGACGACTTCGAGCTGGTCCAAGAGACCTTCCACCGCTTCGCCGAGGAGAAGGTGCGCCCCCACGCCGAGCACGTCCACCGGACCAACGGCGACATCCCCGAGGAGATCATCGCCGGGCTGGCCGAGCTCGGCGGGTTCGGCCTGTCGGTCCCCGAGGAGTACGGGGGGTTCGCCACGGGGGGCGAGAGCGACTACCTGGGCATGGTGGTGGCCACCGAGGAGCTGAGCTGGGGGTCGCTCGGGATCGGCGGGTCGCTCATCACCCGGCCCGAGATCCTCACCCGGGCGCTGGTGCACGGGGGGACCGAGGAGCAGAAGCGGTCGTGGCTGCCCCGCCTGGCCACCGCCGAGGTGCTGGCGGCGGTGGCGGTGACCGAGCCCGACTACGGCTCCGACGTGGCCAACATCGTCACCTCGGCCACCCGCACCGAGGGGGGCTGGCTGGTCAACGGGGTGAAGACCTGGTGCACCTTCGCCGCCCGGGCCGACGTGCTGATGCTGCTCGCCCGCACCGACCCCGACCGCAGCCGGGCCCACCGGGGGATCTCGATGTTCGTGGTCGAGAAGCCCCGGGGCGACGGGCGGGGGTTCGAGCACACCGACGGGCGCGGGGGGAGGCTCGAGGGCCGCCCCATCGACACCCTCGGCTACCGCGGCATGCACTCCTACGAGGTCGCCTTCGACGGGTGGTTCGTGCCCGACGCCAACCTCGTCGGCGGCGAGGACGGGCTGGGCCGCGGCTTCTACCTCCAGATGCAGGGGTTCGAGAACGGGCGGCTGCAGACGGCGGCCCGGGCCATCGGGGTGATGCAGGCCGCCTACGAGGCGGCCCTGGCCTACGCCACCGACCGCCGGGTCTTCGGCTCCCCCATCGTCGACTACCAGCTCACCCGGGCCAAGCTGGGCCGGATGGCCGTGCTCATCCAGGCCACCCGCCAGTTCTCCTACCAGGTGGCCAAGATGATGGCCCGGGGCGAGGGGGCGCTCGAGGCGTCGATGGTCAAGGCCTACGTCTGCCGGGCCGCCGAGTGGGTCACCCGCGAGGCCATGCAGATCCACGGGGGCATGGGCTACGCCGAGGAGTACCCGGTGAGCCGGTACTTCGTCGACGCCCGGGTGCTCTCCATCTTCGAGGGCGCCGACGAGACCCTGGCCCTCAAGGTCATCGCCCGGCGCCTGCTCGAGCAGGCCGGCTGACCCCGAGGGCTACCCCGCCGAGCGCGAGAACCCGGCGCGCTGGCCGCGGGCCACGAACTTGGTGGCCATCTTGCGGCTGGCCTCGTCGATCATCTCGTCGCCGAACATCACCGCGCCCTTCCGCTCGTGCTCGGTGGCCTGTTGGTAGGCGTCGAGGATGTCCCAGGCCCGGTCGAACTGCTCCTGGGTGGGCGAGTAGATCTCGTTGAGGGCGGCGGCCTGGTCGGGGGTGAGGGCCCACTTGCCGTCGTACCCGAGGACCCGGGTGCGCTGGGCGAAGTCCCGCAGCCCGTCGATGTTGCGGACGTAGAGGTAGGGGCCGTCGATCACCTGGAGGCCGTTGGCCCGCCCGGCCATCAGGATCTTGGAGAAGACGTAGTGGAAGTGGTCGCCGGGGTACTCGGGCACCTGGACCCCGCCGGTCAGGACCGGCATCTCCATCGAGGCGGCGAAGTCGGCCGGCCCGAAGATGATGGTCTCGAGCCGCGGCGAGGCGGCGCAGATCTCCTCGACGTTGATGAGGCCGCGGGTCGTCTCGATCTGCGCCTCGATGCCGACGTGGCCGACCGGCAGCCCGCAGTTCTTCTCCACCTGGGTGAGCAGCAGGTCGAGGGCGACCACCTCGGCCGCCGACTGCACCTTGGGCAGCATGACCTCGTCGAGGCGCTCCCCGGCGTTGCCCACCACCTCGATGACGTCGCCGTAGGTCCACTCGGTGTCCCATGCGTTGACCCGGACGCAGAGCACGCGGTCGTCCCAGTCCAGGTTCTTTATGGCGTCGACCACCTTGGCCCGCGCCGCCACCTTCTCCAGGGGGGCGACCGAGTCCTCCAGGTCCAAGAAGGTCATGTCGGCCGCCACCGTCGGCGCCTTGGCCAGGAACTTCTCGGTGGCACCGGGGGTGGAGAGGCAGGAGCGCCGGGGCAGTTCACGGGAGCGTGCGGACATGGCCCGATCGTAACAAAGCCCGCCGCCGGGCCGTCCGGCCCCCCCGGGGCCCCGGGTCAGCCCAGCCGGCGGCGGAGGAAGGCGAGGGCCGAGTCCCAGAGCTTGGCCGACTCGGCGGGGTCGTAGACCTCGGGGCGGTCGTCGTTGAAGAAGGCGTGGTCGGTGCCGGGGTGCACGACGATCTCCGCCTCCTTGCCGAGCGAGCGCAGCTGGTCCCCGAGGGCCCGGGCCGCCTCGGGGGTGAAGAACCCGTCGTTCTCGGCGTAGTGGCCCTCGACCGCCGCGGTCATGGCCGAGTAGTCGGGCTGCGCGTCGGGCCACGGGATGACGCCGTAGCAGGGGACCACCGCCCGCACCGCGTCGGGCCGCTGGGCGGCCAGCACCAGCGCCAGCCCCCCGCCCATGCAGAAGCCGATCACCCCGACGCCGTCGCCGGTCGACCTCGAGCGCAGCTCGTCGACCGCGCCGCTCATGTCGCGGGCCGCCCGGTCGAGCTGCATGGCCATCATCTCCTTGGCCGCCTCGTCGGGCTCGGTCACGGTCTTGCCCCCGTAGAGGTCGGGCGCCAGGGCCACGAACCCCTCGGCGGCGAACCGGTCGCAGACGTGCTTGATGTGGTCGACCAGCCCCCACCACTCCTGGATCACCACCACCCCGGGACCGGAGCCGTCCGGGGGGGTCGCCAGGTAGCCCTGGCCCGTCGTGCCGTTGCTCGGGAACTCGATGATCTCGCCCATGGTCCCTCAAGGTAGCCGCCCGAAGGGCCCGGCGACAGCGGACGGCCCACCGGCAACCCCCCGTGTCGTGAAATTCTTCACCAGAAGTTTGAAATCGCCAGAAAATGGGCATACTCCCCTTGGACCTGGTCTTTGCTACCACTGGTAGGACCGGTTCGGCGCCCACCGGCGGCGAGGGTGGTTGCATCCGCCCCCGCGGCTGGGTAAGGATGTCGGGCATTGTGACTGACGTAGAGCGGCTTTCACGCCACTCCACGCCGCGGTCCGGACGGAGTGCTTGGCTACTCCGGCGGGTGGTGACGCCCGTTGCGACCGTCGTCATAGTGTCGTCGTGCACTGTGATCCCATTGGCGCGCCCGGCGGGCGCCGCCACCACACTCACAAGCGCCAAGGCGCAGGCGGCCAAGCTGGAGCAGGAGATCGCCACAACCGGCCAGCAGATCGACGCCCTCGACCAGCGGTTCGAGAACGCCCAGGCCCACAAGGCGGCGCTGGACCAGCAGATCAGCGCCACCCAGGGCCGGATCAGCCAGACCCAGAAGAAGGTGAGCAGCGACAAGGCGGTGCTCAGCTCGGCGGCGGTCGACGCCTACATCACCAACGGCTCGGCGGTCACCCAGGAGCCGCTCTTCTCGGGAAGCCAGACATCGGTGACCGACGCCCGCGAGTACGACGACGTGGCCGAGGGGAACCTGACCACGGCGGTGGCCAACCTCGACACGGCCCAGAACGTGCTGTCGGCCCAGGAGGCCTCGCTCCGGTCCCAGGACGCCCAGGTGGCCCAGGCCGAGTCTGCCGTCCAGGCCGCCGTCGCCCAGGCCCAGTCGCTCGAAGCGCAGCAGACACAGGCCCTCAGCCAGGTGAAGGGGCAGATCGCCACACTGATCGCCCAGCAGCAGAAGGCGGCCTCCGAGGCGGCCCAGGCGGCCGCCCAGGCCAAGATCCAGGCCGCCAACGCCGCCGCGGCGGCGGCCGCGTCGGCGGCGCAGTCCGCGCACGTCGCGGTCCCCGACCCTCCCCCGCCGCCGCCGTCGGCCGGTGGCGCCGGGGCGGCCGCGGTGGCCGCGGCCGAGTCGCAGCTGGGCGTCCCCTACGTCTGGGGCGGGGAGACGCCCGGAGCGGGGTTCGACTGCTCCGGGCTGACCGCCTGGGCGTGGGGGCAGGCCGGCGTCTCGCTGCCCCACTACTCGGGCGCCCAGATGGCCGACAGCACCCCGGTCCCCCTCTCTGACCTCGAGCCCGGCGACCTCCTCTTCTACGGCCCCGGCGGCAGCGAGCACGTGGCCATGTACGTCGGCGGGGGCACCATGATCGAGGCGCCCTACACCGGGGCCGTCGTCTGGCTGACCGGGCTGCGGGTCAGCACAGGCAGCTTCGCCGGGGCCGGCCGGCCGTAGCCGGACCCGAGCCCCAAGACCCCGCGCCGGGGACCCGCCGCAGGTGACCTGCCGCAGGTGACCCGCCATACTGGACCGGCACCATGAAGCCCATCCCCGTCGCCTTCCACATCGGCCCGCTGGAGATCCACACCTACGGCATCGGCCTGGCCGTCACCTTCTGGTTCGCCTTCCGCTACTTCGAGCGGCGGCTCCGCCGGGACGGCTACCCGACCGACTGGCTGGTGGCGTTCTTCGTCTGGGTGGTCGTGGCCGCCGTGGTCGGGGCCCGGGCGATGAGCGTGGTCTCCAACCTCGGCTACTACCGCGCCCACCCCGCCGACGTCGTGGCCGTCTGGCAGGGCGGGCTCTCCTCCTTCGGCGGCCTGCTGGCCGCCGTGCCGACCGGGGTGTGGATCGCCCGCCGGCGGTGCCCGCAGCTGAAGACCGCCCGGGCGCTGGACCTGGTGGCCCCGGTGCTGGCGGCCGCCTGGTCGATGGGGCGGCTGCTCGGGCCCCAGCTGATGGTGAGGGGCGGCGGCCACCCGACGGCCCAGTGGTTCGGCATGTACTACGCCACACAGGCGGGCAAGCGCCTGCCGGTCCCCATCTTCCAGTCGCTGGAGGACTTCACCATCTTCTGCGTGCTCATCCTCATCGAGCGCCGGATCGGCCGGTGGCCCGACGGCTCGGCGCGCCGGGGCTACCCGAGCGGCACGGTGATCGGGGTCGGCATGGTGCTCTGGGGCATCGAGCGCGCCGCCGACCAGCGCCTCTGGCTGGCCTACCCCGACAACCTCGGCTCGGCGCTGGTGCAGGCGGCCGGGGTGGCCCTGGCCGTGGCCGGGGTTCTCGTCCTCGTGCGCTCCCGCCACCGGTGGCGGGCGTGGCTGGCCGCCGGGGCCCCGCCGGGGCCCGTGGCGACGCCGCAGGCACCGGACCTCGAATCGGCCGCCGCGCCGGGGCCCGAGCCGTCCCTCTGACCGGCCGGGCTCCTCAGGCGTTCGGCTTCTCGCCCGCCGCCGCGGCCGTGCGGTACGCCTCGAGCTTGGCCAGGAGGGCCAGCGGCTCCTGGCCCACCGTCGAGTCGAGGCGGGCGGCGATCTCCTCGGGGGTCCAGCGCCCCGGGGCGTAGACGGCACGGACCTCGGCCGGCTGGTTCCACACGGCGATCTTGGGCCCGACGACGGTGTACACCTGCCCGGTGACGTGCCGGGCCCGGTCGCTCAGGAGGTAGACGACCATCGGGGCCACGTCCTCGGGGTCGCCCATCTCGGCCAGCTCCATCGGCACGTTGGCCGACATCCGGGTGCGGGCCACCGGCGCGATGGCGTTGGCGGTGATGCCGTAGCGGTGCAGCCCGGCGGCGGCCGAGCGCACCAGCGAGACCACGCCGCCCTTGGCCGCGGCGTAGTTGGCCTGGGCCACGCTGCCGGCGAAGGCACCCGAGGCGAACCCGACCAGCGAGCCCCCTCCCTCCTGCTTGCGCATCACCGCGGCGGCGGCCCGAAAGACGGTGAAGTGGCCCTTCAAGTGGGTGGCGACGACCGAGTCCCACTCGTCCTCGCTCATGTTGAAGAGCATGCGCTCGCGCAGGATCCCGGCGACCGCCACCACCCCGTCGATCCGGCCGAACCGCTCCACGGCGGTCGAGACCAGCCGCTCGCCGGCCGCCATCGTGGAGATGTCGTCGGCCACGGCGACGGCCTCTCCCCCGGCCGCCTCGACCTCGGCGACCACCCGGTCGGCGACCTCGCTCGACGGGCTCTCCCCGGCCAGACCGACGCCGTAGTCGGCGACGAGGATCTTCGCCCCCTCGGCCGCCGAGGCCAGGGCCACGGCCCGGCCGATGCCGCCGCCACCGCCGGTGACCGCCACCACCTTGCCGCTCAAGAACCCCGCCATCGCCTCCACCTCCTGCGCCCGGCGGGGTGCCGCCGGCCGTCCGTGGCGGCCAGGGGGGCCGCACTCGGTCCACAAGCTAGAACGGGTTCTCGTGTGCCTTCAACAAACGGGTGCGCCCAGCCGGCGGTGACCGCCCGGACGTCGCTGTCGGGGGCACTAACTTGGTCCGGGCGCCGGCGCCGAACGCCGTCCAAGGAGGAGGACAGATGGGAGATCTCGGATTCTGGGCGTTGGCCAAGGAGGACCCCTCCCACCTGGCCCTGGTGGCCCCCGACGGCACCGAGCGGACCGCCGGCGAGCTCCTCGGGCGGGCCAACCAGCTGGTGCACGCCCTGCGTGGGTTCGGCCTCGAGCCGGGCGACGTGGTGGCCACCGTGCTCCCCAACTCCGCCGAGGCCGTCGAGATCTACCTCGCCTGCCTGCAGGCCGGCTGGTACCTGGTGCCGATCAACCACCACCTGGTGGCGAGCGAGATCGCCTACATCCTCCGGGACTCGGGGGCCAAGATCCTCGTGGGCCACGAGCGGTTCGGCGACGCCTGCGTGGACGCGGCCGACGAGGCCGAGGTGCCGGGCACGGCCTGCCTGGCCGTGGGCGACATCCTCGGCTTCAACTCCTACGCCCGGCTGCGCAACGCCCAGCCGACCACCGACCCGGCGGACCGCACCATCGGCGACGTCATGAACTACACGTCGGGGACGACCGGCAACCCCAAGGGCGTCTACCGCCCGCTGTCGGGGGCCACCCCCGAGCAGGCGGCGCTCGGGCTGAGCGGCATCCTGCTCCTCTTCGGCATCAACCCCCAGGACGACAACGTCCACATCGTCGGCTCCCCGCTCTACCACACCGCCGTCCTGCGCTTCGGGGGGGCGTCGCTGCACTTCGGCCACACCCTGGTGCTCATGGACAAGTGGCTGCCCGAGGAGATGCTGCGCCTCATCGAGCGCTACGGGGTGACCACGTCGCACATGGTCCCGACCCAGTTCCATCGGCTGCTGGCCCTGGGTGACGAGGTCCGCCACCGCTACGACCTCTCCTCGCTGCGCCACATGATCCACGCCGCCGCCCCGTGCCCGGTCGACGTCAAGCACCGCATGATCGAGTGGTGGGGGCCGGTGATCGACGAGTACTACGCGGCGAGCGAGGGCGGGGGCACCGTCGTCAGCACCGAGGAGTGGCTGGCCAAGCCCGGCACGGTCGGCCGGCCCTGGCCGATCTCGGAGATCGCCGTCTTCGACGACGAGGGCAACCGGATCACCGAGCCCGGCGTCATCGGCACCGTCTACATGGCCATGCAGTCGGGGGACTTCGAGTACCACGGCGACAAGGAGAAGACGGCGGCCAACCGGATCGGGCGGTTCTTCACCGTCGGCGACGTCGGGTTCATCGACGAGGACGGCTACCTGTTCCTGCGCGACCGCAAGATCGACATGATCATCTCCGGCGGCGCCAACATCTACCCGGCCGAGATCGAGAACGTGCTGCTCATGCACCCCAAGGTGGGCGACGTGGCCGTCTTCGGCATCCCCAACGAGGACTGGGGCGAGGAGGTGAAGGCCGTGGTCGAGCCGGTCGAGGGGGCCGAACCCGGCCCGGAGCTGGCCCGAGAGATCCTCGAGTTCTGCGCTGGCCGGCTGGCCGGCTTCAAGACCCCCAAGACGGTTGATTTCGTCGAGGAGCTGCCCCGGGACCCCAACGGGAAGCTCTACAAGCGCAAGCTCCGCGACCCCTACTGGGAGGGCGTGCAGCGGGTCCTGTAGGGGGCCGCCTCAGCCCGGCGGCGGCCCGTCCACCCCGAGGATCTCCCCGCCGCGGTCGACGAACTCCTGCAGCTGGGCGTCGACCACGTCCCCCTGCGCCCCCTTGGCGTTGGTGGTCAAGATGTCGAGCATCCGGTCGGTCCGCACCTCGATGAAGATCCCCTCGGCCTCCGCCGTCAGCTCGCCGGCGTGGTAGATGCCGCCCCAGGCGAAGATCTTGCGCCGCTCGACCCGTGTCAGCCGGGCCACCAGGTCGAGCGGGGTGAGCAGCGGAGTGGGCCGTCGGTAGCGGACGGTGAGGGTCCCGGTCATCCCCGGGCGGCCGGCCAGGATGGTCACCGACCCGAGCATCTCGTCGAAGAGCTCGGCGATCACCCCCCCGTGCACGCAGGTCGGGGGGCCTTCGTAGGGGTAGCCGAAGAAGGCCCGGCCCGCCAGCTCGGGCCGGCCGTCCTCACCCCGGGCCGCCCACACGTCGACCGGCGGGGCCACCGGGTTCGAGTAGCCGAGCACGGGGCTGGTCGGGAAGAAGTCCTGGGGGTGGCCCAGGTGGTCGGGCATCCCCCGGGGGGCCTTGCCGGGGCCGGCCGCCCGCTCGAGGTCGTCGGCCACACCGGTGACGGCGTCGGCGGCCGCCGAGAGCTCGGGGTCCTCCAGCGGGCGCCCCACCAGCACGTCGGAGATCCGGCGCACCGCCTCGGCCAGGCGGTTGCGGGGCGAGTCGGCCGACACCAGGGGCGCCCCGTGCTCGGCCGTGGCCGAGTCGGGGAGCGGCGGGCGCTCCGCCCGGCTCACCGCCCCGTCCCGGTCATCGGCGGCGGTAGAGCGGTGGGCGCTTCTCGGCGAACGCCTTCTGCCCCTCGGCGGCGTCCTCGGAGGCGAAGACCGGCCAGCCGATCTCCAGCTCGCGGGCGAGGCCCTCCTCCTCGGACATCCCCTCGGTCTCGCGGACCGACCGCTTGATCGCCTCGACCGCCAGCGGCCCGTTGGCGCAGATCACCTCGGCGATCTCGAGCGCGGCCTCCAGGGCCGTGCCGTCGGGGACGACCCGGCCGATCAGGCCGATCCGCAGCGCCTCTTCGGCCGAGACCTCCCGGGCGGTGAGCAGCAGGTCCATGGCCATGGTGAAGGGGATCTGGCGCCGGAGCCGCACGGTCGAGCCCCCGAGCGGGAAGAGCCCCCGGCGGGCCTCGAACACCCCGAACTTGGCGCCCTCCCCGGCCACCCGGATGTCGGTGGCCTGGAGGATCTCGGTGCCGCCGGCCACCGCCCAGCCCTCCACGGCGGCGATGAGGGGCTTCTTGAGCTGGTAGTGGCGGAGCAGCGCCTTCCAGTGCAGGTCGGGGTCGTCGGCCATCCTCTGCTGGTACTTCTCGGCCTCGGGGCCGCCCATGGCCTTCAGGTCCATCCCGGCGCAGAAGGTGCCGCCGGCCCCGGTGAGCACGGCGCAGCGGATGTCGTCGTCCCCGTCGATCTCCACCCAGGCGTCGACCATCCCGACCAGCATGGGCAGGCTCAGGGCGTTCTTCGCCTCGGGGCGGTTCATGGTGACCACGGCCGTCTGGCCGTGCCGCTCGAAGGTGAGGTGCTCGGTGGAGGACACGGCCGGCCCTACAGCCGCTCGATGATCGTGCCGGTGGCCAGCGCGCCCCCGCAGCACATCGACACCAGGCCGTAGGTGGCGTCTCGGCGCTCCAGCTCGTGGAGGATGGTGGTGATCAGCCGGCTGCCGGTGGCCCCGACGGGGTGGCCCAGGGCGATGGCCCCGCCGTTCACGTTGACCTTGTCCCAGTCGACGCCGTGGCTGCGGCCCCAGGACACCACGACCGAGGCGAACGCCTCGTTCACCTCGAAGAGGTCGATGTCGGCGATGGTCATGCCCGCCTTCTCCAGCACCCTGGTGGTGGCGGCGATCGGCCCGTCGAGGTGGTAGTAGGGGTCCGAGCCGACCAGCGCCTGGGCCACGATCCGGGCCCGGGGGCGGAACCCCTCGGCCCTGGCCCGCTCCTCGGACATCCACAGCACGGCGGCCGCCCCGTCGGAGATCTGCGAGGAGTTGCCGGCGGTGTGCATCCCGTCGGGGAGCACCGGCTTCAGCTTGGCCAGCCCCTCGGCGGTGGTCTCCCTCGGGCCCTGGTCGGCGGTGACCACCATCGTCCCGCCGTTGTGCTCGCCCCTCGGCCCCTCCTCGCCCACGATCGGCGCCTCGACCGCGAAGATCTCGCGGGCGAACCGGTCCTCGGCCACCGCCACCGCCGCCTTCTCCTGGGAGACCAGCCCCAGCCAGTCGACGTCCTCTCGGGTGATGGAGTGGTTCTTGGCGATCCGCTCGGCCGCCGTGAACTGGTCGGGCATGTCGTAGGGGAGGTCCTCGGGGATGGCCCGGCCGACCCCGGGGGCGGCGGCGTTGGCCCCGAGCGGGATCCGGCTCATCGTCTCGACCCCGCAGGCGATGCCCACGTCGATGGCACCGGCGGCGATCAGGTTGGCCACGAAGTGGTTGGCCTGCTGGGAGGAGCCGCACTGGCAGTCCACCGTGGTGGCGGCCACCTCGAAAGGGAGGCCGTTCAAGAGCCAGGCGGTGCGGGTCACGTTGAACCCCTGCTCCCCCGCCTGGGTGACGCACCCGCCGACCACCTGCTCGACCGTCGCCGGGTCGACGCCCGAGCGCTTCACCAGCTCCACCTGGGCCGCTCCGAGCAGATCGGCCGCCCGCAGCCCCGAGAGCCACCCGTTGCGCTTGCCGATGGGCGTGCGCACCGCCTCAACGATCACCGGTTGGGCCATCAGCCACCCTTTCGCCGGCGGCGGCCCAGCGGCCGGCCGCGTTGTTAGAACGTGTTCTAAACCCTACCACCGGGCCCCGGGGGCGCCACCGGGCCCTCCGCGCACCAAGGTGGCCGCAGCCGGTGGCGGCCCGTGGGGGTGACCGCCGAGGCGCCGCAGGGGGAGGGCGCGGGTCGCCGCCGGCGCCCGAGCGCCGGCGGTGTCCGGGGCGCGCCGATGGGCACGTCAGCGGACCCGCAGAACCCGCTCCTTCGACCAGACCAGCCCGCCCACCGGTGGCTGGGCCGGCGGTGGGCGGGCTGCTGGTCAGCGGCGATTCCTAGTATGTGTACAGGTCGTTGCCGGTGGCCGGAGTCGTCCCGGCAGCCGTCGTCACCGAGATCCTGACCTGGCTGGCCGCGTGCGCCGGGGAGGTCGCCACGATCTGGGTGGACGACCTGACCGTGAACGCCTCTGCTGTCGATGTCCCGAACTTGACGGTGTGCACTGTCGAGTACCCGGTCCCTGTGATGGTCACCTTGGTGCCGCCGCCGACCGGGCCGCTTGTCCGAGAGAGCGAGGAGATGGTCGGGCCGGCGACATAGGTGAACAGGTCCGCCGACACGGCAGCGCTCTCCGCTGTGGAGGCCACCACCCGCACGTTGACCGAGGCACCCGAGGTCCCGTGCGGGCTCTTCACGGTCAGCTGGGTCCCTCCCGCGTTGACCACGATTGTCGTGGTCACGGCGGTTGTGCCGAAGTAGACCTTCGTGGCCCCGGTGAACCCGCTGCCGCTCACCGTCACCGACGTCCCCCCGGCCGCCGGGCCGCTCGCCGGCGAGATGGCGGTGACCGCCGGCACCGGAGTGGTGAACTTGAAGAGGTCGGACCCGGTGGCCGGCGCCGTCCCTCCGGGCGTCGTGACCGAGACGTTGCATGTGCCGGCCGCGTGCACGGGGGAGGTGGCCACGATCTGGGTGGCTGAGCGGACCGTGAACGACGTGGCCGCCACTGTGCCGAACTTGACGCTCTTCACTGTCGTGAACCCGGTCCCTGTGACGGTCACCTGGGTGCCACCCGACGTCGGGCCGTTTGTCCGAGAGAGGGAGGTGATGGTGGGGATCGGGTCGTAGGTGTAGTGCTCACCCGCCGCCGAGGTGCCGCCGGGGGTGGTGACAGTGACTGTGACCGTCCCCGCCGCATGCGCCGGGGCCTTCACGGTGATCGACGATGTCGAGACCACCGAGACCGAGGTCCCGGCCGAGCCGCCGAAGGAGACCGTGGCGCCGGTGACGAACGAG
>Ga0181536_10002561_pt1 | contig 20388 bp, 18 predicted proteins | sample PEATcosm2014_Bin_41_FD_121105 | JGI IMG/M metagenome (GOLD analysis project Ga0181536, IMG submission 121105) | Peatland microbial communities from MTU Mesocosm Facility, Houghton, MI, USA - PEATcosm2014_Bin17_60_metaG | ecosystem: Environmental > Terrestrial > Soil > Wetlands > Peat | place...
AGGCGGCGGGCGTGAATACGGTGGAATCGCTGGCCGATATGACGCCAGAGCAATTGGAAGCGATTGAAGGCATTGGCCCGAAAACGGTGGAAAAAATCAGTATTGCGGTCAATAATTACTTTGCCAGTCTGGATGGCGGCGAGGCAGTAGCCGCCGCTGAACCGGAGAGCGCTGGAGAAGCCGCCACCGAAGCGGCAGGCGTCGAACCGGCAGAACTTGATGCGGGAGTCGGCGAGGAATCGCTGGCAGAAGGTTCGGTTGAAGCGGATGCATTGGCCGCTGAACCGGAGCCCGCGGAAGAAGCAGCGTCAGCAGAAGAAGCCGCTGGTCTTGCGTCGGAAGAGCCGGCGACTGAAGAATCCGCGACCGAACAGGCCGCGACTGAAGAAGCCCCGGAAGACAAGCAGAGCTGAACTGGGAGTGTGGCGAGTTCGGACTTACATCCGAACCGAATGCGCGAGGTTCGTCAGCCGGTGGTGAGACAGCACAGGGATTTTATGAGGTTAGATATGCGAGCTTAGATACTCGACATTAGCGGGACAGAAGAGGAAACGAGAGCGGATGAGTAAGATTCGAATCAACGATCTGGCCCGTGAGTTGGAAGTCAAGAGCAAAGAAATTCTTGACGTGCTGACCACGGTGGGCGTCACGGAGAAGAAAACGCACTCCAGTTCTCTAGAGGATTACGAAGCGGAACTGGTGCGGAAGCATCTCCGCGGACGCTCCGATGCATCGCCCGGTTCGGCGAGGCCTTCTTCGCGCGCCGTTCACGGCGAAGAAGAGATCAAGACCAAGATCGACCTCTCGCATATTTCGCGGCCCGGAGATGTGCTGCGCGCCATTAAGGGAGCGGTTGAGCATCCTGCGACACGTCCGGCGGTCAAGCCTCCGGCTGCAGAGCCCCCGATGGAAGCCAGAGTGGAGGCTCCAGCGCCAGTGGCGCCGGCGAAGCCAAAGCCGGCAAAATCGGCGACTGAAGCGCCTGCTCCTGCTGCTGCGCCGCCGGCACCGAGAATGGTGACGCCTGCCTCGGTAGCGGCCACGTACCGCCCGCCGTCGGTGGTCGTGATTCCGCCCAAAGTTCCCGCGACCCCACCCGCCGCGACCACGCCAGCTGGTTCAAGCGCCGCGCCGCCTGCGATCGCCGTTCCGCCGCGAGTCACAACTACAACTCCGGCGGCAGGAAGCGCTCCGCCCGCGACGCAACTGCCCTCGAATGTCGCACAGATGCAAAGTGCGGCACCTGCACGGCCAGCCGCTCCGATTGCGCCACCGCCGCGAATGATCATGCCGCAAACCGGCCCGCGCCCGGTATACAAAGCGCCGCTGCCTGCGCCGGGAGAACCGGCGGCGGGAGCGCCTCCGCGGTCTGCGCCCGGACGACCTGTGCCGGGGCAGCCAATTTTTCAGCGCACGGCACGGCCGCAAGCGCCGGGATCGCCGCGACCGCCGCTTCGTCCGGGGGAACGGCGGCCAATGCATCCGACGCGGGTGGCGCCCGCGGGATCACGTCCGCTGGGCGTAGGTCCGGGAGCGGGAATCGGTGCACCACCGGGACCGTCGCGCCCGGGAGCTCGTCCGGGAGCTCCATCTCGCCGACCGGGACAGAGGTATGTGCCGCGAGGGGTGAAGGAAGGCCCAATGAAGGGCTACACTCCGCCGCCGCGCATGACCATCAGCAACGAGCCCGCGCCGATCACGCGGAACATCACGATTACAGAAGGAATCTCGGTGAAAGATCTGGCCGAGAAGCTCGGCATTCGGGCCAAGGACTTGATTGCGCGGTTGGTGGTGCGGGGCGTGTTCGCCACCATCAATCAAACGCTCGATGCGGAACTAGCCAGTGAAATGGCGCGCTTCTTCGGAGCGGACACGGAAGTGATCACTTTCGAAGAGCAGGCTGCGAAGGATACGGACGCTGCGGTCGAGAGCAGCGAAGAAGGCGCGGAGGCTGTACCGCGTCCACCAGTGGTCACGATCATGGGCCACGTGGATCACGGCAAGACGACGCTGCTGGATTCCATACGCTCAACCAACGTGGCGGGCGGCGAGGCGGGTGGCATTACGCAGCATATTGGCGCGTACAAGGTTTCGATTACGGACCAGACCTCTCCGGCTTACGGGCGGGAGATCGTGTTTCTGGATACGCCAGGTCACGAAGCGTTCACGCGCATGCGTTCGCGCGGAGCGAAGGCGACCGACATTGTGGTGCTGGTCACCGCGGCGGATGACGGTGTAATGCCGCAGACAGTTGAAGCGATCGACCACGCGCACGCCGCCGAAGTTCCCATCATTGTTGCGGTCAACAAGATCGATAAACCGGGCGCGCTGCCGGAGCGGGTTAAGAAACAACTCGCGGATCGCGGGCTGGTACCGGAAGAGTGGGGCGGCAAAACCGTATTTGTCGACGTTTCCGCTAAACAAAAGACGAATTTGAATCTGCTGATGGAAATGATTTTGCTGACGGCGGATTTGCAGGAATTGAAGGCGACTCCGGGACGCGCCGCGAGCGGGTTGGTGCTGGAAGCGAAACTGGATCGCGGACGCGGGCCGGTGGGGACGATTCTGGTGCAGAACGGGACGCTTCATGCCGGCGACAACTTCGTGGTGGGGAACGTGTACGGAAAAGTCAGGGCCATGTTCGACGATCGCGGAAAGCCGCTGAAGGAAGCGCCGCCCTCGACGCCGGTGGAGATCATTGGATTGGAAGGCCTGCCGCAGGCGGGAGATCAGTTTGTGGTGGTCACCGACCGCGAGAAGGCGCGCGACATTTCGGAGTACCGTGAGCAGAAAGCGCGCGAAGCCACGCTCGCCAAGAGTTCACGCGTATCGCTCGAAGGCCTAGCGGAGCAATTGAAGACGGCGGGCATGAAGGAGCTGAACGTCATCCTCAAGGCTGACGTGCAAGGATCGGTCGAAGTGCTCGGCGACTTGCTGGGACGGCTGTCGAACGACAAAGTGCGGTTGAAGCTGCTGCGCTCGGGGATTGGCGCGATCACGGAGACGGACGTGCTGCTCGCCTCGGCGTCGAACGCCATCATTATTGGGTTCAACGTGCGTCCGGAGCGCAAGGCGCAGGAACTGGCCGATCAGGAAAAAGTCGACATACGTCTGCACTCGATCATTTACGAACTGCAGGACGAGATCAAGCGCGCCATGACTGGCCTGCTCGAACCGACAATCAAAGAAACTTACCAGGGGCGTGCCGATGTGCTGGAGACCTTCCGCATTCCGAAGGTGGGGACGATTGCCGGTTGCCGCGTGAGCGATGGACTGATCAAGCGCGATTCCGAGGTGCGGCTGCTGCGCGATAACGTGGTCGTGTTCAAAGGAAAAGTCGGGTCGCTGCGGCGCTTCAAAGACGATGCTTCGCAAGTGACCAGCGGCATGGAGTGCGGCATCTCGATCTCGAATTACGGCGACATCAAAGCTGGCGACGTGATCGAAGCGTTTGTTACGGAGAGGATCGCGGCGGAAGCGATTAAGTAGGGCAGCTCTCAGCTGTCGGCTCTCAGTTTTCAGTTGCCATGCCAGCGATCGAGAGAACGGCGCTACGCTTTTCTCCAATTTGCCGGGTTATTCTCCTCACTCGGTTCCTTCGGACCATTGCCCTCACTTTTGTCTTCGTTCTTGTCCGGACTCTTGTCTTCTTTCAGGCGGCCTAGATTCGAGGACGCTATCTGCATGGCGTAGAGGAGAACGCCAGCTTTCTTTGTGTCGAGCCGGCGGTGCAGCAGGTGCTCGCAGACTTGCGCGACTCCCCACTGGATCGAGGCGGCGTCTTCAAGAACGGGAAGGAAGAAGGGACAGGCGGGGAACGCCGCAGAAGTGCTGACGTCGATCTGGACCGGGCTGCAGCGGTTGTGGAAGTAGCAAAATTTTTGATCGCGCAGGGCGGGCGATCCGCAGCGCTCTCCGTTCATCTTTATATGTTGGCAGGGTTCGGCTGGGGGAATTGGCATGATGGCTCCTTAATCAAAGTTCTCAGTTCTCGGTTCTTAGTTCTCAGGACGTGCGTTTGGCGCTTTCTCTGGCTGGTACCCCCCCTCCCCCCATTTTTGCTAAAATATTCAAAAATAAGGACTTGCTTGCAAACTATTCACAAATAAGGAGTTAGATGTACTTGGCCTTCGAGTCGCCGACTGGGGCTCAAACTTTTTTTATTTCTCGATCTGTTGGAATCATGGATTTAGACAGTTTTGTCGCCAAATCTTTGGGTTTAAAGGACTTATTAGTAAAATATTACGGGGTAAGGACTTAGGGGTGCCGAGTTTCAGAGTTTCAAGGTTCCAAGGTGGTTCCAATCTGGCAGCGGCGGATTCTGCTGCGCCAATAAGAAAGGGTGCGGGAACGATCCGCACCCTTTTTCTTGTCTATACTTCTATTATATCAATTCCGACCGGCCTACCCCGCCAACTTTTCCGACTTTATTTCCATAGCCAATTCATTGACTTACGCGGAAAATCGTCGAAATGGGGGCTTGACAAGATTTTCACCAGTGGGCAACGAAGGGGAGTCTCCGAGGACTTTCGAGAGAAAGAAAGGGCGCGGCTTGGAGCCGCGCCCTTGGTTATTTAGGCGAACCGCCGGAGTTTACTTGCGCTGGAACGTTGCGGCTCCGTGTGGCCGAACCGTCGGCCGAACCATCGAGATGGCCCTGTGCGCCGCACCCGAGGAGGAACTCTGAGCCTCGAATGTCCCCAACGCGACCTGGGCAGCACCGCCGTCGAGCGCGGTAGAGTCCACGTCGATAAAGACGACGGTTGAGCTGTCGACCACGTAGTACTGCAGAGTGAACCCGGTCAGTAATGTTTTGGAGTTGTTGGAAGAGATCGAGCCGCGGCCGTCCGCGTTTGTGTCCGGAACGTAGATACCGGACAATTTCGAAGTCGGTTGCGGAGCGCCAATGTCATTCTCGTCCAATGTGCCAGTCATGTTTATAGGGCCGGAGAAACTGGTGTCGGGGGCGCTGGCATTGAACTGGGCAATGTTGTCGACCTCACCCACGCCAGTGGCGGTAACGGGGTTGAGATTATTTAAACCGGAGAGGTTGAGAGCGTATCCTCCGGAGCCGGTGAATGACGTAGCGGTTTGTGAGTAGGCAGCGCCCTGCAACAGTCCGAAACTATCGATTTCCAGCGCCAGGCCCCCGCCGCTGGAGGGATAAACGACAAACGTGAGCTGGTTCCCGCTGCCGTTGGTGAAACCGTTCAACGCCGATTGGCACCGTCCCGCGGCGCAAGTGGAAGATGAGGTAGAAAAGGGCTTCTGCAAAACGGCGTTGCCAGCGTCGTTGTAATCCTCGACGCCGTTGGAGAGGTCGCCGTTGGCATCCGTGATAGTGGCATAACCACCAGCGACGATAGGACCTCCGGTACCGTCAACACCCGCGAGCGTGAAAACCTCCTGACCGGGGGCAAAGGAGGTCACTTGCGTGAAAGCGTCACCAGAGAGGACGTTTAGCGTGCCGTCGGTTTCAATGAATTTCAAGTGCGTTGAGTCGATCACCCAGACGTCAAAACCAAGCGAGGCAAGCTTACCATTGACGGCGTTGGTATTGAACTGAGCCGTCCCTGAAGTCCCGCTTGCGCCTAGAACCACCTGCCCAGAGAGAGTTAGATCTGTATATCCGTCGCCGGAAGTCAGGTCATCGTTGAAATCCTCAGTGCCAGTGATGCTGTTGGAGCTGAGCGTGAACGCTCCCACGGTGCCAAGGGGATTCCCGCCCGAATCAGCGCCGGAAAGAGAGAAGGCGTAGGACCCGGTGAGACTGGTAACTGCAGTCTGCAGGTCAATGGTACCGCTGCCGGTCCCGACGGGGTCGAAACGGGTGATCAGCCCGTGAGAGTTGGAGGTCAGAACGAAATCGATACCAAAGCTTCCCGCCGATGTTGTCGTAAGCGTCCCGGTGCCACGACCGTCTTGCGTGATGTTGTAGGAGCTGTTCGAACCTAGAGTTTGGCCGAGATTCACGCCAGTGTTACCGGGGTCGTTGATGTCAATCGTGCCCGTGATAGCGCCCTTGCCATTGGCCGTTATGGTCCCCACGATGGCAAAAGGGACCGGAACGCCGTTGCTGTCGAGGTCCGTGCCCGACATGGAGATAACGTAAGTGCCACTCAGATTGCTGTCGCTGAAGCCGCCGCTGTTGGGAGTGGGCGCGCTGCTGCTACTGCCGCAGCCCGCTATCAAAAGGATGCTGAATATCGCCGCCAGAGCCATGAGCAGGCGTCCGGCACACTTGGTGCAAGCAAGGGGATTCATAAGACACTCCTGTCTTTATTCTTCTTAGGATGCCACAACCCGGATTGTTAAAGAAGGTTTCGGTGTAAAAAATTGTCACGGGCGGTCCTGAGAGGCGGCAAGCCCGTCCCTACATGGAGCCGGAGTCGCTCCGTAACCACTTAAACCTTGGTGACTTCAGCCGGGCTCCGGGCTGGGGATGGTATGGGGCCGCTTGCCCTTTTCGGACGCTTTTTCGGATACCCAGACTCCCACACGGTACATCAGCAGGACGCCGAGCACGATGCCGAACTCGATAGGCTTGTGGCGATCGGCCTTCACCAGCCAGGTGTAGTGGACTACTCCCAAGATCCCAGTTAGGTAGATCAGGCGATGCAGTCGCTGCCAGTTCTTGCCGCCGAGACGGCGAATCGACCATGCGGTCGAGGTCAGGGCCAACGGAATCATGAGGACGAAGGCGGAGAAACCTACGGTGATGAAGGGGCGCTTGGCGATGTCTTTCAACATTTCGTGGATGTCGAAGAACTTGTCCAGCCAGATGTAGGTCAAGAAGTGCAAAGTCCCGTAAAAGAAGGCGAACAGACCGACCATGCGACGGACACCGATCAACCAGTACTGATGGGTGATCCGGCGTAGAGGGGTGACTGAGAGTGTGGTGAGAACAAGGATCAGCGTCCAGTCCCCGGTCGAGTGCGTGATGACTTCGATGGGATTGGCGCCCAGGCCGTCATGAAAGGCCTTCCATAGGAGGCGTTCCAGCGGAATGAGTGCGGCCAGGAAGATCGCGATCTTCGTGAGACGGAGTTTCATTTTGTATTTTTGTAATCGGGTAATTTTTAGTCTGTCGCTTATCCCGAGTTTATTGTGATCACCGGCAGCTGCCGAGCTGCGCTCGGCTTGGACGGACGAATGCGTCCGTCCCTACACGAGCAATTCCTAGAAGTTCTTTTTCAGGTCCATGCCGGAATAGAGGCTCGCTACCTGGTCGTAACCATTGAACATGAGCGTGGGCCGCTTGAGGAATTCACCCAGGCGGCGTTCTTTGGCCTGGCTCCAGCGCGGATGGTCGACGTTGGGATTCACGTTCGAATAAAAGCCGTATTCGCTGGAGGCATATTGTTGCCAGGTGTTCAAGGGCTGGTCGTCGGTGAAGCGGATGCGGACGATTGACTTGGCGCTTTTGAATCCATACTTCCACGGAATCACGATGCGAAGTGGGGCTCCGTCTTGATTCGGCAGCAGCTCGCCGTACATGCCGAAACAGAGCAGGGCGAGCGGATGCATGGCCTCGTCCATGCGCAGACCTTCGACGTAAGGCCAACGCAATATGCTGGTGCGCTGGCCGGGCATTTGTTTGGGATCGTACAAGGTGGTGAACTCGACAAACTTGGCTTTGGGCAGGGGGTCGGCGCGCTTGATCAGTTCGCTCAGGGAAAATCCGACCCAGGGCACGACGATCGACCAGCCCTCGACGCAGCGATGGCGGTAGATGCGCTCTTCGGGGGACGCCATTTTCATGATCGTGTCTACGTCGAGCACCTGTTTTTTCTTGACCAGCCCGTCGATGGTCACGGTCCAGGGACGGGTCTTGAAATTCTTTGCCAGGTCGGCAGGCTCGTATTTGTCGGTGGAGAATTCATAGAAATTGTTGTAGTTGGTGACGTCCTTGTAGGGCGTTTCCTTTTCCGTCGTGCTGAAGGGGCTTTTCTGGAGGCCGTCAATTTTGGCGTTGGCTTGGGCGGTGAACGAGGGATCGACAAGATCGGCCAGATCACGGAAGGCGACGCCGGTGGCGGCAACCGCGCTGGCGATCGCTGCGCCGGCGAGAAAATTGCGGCGGTTCAGAAACGTCGCCTTGGGAGTAATTTCAGAAGACGGAATCGCAGCCGGTTTCCCGATCAGCATGGTTCACCACACATGGCTCACCCCGATTATTGCTCATTCAAAGTTGAAGTACGCTCGGCAGGCGGACTTTGGATGTATCCGATGCCGAAAAACCCCAGATCAGTGCTTGCCTTCAGTATAGGACGCGGCAACGGAAGAAAAAGATGCAAGCGGAACGACGGGCGTCTCGCGAGCCTGCCCTGAGCCGAGCCGAAGGGTCAGCCGGGCGGGGACGCCCGGCTCTCCACCTGCTACGGGTTCAGTTCGAGGCCGATTTTGCGATCGACTTGGAGGCCGAAGTTGGTGGGGGTGTGGAGGCGACTCGGGCGCGCAGGACTTCGCGGACCTTCTTGGCCAGATTCTGAAGCGTGAAGGGCTTCTGCAGGAACGCGGTCGTGGGGCCGAGCGCGCCCTGGGTAACGACGGCATCTTCCGTGTAGCCCGAAAGATAGAGCACGCTGATGCCAGGCCGCAGCGTCAGCAGCTTTTTGGCAAGTTCGCGGCCGCCGATGCCGGGCATGACCACGTCGGTGATCAGGATATCGATGGGTTCCTTGAAGTCCGCGGCGATTTGCAGACCGCACTCGCCATTTTCGGCTTCGAGAACCTTGTAGCCGCGGGAGGCGAGGGTCACACGCACCAGTTCCCTCACCGACTCCTCGTCCTCTACCAGCAAGACGGTTTCGCAGCCGCCCGCTTCGTTCTGCTGGGACTTGACCGGGCTCTGCTGCTCGGTGGATTCCTCCACGCGCGGTAAGTAAACGTGGAAGGTTGTGCCCGCTCCGAGCTCGCTTTGCGCAAACACGTATCCATTGCTCTGCTTAACAATTCCGTACACGGTCGAGAGGCCGAGGCCGGTGCCTTTCCCCTTTTCCTTGGTGGTAAAGAAGGGTTCAAAGATGCGGGACTGGGTTTCCTTGTCCATGCCGTGGCCGGTGTCGGCCACCGAGATTACGGCATACCGCCCGGGCTGGATAAAACGGTGTTCGCTCAAGTTTTGGTTTACGGTAACGTCGGAGCTCTGCACGGTGAGCTTGCCGCCTTCGGACATGGCGTCTTTCGCGTTGACGACCAGGTTCATGATTACCTGCTCGAGCTGGCCGGCGTCAGCGCGAGTGTGCCCGGCGTCGGGAGAGAGTCGCGTCACCAATTCGATGTTTTCGCCGATCAGGGGCCGCAGTAGTCGCTCCATGTCGCCGATCACGCTGTTAACGTCGATCACCTTGAGTTCGAGGAGCTGCTTTCGGCTGAACGCCAGCAACTGGCGGGTGAGAGTCGCGGCGCGGCCGGCTGCCTGCTGGATGGACTGGACCTTATGGTGCATTTCGCCGCCCGCTTCCAACTGCTCCAGCAACACCTCGGTGTATCCGTTAATTACCATCAGCAGGTTGTTGAAGTCGTGGGCGACGCCGCCGGCGAGGCGGCCGACGGCATCCATTTTTTGCGCCTGGCGAAGCTGCTCTTCCAACTGACGCCGGTCGGTGATATCTTCGGCGATCAGCTCCAATACCTCTTCGGGTTCATCGCTGCCGATGGCGGCGCAGCCACTGAGCCGCACGATGATGACGCGGCCGTCCTTGCGTCTCCACTGCACTTCCACGCCCTGCAGACTTCCGGTGCGGCGATAATCCTCGGCCAGCCGGTCCAACTCTTCGGGATTGACGAAGACTTCACGGCGCGCGTTCAGATGGAGAAGCTCTTCGACCGAACCATGGCCGAGCATGGCGATGAGCGCCGGATTCACGTCCAGGAATCTTCCGCCGAGCGTGCAGCGGCAAATGCCGAAGGCGGCGCTCAAGATCAGCGAGCGGGAGCGGGCTTCAGAGCGGCGAAGCGCTTCTTCGTGGCGCTTATACTCGATGGCCGCGGCCAATTGCTGCGAAACAAATTTAAGAATCTCGCGGTCGCGCTCTCCAAAACGGGCGTTTTGGTTGTAGCTCTGGACGACCAGGACCCCAATGCAGGTCATGCCGCTCTTCAGCGGAACCCCCAGCCAGTCCAGGGACGGAGCGCCGATCAATTCCACTTCGCCGCGCCGCACCAGTTCCTCAAAGACAGCCGGTGTCGCCAGCAGGGGATCGCCGGATCGCAGGACGAATTCCGTCAGACCGCGGCCCAAGGGCCGTGGGGTGGGCGTAGGATCCTCCTCATCGACGAAGTAGGGAAAGCTCAACAATTGAGATTGCGGATCGTAGAGGGCGATGTAGAAGTTGCGCGCATTCATCAACTGGCCCACGATGTTGTGAATGGCGGCGAAAAACTGCTGCAGATCTTCGGCCGACTGGCTGCGCGCCGCGATGGCATACAAGGCCGCGTTCAGCTCCTCGGCGCGCTTCTGCTCGGTGATGTCGCGATAGCTGGCGTACGCCCCAACCCTTCTGCTGTTGATGGTCACGGGCGAAGTTGAGAGCAGCACCTCGACCAGCGTGCCATCCTTCCGCTGGCGGCGAGTCTCCAGCGAAAGTTTGCTTTGCGTCTTGATACACTCTGTGATCCAGGCGGTCTCCGCGTAGCGATCGGGTGGCACGATGATCTCGTCGAGACGCCTTCCTGCCACCTCCGCCGCGCTAAAGCCGAACAGGCGGGTAAACTCACCGTTGATGCGCAAGATGCGAAGCTCGGTGTCGACAATACTGATCGCTTCCGGCGCGTTCTCGATGATCTGTTCGAAGTACGCTTTCTCCACGGTGAGCGGGACTTCGGCGGCATTGCCGTTGTTGGGCAGAGTGACCGGGGCGGGGTCGGAAATGGGATCGGACGTGTGGCTAGGGATCGGCGCCGCGCCGTGCTCAGGAGCATCCTGCAGCGCCTTCACCCGCGGCAGTTCGCTCGAAGCGGCTGCCGGGGCGATTTTCTCCCCCATACAATCCTTCCCCAGTGCCCCACTGACGATAGTACGATGGTAAGCGGGCTGGGTTATTGGCCGTTAGTTACGGCGGTAATGAAGGATTCCAGATTGGGAAAACGGTCCTCGAAGATCAGGTCCGCGGTTTCTCAAGAGGCATTGGCTAACACTACGCAAACCTGGCGCGTCACCAGCCTCTGCTCATCGGTCATAACCAGGAACTCTAATCCGCAGCGCAGCCCCTCGCTATAGCGCACCACGGCGCGCACCTTCATGAGGTGCGGCGGGAGCGGGATGGCAAACTCCAGGGAAACGACCTCTCCGGCCTGCAGCTCGCCGCTGAGGGTCGCCCCGATGCCGTCCTGGCTGAGCTCGTTGGTTCGGCCCCAGTATGCGGTCGTCTGGCCGTCGCGAAACACCGAGACGTGAATGCGCGCGTCAAAACGATAACGGGAGAAACGCCGCCGCCGCTGATGGGTTCTGGCGGTTGCTTGTGAGAGGTCGCTCAACTCAACTTCTCCATTGCGGATTGCCCTTTCAAACCTTGCCTTGAGATTGTGCTTTAGCGCAAGGCCGATCTCAACGGCATCAAAGTCCATGTACTAACGAAGAGGGCACTCGGCGGGGGAACGCAAGTGGATGGATGGGCGTCTCATGAGCCTGCCCTGTTTTGCCGAATCCGCCAACGGAGCCGAAGGGAAAGTCGAAGGGTCCAGCCGGGCGGGGACGACCGGCTCTCGGCCACCAGTTCGTAAAGCTGAGCAAATAAGCGTGACAGACGCTGCCTGCGGCGTCTAACATCGGTGGTTAGGTCTTGGGGTGGCGCTGAAGATGGCGCTGACACAACCGCACTTGGAGTCATCTGAATTCTTATGTCTTACCGCTCGAATGCCGCCGAAGCCTGGTATCCCGACCCGCAGTCCAGGGCGGCAGAGCAGGAGATTCCGCTGGATTTGCTCCCGCCGGCAAGCCTGACGCAACCCCTCTGGAGGTCGCTCGTCGGCAATCTACGCGATACCTTCGCGCCGGAGAAGTTGCCGCCGCTCCAACTTACTTCACGGCCGGTGAATGTCGGCCTGTTGCTTGGCGACCGTCTGCGCCTGCCTTGGTTTCGCACCGTGTTCACCAACATCGGGGACGTGATTTCGCCGGAAACGCTGCCGCCGCTTGAACTTGAATCGCGGCCTGTGGATGTGGGTGAACTCATCACCGATCAGCTCAGCCACTTCTGGTGGGGCTCGTTGCTGCGGAATCTAGCCGATCGCGTCGCGCCCGAAACGCAGCCGGCTCTCAGCCTGACTGCCAAGCCGATTCTAGACATCATTCCGAAGTCGTGGATTCTGCTGCCCTTGTGGTCGGAAGTCGTGGACACGCCCAAGGTGTTTTATCCCGACAAAGCAAAGTCGGCCGATCCTGCCAGGCAAGTTAATCTGCAACCGGTGGCCGCATCGGCGGAAAAGCGGCAAGCTCTGGTTGAAGCACTGGTCAGGGAACCCACCGCCACCGATCTGCTGCGCGACATACGCCGTTCACGCATTCGCCAGCGGGTCTGGATCGGCCTGGCCACGGCGCAAATCCTTTACATGGTTCTGGCCGCAATCGGGAAACTCTGATTAAGTGGAGCGACGGGTGTCCTCGCCCGTCAGGCAGTTTGGCAGGCCGGGCGGAGACGCCCGGCTCTCCACCAACATGCCGGTTACTGCCTCAGCCCCATCCAGCCCTCGGCAATCACCATGGAATTTCCCGGGTTTCGTGAATCGTACTTCACCGAGGTCGGCAGGCCGAGGCGGCAGGAATGTAGATTGATCCACTGCCGGAGGTAGGTAACGTCTTGTGAGGCCTCATAGGAAACACCGGCCACGTCATACTGGTAAATCAGCATGGTGGCTGGCCGGTTCACGGCGGTCGTGATCTCCTGGACATCAATCACCGTGCCATCGGTGATGCGCCCGACCGTATTCAGCCAGATGCGACGATCGCGTTCAATGTCGTCCGCGTTCTTGGGTTTGCGGCGCAGCAGAGAATAACCGGCGAGGGCCAATCCGATCGTGCTCAGCGCAAATATGTAGAGACGAAACGAAATCACGGCAAACGGAACCTGAGCCTTTCGAAACTACCTTCAGAATAAGCTGTAACCTCTCTGACCGCCAAGGGCACTAAGGTGTGAAATTATGTACCGCAGCAGTGGACAAGAGCCGCTGCCCGGTGTTGTGTGCATTGTTGTCTCGCATATAGTGTTCGCGATCGCATGAAGCACTCCGGTTCGTATCCCGGCATTGCTTCGGTGAACGTCGAGAGCTTTCCTCTCCGCAATTATTTGACAAGAAAGTGACAATTTGTTGACAACTCGGCAGGAGCAGGGGTCTAGGCTCGCCGCGACGGGCCACATCATTTTCAGTCACGGGCACATTAGTGTTCCTGGAACCGGCTTCAACGAGACTCAACGCGCCATACGACGCCAAGGTCGTGGGCGACTATATGGGACTAACGGCGCCTTAATGACGAGTCGAGCTCGGAGAACAGGGGTCGGACCCACACCCGGCCCCTGAGTTGTTTTCGTTGTTGGAAAGCTCCACGGGTCTACCGTGCACCGCCATTTTCTAACCGCGCCCCCGGCTGCGGCTTTCGTAGTCCCGCCAGGGAGTCAGCACTTTGTAGCGTGGTGTGGCGGTGACGGTTTTCTTGGTCGAGGCCAGCAATTTTCTTTTGATGAGCCAGCCGACCGCGGCCTGCGCCGAGCTCTTGGATATTCCAATGCACTCGGCAATCTGGCGGTAGCTGGCCTCGACCACGTTTCCTTTTCGCTGTTCTTTTCCCTGCTCACTGGCAAACCACAGATAGACCAGAAAGCTCACGACGCGGCGGTCGTGCCCGACGAGGTCGCGCATCAGGACATCGATTACATAGTCATCAATCGTAATCATGGAGCAAAATCATGCTATACCGACTGTAAATATAGCATTAAATAGGCGATTGCATCCGCGCGCGCGCTTTTCTATTCTCGCTTTCTGTCGTCGTTTTTCTTTACCGCCCGGCTTCACCACTTTTGAAGGAGACTGAAAATGATTCGAGGGATCAAGTTCGCCTGCGTTCCGGTTCGCGATCAGGATCGCGCCTTGAAGTTCTACACCGAAAAACTCGGCTTCCGCGTAATGACCGACCAGCCCTTCGGAGCTCAGCGCTGGATTGAACTAGGCATTCCCGGCGCCGAATCGCAATTGGTTCTGTTTACGCCGGAAGGGCAGGAAGACCGCATCGGCGGATTTCAGCCGCTCGCGTTCTGGACGGATGACGTGTTCGCCACCGCCAAGACGCTGAAGTCCAAGGGCGTGGAGTTTGCGGTCGATCCGAAGAAGGAGCCGTGGGGCACGACATCCATTTTCAAGGACGCTGATGGGAACCAGTTTGTGCTCTCGAGCAAGTGAGTCCGTGGCAAAAGGCCCACGCTCTTCAACCTCGTTTCAACAGATATTGTCATCCCGACCCTGAGCGGACCGAAGAGGAGCGATTTGCAGTTGTCGCAAAATGCAGATCCCTTTCCTCGGGCCGCTCTGCGCTTCGGCGCGAAGAGTATTAGCTCTTCACTCCTCAGACTGCGGGAATCACTTCGTAAGGGCGCATCATTTCATTGTCCTCGTGTTCGAGGATGTGGCAGTGCCAAACATAGCGTCCCGTAAAGCCTTCGAAGGGTACGATAATCCGCGTGACCATTCGAGAATGGGCTCGTACCGTATCCTTCCATCCGGCTTCATTTGGGTCGGGCGGCTCCGGCGGTCCCAGGAAGTGCAACTGACGCTTGGTTTGGAACAGCCATGGTTCGTAGGGCTGCCGGTCGAGGACTTGGAAGCGCACCAGGTGCAGATGAATGGGATGGGTATCGTTCGTGGGATTGATCAGCGTCCAGATTTCAGTCGATCCCAGCACCGGCCTCTCCGTGACCGGCATCTTCCAATGAGAAGCATTCAAAAGCAGCATCGCGGGATTGCCCGCCTTGGTGACATACTCATCGAGCGTCAACAGACGTGTCTGCAAGGCTCGCGATTCAGGAATCTTGGGCACCGGCCGCAGAGCCGAAGGTAGCGAACTTGTCTCGGTTACCTTCCTGGCCGAGACGCGAAATTGCATGACGACGAAAGCATCGTTCTTAAGCAGCAGTTGCGTGCCGCGATGCTCGCTGAAGTCGACGACGAGATCGGCGCGTTCACCTGGCGCGATTTCGAGGCTCGTAAGCGGAACCGGCGAGGGCAATAGACCCTGATCCGTGCCGATCTGGTGAAACGGTGTTTTATTGGAGGACGCATTGTCGACGGAAGCATTATTGACAAATGACAAATGGTAGATGCGAGCATTCGAAGCATTCAGCACCCGGAAGCGATATCTTCTCGGCTCGACATTGAGATAGGGAAAGAGCTTCCCATTTACCAAAATCGCATTGCCAAAGATCTCTGGAACCCAGGGGGATTGTGGGTCTGGCGAAACCGGATAAAGAAGCTGGCCATCCCGCGTCAGCAAGCGGTCATAGAGGATAAGCGGCAGCTCGCATTTGCCCTTCGGCAAATTGAGCGCCTCCTCGACGCCGTCTCGAATGAAGAACGTTCCCAACAATCCCGCATAGACATTCAGGCGATTAATTCCCAGCGCGTGATCGTGGTACCAGAGCATGGCCGCGTCTTGTTGGTTCGGGTAGTGGTAGAGTGACGATTTCCCTGGCACAATCCAGTCTTCCGGATACCCGTCGCTTTCAGGTCCTGTTTTCGCCCCATGCAAGTGCACCACGGTGCGGACCGCAGGTTTGTCGGCTTCGGCTCCGTGGATGGTGTGGTCCACGGGCAAGAAATGTTCGTGGGGGAGCGCATTCACCCATTCCACCAACAATGGTTGGCCAGCGCGCGTCTCGAGTGTCGGACCGGGTGTCGAAGGCCCGAAGCTCCAGAACCTGGTGGGCTGCAGATCGCGGTGAACCTTGCTGGCGACGGACTGGGCTTGTATCCGATAAAACGGAAGGCTCAACTTTGGATCGGTAGGACTGGGCCGGTATCCCTGGCGTTGCGCGATTTCCGGCACCGGAAGCGGATCGACAAATTGCGCCAGGGTGTTGACATCGAGCGCCGCAGGCACGGTTGCAGCGGCGTGCGTCGTTGTCATTATCATTGTCATTGCCATTGCATTCGGCGTCATTGCATTCAACAAGCCGCTTTTGCCAGTCGCCAGCGTTGTCGCCAGCAGGCTCGATCGTTGCAGGAACTTTCGACGTGTAATCACCACACACCTTTCGCGCACTCAGCATACAACAGCGGCAAGGCAGGTGAGCGTTTAGCGCGCCGCACCCGACTTGCCGTTGTCTGTATCGTGATTTCAGGTTAGGCCATCTCGATGATGGTCTACTGGGTCTTCACGGGTTCGCCCGTGTTTTCGTTGAGGATGTACAGATCGTTGCTTATAGTTTGCTTAAAATCGAACAAAGAGCTGACCGAATTTGCGATCCCATCAAACGAGCCTTGTCCGATCCGCTGACCGCCAAGCCAATTGTCCTCGATAAAGCGAATGACCGAGGTTTGATCGGTGACCGAATGATCCACATAGTTATGCCGCGCCCAAGGCGAGATAACCAGGAGCGGTTGCCGTGGACCATATCCGCACCGGCCCTGCGCGTGAGTGGTGGCTGGATTAACGCCGGGCAGCGCGTTGAGGCCATTTCCGCAGGCTCCCGGACCGGTGAGAGCATCGGCAGCGGTCTTCGACGAGTTTACGATCTGGCCGAGTTGATGATCGTACCAGCCATCGGAATCGTCATAGAGCACGACTAACGCCGTATTCGGCCACTCCGGCTGGCCTTGCAGGAAATTGGCTACCGTAACCACGAATTGTTGCTCATCCAATGGATCGGAATTTCCCGGATGGGCGTCTTGAATGGCGATGGCTTTGAGGAAACTTACCGTCGGGAAGTTGCCAGCAGAAACCGCGGCAAAGAAATCCTGGATGTCATAGTCGTGATTGGCAGGATCGCCCGAGTAACCGATCGTCTTGACCGAGCTCGGCCGTGCATGAGTCGGATTCGCGGTCGAAGCGTAGTACTGGAATGGCGTGTGATGCGGAACGTAATCTGTCTGCGTACCGGCAATCTGCGAAGTCGACTGACGGTTGCACCCGGTGCTGCCGTCCGGATTTACGATGTTCAGGTTGAAACCACCAGCGAACCAACCCCAGGTGATCCCGGCTGCGTTGAGCAGGTCGCCGATATTCTGTCCGCCCATTTGCGCCTGCGTTCCTCCACCGGAGCACACATCGTTCAGCGGATCGGGGTCGCCGATCAACGTCAGTCCGCCGTTGCCGTCGCCAATGAGTCCGCCGGTACCGTTGGCGGTTTGCGCGACGCCGTTGGTCTGGCCCGAAATCAGATTGATCGCGCCCACCGTGGAAGGACCAAAGTTAGTGCTATAGGAGTTGTCGCTCATGGCGAAGTGTTGCGCGTAGTTCCACAACGCCGTAGCCGAGTTGCCATCAAAGTAGCCCATCACTTGTCCGGTCGTGAGCACCACTGCCGGTGGAGCGCTGGGTGGAGGACCGGCGCTGCCAGTGTTTGCGGGGAACAAATCCATCACGCCCCCGTCGAAGGCAAGCTGTTCGGCCAGGTAGTCATGGTCCATATCTTGCGTGAACCCTTGCGAGCGATCAAAGCGAAAAGGATTGGCGGCGCCGCTGCCATTGAGCGGGTTGAGATTGGGGTTATTGTTCAACAGGGCGTTGCCCAAGCCGTTCACGCTGGGTGTATTCGAAAGCGCGTGGAATTCGGGTTCGCCCTTCGGGTTCAGCGCGTTAGGATACGTGCCAAAATAGTGGTCGAAAGAGATATTTTCGCCGAAAATGATCACAATATGTTTAATCGGCGTGGCTGTTTTAGCATCGGCGGCGTTTGCCAGGGGCGTTAGAACCGGCCCGGCAACCATGGCGGCGACGAGACACACAGACAGCAGTTGACGCATGATCTTTGTCCTTTCCCAAGTAGCGGTGAGGTTTGTGTTGCGGCTTGGGGGATGCTAGTCGACGAATGTTACGGCGTTATTAAAAGTTGCCCCATAACGCCGTAGACTGTCTGGGCAGACTGTGTGGCGAAAATTGTCTGGCGAAGAGCAGTTCAGTGTGGGCCTTTTGAGCTGCTGAGGCAGTGTCCGCCGACAAGACGTGTGCCCCTTACGCGCGTCGCCGATAGTAGATGTTGAACTCGAATCCCGGGTTTGGGGGAAAAATTTCGGCGATCTTGCGCAGCCGTTCGGCCATCGGAGCCGGGGCCAGGAGCGGATAGTCGCGCTCGCGCAGATCGTGGTAATCGACGTCGAGATAGAGCGAGAGCAGGTAGATGGAGATTGCATCCGCGAAGCTGGCCGCAAGATACTCATTCTTGAATTTCTCCGCGTCGGGACCGTGGGCGGTGGCGAATTTGCGCGCTTCCCAGGCGTCGAGTGAGGTTTCGCCGCGCACTCCGGACTCGACTTGCTGCCAGGCCAGATCGGCGAAGTTCTGCGACACGCCCGCGCGTTCGACCAGCGCGTGTCCGACGTTGATGTAGAACTCGAACGCCACCGAAAATTTGTCGTCCATTAAGCGGGTCGAGATGAAGACGCACTGCGCATCACCCAGATTCAGGTTGCGATGGCAGACGGCGTTGTCGCTGAGCGCGACGTCGTAGCGGTCAGCAATCACCGTCTCCTCGCCCTGGGTTACGGTGAGCGGCACGAAATAGTAAGCCTTGCGGGTAAGCGCCGCGGCTACCGGCGCCGGCACCACGGCAATCATGCGTTCAAGATCGTTGTCGGCAATGGCAATCTCGCCCGAACGGGCATAGCAGATGCTGTTCGGGGCCTGTGAAACCGGGCTGTTTTGCACGATCTCCGCGGGGCTGCGGGTGATCGCCGAAGCGGTTTGCGACATGACGGTATTGTAGCGTATGGACGCACAGGGGCGGCCGGCTCAAGGAGTCGCGACGGCTTGAACCGATGGTGTAGCTTAGAAGCATGGGCAGAACGAGTTCGGACGGGCCGCGATGGATCGGGATTCCGGCGCGCGTATTCTTGATGACGTTTCTGTTGACGCTGCTGTCGTTCGCGATCGCGCTGCTGCTGAGCATTCTCGGGACGGTGGTGTACTCGCAGGTCAAGCACGTCGCGCCCAACCTGACGTTCGCCTACCGGCACATCGCGTTTCCGTTCGCGATCACCGCGGGTGCAATCGTGCTCGTGCTGTCGCTGGTGATGGAAATTCGGCACTACCGGCAGCGGAAGACGCTGGATGGGATCGAGCGGGTCAGTTGATCATGAGCAAGTTGAATATGGGTAAGTTAGGAACGACCGCGCCCCGTATCGCCATTCCCGTGCCGCATTCCGGGGATCGCGAGTACGCCGAGCGCGCGCTGCCGCAGTATGAAGAAGCCGTGCGCGGGGCCGGCGGAGAGCCGGTGCGCATCGAATTGGACCAGACACCGGTTCAGGTGATGAGGCAGATCGAGCGCTGCGACGCCGTTCTGCTCCCAGGCAGCCGGGCGGATGTCGATCCGCAAAAGTACGGCGCGCACCGCCACGAAAAAACTGCAGCCGCCGACGTCAAGCGAGACATGGTGGACGAGTTGCTGTTGCAAGATGCCTACAACAAGCGCAAACCCGTTCTCGGAATCTGCTACGGACTGCAGTCGCTGAATGTGTACCGGGCGGGATCGCTGGTCCAGCACATCGAGTCGGCAATCGGTCAATCGGCAATCAATCACAGCGCGGGACGGGCGGTAGCAAAGGCACACACAGTAAAAATCGAGCCGGAATCGAAACTGGCTGAGATTGTGGGCGCAAGCCAGACGATGGCCGTGAATTCCTCGCATCATCAGTCCGCGGACGCAGTGGGCAATGGGCTGCGAGTGGTGGCGCGTTCCGCCGAGGACGGAATCATCGAAGCACTGGAAGGAACCGCTCCCAGACATTTTGTGCTGGCCGTGCAGTGGCATCCGGAGCGGAGTGTCAGCGATGGACCGGAGGTGGCGGAGTCCGCGCACGCGATTTTCCGGGCGTTCATCGAGGCGGCGCGGGAGAAGCACGCGGAGCTGGCAAAGAAGTTTGAGGCTGCCGGTAGTTAGTGGAGTGACGGGCGTCCTCGCCCGTCCTTAACAGGCGTCAGCAGCGTTGTGGCCGGGCGGCGACGCCCGGCGCTCCACTAACTCTTAGCAGCGTTTCAGCAAGACCACGACTTGCGCAATCGCGGCGTTGTCCGTTCCCATGCCTTCGGGCGTTTTTGCTTTGATCCCTGCACAGTCCGCGGGAATTCCGCACAACTCGGCGACGTGTTTGCGAATCGCTTCGGCGTGCGGGCCGATTTTTGGCGTGGACAGGATCAGCGTGGAATCCAGGTTCAATAATTGGTAGCCGGCGGTCTTG
>Ga0181536_10002563_pt1 | contig 20379 bp, 13 predicted proteins | sample PEATcosm2014_Bin_41_FD_121105 | JGI IMG/M metagenome (GOLD analysis project Ga0181536, IMG submission 121105) | Peatland microbial communities from MTU Mesocosm Facility, Houghton, MI, USA - PEATcosm2014_Bin17_60_metaG | ecosystem: Environmental > Terrestrial > Soil > Wetlands > Peat | place...
AGCGAACCGGTTGTAGAAGTCGGAGAGGGAGTTTTCCATGCTGAAGCGGAATCGGCGGGAATTTCTGAGCATCGGTGGGGCGGGCCTGGCATCCGCCCGGCTCATCGGCACTGGACTGGCGGCGGGTAGTTTCCTGCCGGAGGCCGTGGCCGCTCTCAACGGCGAGCGGCAATCGGTTACGATTCCGACGCATGAGTTCTTCGGCGACATCGAAGAGCGCATCGATCTGCCCGCTTCCTGGGAGGTTAACGTCATGAAGATGGCGGGTCACGACGCGGCGCCCCTGAGCCAGGACGAGATGCGCCGCCGCATCCGAAGCCCCATCGGCACGCCCCCGTTGCGCGAACTGGCCGCCGGCAAGAAGCGGGTGGTGATCACCTTCGACGACCTCGAGCGGCCCACGCCCGCTCACGAGATTGCGCCCCTGGTGCTCGAAGAGCTCAAGGCCGCCGGCCTCGCCGACGACCACATCCTCTTCCTGGCGGCCCTGGGCACGCATCGCGCTCTGCCGTCCGACGAGGTGGTCCGCAAGCTCGGCAAAGACATCGAACAACGATACGCCTGGATCAACCACAACTGTTGGGAGAACCTCAAGGAAATTGGGGAAACCAGCCGCAAGAACCGCATCAAGATCAATCAGAACTACGCGGCCGCCGACTTGAGGATCACCCTCAACGGCATCAAGGTCCACCAGCGGGCCGGCTATGGCGGCGGCGCCAAGTCCGTGTTGCCAGGGGTGGCGTCCATCGAGACTGTCAAGTACAACCATGAAACCATCGGCGGGGGGAGCCGCGACAACGCGCTGAAAGTGTTCCACAACGACGTCCGCTTGGACATGGAGGAAGCGGCGCGCCTGGCGCGGATAGACTTCTCCGTTCAGGTGGTGTACAACCGCAGGCGGCGAACCTGCGCGCTCTTCGCCGGCGACATCAACGAGGCGCACCACGCGGCCTGCCGCATGGCCAACTTGCACTACCGGACGCCTACCTTCAAGAACGCCGACATCGTCATCGCCAACAACTACCCCCAGAACATCCAGAGCGAAAAGGGGCTGGATTGGGTCAACCGCAGCCTGCGGGATGGCGGCACCGCCGTGCTCATTATTCAGAACCCGCATGTCATGACCAGTTGGAACTACTGGAATGAGAGCGTGGCTTACCGTAATGGCCGGACCTTCTGGGATGTTCTCGAGGCCCGTAAACCCAGGCCCAACTCGGCGGTGATCGTTTACTCGCAATACCTGGACCAACGCTCCATGAACTATCCCCAGTTCCCGGCGGGTGCCATCCCTGCGCGGACTTGGGAAGAGGTCGTCGCCCAACTGCGCGCGCGCCATACTGGCGATGCCCGCGTGGCCGTCTATCCGTACTGTGCCATTCAGCACGTCGAAGCTGGTCTCGACGAAACCACCGGGCATACGAACGGATAGACCCCTCTCCGGCTAAGGGATTTGGAATCTTCAGCGGCCCTGGCCCGCAAGCGCCGATAGTACCTCTCCAGCCCGCGGATATGGTTCCCAGTTAACCTTCGGTAACTTGATACAGGGCTGTCGGCCTTGTTATCCACAGATGAGGAGAAACCTCTCAATAGTGGGGCTTCTCCGCGGGCGCCATGATTCTGCTGGCGAGTGCGGGGTAAGAGGTTGGAGGCCTGGTGCAATGACGCAGTTTGAGCCTGGGACCGGACAGAAGAGGGTACGCTGGCCCCGAGCCTTTCGCTTGAGGGGTGCGGAGCCACTGGAATTCACGCTGGTGCTGCTGCCTACCTTCAACTGGAAAACCGCGGCGGACAACAATCGGGATATGAGCTAGCGGGGTTGAAAAGTGTCCGATCTCTTAACCATCCGTACGCAAGCGCACGCGACCGGAGCCGGCGCGGCAGCCGATTCCTGTCAAGAACTCGAGACTGCTGCCAATCTCAAGGAGGCATTGCTTGCCGTTGCCGGGGGAGCCACCCATCGGAGCCGTGAAAAGAACAGGTCTCGTTGGCGCAAGCGGAGGCAGCGGGGGTCGCAAATGCTGGAGTTCACGCTGGCGTTCCTCCCGGTGTTGGGGTTCCTGTTCCTCATCCTGAACATCGCATGGGCGGTGTACTCGCGGGCGACGTTGCAGTACGCTGTCGCGCAGGGTGTGCGCTATGCCGTTACCAGCCAGACAATGAGCGGTATGGGACAGAGAGCCTCCATACAGACAATGGTTCAGAGCCACGCCTTCGGAGCGCTGAGGGGCACCGCCGGCACCGCGACCGGCGTCAACGGCTGGAACAATATCTATGTGGATTGGTATCTTGTCAATGCGGACGGCTCGCTGACGAATGAAGACGGTGTGGTTGGCGGCAACGGGATGCAGGCGGACGGGCAGCTCCCGCTGGTCGAGGTTTCCGTACAATCCATCTCGCCGAAGAATTTCGCGCCCACTGTCGCGATGCCGGGGCTGAACTCACTCAATAAGATCGCGATGACAGCCGTATCCTGGGACCGAATGGAAGCGCCTTCGATATCCGCGGGAGGTTACGTGGTACCGCCGCAGTAGGGGGAAACACGATGCGCACTCGAAAACCATTAAATCGGGGCGGAGCCATGGTGGAATTCGCTCTGCTGGTTCCGGTCATTGTTCCGCTGATACTCGGCACGATGTGGATTGGCTCCACCATGGTTCGGGGACAACAGGTCACGCAAATGGCGCGAGATTTGGCGAGCATGTACAGCCGCGGGGTCAATTTCTCAAGCACTGGCGGTTCTACCTCGAGCGCTATTCTCACCGACATAACCCAGCAGCTCGGCGCACTCACCGCTTCGGGAACTGGAGTTGTCGTCTTTTCGACCCTTACCTACGTGGGAAACAGTGTCTGCGCTTCGGCCGGCTCCACTTACGGCAGTTTATCTCCGCTGTCGCACACTGCGAAATGCTCGAACTACGGGAAATTTGTATTCACGCAACAATACACGCAGGGCAATACAACCCTGCGAACCAGCAATTTCGGCACGGCGCCCGCCGCGGATATGGACTCTAATTTCAACGTTGCCGTAACCACTTACGTAACCGACGCCAAAGACGTGTCCACCTTCAACCTGCTGCCGGCGCCGCAGGAGAATGGCACGGACGGTTACCAATCCGGCCAACCGGTATATGTGGTGGAGGTTATGTTTGCGGGCTCGGGGCAAGCGGGATACACACAGGGAAGCAACTATGCATATGCGGTATTCTAATCCTCCTGATACCAGACCGCGGCCGGCCTACGATCCGCCGAGGCGGAGGCGGAAGGCCGGCAGCGTTCTGATCATGTTTACCATGATCATGCCGGCCCTGTTGATTCCGTTGGTAGGACTCGGCATCGATGCGACGATGTTGTACAGCGTTAAGGCGAAGCTGCAAGCGGCCGTGGATGGAGCCGCCCTGGCCGCCGCCGAATCCCTTAGCGCCGGGCTAACCCTAGCCGCGCAAGAGTCGGCGGCAACTTTGGCGGCGGACGAATTCATCAGAGCCAATTTCGTCACTGGCGCTACAGTCGGAGGCGGCGGTTACTGGGGTGCATACAATCTAAACGACAGCAGTTGTACGGGGTCGACCTCGACCACGGCGGGACAGCCGACCGGCACGGGAACGCAAATCACATATACCAACTCCGGCAATTGTGTTGTGATCTACCAGGACGACACGAACAAGCAGCGAACTGTGTCGATCGCAGCCAGCGTGCAAGTTCCTCTGATATTCATGCGAATACTTGGTTTTTCCAGCGGAGCGGTAACAGCCACAGCCACGGCTGCCCGCAGAGATGTGGTGATGGTTCTGGTGCTCGACCGGTCCGGCTCCATGGGGGCCGAGTTGTCAGCCGTACAGGCTGGCGCAACATACTTCGTCAACCAATTCGCAGCGGGTCGCGACAAGCTTGGTCTTGTGCTGATTTCGGGAAGCTCCTTCGTTGCATATCCGCCGGCGGATTGGGGTAAAAATCCCCCGACCGGCGCGACCGGCCCGGATGTCAACTTCAAGGGCACGACGGAAACTCCCAACATGCTCACTACCATCTCCAACATGAAGTACGGCAGCAACACTGGCACGGCCGAAGGGCTGATGCTGGCCTGGAAGGAGTTGCAAGCGGCAAATGAACCCGGAGCTCTCAATATCATCGTGCTGTGGACGGATGGCGCACCCAACGGTATTACAGCCGACTTCAACAACAGTTCCACCAGCTCCCTCAAATCCGGAAGTGGGTGCACTTACACCAACGATGGAACCAATGGAGTCTATCCCAACGCAGTGGCGACCCACTCGATGCTGGGCTGGATGGCGCAGTGGGGCAGCTATGCCTATAACAGCAACGCCACCAATGGAATTCGCGAACGGTCGCAAACCAGTACCAGTGGAATGTCCGTGACCTCGTGGGCGGAGCTGGCTTCCCCCGGCACGAGCGGTGGTAACGAAATCCTCCTGAGTAACACCTCTGGCGCGGGCAGCGGTTGCATTTGGGGGGACGGAACCGCGGTTACAAGCGTCGTCAACATTCCCAGTGTGGACTACTATGGAAATTCGACCCAAGGGTCGAGCGTTGCGCCCTACACGCAGAGCGACTACAAACAGTCCAATATCTGGAATACCACGACTGCTAACTGCCAAAAAGGGGCGGGGGGCACGGGCGGAGTCCCCCTGACCCTCACCGGGACCCTCTCCGGGGGACTACCGGCGTCCGGCAACGCCTGCCAGGTCGGACTGGCCTCCTGGAATGCCGCGGATATGGCAGCGAGGCAAATTCATGGCGATACTACTCTCACGCCGATAATTTACACCATGGGTTACGCAGGCAGCGTCTCGGGCTCTGGAGGCGTGGACACGGTGCTACTGGAGCGCATGGCGAACTGCTCCCCAGGCATGCCGTGTGGGCCGGGGGGGGCCAACGCAGTTAATACCGTGTATAATTCCAGTATTCCATCGGGAATGTACTTACAGATTCAGACCGTGGATGACGTTACTCCGGCGTTTGAAACTCTTCTCTCAGAGATTCTGCGACTATCGATGTAGCCGGCCTGCTGGGGCGGTCCCGGCCTGCCGCCGACACCGCCTCGCTGGCACAGGCATTCCATGCCGTGGCCGCGTCGATCTTGCGCCTGGCGCAATGATCCCGCGGGGTAGCGCCGGCGGTCTTGCCGCCGGTGGGTTGTCCGGGCTAGAAAGAAGCCGGCGGCACAGGGGGTGCCCCCTGGGCCCGGCGCTACAATTGCTCTAGGTCCCGAATGGCCAACCTGAAAACGCAGGGCCTCAAGCCCGGGCTGCTTCGGCAACTCGGCTTCTTCAGCGCGACCGCGCTGGTGATCTCCAACATGGTGGGGGCGGGCATCTTCGCCACCCCTGGTCTCATGGCGGGCCAACTGGGCAGCGCCAGTATAATTCTGGCCTGCTGGGCCGTCGGCGCCTTGTTCGCCTTCGCCGGCGCGCTGAGCTATTCCGAGCTGGGCATTAACTTCCCCAGCTCCGGCGGAGAGTATGTCTACCTGACCCACGCCTTTGGTCCGGAGTGGGGCTTCATGACGGGCTGGGTCTCCTTCTTCGCGGGCTTTTCGGCGCCGATCGCGGCCGCGGCACTGGCGTTCTCCGACTACCTGGGATACTTTTTCCCCAGCCTGAAACAGGCCAACGCGACGCTGGTGGTTGGCTCGGGCGCGTTTTCGCTGCGTCTGGGCGGAGGCCAACTGGCCGCCTGCGGGTTGATCGCCGCGTTCACCATTCTGAACTGCTTCGGCGTGGGCCGCACCGCCAAGGTGCAGAACGTGCTCACTTCCACCAAGCTGATTGTGATCGCGGCTTTTGTGCTGCTGGGCTTCGCCGCCGGCAGCGGGAGCTGGAGCCACTTTTCCGAGCACGCCGTGCGCACCTCCACGGTGAGCTTGCCGGCTCAGTTCATCGTGAGCCTGCTGTGGGTGATGTTCGGGTACAGCGGATGGAACGCCGCCACCTACGTGGCGGAGGAAGTGCGCCGGCCGGAGCGCACGCTGCCCGCGGCGCTGGCCGCCGGGACTGCCATCGTGGCTGTGCTTTACCTGGGGCTGAACATGATCTACATTTACGCCACCCGGCTGGAGGACATGAAAGGCGTGATGGCCATCGGCTCGCTCTCCGCCTCGAACCTGTTCGGGACCAGAATAGCGGGCACTTTTTCCGCGTTGATGGCGATTTCGATCGTCTCCACCGTGAACGCCATGGTGACCATCGGCCCGCGAGTGTACTACGCGATGGCCAAGAACAAGGCGTTCTTCCGCGCCGCGGCGTCGGTGGACGCGCGCTGGCACACGCCGGTCAATGCGATCCTGAGCCAGGGCCTGTGCGCCATGCTGATGACGCTCACGCCGTTTCCCCAACTGGTGTATTACATCGGATTCAGCCTGACGCTGTTCACGGTGTTGTCGGTGGCATCGGTGTTCGTGTTCCGGCGCGGGCGCCCGGAGTGGCAGCGGCTGCGCGCGCTCCAGTTTGCCTGGCCGCTGATTCCGGCCTCCTATATCCTGGTGGGGGTGTGCATGATGGTCTACGGCGTCATCTGGCAGCCGGCGGCCTCGCTGACCGCTCTGGCGACCGTCGGCGCCGGCGCGCTGGTGTACCATTTCGGGCTTCGCGCACGGCGGGCGTGACGTGGCCCGTATCGCAAGACCAACGCGAGTTCGCTACTGGGTGATTGTCTTCGCCGTGGCGCTGGCGGTGATTACCTACGTCGACCGCGTCTCCATCTCGTTTGCCGCGCCTTCCATTCAGAAGGATCTCGGGCTCACCAGCGTGCAAATGGGATGGGCCTTTTGGGCGTTCGGATGGTGTTATGCGCTGTTCGAGATCCCCGGCGGGTACCTGGGCGACTGGATGGGGCCGCGCAAGGTCCTGATCCGCATCGTGCTGTGGTGGTCGTTCTTCACCGCCGCCACGGGATGGGCCTGGAGCTTCGTTTCGCTCACCGCCACGCGTGCCCTGTTCGGCATGGGCGAGGCGGGCTGCTTTCCGAATTTGACGAAAACCTTCACCACTTGGCTGCCCGCAAGAGAGCGAGTGCGCGCCCAGGGCATCATGTGGCTCAGCGCGCGGTGGGGCGGCGCATTCACCCCGCCGCTGGTGGCGCTGGTCATGCGGCTGGTGGGATGGCGGCACGCGTTCGAAGTTTTTGGCGGTCTCGGAGTGGCCTGGGCCATCGTATTTTATGTTTGGTACGTCAACGACCCATTGCAGAACCCCAAGCTCAACGCGGCCGAGCGCGACCTGCTGCGGGAAAGCTCCAAACTGGCCTCCGGCCATGGCGACGTGCCCTGGCGCAGGTTTCTGCGCTCGCGGCAGGTGTGGATGATCTGCTGGCAGTATTTCTGCCTCTCCTACGGCTGGTATTTCTACATCACGTGGCTGCCCACCTATTTGAGACAGGCCCGGCACATGGAAATTACATCCACCGCCTTGCTCAGCGTGCTCCCCCTGCTTTTCGGTGGGCTGGGCAACCCGGCCGGCGTGGTGGCGGGGGCATGGCTGCTGCGGAAAACGGGCGACATGGCGAAGGCGCGGCGCATCATGGCATACCTCGGTTTTGCCGGCGCCAGCGGATTCCTGGCTTTCTCCACCACGGTTCACAACCCGCTGCTGGCCATGCTGTCGGTCGGCATGGCCGGCTTCTCCAACGATTTGGTGATGCCCGGAGCGTGGGCCGCGGTCATGGACATCGGCGGCAAGTATGCGGGCTCGCTCGCCGGCGCGATGAACATGTTGGGCAACATGGGCGGCGCCATATCTCCGCTGGCCATCGGCTACATCCTGCGGTGGAGCGGCAACAATTGGAACCTCACGTTTTACGTGTCGGCCGCGGTTTACCTGATGGGCATCGTATGCTGGCGGTTCCTGGACCCGGTGACGCCGCTGGACCGCTCCGCGACGTAGCGCCGGCGCCACACTGGTTGGTCCTGGCCGTGCAGGAATCCCGGCTGTGACCCGCGTGAGCCCCGGATGTGCTGGCGATACCTGGGTCTTCCCGGGTGGCGGCGTGCGAATTACTCACGGGGTGTGGCCACCCGGCATCACTGGCGAAAGGGAAAACGGCGGCGGCGGCGCTTGCTATAATCGATACTTGCAGTCCGCAGCATTACACATCCATTGACATTGCGCATGAAGTGCATCTCGGTAATTATCCTTTGCGCGGCGGCCATGAGCGCCGCCGACTTCACGAATGGGCAGGCCGCAAGGCTGGTGATTGGGCAGACCACCTTTACCAGCGAGGATCCAAATTCTAGCGACACGGTTGTCGGCGGAATAAGCGGCCTGGCGTATGCCGCCGACACTCTGTTCGTGGCGGACTCCAACCAGATTGGCGCCGCCCCGTCGAACAACCGCGTTCTCCTTTTTGGGAGCCTCTCCAGCCAACTGCCCAACCCCACCGCCAAGCTGCCGTTTGATCGCAAGTGCCCGGTCTGCGTGGGCCAGGCCACGGTGGTGCTGGGGCAACCGGATTTCACCACGACCACCGAGAACCTCACCGCCTCGCAGAACAACCTGCGTGAGCCCACGGCCGTGGCTTCCGACGGCGTTCACCTGGTGGTGGCCGATACCAACCATAACCGCGTCCTGATCTGGAACCGGATCCCGACCACCAATAACGCGCCCGCCGATGTGGTGGTGGGCCAGCCCGATTTCGTCAGCTCGGGCCTGCCGTCGGGAAACACTCCCACCGCGAAATCCATGCGCGGGCCGCAGGGGGTGTGGATTCAGAATGGAAAGCTGTACGTGGCGGACACGCAGAACAACCGCGTCCTGATCTACAACCAGATTCCCACCTCCAACGGAGCGGCGGCCGACGTGGTTCTGGGAGAGCCGAATTTCACCACGGCCATCCAGCCGAACCTGGCCGCGCAGACAACCTCCGCGACGGCCAGCAACCTGCTCAACCCGGTGGCGGTCTCCTCGGACGGCACCCATCTGTTCGTGACGGACCTGGGCTACAACCGCGTCCTCATCTGGAATAGCATCCCCACCACCAACGCCGCGCCCGCGGACGTGGAGATCGGCCAGCCGGACATGGTCAGCTCGGTGGCCAATAACTCGTACAGCGGGACGGCAGCCACTTCCACCAGCGACACCACCGACAAAGAGACACCCGTGTTGTGTACCGTCTCCAGCGGCATTGACGGCTACGGCAACCCGACCTACCCCGAATTCTGCAGCTACACCGTGAGTTTCCCGCGCTTCACGCTGGCCGTCGACAATCGGTTGTTCGTCGCCGATGGCGGCAACGACCGCCTGATGGTGTTCAACCACATTCCCACCCAGAACGCCCAGCCGGCCGACTACGTAATTGGCCAGCTTGGCGGAAAGGTGACCCAGGCGCCGGACAGCACGGATTCGCTCCAGACCCCCATGTCGATGGCCTGGGACGGGACCAACCTTTACGTCAGCGACACCTACAACACCCGCATCATGGTCTATTCCATGGGCGCGAACACGATTCCCTATCAGGGTGTGGTCAACGCCGCCAGCCTGGCTATTTTTGCCAACGGAAGCATAACCATCAGCGGGACGATCCAGACGGGCGACGTGGTCACCATCAACATCGGCGGCACGGCGAGCACCGACTCGGCGGGCAACCCGACTACCATAGGCGGCGTAAATTACACGTATACGGTGAAATCGACCGACTCGTTCACCGACACGATCAATGGTGTGGTGGTCAACGACGTGATTGCCGGCCTGGTGGCCGCCATCACCGGTTCCAACAACGGCCAGGGCGATCCCAACGTGCTGGTCAGTGCGGACACCCCCGACGCGCAGGTGCTTTTGACCGCCCGGACGTCGGGACCGAACGGGAACAATATCACCTATTTCGCCTCGGTGGCGCCTTCTCCGGCCAACAGCGCCGCCAAGGTCGCCGCGGCGACGGCGAGCTCGAACCTGACCGGTGGCGGAGACGCAGCCAGTGTGGCGGCGGGCACGGTGGTATCGATCACGGGCACCAACCTCTCGGTGGGGAGTGCGTCGGCGGATACGACTCAGAACCAGTTGCCCTACGACCTGGCGGGCACCGAGGTGTATTTCAACGGCATTCTGGCGCCGCTGTTCTCGGTTTCTCCCACCCAGATCGTGGCGCAGGTTCCCTGGGAAGTGAACGATACCACCAGCGTGAATGCTTTTGTGCGATCGGTCCAGGGCGATGGCAGCGTGGTGGTGACGACGCCGGTGGCGGTCACCATCGTGCCGCAGAATCCCGGCATTTATGCGCAGTCCGGGACGCCGGATCCAGTGCTTCCTTCAGCCACGGTGGGATTGGTTTACCATGGCTCCAACGCGGCCGTCGGGGTGGTTTCGGTGGACGGCACGGCCAACGCCGGCGACTCCGCCACGGTGACCATCGAGGAGCGCTCCTACTCCTACACGGTCCAGAGCGGCGACACGTTGGACAATATCCGGGATGCCCTGATATACCTCATTAACCAGGACCCCAAGGTGACGGCCAGGCCCGCCGGCGTGTTTGACCGCATCCTTCTGACGGCCCGGATTCAGGGTCCGGAGGGCGACAATATTCCTTTCGGGGCCAGCTCCAACACCGGTTCCGACGTCATCATGACGGCCATCGGGACCACGCTATGCTGCTCGAATGTGGCTGGAAGTCTGGTCACCCCCCAAAACCCGGCGCTGCCCGGAGAGATCGTATACGTGTATGCCACGGGGCTTGGCTTTCCGGTGGTCACGGATGCCACCAGGAATCTCATCCAGACGGGCATCCAATATCCGCCGGGCAGCCCGAATACGGTGCCGGTGAACTTTGTCTCCTCGCTGGCGGGCGGAAGCACGGCCGACGTGCTCTCGGCCTCGCTCCTGCCGGGAACGGTGGGTATCTTTCAGGTGGTTCTGCACTTGAACTCGAGCCTGCCGTCGAACCCCGATACCACGCTGACGATCGCGCAGGACATCTACGTCAGCAACGTGGTGACGTTTCCGCTGACCGGGAACTGACCCCGCACAGCCGGCGCCACAGACACCAAGGGCGCGAGATCCCTCTCGCGCCCTTGGATGGTCCGGCAGGTCAGGCGGCGTCGGCGAGTAGCTCGTCCAACGTTTCGGCCGACTCAGTCTCGAATTCGTGACGGTCGGCCGCTTCCTGACACCGGATGCAGTACTTGGTCCACGGTACCGCATCCAGGCGCTTGGGTTTGATCTCCTCTTCGCAATGCAGGCAGATCCCGTAACTGCCGTCGGCCATGCGGGCCAAGGCGCCCCTCACGCTGCGAAGCAGGTTCGATCCACGGTCCAGGTTGCGGATGGCCAGCTCGCGCTCTCCGGCGAGCTGCACTTCATCCAAGGCGTCCGGCGTCTTTTCGATGGCTATGTCGGCCCGGTTCCAGAGGCCCACAGACAGCTCGGCCCGTTTGGCTTCCAGTACCGCTTTGTGTTTTTCGAGTTCGGTCTTGTTCATTTCCCATCTCCTTCATCGACGCGACCTTTTCTTTTCATTTGTTGTCTTTGCGCGCCTCTTCCAGTAATTGTATAGACGAAATATCGCACTGAAAGTTTCACCTCGGAGGCTCCCTCAAAAGGGCCATATCACTCGTCGTGCACAACCCAGCGACGATCCTACCAGACAATAGCCTTGCAATTGGCGTGCCAAATCCGGAGATACTGAAAAACTCTCGATTTCCCCGGCCGAACCGCCTGCTCCACTGTCTCATCGGCAGGGTGCTACCATCTCTCTTACAATCCGCAAAAAACATGAGTGCTCGCCCTCACAGCGTGCGCGGCAGCCTGTGCGCCTGGGCTGCCTGCCTCTTTTTCTTCTCGGCGGGGCGGGCCGTCCTCTCGCACCTCGGCATTGAAAATGACGAAGCCCTGTTCGCCTCGGTCCTGTACCAGCCTCGCGCGGCGGCCTTCATGCTGCATATCGGGCACTGGCGGGTTCCGCTCATGCTGATGAGCTACCTGGGCACCCTGAAAGCCTGGATCTATTGCCCGATATTCCGCCTCTTCGGCACGGGGGTTTCGGCGCTGCGCGATCCGGTTCTGCTGGCCGGCGCAGCCAGTGTCTGGCTATTCTTCCTGCTGCTGCGCAGGGTGGCCGGAGAGCGTGCCGCCATTATTGGATGCGGATTGCTGGCCGTGGATTCGCTGTATCTGCTCACCACCTGTTTCGACTGGGGGCCGGTGGCGCTCCAACATCTGCTGCTGGTGGGAGGACTGCTCCTCCTAGTGCGATTTTACCAGACACGTCAAGACCTGGCGCTGGCTGGGGGGTCCTTCCTCCTGGGCCTGGCAATGTGGGATAAAGCCTTGGCAGCATGGATGTTAGCAGGGATAGGAGTCGCCGGAATCTTGACTTTTTGGCGTCAAATAATTGGTGTGACTACGATTCGGCGGGTAGCGGCGGTGGCTCTGGCTTTCGCTCTAGGGGCTCTTCCGCTCATCATCTACAACGTGGATGAGAAACTCGTGACCTTTCGCTCCAACGTGGCCCGCGATACCAGCGACATTCCGGGCAAGGCCAGGCAACTCATGAACACGGCGAATGGCCAGGGGCTGTTCGGGTGGATGGTGAACGAAGACTGGCAAGCGCCCGTGCCCCACCAGCCGCAAGGTTGGCTGCCGAATGCTTCCGCCCATATTTCGTCATTTGCCGGCCATCCGCGGCACAACTTGATGCTCTTCGCCTTCGCGCTGGCGCTTCTGTTGGCGCTGCTGGCGCGCGGCAACGCGTTACGAACCATCCTGTTCGCGCTCATCGCCATGGCGGTGGCGTGGGCGCAGATGGCGGTCACCGCCAACGCCGGAGCCAGCGTTCACCACGCCATTCTATTGTGGCCATTCCCCGAGATGGTGATTGCGGTATCCTTCGCGGCGGCGTCCAGAAGGCTGGGCCGCGCCGGAATTCCGTCCGTGGCCGCGGTCCTGGTGGTGCTCATGGTTTCCGGGGCCCTGGTCACGAATGAATACTATACTCTCATGCTGCGAAACGGCGGCTCGCAGAACTGGACGGACGCCATTTTCACCCTTTCCAACTACATGAAACGGGTCCCATCCAACGGCATATACTGCGCGGATTGGGGCATTATGGACAGTCTGCGCCTGCTCAACCGGGGCCAATTGCCGCTGAACGTCGGCACGGACCCCATCCGCAAGCCCGAGTTGAGCCCGGACGACCGCGATTACCTCAATCGCGTGATCTCCGAGCCGAGCCACGTCTTCATCGCGCACACTATGGATTACGAATTCTTTCAGGGTGTGAACGCCAAGCTACTGCGGTACGCGGCGGACGCGGGCTACGAGCGCGCCATGATAGCCGTCATTCCCGACGGCTGGGGCCGCCCGGTTTATGAGGTGTACCGTTTCGTGGGGCCGGGGCGGGGCCGGTGAAGGCGGCTCATTTCAATCCCAGGCCGGCGCTCAGCACCACCACGCCGAGGTCGCGCAGGTCGGCGCCGCTGGGCGGCATGGATTTGTCCAGTTGGAAATCCACGCGCACGGCTTCGCCCGCCAGAAGCGCCGGCGCCACCTCGCGCGTGTAGGTATAGTCTCCAGCCTGGGTGTAGGTTTCGGGCGGAAGCGTGCTGCCGCCGATGGTGGCGGAGAGCGCAATGGTCTTCAGCTTTTCGATGACCACGGGCGGCACCGTCAGCCGCAATTGCAGCGTGGCGCCTTTTTGCGCCGAGCCGAACGGCGGGCGCAGCACCAGGCTGAATCGGCGCCCCGTCCACCGCCAGGCGTTCTGCTCGATTCCGTAAAAGCCGCTGACGAGTTGGTTCCCGATCCGGGGGTCTCCCATGTGAACGGTCGAGGCCATGCCCGGCGCCTCTTGGCCGGCCTGCTTGCGTTTGCAGCCCAGCGGCGCGAGCGCCAGTGTCACCAACAGCACGGAGCAGCTCCAGCGCGGCGCGAAGCGACGCTCCCGAGGAAATGCGTTAGTCATTTTTTCTCCACTTGAACCAGGCAACTGTAAAACGTCGGGCCGCCGCCGGCGTCGGTGAGCCGCTCGGAGGTCAGCGCGTTCACGCTGCGCTTTCCGGGCGAGCGCTTCCCCCAGCGCACGGAGGGCGCGCACACCACGCCCGGCCGTACGGTATCGTCCACGCATGCCAGCAGCACGCAGGAACCGCGGTCGTTGAACACCCGCACCTGGTCGGAGGTGCGGATGCCCAGCCGCGCGGCATCGGCAGCGGCGAGGTGCAGCGCGGCGGTCTGTAAGTCCACCGCGTCGCGATGCCCGAAGGTGGAATTCATGCTGTCGTCGTTTTTTGGGGAAATCAGCTCGAACGGGTATTTCCGCCGCAGCTCCGGGTCGCCGTGCCGCGATTCCACGGGCGGCGTGTAGTCCAGCGTCTCGGCGTGGAAATGGCATCTTCCGCTGGGCATCCCGAAGCCGCCGGAGGCGAAGGGCAGAAACGGTTGGGGGATGCGCAGCCGGACGAAGCGCTCGCGCTCCAGCTCAACGAGCGAGATGCCGCGTACAAACGGATGCGGCGAATCGAGCAGCGTCCGGATCATGTCGTCCTCCCTGTCGCGGAAGCAGGCGTCGTCGAACCCCATGCGCTCCGCCAGCAGCCGAAAGATCTCGACGTTGGACTTAGCCTCGCCGGGCGCGGGCAGCGCCGGGCGCGCGAGCTGCAAATAGTAGTGGCCGTATGCGAAGTAGAGGTCGGTATGCTCCAGGAACGTGGTCGCCGGCAGCAGGTAGTCGGCGTAGTCCGCGGTGTCGTTCTGGAACTGCTCCAGCACCACCGTAAACAGATCGGTGCGCCGCAATCCGTCGAGCACGGCGTTCTGGTTGGGGGCGATGGCGGCTGGATTCGAATTGTAGACCACCAGCGCTTTCACGGCGCCGCGCAGCGCGCTCCCCACTCCCGCCATGTTCACGATGCGCGCCTCGCGGCCGAGCGCTTGCTGCTGCAGGTCGGCGCGCTCCAACCCGTCGCGGTTCAGATGGAACGCCTGTGAGGTGGAAAGCTGCAATCCGCCGCCGATCTCTTTCCAGGATCCGGCCAGCACCGGAAGCAGCGCTACCGCCCGCACCGCCATGGCCCCGCGCTCGCTGCGCTGTATGCCATAGTTGAGCCGGATGGCGGCCGGCCGCGTGGTGGCGTATTCCCGCGCCAGCCCGGCGATCTCTTCCGCCGCCAGGCCGGTCAACTCCGCCGCCCGCTGCGGGGTCCATTCCCGGAGGCGCCGGCGCAACTCCTCAAAGCCCTCGGTATGGCGCTCCACATAATCGGCATCGTGCAGGTTCTCGCCGGCGATCACGTGCATCATGGCCAGAGCCAGGGCCGCGTCGCTGCCGGGGTTGATGAAGAAGTGCTTGTCCGCGGCGGCCCCGGTGCGGTTGCGCCGCGGATCGATGGTGTAGAGTTTAGCTCCCTGGCGCCGCGCCTCCATCACGAACGGCCACAGGTGCACGTTGGTGCCGAGAATGTTGGCGCCCCACGCGATGATCAGGCGGGAATGGCGGAACTGCTCGGGCTCCGTGCCGTAGCGCAGGCCGAGCGCTTCGGTCAGCCCCGCTTCGCCCGCCGACGAGCAGATGGTGCGGTCGAGCCGCGACGCGCCCAGCCGGTGAAAGAACCGCCGGTCCATGCCGGCGCCGTTGAGCAGGCCCATGGTTCCGGCGTAGCTGTATGGCAGAATGGCTTCCGGCCCGAACTCCGCGGCCACGGCCTTGAGGCGGAGGGCGATGCCGTCCAGCGCCTCATCCCAGGAGATCCGCTCGAAACGGCCTTCGCCTTTCGCGCCCACGCGGCGTTGCGGATAGAGCAACCGCCTGGGCGAGTATTCGTGCTCCAGGTACCGAGCCACCTTGCCGCACAGAAAACCGCGCGTCACCGGATGCGCCGGGTCGCCGCGCAGTTTGGTGCCGCGTCCGTTCTCGACCGTGACCAGCAGGGAACAGCAGTCCGGGCAGTCGAGCGCGCACACGGAGTGGCGGGTTTCCGGCATGCCATCGATTATATCGTGGGATCGGGAAAGTATTCTTAGTACCTTTACGTGCAGGTGCACGAATCTAGGGCGGAAAAGCCCGGGTTATTCGGCACTTAATGGGATAAAGTCCTCGCGCGTCGGTGACACACTTGAAGTACAAAGACATCTCAATCGGAGAAATATGATGACAGGAAGAAGCGTTTGTCGAGTAGCACTACGTTCCAACAGAGGTTTTCGAACATGGCTGGCCGGGTTGGCCGCCGCCGGGTTACTGGTCTCGGTACTAACCGCCGCCCTGCACGCGCAAGGGCAGCAGCGGATCACGCAATCGGTGGATAACCAGAGGCTGGTCCGCCTGCCTGGCACGACACACCCGCTGGCCACGTTGGCCAATGACCGCGGCCGGGTGTCCGGCGGGCTGGCGATGGACAGCATGCTACTGGTGCTCAACAGCAGCCCCGAGCAGGAGACCGCGTTGGAACAGCTTCTGGCGGAACAGCAGGACCCTTCCTCGCCGCACTATCGCGAATGGCTGACTCCGTGGCAGTTTGGAGAGCAATTCGGCGCCAGCCAGCAGGATTTGGATGTCGTCGTCAATTGGCTTCAGGACCGCGGTTTTCGGGTGAATAGTGTTGCCCAAGGCCGCCGCAGCATAGAGTTCAGCGGCACGGCGCGGCAGGTGGAGGACGCCTTTCAGACGGAGATCCACAATTACGAGGTGAACGGCGAGAGGCGCGTGGCCAATGCCACGGACATCGCCATTCCCGAGGCTTTGGGGCCGGTGGTAGACGGCATCGTCTCGCTGCACGACTTCCCCCTGCATCCCATGTATCATCGCGTGGGCACGCCAGTTAGGGAAAGCGCGCGGCCCAACTCATTGTCCCCGGCTTTCAACTACTCCGGCGGCCACGCCATCGGACCGTATGACTTTGCCGCGATCTACAACGTCGCCGCGTTGTGGAACCTGAACTATGACGGCGCCGGCCAGACCATCGCCATCGCCGGCCACACTAACATCAAACTGAGCGATGTCACGGCCTTCCGCGGTTACTTCGGCCTGCCGGCCAATAATCCGCAGATCATTGTCAACGGGGCCGACCCGGGCATCATCAGTGCGGATGAGGAAACGGAGGCCGATTTGGACGTGGAGTGGTCCGGCGCCGTCGCCAAAGGCGCCACCGTCAAGTTCGTGGTCTCCAAGAGCACCAACTCGACAGATGGTTTGGACCTCTCCAACCAGTACATCGTGAACAACAACCTGGCTTCGGTCATGAGCCTCAGTTTCGGACAGTGCGAGGCCTATCTCGGCTCGGAAAACCAGTTCTACAACAACCTTTGGTCGCAGGCGGCGGGGCAGGGCATTTCCGTCTTTGTTTCCTCCGGCGACTCCGGTTCGGCGGGCTGCGACGTTCCGGCCTCCTATAACAGCACAGGGAGTAATATCACCAAGCCGGCCAGTGGTGGGCTGGCCGTGAACGGGCTGGCCTCGACTCCATTCGATGTCGCCGTCGGGGGTACGGAGTTCAACGACGCGACGGGCGCTTACTGGAATAGCGCGATGGACGCGCACCACGCTTCGGCGATTGGTTACATCCCGGAGGTGGTCTGGCAAGAGAGTGGTTTCACCACACCCGGGGCTTCCGCCAACAACCTCTATGCCGGATCCGGCGGCGTCAGCATCCTGTACGGCACGCCCACGTGGCAAACCGGCTATGGCGTTCCCACGGCCGATCCCGGCGCCGCCAGCCAGCATCACCGCTATCTGCCGGACGTTTCTCTCTCGGCAGCCGGGCACGACGGGTACGTTATCGAGCAAGAGGGTGTTCTGTACCTGGTGGCCGGAACTTCGGTTTCCAGCCCGTCTTTCGCCGGAATCATGGCCATGGTCAATCAGTACACGGGGACGCGCAACGGCAATCCGAACCTGCGCTTGTATCCGCTGGCGGCGCAGGCCCCCTCGGTGTTCCATGACGTCGCGTCGGGAACCAACGCCGTCCCTTGCGCGGGAGGCTCGCCCGGCTGTTCGGCCGCGGCGCCCAGCACCAACATCGGGCACATGAATGGCTACAGCGCCGGCGCTGGCTATGATCTGGCCACGGGCTGGGGTTCGGTGGACGCCTACAGCCTGGCCAGCCGCTGGTCGAATGTGATGGCTCCGCCGACGATCGTCTCGCTCAGCCCCAACCCCATGACGGGCTCGAGCGCGAGCCAGACGCTGACCATCAACGGCAGCGGGTTCCAGAGCGGGCTGAAAGTGCTGCTGAGCTATCCAGGCTCGACCTCCACTTTGCAGGGAACGCAAATCGCGTCGGTGACCGCGTCGCAGATCCAGTTGCCCGTCAACGTGGGCACGACCGTGCGCACATGGAGCGTGCAGGTGGTCAATTCGAACAACCAGGCCTCCAATGCCGCATCCCTCCAGGTGGTCGCTCCAGTGGTGGCGCCGGCGATTACTTCGCTGAATCCCAACCCCATGACGGGTTCGAACTCGAATCAAATATTGACCGTCACTGGCGGCGGGTTCCAATCCGGCAGCGGGCTGAAGGTGCTGGTGAGCTATACGGGCTACTCGGCCACCATACAGGGAGCGCAGCTCGCTTACTTGAGCGCCGCGCAGATTCAGGTGCTCATCAATGTGGGCACGATGGCGCGCACGTGGAGCGTGCAGGTGGTCAATCCCAACGGCCAGGCCACCAGCGTGGCATCGCTTCAGGTGGTTGCTCCGCCGGCAGCGCCGGTGATCGCCTCGGTAAGCCCGAACCCGATGACGGGTTCGAATTCGAATCAGACCCTGACCATCAACGGCAGCGGGTTCCAGTCCGGCAGCGGGCTGAGGGTGCTGGTGGGCTTCGCGGGTTACACGGCGATGGGATCGCAGGTCAAGTGGGTGAGCGGCTCGCAGATCACGGCGTCGATCAACGTGGGTACCGGCGCCCGTAGCTGGCTCGTGGAGGTGATCAATCCCAACGGCCAGGCTTCCAATGTCGCGGCTTTTCAGGTGAGTGCTCTCAAGACAGCGGCGCGGTAGGGATCGCAGCTACCCGTCGGCCGCCACCACCAGCTTGCCGCAGATCTCGTGCGCGATTCCGTTTTCCCGGCGGAACGCCGCCATCTGACGGATGCCCGAAACCGCGAGCCGCGCTCTGAGCGATCCAGGTTTGTAGTACAGGCCGCTGTGCAGCACGCCGCTGTTATGTCCGGTCTGGTGCTGGCCGACGGCCCCTTCTTTTTCGAGCACCCAGATCCGTGCGCCGGGAAACCGTTCGCCCAGCCGGTAAGCGGTGGCCAATCCCACGATGCCGCCGCCGATGACGGCAACCTCTTTCGAGTTCACGGGATACTTCGAGTGTATGCCGAGCGGGCGTGCGGCGAAGGGACGAAGGCTCTGGGAGAATGGAGACGTCGCATGTTTCTGTTCGACGTCTTTCGATCGTTTCTGCCGCTTCATAATCCCATCGGCTTTGGCCCGGCCGACTTCATCGAGCTGGCGCTGGCGGCCATGCTGGTTTTGATGGCGCTGGTGTGGCGCCCCTGGATTCAGCCGTACGCTCTCAAGCTGGCGCAGCGGACCGGCTGGTCGATGTTGCTGTTGGCCCTGCTGCCGGTGGTGCTTCGGCTGGCGCTGCTGGCGCACCATCCGGTCCCCTCGCCGGACGTCTACGACGAGTTCGGCCACCTGCTTCAGGCGGACACCCTGCGCCACTTCCGCCTGGCGAATCCGCCGCATCCGCTGCCCCAGTTCTTCGAGACGTTCTTTGTGCTGCAAGCGCCAACCTACAGTTCCATCTACCCGGTGGGCCCGGGCCTGGCGCTGGCGCTCGGCTGGGCCATTTTCGGCCTTCCCTGGGCCGGAGTGGTGTTGTCGGTGGCGGCCTTCTGCGCGCTGTGCTACTGGATGCTGCGGGCCTGGACCACGCCGGGGTGGGCGCTGGTTGGCGGGGCGCTGGCGGTCATCGAATTCGGCCCGCTGAACCAGTGGATGAACAGCTATTGGGGCGGGGCACTCTCTGCCGCCGCGGGGTGCCTGGTGTTTGGAGCGTTGCCCCGGCTGCGCAACGGACCCCGCACGCGCGATGCGGTTCTGTTGGGCATTGGCCTGGGAATCCACCTGCTCACGCGCCCGTATGAGTCGATCTTTCTATTCCTGGGGGTCGTCCTGTTCTTCGTCCCGGACCCGCGCAAACTGGCAAGAGTGGCGCCGGATGTCATCCTGGTCTTGATTCCAGCCGTCGCCATCATGCTGTTCCAGAACAGGGCGGTTACCGGCAGTTGGACGACGCTCCCCGAAATGGCCAGCCAGTATCAGTACGGCGTGCCGGCGGCGCTCACCGTCCAGTCGAATCCAGTGCCCCATCGGGAGCTGACCAGGGAACAAGCGCTCGATTATAAGATGCAGCTTTCGTTTCACACCGGTCCCGAGACCGTGCGCAGCTACCTGGAGCGTCTCGAGTACCGCGTGCGCTACTACCGTTTCTTC